>Ga0308410_1000465_pt1 | contig 21983 bp, 15 predicted proteins | sample HotsprOSTMatCore_FD_203467 | JGI IMG/M metagenome (GOLD analysis project Ga0308410, IMG submission 203467) | Hot spring phototrophic mat microbial communities from Octopus Spring, Yellowstone National Park, Wyoming, United States -... | ecosystem: Environmental > Aquatic > Thermal springs > Hot...
TGTAAGGGGCTTTATCGCCCCTTCTTTCTCGTAGTTTATCAACGCCATCCTACTCAAGCCATATATTCCTTTACACTCTTTTACACCTCGAAACTTCATAGCGATGCTATGTTATAAATATACAAATTTGTACAGAAAGTAACAACTGTTGCTAGCCTCATCATCTATTCCGCTGCCTGCTCAACCTCTTACGGTTAAGTAGGCAGCGTCATACATAACCATTACCGCTATCAAATTTCTGTAATCAACTTCGTACATCATCACTATGTCATCCTTCAATGCCACAATTACCGCTTCTTTCAATACATCAATTCTATCAAGAACACCATCAATACGATTGTAACGTCTATCCCTAACAGTGGGCTTTAAATGTGAACTAAAAACCATTTCACTACTAAAAACCTTATTAGTTATAAAATCATAAAACTCGTTAGATAAATAAATAGGCAAATACTTAGGGAAATTTTTGCTTTTTAGAGCTTTGGCAGATATGTATATAGGTTTTGCTTTATCTGAAGCTATGTCCCGACTTCTTACTATAGGATATTGTATCCCAAACTCTCTAACCTCGTAGTTATTGCACAAATCACATTCTAAAGTTACAATCGGTATATCACACTTATAATTTATCCCTGTTATATACATGATACCTTTATTCACGTCTACTGAACAGTCGGCGTTCGTAACTCCCAAACCTAAACATTTATCACCATATTTATCTCGCATGTATTGCATAATAATAGCGTTGAGGCTCAGTTGTTTGAAGTTAATAGTTGTTAGATTTTTTGATAATTCTATTACAACGGCCTGTTCTATATTGACAGCTCTACGATTTTCGTCTAATTTGTAAAAGGAATTACTATGACCTTCTTTATTATACACTAGAAAAACTACCTTTTCACATTTATTAATATAATAGCACCCGTATATACCTATATCGCTATAAGTACTAACCCATATTTCTTGTTTATACCAAGTACTACGTCTAGTGTCGTATACTAATATATGGTAATTTTTATGCCAATGCCTTTTACCTTCTGTTTTGAAAACTATAAATATAAATTCACCAGCAATATACATTTTATACATATCATCTCTTAGGGTATCTATCAAGTATTTGTTAGCATGATCTCGTGAGACTATGAAGTACTTTTCGGGATTTAGGATATCATACGTTAATGCATACTTTTCATCGTAATACAGGGTGGTTGGTACGATGTAATTGCCATTAGGCAGAGCAACTTGTATTTGCTTACTATCTATTATATAGTTTTCAGTCAGTTCATCTATATATAACGCCTTAAATGAAGTCTTTTTGGGAACCAAAATCTCGCAATTTATTACATCCTTATTGGCAGTTATTGCAATAGTAAAAACGATACTTCTGTCCCTTCGTGTTATATAATCATTAGTTATGTGTATAAATGATTTACATACAGAAAAATCTTCACATATATCATAACCTATGTCTAAACGATACGAACCTCTGCCCTGTACGATCAATTCCTTTATTGCCCTTCTACTACTATCACATTGTGTAAGTAAGAATTTATACAACTCTTTTTCCAAAAAAGTTATTGAATATTGGGTGATTTTTGAAATTTTTCTATTAGAAATATCAAATAGATAGAGTTCTATTTTGTTATTTTTGATTATGCCAATAGGCATAAAGTTGTTATATATCGGTATACTTGCGATTAGAAAGCCTTTGACTTTTTTGCTTAGTATAAACTCTCCTGTTGTAAAGTTAACCACTGAGAGTACATCACCATCGTCTCTGTAATATATTACGACTTCGTATAGTTCATTATTTATGTCTAAAAAACGAAAGTATCTTCCAGAAAAATCGGTTTCTATGCTATAATTGTTGGCGCGTTTATAATGCATGAAATCGTTTTTATCACTCAATGGTAATACAACTGATTCTGCTGCCCATTCATGAATTACATTCTTAATATTGTAAAACTTTGTCAAGTTAACTTTCTTGTAAAAAATAAGTGTTCTTTTAAAGCTATATATCCTATAAGAGGTCTGAGGACCGATAATAATGGATTTAAAAGCTCTTAAAAGTAGTAAATCGGATCTATAATTCATAAAATCGTGTTGAGGTACTTTAAGGTGTTTAGCTACTTTGATAGGTATTGATTTGGGTAGTAAAAACACTATGAAATATACTAAACTTGGGCTGCTCACTCTCTACCTCATAGGGTTAGCACGACTCGAAGCTATGCCTGTGGAACAGGCTCTGGTAAAAACTGTAGTCATCCTGCGACGAAGCAGGAAGCTCGACTGCAAGGGTTGCGCAGCCCTCTTTGCCTTGCGTTTTCGACGGAAGGATTGGTATGGAAACACATGTGAAAGTCAGCGGAACCGAACTCAAAGTTCGGATCGAGAAGGTTTTCGCCACGAAGGAGCTGCGAGCTGCTCTGAATTATATGGCGAAAATGCTCAGCGAAGAAAGTTTAGGACTGCCATGCTGGATGGAGGGAATCATCATAGAGCGACTCCGAAACGCTGGTGTAGACCTCAAAAAGTATGGCAGCTGGTACAGTTACATTGCGGCGTACGCAATCTTGCCCAAGATGGAAGAGATTATCAAGCTTGAACGTAGACGTGGAAACCCACCAGGCTCTGGTATCTTCAATGATATAGCAGTAGCAGAAGAGTGGCTTGAGATTATTGACCAATCTGCTCGCATCACATATCTTGACTTAGAGGCTGAGTTCAAAGACATTACCTAATCAAACCTTAACCACAGTCTTGGGATGTCTTGTTCAGGCGGGGCGCATGCCCCGCCTTTTGTTTTTTCTCATTTGTAGAATTGCAAAAACGAGAACTAATTTGCCTTGCGTTTTCATCGTGATGCTTGGTATGAAGACGCAAGTGCAAATTAGCGTAACCGAACTCAAAGATCGGATTGAAAGGGCTCTCACAGAAAAAAGTCTAAAAAGACTAATCACGAATTTAGCAAAGGAGCTGAATAGTGAGCACAGTTTTTTACCCCTATCGGCAGAAATGAAAATACGAACAGAGATTAAGAATGCTGATATAGAAGTCTCAAAGTATGGCGGCTGGTATCGATGTATCGCGGCGTACTTACTGCTTCCAAAGCTTGACGAACTTTTGGCCGTCAAAAGTATGGCTAGTGAGCAAAAAGTGTCTCATATTGTGCGAACACTGCGTAACAGGGCTCTCCGCAAGTCTCTTAGTCCCTTCGGGATTGTGATACGAGTAAGGCACACTTACGCGTCAAAGCGAAAGGGCAAAACTCGGGAACACGTCCAGAAAGAGCAAAAACAACAAGTTGTAAAAACCTTCTGGGACTTTCTGTTTAACTTTAAGAAGCTCCAAAACATAATATTGAAGTCAATCAGTAGCTTAAGCTATTGGTATGTTAGCATAGCTAAATCACTTCTGGCGAAGTATCATATTAGTAAGGGACATCTTTCAAAAAAGTAAGCCCTGAGTACTACAGGCAAAGCACTTCTGTTTCTATCTAGAAACCATGCAGGCGGGGCATGAGCCGCGCTTTTTGTTTCCCCTTATTTGCCGAATCGCAAAAACGGAAACTAACTTTCCTTGCGTGTTTGTCGTAATGCTTGATATGACGACGCAAGCGCAAGTCAGCGGAACCGAACTCAAAGTTCGGATTGAGAAGGCCCTCACAGAAAAGAGCCTGAAGAAGCTAATCACGAATCTGGAAAAGGAGCTGAATGGGGAGCACAGCTTCCTCCCTCACGATGTGGAAACACAGATTCGTAGGGAGATTACGAGCGCTGGTGTAGCGGTGTCGCAGCATGGCGGCTGGTACCGGTGCATTGCAGCGTACCTGATTCTCCCTAGGATTGAGGAGCTTTTGCAGGTCAAAAGCATGGGCGGTGAGCAAAACATAGCTCCCATTGTGCAAAAGCTCCGTAACGAGGCCCTTCGGGAATCCCTGAGCACCTTTGGGCTGGAAGTACCTGCACGGTACGCTCGGACATCCAGCAGTACGGGTCGGACTCATGTACGCCTCTCACGGGAGCAGAAACAGCAGCTTGTGGAAAACTTCCTAGACGCGCTGCCTACATTTGAGGCACTCCAAGATGTGCTGGGCACACTCCCTAAGAACACCAACCTGATGGTCAAGCAAATCCGCACCTTAGTCAAGCGGTACCTTACCATCGCCGACCGCCTCCAAAGCGTAGCGACACACGAGTAACCGCTCACCCGTCCAAGCAGCAAGAAGCCCTGCCCGTTGTGGGCAGGGCAGTTTCGTTTTGTCTCAAATCGCGCAAGGTAAGATGACAGAAGCTTATCCTACCTGCGACGGGGCAGGAATCTCAACTGCAAAAGGTTGAGTAGGCCGCTAAACCAATGCACAATGTGTATTCACCTCCTAGGTATTCATCATTGTTATATTTATCAAACGAAAGTATCATAATATTACCTGGATTTTTCAAGACTTTTTTAATAGATTCCAAATCAATGTTTAGTACTTTGAGCTTTTTATATATAATTTCTGCGTCTGGTTCATAAGTACCTAGTGGTATTGTTTGGACGCGACCGTACTCGTAAATTAGCTTATGTAGTTCTTTGTCGTTTTTCCACTTAAAGTTACCGTCTAGGTACACATGTATCAGGTATAAGGCTACAGTGCGTTCCGTGTCCATATTGCATACAGCTATGACATCGCAAGGCAAAACTGACCCGCCTGTCGTGAGATATAAAATTACATAGTATATTTATTGTGTTTCTATCGTTTCAAAAACGCATACCAATAAAAACAAGTAAATATAGGAAGTATTATTCTACAGCAATTAGTTTAGAAGCACTTCACAAGTACCAGAATAAAATTATAATTCTTGGGGTACATAGTTCAGAGGGACAAAGCGAGATAAGGACAATATTATACGCCAGAAATATCATTTACATTGGTAATGCCAATATCCAACCTACTCAAGAAAAACTGGCCTATGCATACCAAGCAGTAGTAAATTTAATGCTCAACAAAAAAATATTAAAAACAAAAAAGAAAACTTCTAAAAATAATGTATCCATAAATAGTTTTTATGTTGATAACAATGAGTTGTATGGTATTCAAACTATATATAACGATAAGGTGAAATCTTTCGTAACAATATTATATAAATATAGTATAGAAACTGGCAGATTAGAGCTACATAATGAGTTGAAACACGAGATAGATAATGAAGATGTAAAAGGCGTAGGAATAATCATTAATGCAAAAGATCTAATAGGGCCTTATGTGGTTAGAGCCGAAATTATAATGCCTGAGGAAGTTATTAGTAACTTATTGTCCGTCCTAAAGACAAAATCTAATGAACAAATAGAAAACGAGGACTACGAATTAGAAATAAATACAAGAGTTATAGTAGTAGATATATCTACTTTAAACTACGTAACAGCATTAGAACATACATTTCACGTAAAAGAAAAATTGAAATGGCTTAATAAAATAATAAGCTCTTATGGTTCTGATAAAAAAGAGACTTATATAAAAATAATGCAGGAAACCAAAAAAATAAAAATAGACGATATTTTCAAAACGTATTTTAAAATTGTAAGGATGAAGTACACCTATGTTGGTGGAGAATATAACTATAAAAAGAATGAGTTTCCTAATCTAGTTATGGAGCCCATGTTAATGGTGGAAAACGAGCTAGACACTGTTGGCACTATAGTGATCAAAAAAGCATTAGACCTAGGATTTGAAAAAATTGAGAACATGATTCAGATTAGTAATGTCTTGTTTACGAACACAGTATTGGCTATAAAAGATGAAATGGGGAAAATAGATAGTTACTTTCTTAATCCAAAACTCAGAGGATTTAGCGAAGATGGCCGTGTTTTCTGCTATTACGCAATTCATGAAGAAAGTATTGATGAAAAAAAGATTAAGACTGCTGTTACAGTTATACATGTATGGGACGACAAATCTGGTTCGTTCTATCAGTACGTCTATGATAAAGATCCTGCAAGAAGTATCATAGCATATATAAAAGATAAATACACAAAAAAGTCTATAGGCGTAGTATTCTCTACATATAAGGAAGGTTATATTGTAATAGCTCTAATAGATACACAAATTAATACAATTATAGTAAGAGAGTTTAGCAAATACTATCAAACCATTGTGTATAACAATTTGAGCAACATAGTTCGCATTATTTGTGGTCGAAGATATACCGTAAACAAGCCCAGTGTAGGTGAGTTTGAGTATCATACTAAGAAGGGTGAGATAGTCAGAGCATTTATGGTAAAAAGATTTTATGATAATGTTGAGGCTAATTACTGGGATAGTTTGTGCAAAAGGTATATGGTTATATCCGACCATCCTGGAGAAAAATGTGCGATATATATGTCAAACATTAGAGGAATTATAAAAGAAGATGCTTTTACATTTCTGTATGATGAAATTGAAATGCCTATATTAGGCACAAGAAGGTCTATAATTAGAGAAAATAATACATGTATATTTTTTGAGCTTTACGAGCCAGTTTTGGTCAGCAGGGAACCTAACTTTACAAACCTGTAGCATACAAGTAATAGTAGTTGAAGCTATTTCCAGAATCATTTAAAAACGGTGATTTGAGAAAATTGGATTGACTTTAGTTCAACTCTATATCAACAGACACTCCACGGCTGCGGACTTGCTTTTTTTTTACTATTATTATAACGTTCCGGGTTGCCGACGTACACCACATCTACGTAAATGTAATAAAGCGGACTGCTCAACCGTAAGAGATTGAGCTTCCTGCTTCGTCGCAGTAACATGATAGTATAAAAATCTGGTTTAGGATATTTAATCATGCTATTCCATTTAAGGCAAACAATACCTAAAGTAAAGACAGTCCCTATCCATAAAAAACACATAATTGGCTCTAATATGTATGATTTATATACTTACTATGACAAAAATTTTGCCTTTATATACGATAAAAGAAATCATCGCCTTATTGCTAATTTCGAAAATATTGTTGTTGTAATGCTTAATTATAACGGAAATGAAAACGAGCTACTATTCAGTTTAGCTTGCAAACCCGAATGGAACGAAAATAAAAACGTAAACTACGCCATGATAACATCTGAATCGACAATTCAGAAGATACGTGAAATCTGCAATAACCTATATAAACTATCTAGTAATGATACTAATCAAAAGCCAACAATATTAGCGGATAAACAAGTATTTGCTTACGCAATGAAGTATACAAAATTCGTGTATTACAAACTAGTAAAAGCTACTCAAGAATCAAAATGGGAAAAAGACGGAGAAATAGAACTGTATAACAGAAGTGATAAAAGAAAAGCAAAGTATGAACAATTTCAAGAATATGTAAATAAAAGATACTATGTAATTGGCGATCAAACGGTAAATTCAGAGGGCATAAGAGCAAACAAATATTATATAGTGTACGATGAATTGCGTATTTATGATTTGTATAAAAGAAAAATTATAGAAATAACTAGCACGAGAGGAACAATGGTTTCTCGTTATAGAGATCATGAAGCCTTTCATGGCATAGGAGCATTGCACAATGGTCTTTTCGTGATAAAGGATGAAGTAATAGTGCGACCAGTCGTTGTTGTAGATGAAGACGGTGTCATTGCCAAGATCAGAGTTGATATCCCTGACGATAATGGAAATGAAGAAACGATTGAAATAGGTATAAATCAAGATCTTAATAGTTATGAGCCAATTATATTGTTCTTTTCTCATACCAATTCGATAGTTATAACAAAACAAACAATTTTTGTATACGATTTAACCCAGTCATCGTATAATCCTTCGGAAAAGCATGATCTCGTACGTCTAAAAGGCGCAATAAATACCGGTAGAGTGAAATTATATAAGTACAAAAACTTCTTAATTCTAATTGATAAGTATCATATAATAGCCGTTTATTACAACAAAAAAGATTCACGATACTATTTCAAAAATGTTGTAAGTTCAAACGGAGATTTAGATGAATTTGGTATAATAGGATATGTATTATCGCGTTATGACAATAACGACTGTATTGGCATGCTCATAGCATCACAAAAACATAAGATAATGATTATAATTTACGATATTAATAAAAGAGAGATATATTTTTCTGACAGAATTAATTACAATTATATAGCCGCAAGTAAAAAATATATAGATTCATTATCACGTGTATTTTCGGCTCAAGATATGAGTTCAAAATTTATTTTACGGCTCTTAAGTGGTTCTAAATTGTTAGATAATGTAATGAATATTATCCAAAAAGATGGTTTGAATTACTTAAACGTAGTTGTGGGTAAAGATGTCAAAGTCATCAAAATCGGTAACGGTTCATCTTTACCATTAAGTCCTGCTGATTTCTATTGCTTTAGCTTCTTCAACTATATTCTGACCTACGAGCAGCCATGTTTGGTGCGGTTTGCCAGACATTTGTGATTTGATGCAGGCTGATCCACCTGCTATGGTTGAGCAGTCCGAGATACAAGTATCCTAACGTATATATCAATCTTTTGCGATATAACGATAATTTATCAAATCGTTACCTTTCAAACGGCGGAACTGATTTCACTCGCAACAATTGAGAAACTGCAACTTTATTCTAGAAAATCTGCACAAGAAACGGATTTATGTGACAGATGATTTAATCTTTGTGCAGTCATACAATGATGACGATATCTTTTTTTTGTTGGGTTATCTAAACACTAACTTTTTAAAGCCGAATGGTACGGTAGGAATTTCACTCAGGTAGATCGGTTCTTCCCATCCTCAAAGCTTTGCCACCGCTGCGGGCACAAAAAAATGACTTAGCACTACATGACAGAACGTGGTGCTGCCCTGCATGCGGTGTAACACACGATAGAGACATAAACGCCTCTATCAACCTTTACTTTGTAGGGTTAGAACGGCCCGAAGTTACGCCTGTGGAGCAGGCTCTGGTGCATGACCGTAGTCCATACGGACTACCTAAAAAGCTATCCTGCGACGAAGCAGGAAGCTCAACTACAAAAGGTTGGGCAGTCCGCTTAATTTTTAGTGTAGAAAATAGTTTGGTGTTTAGGGCGAATTATAGTATATAGTGGCAAAGGTACATTCTTATGTATGTTACATTGTGGCGGTCTTTGGTTCTTTAAAGTTACGAATGATGTTTTTATAAACTTAGAAACCTTACATTTTACTGTTTTTTTATGGTCGAGTAACAAAAACATAAATAAATATACCAAACAATGCGGACTGCTCAACCGTAAAAGGTTGAGCTTCTATGTAGTGCTAAGGCTTCTTTTTTGTGTCCACAGCGGCAGCAAATCTTTAAGGATGAGAAGAAACGATCTACCTGAATGAAGGTTCTGGCATAGCACTCTTACTTGTACTTGAGGTAGTTCATAAACTTTGATCATTCACGTTCTCGTATATGATGGCTTTGGACAACTTATAAGGATAAGCAGTTTGTGCATCATCGGGGTCTTTAGTATATTTTAGCGTGTTTTTCTACGCTAAGGCATTGAGAATACGGGTAGCCAAGTATGTCAAAATGCCATCTGACAGCATTAATCAAAAATATATTCGATTCAGTTGGCCCGAACAACATTTCTTTCGTCAACAAGTTGCTTATGTATTTCATGTAAAACAAATTCGAACTGAATTTCAGTCTAGAAAGCTCATGCCATTGACCCTGCTATTACAGAAAAAGGAGAACATATTATTGTACCTAAAATTTCATGACTCAGCATTACATGCTCTGTTAACCTTAGGCTCATTACCTAATAAAAATTACAAAACACATTATACTATTAGTTATCTTAATAATCTACCTGATGTATCACCAGATCATAGCCTGACGTTTTTGGGTGCTGATAACGAGTTATATACTGCTTATCACTTAAATAATAGTTTTGAAATAGTTAGGATTTCCGATACCGCCAAAGTTTATGAGTTAATGACATTTAAGATGATAGGAATTGGTTTGCCTTTATATAATAACTACATCCCATATGTTGCGTTCACAAACAACACTTTCTATGTTTCAGTTTACGATATAATAAACAAAATAAGATATAATGTAGCAGAATATAGTATTGAGTTATTAGATAAATATCTTGCTGATTATATTAAAAAACTTACTGGACGTGATATAAGTGAAAGAATCAAATATTATCGTTCATATTATAAGATATTAGAACCTTATCGTTTTACAGGTGAATCAGCAGGAAAATGTTTTGAGATATGTAGCAATTTAGCATTATGTGAAACTGTAATATATATAGGTAACAGGGCAATTAATGAATATGACGAACATATTGTTTTTGAATTAAAGTTCAGAATTAGCAATCAGAAGATTTATTACGAATTTTCTATACCTCATGGAATATCTTTAAAATTACTTGATTTAGTAGAAACCCGAAAAAAACATATAATAAATACAAAAGTATTGAGTATTAATTTGCACAATGGGAACTATACAACACCCAATATTGGATACTGCCAAAATGGTTATATAATTATGAATGACTTTACTTACAGAGATGTGTACTATATATTAGACATTAAAAAGCGTACCCAAAAAAGGATTACAGGTGGAATTTATGGTGGTATGCGATTTTGTATAATTAACAGTATCATAATGATAGTTTATTTTACCGCAACTAAGCTAAGTCAGGAAAAAAGAGCTTGGCATTTGTTAATATACGATACTATAAGAAGAAGTTTTTATAATACACTAATAGATGAGTGGTACGAAGGAGCAAGTGCTAATTTAGTTTCGTATTATTACATACAAAAATGTCAAAAAGTTGTATTTATACTCGGAAGTATCAAAGATAATAACAGAGATTTTTATGATATAGAACAAAATAGAACATTACACACAGTTAGTGCGATAACGATATTAGATTTATCAAAAATTTATAATCTTAATGATAACGATGACATAGAAAAGTGTAAAGAGATGATAAAATTTCCGTTTTTTATAGAAAAATACTTAAGAGCTAAAGGACGTGGTGATGTAGACTATGTTCAAGCAGATTGTACGGTAGATGTAAAAAAGTCTATGCTTTATATTACAGCTTTTGTTCATTATCACAAAAACCCGATCATAACAATAGCCAAAAATCTCTGCGACGGGAATACTAAATGCCACGATTTTGATTTAGGAGTACCTATATTAAGAACTACAGACCTAACAAAAGATAAAAATAAAACAATTTATATATCTAGCAAAGCAATTAAGACAGCTAACTTCCCAAATTATCTGCATAGGTATGATTGGAGAGGCTTTTACAATTTTATAAATAGTAAAACCATGAATACTGGTTTGATTTTTATTGCCTATCCCGACTTCCTCATTATCGATAGGCATTATCACCGTTTAACTCCATTTTATAAAGTGTTTTCTGATTTTTATTTAACGGACTCATTACTTATAGACAATTATTTAGTGGGGTATTACATAATAGATCGTGATCAGACACAGTCAATGTCGTTGGCTGGACTTTTTGTGATCAATGACCTGACGATCGTGGGAATGGCATAGTATACACATGCGGATCGATCAGCCGTAAAAGGTTGGATAGTTTGATAGGTAATTCCGTATAGCCCTTTTGTAATCTTCCACCTCTATTTCATTATAGTTAAAAACTTCAAATATAAACCCATCTTGTAATACAGCATAAAACAATACAGGTAGTTCGTATAAGATATGGTAAGATACTATCTGTGGTTTATAGTAATCTACTATTATGTCCCTGTTCTTAAGAGTATGCGTTATTAGATTTTTCACTTCTACTATATAATCGTACCTTATTAGTTTGTCGTCGGTCATGTAGGTAGCATATACTCTACCATCTGCTCTACCTCTAAGATAAACGTCTATGTCTCCTATTTCTAATATCTTTTTTGTTATGTTTTCTTTGTTCTTGACAAATTGTACATTTAAACCTAAAGTACTACCCACCTGACTTACTAAATATCTTTCCACGAATGTACCGAGACTCATTAAGTCTATACTCGCTTGTTTTGAATAACTAAAGGGAGGTTTCTTTTTAAAAACGGTTTTGCTGATCTTAGATGCTTTTAGTATAAAACGCATAGTAAAATTTACTCATTTCGATAGATAATACAAACGATATGATTTTAGAAGTCAAAAAATCCGAGCAAGAGAGTACTAAACAACAGCAAATCGTGATTGATGAATTATACGAATACGGAGAAGCACCGTTTCGTCATTTTAGCGATCTGCTACCTGAAGTAGATATAAAAGAGAAGGAGGAAGAAGAACGCATAGAAACAGACGAAGACGAATGGGACAGCGACAGGGATTGGGACGATGACGACGAAGATTCCGAATACGAAGAATGGTATGACGAAGAAGTAGATTGGGACGATGAAGAATATGAAGATGTTGAATGGGAGGATGTTGAATGGGAAGAGGAAGAATAATAGAGCACCAAAACTTTACAAAATTTAATTTGTACAATCTTCTTTATTTGTATAATTGTTTTTTCATCTTTCCTATCTTTATTGATTTAAAAGTATATAATTTTGTATTGTATTGCGTTATAACCTATAACTTAGAATATCCCTGATCAATAGACTTTACGATTCCCATTCTTGAAAATACAACAGGCCCATAAAGTACGTATTTTAATCCCATGTCAGTACATACCAAAATCCTATCATATCGCCTAATATGAATGTTAGTTTTTGAGCTGGCATCTTTAGCTAATAGAAAGCTTCGCCTATTGTGTTTTACGTCAATAATATTAGCATATTGGTATTCAAAATTTAGTTTTATCTCATTGTCGTATATAAAGTTGGTATTTTTTTGAATTAATTCTTCGACTAAGTAAAGCGGTACATATTGGTGTGGTGATTTACTACGATCGTATAAAATAATATCCTTCATAACTCTTGAAAGGAATCGGTCTGACGCTGTAGTTAGCATGATGTTGTCATAAGGTCCCAATGTCAAGACATTTCTGTAAGTTCCTTTAGTATTTTTGATATTAATTTTGTAAATCAAGATGTATAAGTTTTTACGATCACTTAAATTTCTATAACAACTTACTAACATTGATAGATATAGGTTCCCCGTTTTTTCATCTAGATATATTTTATGTTTATGCAATCTATTGGATGTACTGCTACAAAATTTGTATATAAATGACGTGTTTGAAGATATTAAAGGCCAAACGTCTATTATTGTTATATGTTGGATAATATCCATGTATTGTTTATTATATGTTTTATTTATTTTTCGGCTTGATATTATATTATATAATTTATACAGGTCAATAGCATAAACTTTATATGTCTCTTCATAGATTGAGCGCGTGCCTATTTTAGGCTCATGAGCAAGTGAAGTTGGATTTAAACTAGCTAAAAACTTTTGGGTGCTACCAACAAACGTATTGTAAATATTAATACCTTCCAATCTTGACACATTCGATACAGTATAGTACTCATCAAATGTATCGTTCGAACCAACATTAGAAGATAATTTTAAAAGTCTTGTTCCGGCAAATACATAATTACCAAATAAATCTTTTATGGAATACAAATGTGATTTTGATAAGTCGTTAGGTACATCAACTTTGTACTTTTTAATCAATAATTCTATTTCGGACGGTATACTTATTACAACAGTAGATTTAGGTATGAATAATGTCATTGATTCATTATTGGCTGTACTAAGTTTAATAATAAACTCTTTATTTTTTAAAGAGCATAGTATAACAATTGCATTCTTTATTTCTATCAACCAATCCGAGGCTTTTACACGCCCTGTTACCTCTATATTTAAGATACTACTTTCAAAGAAAACAGTTCCACTTGAATCTGTATTTACTGAATATTTGAGATCATATAACGAGAAGTCAAAGTCTGTACCCTTAATTATTTCCTGAATGTACATAATATCTTTTTTGTTTTTGACTAGTTGAGATAATTTAATGAAATAATCTTTTATGTGGTAAGAAATTTTATATTTATGGCCATTTAGGAGATTGATTACATCTATGTAGATAGTATTTTCTTTGGTTGTGAGAACTACTGTGATTGAGTTAGCGATAGGCTGAATAATATCCGGATTTTCATTTGATTTTACCTCATATACGATTTTTTTCTGGCTGTAGTTATATATACCTATTAGCCCCTCTTCATTCCCTTCATTCTCTGTAATTCCCCTTACGTAATACAGGAAGACGTCGCCATTAGGTGCCTTTACGTAACTCTCAACCCGACCAACAGATTCTATGTGTGAATCGTCTATTCCCAATAAACTATATGATTCCTTTTTATAGTTATAAAAGGTAGCGATTAATTTTTTGTTTTTATATGTGTATACGTAAGTGGCGTCATTCTTATTAAAAAAAATGGTTGTATCTTGTTTAGTAGACAATCTATGCAGAGGCATTGGGTGATAACTTTCACTACGATATGTTATTTGTTCTCCCTCATTAGTAGGTTTTAGCCAAGATATTCGTACAGAATTAGTAACCTTACACTTGATTAGTAACTTATTATCTTTGGGTAATAACACTCGTAAATATACTACTAAGGAGTAATCTATGATATTATATGTACTCGTTCGTGAGTTTCTAAGTTATCACTATTTATTTATGTACCACGATGGATTGAGCATGAATAGTATATAAAGATAGCCTCTCACTTAGAGCAAGAGTTGGCTGTGTAAAAATCACTTTCTTTACAGTTTTAGAGCGTAGAGTAACATAAGAAAATAGTTATATTTGTATATTTAAAAGTGATTTTTACCCTTACTGCTAATGCACCAATCAAATGCAAATTATATAGAGAGTATAGCAAGTTTAGGTTGATGATTAATGTTTCCGAAATAGAAATTGTTTAGACTGTCAAAACTATACAAAAGTGATTAGCTTTGTTCAATTGTTTTTGAAATGGGGTTTTATGGTTAGCATGGTGGATTACCCCTATGAATTACACGAAATCATTACTCGTTCTATTAAATTCAAATACCACAAAATATTTATAGGTAAATGCACAAATATTTTCAATTATATTTTCACAAGTTACGGTGGTATCTTTGGTGGGCGAGAATCAATCCTTGTCGGGTTAGAACAACCCGAAGTGAAGCCTGTGGATCAGGCTCTGGTGGATGGCCGTATCCATTGGGAGCTACCTAAAAAGTCATCCTACAGCGAAGCAGAAATTCTAACTGTAAAAGATAGGCATTCGGTCTTGCCAGCTTTTGCCTTGCGTTTTAACGAGTTTACAGTGTCATGGGATTGACTCTGCCAACACGAGACAAGCTGTCGGAGGAGCAAAAAGAAATACTGAAGGCTTTCAAAGAGGCTGACCGTATTCGTATTAATGCCTATGCGGGTACAGGGAAAACGACGACACTACTCAGCATAGCTGCCGATAACCCAGAACTAAAATTCCTTATTTTAACATTCAACAAAAGCGTAGCAGAAGAACTTACACAGAAAATCCGAAGGTACGCTCTCCATAATGTAGACGCTAAGACGATACATGGATTGGCTTATGGATATTATGTTCGTAATACTAGAGGGCGAGTCAAGATAATGGATAATCGTGATGTGCGTGATATGTTAATGCGTACGGATATAGCGGACGATTATAGTGAGAGCATCTTTCTACACAAGCTTTACGAAGCCTATTGTCGCTCTGAGTTTATAGACATAAATGCAAACAATATCCGTTACATTCTCATGGGAGACAGAGATTTGCGAAACATAGCTTTGGCTCACTACATGAGTCAAAGGCGTAATTTTGATGAAAAATATGGTTTTAGCGACTTTGTCGACGACCTGTCAAAGGCCCTTGTTTACAAGATTGGACGTATTTATGAAGTTTTTAGTGATCCTAAGTATGGTTATACCATACATAGTCATTATCTCAAAGAATATCAAGCTATAGTTACGAAGCAGCTTATCAAGAATTTTGCGTACGATTGTGTTATGTTAGATGAGGCGCAGGATGCTAATGGATTGATGCTTAGTATAATACAGCATCTTCCAGCTCATAAAAAGGTGACTGTCGGGGACATACACCAGTCTATTTATGGGTGGAATGGAGCAGTTAACGCCTTAGCTAGACTAAAAGATTGGACGAACTTCTATTTGACGCACTCATTTAGGTTTAGGAACCCAGCTATAGCTGAACTAGCTAATAAGTACTTAGTCAACATTAAGGGTGAGAAGAAACTTATAGTGGCTCGTGGTGAGCGTGAGATACCTGGTCGTGCTATCATATCTCAAACAAACGCTAAACTTGTAGAATTTATCATGAACTTAGACGAGCCTTTCAAAACAACCCGTCCTTTAGAAGCTATTTTTTCGGATTTATTCGTTGCTGATAAGATTATATTGTACTACGAGCGCTCTGACAGCAGTTACCTCAGTAATATGCCAAACTACATGTCAGAAATGATTAAGAGCTTTTCAAACTTATCCGAACTTAAAACATTTTTGGAAACTTATGACTACAACTTGAAGTATTCACTAGATGTTGCTTATATGATAAGAAGTAACAGACGAGATGGTGTAGAGGAGATTTATGAGAAAGCTAAAAGATTATATGACAATAAGGCTAATCTTACTCTTACAACTGCTCACAGTGCAAAAGGATTAGAATGGGGTCAAGTATATCTCACAGGCGACTTTAGACCTTTAGACCAAATCATCAAAAGTAGCATAGACATAGCAGATGCTAAGGAGAAGCAGCTGACGCCAGAACTCTTGGCTTACGCATTTCGCGAAAACTCACCAGGTATGAGAGACCTACTAGACGCCATAAATCTGCAATATGTGGCAATCACCAGAGCAAGTGACGAAAACAAAGGCACAGGATTATCTATCATACAAAGCAACTTCGACATGACAATAGAACAATGGTTTTCTACAGCTCTACAATCAGTAGCTGCATAATATATCAATGCTAACTTATTGAAAGTAAAAGTTAAGCAGGCCTTTCAAAAATTATCGCCATTATTCGGCTCACTAAATTTCGTGGTTAGCTGATTTTATATTCTTTGCTCACAATGTGGCTAAGGGACTCTGCTCCCGCAGCTCTTCGCGATTCAGGGAAGAAAATGTGAATAACGCATCATCAGATAAAAATAGCATTATACAGTACAACTCAATTTTGTATAGTTTTTGTGACTTGACTTGCCATTAAAAATAATAACATGTAATATTGTATAACATTTATTTTCGATATAATAAGCTTCTATGAGTAAAGTAGATTTAGTCGGAATCGCGCAAGATCTTTTTCTGCTAAACGACTTGTCTTACAAGTATGCAGTCGGTAAAGTAAACGATAATTTGAATATTTACCTTTACAGAACTTCTTTAGAGGGCGAAAGCATAAGTCTCTTTTTTTTAGAAAATAACGATGCAAAAATAGTAATACCCGCTTCCAACGAATGGGACAGCTTAGGGATAGATGGCTTATACAAAATAACATGTATAGACTGCAAGGGCAAATTTATATTCAAAGAATATAATAACATTCAAACTATCAAATCAGCATCTACTTTATATATTTCACCGATCGAAAATGAAGATTGGGAGATAGAATACAGCATTCTAGACGATAAAATAAGACGATTTAATATAGTCAATCATATATTTAAACAAGAATCTGTTGAATGGGCGGAAAATGCATTAAATATTATATTCAACGATGAAGCTGAAGTATTAGCCGATAAAATACCAACGATGAAGATACTTCTAGAAAATGGAAAATCAAACCTAAACTATCTTGATAAGATAAATACAGATGATTCAATACTAGGTTATATCAAAATACACGATAAAGACATTTTTATCGACTTAGAAGATAAAGGGGATAGTTACTATATTGTAAATTTGAAGAGACTAAATAAATGTTTTTTGTATCAACAATATATAACATTATTTTACATAAAGACTTATTATGTAGTTGGAACATACACTGAAATTAGACTTGTGAACTACGAAGGTGAAAAATATATGGTTTTCATAAATCAGAATGACGAGATGATTATTGATATGACCTTCGTCGAAGTGCTTGATGTTTTGGTTAGAGAAAAAACTGACACTAGCAATAGTAATAGTGACTCTAGTGATAACACCACTGACACAAGCGACAATAATACTGATAGGGTTGATAATAAGGTAGTGCATGAAAGCCAGTAATTTCTTTTAGTAACCTAATCGGGCTATGAGCATTGAAATGCAGATCAATAACTTGATAGATGTCACATTGAATCCTAATAGAAACCTTACGGACAGTGAAGCAATTGAACAAGCTGTTGACAGCAGTTATAGAATGTGGCATGATATTGGTTTATTGTTGTACAGTAATTTTATAACTACGCACTTAACGTTAATTGCTCCTACTTGTGCATGCAGTTATGTGCCGACTGCACCAACACCAACATCACTCACTCCCAACATAATGAAAACTACTCTACGAACAGAAATGCGAGATGTAAGGATAGACGAAGACAATAAATATTTAGGAGCACAAAAGCTAATCATGTATATATACGACAAATACATCTCCGTTATAACTCAATTTACTGGCGCTAATGCAAGTAGTACACCAGTCAGCATAGACATAACATTGTATCACAATAGGATAAGGAATCTTTTAGAACAAAGGGTAGTTAATTTTATCAATAGTATACCTCATGATTACTTCAATACAGGTAACGACTTATTTGAAAAGGTTAAGGATTTCAACAAAGACTTAGCTAAGCTTTTATACGATTCCAGCCTACACTTTATCACGCCGAGTGATGGAATATGTAACATAGGTGGCAATCCCGGGCCTTTGCCTTATAGTGGTGCTGTTTATAGTTAGCTTATGGACCGACAATAGATGTCTCTTTAGAATTCAGGGATGCTATTATTTCATTTACTTTTGCATTGATAATTTTTATTGCATCTGCTTGTTTGCTAATTGCACTTATCAATTGTTCGTTTAGTCCAAGATACGCTCGATCTATAACCTGTTGATTATACTGATTCGCGGCTGTTTGTGCCTCGCCTCTAAATAAAGGCGATTCCATTTTTTGTTTAAGTTTATCTTGTTGTTTTTCCTCTTCTTTTGTTTGTTCTGTTACAGCGGATTGTCCCTCTGTATTGGTACTTGTGGGTACTGGAGTAGTAGGTGTTAGGATTTGAGGTACATTCGTGTTGATATTTTTTGTTTCTAAGCCAGTAAGGGCAGCCGGAGCACGAGTTAATCTTATGTCTGCTGCAGTTTCTGCTCTTATGGATCTAGCTAGTTGTCGGCTGCCACTACCTACTAAACTTATACGTGTTGGTTCTATATTATTAAATCTCTCGCGTAGTTTTTGCGAGATATCTTCTGAGCTTGTCATTTTTTCTATTACATTATCAATGGTTTCTTGTCTTTTAGCTTCTGCGAAGGAAAAGCCTTCACCTTTTAGTTGCGGCAGGATAGCTTTTGTAAGTATTTTGTAACCGCCATATCCTGCTAGTCCCAGAAGTCCTGTGCCAAGTACGATACCAAGCGGGTTAGCTAACATGGTTAGCATTCTGCCACCGCCTAGTAAGCCTCTTAGAGCGCCACCCGTTAGTGCTCGTGATGCTAATGTAGCTTCTAAACCTGAAACACCACCAGCTGCACTAGCAGTACTTGCAGCACGACCTGGGATAAATGACCTTATTAACTTTTTACCGTATGCCAGCCAACGACTTCTAAATCTAGGCTTGCGTGGCTTAGACCTACCCTTACTCTGACTTCCGATAGCGGTATTAGACGGGGATTGACCTGTGCTTTGGCCAGCGTGTTGGGTTGAAGCAGCTTTAGCCGTAGTAGATGTATGAGAGGTTGTTTGAGGTAACGTAGTGCTAACTTTGACCGACGCCTGCTGAACATTCTCACTGGCTGATTTTGCATGTGAAGCATGAGACTGCTGTGTAGAAGAAGGCTTTTGAGACTGGGTCACAACTTGACCAGATTTCAGTTTCGCTCCCTCAGTGGTACCTTCATGTGCTTCCTTGGTATGCCTAGCCCCTTCTCTCCTTCTAATCCTCGAGCTATCTCTATATATGTTTTTCGCCAAATCCTCTGCAATTGTTTCTATAATCGGTTTCAACTGCTTCAATTCCTCTGATGTTATATGGCCTTGCGTGGATGTCTTTTGGACGCATTTGATTATATCACAAATATTACTCGTTAACTCATTTTCTACTTCCTTTTTTAGCATTTCTAGATCTTTCTCTGTAACCTCAGCCCCAACTTCTTTTCTTTTTTCATTCATACTTGCAATCCTATCTATCACCTTAAGCAATGAACTAGAAAAGTCTGTTGTTAGTTGTATTGGTACTCCTTTAGCGGTTTCATTTATTTTTTGAATAGCTTCGTTAAAATATCTTATTATTTCTTCTTTTCCAACTACTTGTTCGCTAATGTCTTCGTCTGTTGTGCTTTCTGTTTCTGACGTTTTGGATTTGCTTGATGCTTCTTTTCCAACTGTTTGTGTGCTAGTGTCTTCGTCTATTGTATTTTCTGTTTCTGACGTTTTGGATTTGCTTGATGCTTGGCTAGACTCGGGAGCTTGTGCTCCACCAGTTGTCTGTGCCATTCCGATATCACTTGTTGGCGATGGCATCTGTTTTATAGACGGTAACGATGTAGTAGTTACCTCAGGAGCGGGCTCGTAACGTAAAGTATCACGACTCAATGCACGCTCACTTACTATACCACTAACATCACGATAACGAACGTAAAAATTAACAAAGTCATCAATATCTTTTTCATTTGTTAATCCAGTTACTTTACTAATGTAACTTATTGCTCTACGCAATCTATTCTCCTCTTCCTCACTCAAATTAGGTTTGTTCTTTAATAACCAATAATCCCTAGCTTTGTCTACTAGTACTGTATTGTTGAGTAATTTAATCACTTCATTTTCATCTTCATATTTTGGGTTCTTGCGTTTCAAAAAGTCTTGCAGGAGTTTTATTCTTTTGTCTTTTTCATACTCTAATTTAAGATCAGTTTTTGTCTTAGAGCTAAACGATGACCAAGCCTCCTCGCCTTCGAATGGACTTGGTGTTCTAGACTCGTAATAGCTCCTATACTCTGAATGTTTATACCCTAACCCCAAGAAGCGGCCTGTACGGAGGTAAAGCTGCCTGTATCCAAACTCGCCCATGCCCGCCAATAATCTACCTAATGGATGACTCTTAATAGCACTGTAAAAAGGCGATATAATGCCACCTGCTAGGCCAGCTACGCTACGCCTCAATTGTCTATTCGCTTCTCTAACATCCTGCTTAAATCTCTGGTATTCTTCTTGCTCCTTAAAGAAAAATCTACCTACGTCATAGGACACCTTAGCCATTTTGACAAACTCCTGCACACCTACCGTATGGACTAATCTAATAAGTAACCTAAACCCTAGAACATTAATAACATTAAAGTAACCAGACATAATATTAACTATATAGTTAGACACTTTGTCTACACTAACATTTGGTTGACTTCCTGTTTGCCCTGAACATAAGATGTATACTTCATAAATATTATCTAACGTTATATCCTCAATATTAATTCGCTCTATAGCCTTAACTACATCGCTATTACTATTAATAAACTTTTGCATATTAGGAACTAATACTTTATCTAAGTATTCTACAATTTCTATGTCATTTGTTTGTTTTTCTTTTATCGACACACTACAATCACCTAGAACAGTGCTATATAGTGTGCTTAATGCATTGCTTTTATTGTCTTTCGCGTTTATAGTTTTCCACATCTGTTCAGCACCGCTTGCTAATATAGAAGATAGTTGATGGACTTTTAGATTAATAGACCTATTATATAATATCTTTATAGCATTGTAAAACTCGTTAGTTAAAGAAGAGCTTTTTATAAGTATAATAAGCTTCCTAAGAGTCTCCTTTATTAGATATGCTAGTGCTTCTGTGCTACTACCCTGAAAACTAACATTCAAGTGCTGCGATAATTCTATGAC
>Ga0308410_1000466_pt1 | contig 21967 bp, 13 predicted proteins | sample HotsprOSTMatCore_FD_203467 | JGI IMG/M metagenome (GOLD analysis project Ga0308410, IMG submission 203467) | Hot spring phototrophic mat microbial communities from Octopus Spring, Yellowstone National Park, Wyoming, United States -... | ecosystem: Environmental > Aquatic > Thermal springs > Hot...
AAAGCTGATCGAAATCGGCTTCCGCTCGGAGTTGCTGGATGATGTTCTCGCAAGTTGCAGTGAGATAGCGGTACAAAGATTGCAACATATGTTCCCCCTGTTCTACCAGATCTCGCACCTCATCAAGCAAGGGGTGGGGGACTTCTTCCTCCGACGAACTGGACGTCCACTGCTCTAGGAGCTCTTTGGCTCTATCCCACGAGAGATCCTTGATTCGATAAGCCTCGCTTATCAGCTCCTTATGTGCTCGGGCAACGTAGGACCAATGATCCCCGCGGCTTGGGACGGAAATGATGCGGAATTCTGGCAGCACAATGCCTGTAAGGGCCCCGCCCCGACAACAATCTGTATCGATACCAAACACCCGATCCTGCCAGTTGAAAGGCTGAGTTTTTCCCGAATAATCCATGTGTCCTACGATTAAAGGCTTTTCTCCCTGGTACAACTCGTACCACGGTCGATCATACTGGGTGAATATGTACCTCTGCCCACTCAAGCTTCCCATGAGGATCTCTGGTTTCTGATCTGTGAGAGGCTTGCCGGGCTCTACCATGCCGTGGACCAAGATGGCTTCCGGCAATTCTAGGTAGTGGGTTAGACTCGCAAAATATGCCAGGGCCTTGGGATAACGCTCTTCCCCAAGCTGGTACCGGGTGATTAGTTGAGAGAGGGCAGGCTTCGTTTTCCCTTCAGATGCCTTGAGGTGTTTGCTTTCATGGTTGCCCTCCAGTGAACGGGCTTGGGGATGGGTGGAGAAGAATTCGAACACCCTGTCGGAGGAAGGCCCGCGGTCAACGAGGGTTCCTAAGGCAATGATTTCGGCCTCCTCGCCAAGCCCGGCTTTATCAAGGAGGGCTTGGAGTTCATCCCAGCAACCATGGATATCACCAATAATAAGTCTTTGATAGGCCATAACTCGGTCTCTCGCGTTATTTGTGCGGGACTACGAACCGAATTTTGAAGTGCCTTCTTTTCCGCTTGCTTTGGGGTTTCGCTGGCCCCCGGCAAACGAAGGGAAGACCGCCCAGAAAAACCGCGGGGAGCCCCCTCCGGACTAACTTTCGACCCTAAAAACAGATTTTGCCTCGGTCACCTTTCCCAGCCGAAGAACTTGTAATACTTTACCCAATTGGAGGAGTTTGGGTGGGCGGAGGAGAGCGAGGGTTCTTGTGGTGACATAGTTGGTGAGGGCATGAACGAGCGACTGGAACGCATGGTGGTCCCGTTCTTTGGAAGTACCAAAGATCAACATAGTCACCGCGTGGCAATTTGCCCCTTCCGGACTGTGGTTGCTGGAGGGAACGTCTGAACAATTGTCCGCGATGATTTAAGATGTCTCCAACAATCGCGAGAGTTGGCCCAACAGGAAATGAAATTGTTGATAAATCCGGATCCCACTTTTGGTGGATTTGAATTATCCGAAGGTTCGATTGCTGTTTTTGCGTTGGATGCCTGCCGGCTGCATGGTCCTTTCGGTTGCGTGGTTCTCAAAGGGAACCTCCTCGGGGTTCAAGAAGGTCAACAGGTGGTGCTGATGCCCGAGAAGACGTCCCCCGAGCCGTTGGGCATAGGGGTCCTGGCGGGTGCTCTCCAGCACGGCCGCCGGACGACCCGTCAACTCCTACCGACCGGAGGCATAGGCACCTTTCTTCATCGCAGCACAGCCTCCTTATAACTGCATGGCCTCAGCCACTACCCCCAGGCCGCGGGCAGAGTCCGGCCCCTCCGTTCCCAGCTTGCTAGGGATAATCCTAAGGAGTTTCAATCGGGTAAGGTGTTAGACCCATTTTAATCCGAGAGCCACCGATCACGGTTTTCCGCTACAAATTGGTCGTCGACAAGGTGGGGATAGGCAGCACAGACCCGGTCGAGTTCTTCCGCTTGCCCGGGACTGAGGGTTTCCTCGGGGTCCAAGCAGTAATTGCTTTCGAGAAGACCTTGCCGGCGAAGGACCTCCTGCACTCCGGCGATGCAACCGCGGAAATTGTTAGCCACATCGAAAAGGGCGGCATTCATATCGGTAACTTGAACCGCCAAGGTAAGAAGTTCTTGCGGTATAGGTTGACCGCTTTCCACGACCTCGTGACATTGTCGCAGAAGTTGGCAAGCGGACCTGGTCCAAACCGCCCAGTGGCCAAGTAACCCGCCGACAATTCGTCCTTCGACCGTCTTTCCGTTGTGAACAAATCGGTACCTCGTCAAAAGGTCAACAACGATGTTATCGTCATTGCCAGTATAGAGGGCAACATCTTGTCGACCGGCTTCAGCAATGGCCCGGACAACATCCAGCGTTTGGTATCGGTTAAAGGGTGCAATCTTGATGGCCGCCAAGTTTTCCACTTCCGCCAGAGCCCGCCAAAATCGGAACGGAAGAACAATTCCCCCAACCGCAGGTTGGAGATAAAAGCCAAACAGGGGGATGACCTCCGCGACCTTGCGACAGTGATCGAGGATAGCTTCCAGAGTGGCACCTCGCATGGCCGACAGACTGAGGAGTCCCGCGTGAAAACCGAGCTCCCGAGCTAATTCAGCCTCCCGAAGGGCTTGTTCCGTGGGGCCACATACGCCCGCTACCCGGATTAAGGGCTCGGCCCGGGTGCGGTCCAGTTCGTCAAACACTTCGCGGGCCAGTTCAAGGAGCGGCCGAAACAATCCCACTTTCGGATCGCGGATGGCAAACTGCGTGGTGTGAACTCCCACCGCAATTCCGCCGGCACCGGCTTGGGAGTAGTACCGCCATAGGGCCCGCTGCCCACGCGGATCGAACCGCCGCTCGCGATTCAGGGCAAGGGGACTTGCCGGTATTACTACCCCCCGAAGAAGGATTTCCCGGATTCTTCGTTCCATGGTGGTCTAATCCTACTAGCTTTCGCCGGTTGTGTTCTGACCAAGTAGGGGATTTCCGACAGCCAAATCTTGTGATCTGCCGGGACTACCTGAATCTGGCCTACTGCCCGCAATTGTTACTTGATTTCCCCGAAATTAGTGCCTCCGTTGCTCGGGGTCTTCGTTCGACCTTGATTTCCAGATCGGACGGACAAATCTCTCCCTGCGGGGCTTAATTCCCTGTGGAGGTTTCAAGTAGGTTAAGGTGAGGTTCAACCGGTAGAGGCAAAACGTCGATCTACCCTCGCCTTTTGGGTCTATCACCTAAAGTTCGATCTGCAAGCTCGACATTCGCTATGTAGGCTTAAAGTTGGATTCCTAAGGCCTCGGCAAGCTTGCTCCGGTAGCCCGGGAAGTCCAGTGGTTGTCCTTCCCGAAGCCGGGTCAGTCCGCTGCCTTGGAGTGTCTCCATAAACGGCCCAAACCGTCGACGAGCAACCTCCTTTAGTGGGGAGTCGTCCAGTTGACCTCTTCCTGCCAGAAGTCGAGCCCGTTCCACCACGGCATAATCGACGCTCATTCGGCTGAGTTGCACGCGGCGAAGTAGTTCTGGATCATCACCGGCCAGTCGCTCAGCCTCCTCCCACAACTTATCTGCTTCGATCAAAAGATTCTCCGCGAGGTGAGGACTGTCCACATGAGCCCAGATGTTCACGTGGATATTATTCTTCTCCACGTGGTCGTGCAGCAAGTCGAGATAGGTACGAATGGGTTTTGCTGCCGGCCCGTAGTAGCCCTCCAAAAATTCTGTGAGAGCCTTTTCCTCGTTATAGTCCGGGTTCCAGAGGAATTTTGCCGTCAGATATCCGCCGAGGGCAGCAAGTTCGCTATGAGGTGTGTCGTAAGTGTCCTGCTCGAAGATTCCTTTCACATTGTGCTCCACAAAAAAGCGGATGTTTGCTCGTCTAACCCTTTGGTTCGGGAAAGGAAGGAGGTAGTGGCGAAAGTCGGTCACATAATCCCAAACCCACAATCGGGGAGCAATCTGGGCCCAGCCTTTGATATCCTCCCGGAAAGCCCGATTTGCCTCACTATCACAAGTAGCCAGAGGGTGGGAGAAACAGCATTCGATGGAGCACAGGCGAATGATCACGTTGGGTCGGGGCCGAAGGGTCCGTGGCGGTTTGCGAGTCCACTGGTAGGCAAGGGTTTCGATGGCTTTATCCGGATAACGCTGGGCCACTGCCTCGGCTACCCGATTGACAAGGTAAAGGACCGGCCCCATTTGCGATTCTTCTTGTCGGGCCAACGCCTGGCAGTTTTCGCATTCGCAATAGTTGTACCAATCGTTTTGAGAGACGGACCAAACGAAGGCCTCCGGATCGGCGGCAATGGCCTTGAGAATCTCCTCCGTGCAGATTCGGATCACTTCCTCGTTGGTACAACAAAGTTGCGATCGTTCTCGCAGTCGCTTGCCTCTGACCAAGGAGAAGTATTCAGGGTGTTGATCGAAGTACTTTGCCGGGGGAACAAGCCGTTCGAAGGTATGCACAAAGAAACCACGTCCGAACCGCACTTTTCCTCCGTGTTTTTCCTCTAGCCGAGCGGCACTGGAATTGACCCGGTTTCGAGCGGCCCAATCCCCGTCGAAGCAGTCGTAAGTGAAGACCTCCCGGTACTCAAGCACCGGTACCTTCTTTTCATCAAGCGGCGGTATGATCAAACGTTCACACTTGGGGATTCGGCTTACGCCTGGAGCAAACCATCGGCAGCCGAGGTGATCTTCCAGCAGGCCATACACCCCATAAAGATTGCCCCGCAAGGCTCCGCCGGCGATCACCAGGCGTTTTCCCACGGTCCGCAAGGTATAGCCTTCATCCCCCAGGCTCTTCCAGTCGATCGTAATCCCCAAATCCTGAAGACGGCGATTATTGCCCAGAAGGATTTCTTCTTCGCGGGCTGGGGAATTGTCAGCGACAATTGGCAACTCGGCATCCGTCATTTGCTTCAGAAAATGCTGGAGTTCCTGAGCGGCATGCCGGGTCGACGGCGAGGCATCCGCCGGTAGCACGATGACGTAGGGAGACTTACCCCCTTTGGCGATCTCAATTTCCCCGCTTTGTCCGAATGCCATGACCCGACCGATGAAGCACACTCCCAAAGCCAGAACCGTGTACAACCAAAAGTGCCGAGGTTGCAACTTGGTCGGCAGGGGTATTTCTTTTGAGTTCCAGCTGAGAGAGTCCATTTTCCCTTCCTTCGGTAGGACGTGCACGCCGGCCATTTTGAAGGCTCCTCGCAGCTCAATGAAAAACCTGGGGTGTGACCGGAATCCCGTTCTCCAATGGCGGGATTAGTTCCCACTAGTGGTCCCCCGGAAGAGAACACCAGGCTTTTAGGCAACGTTGGTAATTCCGGCTTCCGGAAGCCGTTTACGACGGATCCAAGATGGGGCAGAACGGCGGCCAAATTCCGACGTTAGCCCACTCCGCCCCACCGCCATTTGAGTTTATCAAGCTCGATCCCGAAAGCAACCGCAAGATCCAAAGGCCAAGATCGGAACAAAATCTTTATAGAAAATGGGAACAAAATCTTGACAGAAGGATGGAAAAGGACCACAGAGGATTAATGCCGCAAGATCCAAAAAACAGAAGATAAATATCGCAAGATCTAAAAAGATGTACAAGATCTGAAAGGGTAATCCGCTCTGGCTAGCAGAAGCAATGGTTAAAGTACTCCGAGGGCCGTGGTTTTCTAACTAGGACCTCCTTAGGAGGACCTATGCCGCGGGTCGAGTCTTTCCACCCAGCTAAGGCGGCGGGACGCAATAGGAGAAAATCGACCAAAACGCTGGGCAAAGACAGGCCTCAGCGGCTGATTCTTAGAAGCGGACGGCACTAGTGTATCCTGCCTTCATGATGGCATCCGACCGATGATTCTCCAGAATTGGGAAGAGGTCCTGTCCGTGTAGTGTGTGACTTCGCACAGGGCAAATTGATGTGTGGCTTCGAATATCCGATGTGGCACTTTGCATATCCCCAGGGGGTGGCAAGAGGTGTTTACACCTTTCAAAACTCTGGCGGTAGAAGGCAGAAGGAACCGGCGGTTCCGCTCTCAGTTGGCCGGGTTTTTGCGTTCCAGCTTGGACTCCCCGAGGTTCATGTTCCGCTAGCGGGATTGTTTGAACGGAAGCTTTTCGGGATCGTTTTTTGGCGGGGTCTCCGGCAGATAGTTGGTGACGGATTCGTTTTAGAACTAACGGGTAATTGATTCGTTATAAAACTAAGGGACCAAAGGCAGTTTACGACACAAAGAGACCAAAAGCAGGTTGGCAACCAGCGATCTTGCTATTTCCACGGTTTGGGAAGATCCACAATTTCCTCACCTGAGCTCCGCTTTAGCGTTTTATACGAAACCTTTATACAGTATACCTCTGTTTGCCGGGTTGAACAACTAAAGCGGGGAAGGAAAATGCCCTCCCAATCAAGTTGGCCAGCAAGTCTTTGGCCGTCTCACGTTCGTCCGAGCTTTAAATACCTCCAACTTGGTCATTGAAAGAGAGGTCCGGGGAAGAGCTCTGGCCCGTTAGGATCCTCCGGAAGATCCGTGGTCATCGGCGGGGACGGGAGCCACAGGGTATGCTTGGGCGATTTCCTCAGGGATCCGGCGGACAGCCCCGGTAGCATAATCGACGAAAGCCCATAAAGTCTCGGCACGGGCAAGGAGTTTTCCATCGGACTGCCGAACGATTTGGTATCGCCGCAACGAACGGGTCCGGTCCATGGTGGCCACCCAGGTGCGGACGAGGACCACATCTCCGGCACCTGCGGGATGAAGGTATTCGATCTGGTGGCGGCGGACTACCCAGCCGGCACCGTGTTCGCGGTAACGGGACCCCGGCCAACCCAAGGCGGCCGAGTGGGCAATGGCTGCTTCCTGCATCCACTGAACGTATGCCACGTTATTGGCGTGACCTAAGCCATCGATCTCGTCCGGTTGCACAATTCGCTTGTATTCGAAGACGGTCTGAGGTTCCATCGACCAAGCTCTGCTTGAACTGCCAGCCCTTATCTGGAAACCCGTTGCAACGGCTATCTTGAAAGTTGCTGTAACTCAAGATGTTAAGTGGAAACCGTCTCGAACCGGGATCTTTCAAGCAAGTAGTGGAAGTTAGTTGCGACCGGCCGGAGCGGCTAGATCGCCTGTATCATGTGGCAACCCGGCCCAGGGAGCGGACCTCTTTTAGCAAACGTTTGCCGGGTAGCAGAATCCACGCCCCTTCAAAGGAACCTCTCTGGGTGTCGACGCTTTAGCGGATGTTCATGTCGCAACTGAGACCACCGGCGGCCGGCAGGTAGGCATGGAGTACGTAGTTGGCCACCATTCGATGGGCACTAAACCGCCATGCCAAGGAACTAATGGAGTTTTTCATCCGCTTGATCCACCCGTGAGGGAGCCCGTCCGCATCCCGGTCATAATAAAGCGGGATTACTTCTTTTTCCAGAACCTCGTAGAGGGCCTCAGCATCCCGAGCATCGGTGATGGCGGGGTTGGAGTGAGAAGCTCCGCGACCGATGGCAAACCCGTTGGTGCCGTCGTAAGCTTCTGCCCACCAACCATCAAGGATCGAGAGGTTCAATGCTCCGTTGAGGAGTGCCTTTTGACCACTGGTACCGGAGGCCTCTTCCGGCCGCCGCGGATTGTTCAACCATACATCTACACCTTGAATCATGTGGCGGCAGACATTGATGTCATAGTCTTCGATAAAGACGATCTTACCACGGAATCGCGGGTCGTGTCGCAAATTGGCGATTTTCTGTACTTCCAGTTTGCCTTCGTAGTCGGCCGGGTGGGCCTTGCCGGAAAAGATGATCTGAATAGGACGGTGAGGATCATTGACAAGAGCCGCCAAGCGATCCAAATCGCGAAAGATCAAGCTAGGCCGTTTGTAAGTGGCAAACCGCCGACCAAAGCCAAGGGTTAACACATCCGGATCCAGGACATTCCGAGCCTCTTCGATTTCCTCTTCGCTGGCCTTAATCCGCCGCAGTTGGCGACTCAGACGACGGCGAACAAAGGCCAGAAGTTGATTCTTTAGAGCATAGTGAGTCTCCCACAACTCCCCAGGGTCCACCTGGTGAATCATTTGCCAAACTTCTGGTTCCCCCATGCGGTTCCGCCAATCAGGGGGAAAGTGCTTATCGTAAAGGATCTGCATTTGCCAGGCCAGCCAGCTGGGAATATGAACACCATTGGTAATGTGCCCGATGGGGATTTCCTCCTCAGCGCGCCAGGGCCAAAGATTGGCCCACATTCGCCGGGTGGTTTGTCCGTGAAGAGCACTGACGGCATTGGCTCGTCGGGAGACCTTCAGAGCCAGCACCGTCATGCAGAACGGTTCGGAGTGATTTTGGGGCTCTACACGTCCCAGCCCGATAAATTGATCGAAGGAAAGGCCGAGCTCTTCCCGTAGCGGACCGAGGTGCTCTTCTACGAGCCCCGGATCAAACCGGTCGTGCCCCGCCGGCACTGGGGTGTGCGTGGTAAAGACCGTTTGCTGGGCGACAATCCGCAGGGCATCATAAAAACCGACCCCGTTGTCGATCATATACTGCCGAATCACCTCGAGGGGGGCAAAGGCACTGTGGCCCTCGTTGAGATGATAGACCCCGGGATTGATACCGAGGGCCCGGAGGGCTCGGACCCCTCCCACTCCCGCGATTAACTCTTGGCGGATCCGGGTGCGGTGATCGCCTCCATAGAGTCGGCTGGTAAGTTCGCGGTCTTGCGGGCTATTACCCTCCACGTCACTATCGAGGAGGTAAACGTTTACCCGGCCAACCCGCATCCGCCATACTTTTGCCAAAATTCTGCCGGTGCGAGTATCGATGGCCACGATTAAGGGTTGACCGCTGCTATCCAATGCCGGCTCGAGCGGCAGGTTTTCCACGTTAATATCGATGTACTCTTCATGCTGCCAGCCATTTTGGTCCAAATACTGCTTGAAATAGCCCTGACGGTAGAAAAGTCCCACGGCAACCATCGGAACTCCCAGGTCGCCGGCACTTTTGACATGGTCGCCCGATAGTACGCCTAAACCGCCAGAATAAATCGGCACAGATTCGTGAACCCCGAACTCTAGGGAAAAATAGGCTACCGGTCGCGACCCCAAAACCCCGCAATGTTTGAACCCCCAAATAGGGGTTTCCGATAGGTACTCCTTCAGCCGTCGATAGGCGTAATTGATCCGACTGTGAAGGACCAGCTCGTTGGCTCGGACCTCTAATCGCTCCGGTGTAAACTCTTTCAGAAGGGCAATCGGATTGTGGTCCAGCTGTCGCCATCGAATCGGGTCAAGATCGCGGAAGAGGTTGATGACTTCGGGTTGCCAGCTCCACCATAGGTTCTGGGCTAAGGCCATACATTTGTCGTACAGGGACTCCGCCGATAGTTCCCAAGCCATCGAGCGAATGGAACTGGGAGTGCTTCCGTGGGACATCATGGTGCTCGCCATACCCCGTGCTGAACCGAATGGTGGGACTTCTCCGGGGGATAAACGCGGGTGGATCCACATTTTGGCCGCTTTGCTTATTGTACCTCCCGAGAATTGCTTCTCAGGATAGCCTGTTTCCTACCGAGTGGCTGAGCTAGCCAGCCTTTGAGACAGCCTTTTTTGGCGGGAGCCGGTTGGCGAATTTTTCCACCCAGCTGGCCAGGCCTCCAATGTGTGGGTATGCCTACATCCCATGTCTGATTATGCACACAAACGTAGTGGGGAATTTGCGATCAAGCCAAAACAATCGGGTAACCCAGTGATTCTGCGCAATTCTTATCGGCTTTTCGAGGAGCATTTTGGCAGGAATATATGGCCGGTGAGTTCTCAAAAATCGGTGATGAGCAGACCAAACGTTGGCAAATTTGATCAGCTCAGCTTTTTCGGGACTCTAACCGGAGGGATAGACGGTCTTCCGGTACTACCAGTTACAGTACTATTTCTGTGATCAAAGGGATGTTTAGGTTTGTAGGGACCTCCTGGAGCCAACTTCGGCGTGCGATCCGGGCTGGGACTCAGTACCGCAACAATCCTATTGGTCTTGGTACAGCAACCATCAGTTAGAGGATCATTGGTCCCCCAACAAATTAATTGGTCCCCCCACAAATTAGATGCTCGGTGCCCCAAAAAATTAGATCCTTGGTCCGCCAGCAAATTAGACATTCGTACCCCGACCAAAGACATTGGTACCCCAACAAATTGGATCGTTGGTACCCCAACAAATTGGATAGATTATACGACACGAACAAGATGGCAGGGTTTTGGCGTGGCGGCTTAGAGCTCGGGCAGAGGGTGGCAAATCGGCTTTGTTAAGGGCAAGCGGAGGGTTAGATGCCAAGCCGAGCGTTAGAGACACAGTTGGCATCGGCCGGAGTGGCCCACGCTCCACTCACACTTGTTGTTTACCCCTAAAAAAGGGGGGCTGGGCCACATTGCGAGTCGGGAGCCCTGCCGGCTGGAGCTCAGTTAGGGTTTAAATTTGTCCGCGGGAGTTAATTGGGGGTATTGGTCTGCGGGAGCTGATAGGGCAATCAAGGTCTGGAGCTAGTCGGGCAATTCAGGTTTGGAGCCGAGGTACTGAATGGTTCCTCCTTTCGAGCTGGCTGTCGGATAAAAGTGGAGGCAACGCAAGAAAAACCCGGTCGGAATGTGGCTCCAACGTAAGAAACAAGCTACAGAAACAAGCTACCACGCAAGAAAAATTCAGGAAAAACCTGAGACAAGCTAAGGTTTACTTCGTGGGGTGGGACGAGCCAGATCCCTCGACGGCAATTGGAGCGGAGGATCCCGGCATGCTGGCGGATTTGCAAATTTGCCGCACCGCCGGTATTTTGAGGCACGGGGACCTTCCATTGTTGCCTGTAGCCTACCATTTAGAAAGGGAGTGAAAATAAGAAGGGTATGACGCGGGGGGTTCCATGCCGTTGGTAGGGGCAAGACTCCCCGGCTTGGGTTGCGGAAATTGCGAGAGATAAGGTGATTGCGGGTGACGTTTGAGCTATTTGTGAGAAGTCCGAGCTGGTTTTCCGGGTTTGGCCATATCTTCATTCCGAACTTGGCAACCACCCAGACGATTCACCCTCGGCGAGGGGGCAGGCCGCACGGAGGGTGCTCCTTCGCTGAGTACTAGTAGAGCTAAATGTAAGGAGAGCTTACTAGACCTACTAAATCTAATTCCACTTAGTTGTCAGCACCGAATAACTGCGAAGCTGGTAACATCGAATTTCCACGGAATTACCGCGGAGTTCTCACCACCGAAGGAGAGGAAGGACTAGGGGCGAACCCGATATCGCCTTGGGGGTAGGTGAACCTCTTTAGAGATGGTGAACGTCTTTAGAGATGCCAATTGTTCTTTAGGAACGGTGGTGTATCCGGGAAGTCGCACAGCACCGAGGTAATGTCCGGGCCGATAAAGCCAGAGGCTGAATGTTTTTCTACCAAAACTTTGGGACACCTTGATGATCCTTCGGAATCGGGACGAGGATTACGGAAAAAAGCTTTGGCCGGAAGAAATCGCGGGCTTGGAATCCTGTCGACCGGGCTTGGAATCCTGGCCGCCTTAAGGAGAGGGATCTGCCTTTGGAAGGAGCCGGAGGGGCGGAGAGGCCCAAGCTTCATTGCGTTTTATGGGATTTCACTAGGGAGAAGGAACTGCACTAGCAGCAGGGGAGAAGAGCGGCGATGAGATATCGAAGTTCCATGGTGCGGAGAATTAAGGATAGTGTCGGGAGAGGGATGGCGGATTTAGCACTCGGAACTGTTTTCATCGGTTTAGGGTTGATTTTGGGTTCGCTTGCTGCTGGGCAGCAAGCGGACGAAGAGGGTTTCGTGCCTATCTTTAATGGAAAAACTTTGGAGGGCTGGGAGGGAGATCCGCGACTTTGGCGGGTAGAGGATGGGGCAATTACCGGGGAGACAACTCCGGATACTCCTCTGAAGCAAAACACTTTTCTCATCTGGCGACTGGGTGAAGTGGACGATTTTGTTCTTCGCTTCGAATACCGCATTTTTAACGGCAATAGTGGTCTGCAATACCGTAGCTTCGAGGATCCAGAAAAGTGGGGCAAGTGGGTGATCGGGGGGTACCAAGCGGATTTTGAGGCCGGGGATCGATTCTCCGGTATCCTCTACGGGGAGCGATTCCGGGGGATTTTGGCCGACCGCGGGCAAAAAACGGTTATCGACGACACCCAGAAGCCGCGGGTGGTGGAAAAATTTGCCGACCCGGCAGCGTTGCAAAGCGTGATCCGCAAAGGGGATTGGAATGAATATGAAATCATTGCCAAGGGTTATCACTTTATCCACAAGATCAACGGCCAGCTCATGTGCGAATGTACAGATGAAGACACGTCCACACGACGTCGCAGTGGGCTGCTGGCCATTCAGCTCCATGTGGGGCCACCGATGAAGGTGCAGGTGAGAAACATTCGGCTAAAACGGCTGCCCATGGAAGATCGCAAGAAGATTGTCTTCATCGCCGGCCGACCTAGCCACGGATTTGCCTCCCACGAGCACAACGCGGGATGCCTCCTCTTGGCTAAATGCTTGAATGAGAGCGGTTTGCCTGTCCATGCGGTGGTGTATCGGAATGGTTGGCCGGCCGACCCCACGGCTTTGGATAATGCAGATGCCGTGGTGGTCTTTTCCGACGGCGGTGGTGGCCACCCAGCTTTGCCCCACTTAGCCAAGTTGGATTCTTTGGTTAAGCGGGGCGTGGGGATCGCGATGCTCCATTATGCCGTTGAGGTGCCAAAGGGCGAGCCGGGAAATTACTTCCTCAACTGGATTGGGGGCTACTTCGAAACCTGGTGGTCGGTGAATCCCTTCTGGCGGGCTAAGTTCACCTCCTTCCCAGATCATCCCGTTTGTCGCGGAGTGAAGCCGTTCGAAATTGACGACGAGTGGTATTACCACATGCGGTTCCGCGAGAATATGGAGGGAGTCACGCCGGTCCTGACGGCCGTTCCTCCCGATAGCACTCGGGAGCGTCCGGATGGGCCTCACAGTGGAAATCCGGTGGTACGAGCTCGCAAGGGTATGCCGGAGCATGTCGCGTGGGTGTACCAGCGACCGGATGGAGGAAGGGGGTTTGGATTCACCGGTGGGCATTGGCACTGGAATTGGGCCAACCATAGTTTCCGCACCTTGGTCTTGAATGCGATTGTTTGGGTGGCGGGATTAGACGTTCCGGAAGGAGGGGTGCCTTCGCGGCCTCCGACGCTGGACGAACTCCTCGAGAACCAGGATTATCCGCCCCCGGGTGACTTCAACCGAGAGGCCATCCAAAGGCTTCTCGATAGCTGGAAACTTGGCAACTAAGCGGCGGCAGGGAGAGGACCGAAAGCGGGATTCAGCAAGGCGAGTCCGAGTGTGAGTGGACGCGTTCTGTTTACAATCCGCTGCACCACATGTGGGGTTCTGCTTCAAGTACGAAGCGAGGCTGCCATCGGGGAGTTGCTCATCTGCCCGAAGTGTGGCTGCTTGGTGAAAGTAGAGCCTCCGCCGGGATGGCAGGGTTCCGGGGAGGCGGAGGGGGGTGAGGCTTCGCCAGGGTTTTCCTCCCCGAAAAGCCCAGCCAGACCGGCCGAAAAGGCCGAAGCTCGGTCGGCACCCGTTCCTCAGCACCGGCCGGATCTGCCGCAAGGTGCAGGCGAAGGCAAAACCCAGGATGGGCTTATTCCTTCCCCAGCGGAGGAGAGCCGGGCAAAGGGGCCGACTTCTCCGGGGGGTTCGCCGGTCGCCCTTTCCCCGAAGGGAACCGCCCAGTCTCCTTTTAGAACTTCCGATCGCGGCGAGTTGGAGGCTGCCGGGAGCGGCCAGGTGCGGGAAGGCCCTTTTGGGCCGGGGGCTGAGGGCGAGGCTCCACCTGCCGGAGAACAAGGCAAAATCGCAAATCGGGGTGGGGTTTCTCCGGCTGTGCGGCCAGCCCGTTCGGGGCAAGGAGGGGATGCTTGGGCTGAGGATCGGCCGCCGGTAGCCTTACCTACGTCGGCTTCTTATCCCAAAGAAAATGGAGGGAAAGGTGTTCCCTCGGAAGTTGGTGTTGCTACGGGCGGAGGCCAGGGCTCAGAGGGTACCCGGGCCCGATCGCTCCCCGGCTGGGTTTTGGGAAGCTTGGCTTTGCTTCCGGCACTCGGTTTTGTCTTGGCCGGTATTTTGCTTTGGAGTCATCTCAAGCCTGATGGGGAGCCCACGAATCGATCTTTGCCTTCAACCCCGGTCGGGCAGGGGGAATCCTCCCCTTCGGAGAGGGCCGATTCTCCTCCCAAGGCGGATTCGGTTCTACTTTCTCGGCCATGGTGGTGGGAAAAAGTGCTCCCCCAAACTCGGGGGCTCCTCTATGTGGACTTTCGAGGGATTCCCGCTCCGCAACTGATCTCTCTGCTATCCCAAGGGTTGGGCGAGGGGGGAAAGCAGGGCGGAGGAGGATCCTTCTCGATTCTCGGGATACAACCGGAGGCTTTGGCTGAAGGCCTCTGGGTTCGCAAGGAGTTTACTGCCGACCGCCCGGGATTTTTCCTGCTGCGGCTTTTGCCCAAACATACCGCCGAGGGTATGGCTTTGCGGGGGGAAGCAGCCGGGTTAACTTTGGGGGGTATCTCATTTCGCCGGGATCCCGGGGCAAGCTGGGCGTTTCCATTCGGGGTTCTCGACAGCCAGACTGTGCTAACTGGCGAACCGGAGCTTTTGGAGGCGGTCTTTCGCCAACAAGGACCGCCTGCCAATTTTGAGAGCCCAGTTTTCGCTCGGTTATGGAAGCATGTGCCGGTCGACGCGAAGGCGGTAGGGCTGGTGGATCTTCACCACCTGCGGGAAAGCGGCTGGGAAGAACCCGTTTGGTTGATGGATGTCTGGCCCGAGGTTGCCCCTGCCTGGCAGGTTTTGTGTCGGATTCCCGTGGGGATAGTGGGGTTTTATCGGGAAACTCCGACCCCCCTCTTACAGGTGGGCCTGTTGTGTTCTTCCACCACAGCCGCTAGCCAGGTGGGACAGGCTTGTGCAACCTTGGTCGAATTTTCCCAAAAACTCTTGGCCAAGATGAGCGAGGAAGGGGGAGGAGGTTTGGAGGGCTTGTTTAGTGCCAAGAGCGGGGAGGAGGGACAACAGTTGGCGGCTTTTGTGGTCTTGGCCGCTGGGGCTGTCAAAGGTTTGGCTTGGGAGGTGGTCGAGGATTGCGTGTGGTTACGTCTGGGAGTACCCACCGAGGTTGGTAAAGAACCCACAAGTTGGAAATCCTGGCAAGATAACCTTCGGCGGTGGTGGCTGCTGGCGGGGTTGGAAGTGGACTGGTTGCGGCATGAGGGACTGCAATCCGCCCTGTCGGCTTACCGGGGCGAGCGTGGTCATTTTCCACCGGCCGCGGGAGGAGCAGCTTTGCTTCCCCCAGAAACCCGCCTGAGTTGGATTGCTTTGCTCCTTCCCCAATTGGGATTGGCGGATTGGCATCGAGAGCTGCAATTCGGCTACTCGTGGAATAGTCCGCAAAACCGGCCGGTGACCCAAAGGGAACTGCAGGCTGTGATTAATCCAAGTTTGGGTCCCAATCGGTTTGCCGGGGGTTTCCCTGTGACCCACTACGTTGGTGTGGCCGGGGTAGGTGCGGATGCTCCTCATCTGCCGGCCAGCGACCCCCGGGCAGGTGTGTTCGGCTATCAGCGGGTCGTGCGTTTAGAGGATATTCCGGATGGGGCTTCCCACACGGCGGCAATAATCGGGGCCAGTGGTCGATTGGGCCCGTGGGCGGCAGGCGGCCCAGCAACTGTTCGCCCTTTAACTGAGCGTCCATACATCAATGGCCCAGACGGCTTCGGCAGCGGGCAACCTCACGGAATGCTTGTGGGAATGGCGGATGGATCCGTCCGGTTCATTTCGGCAGATATCGATCCAGTTGTGTTGGAACAATTGGCGGCGATGGGTGATGGGGCTCCCAGGGAGCTGGAGTTTTTGAGCCTTCCTCTGGCACAAACCCTTAGGAGCCCTGCTGCGGGCTCGCCGAGCGGCCCTCCTAAGCCTTCTCCGTCCGGGGGTGGGGATTCGGGGCTCAGCGATCCGTCCGGTGTTTCGGCTCAGCCGAGTCAAACCCCGGCACCAAAGCACGGGCTAGGTGGGGCCGGAGGAGCTACCCCTGCAGGGGGAAGCGAGCCAGTTCCGGCCGACCCGACCGCCACTCCTCCACCAGGACAACAGGATTGGCCTCAGTTGGTGGCATGCCGGTTGGCCACAGAAATTCGGGGATTTAGAGTTCCCCGGTTAGCGATGGCAGATGCCGTCCGGGCCCTTTCCCGGCTCAGCAATGTCCCCGTCAGCTTCGATTTAGAACCTATGGTGGCCTTAGGGATTAGCCCGAATGTGCCGGTGGAACTCGAAGTGGGAGCAACCGACTTCCGCCAGGCAATGGAAAAGTTGGCAAGCCAAGCGGGGTTGTCGGTGGTTGTGGACAGTGGTCATGTGATCATTACGATTCCGGAGGAGGCCAGAACCGCCCTTGTGACGAAACGGTATCCTGTGGGAGATTTGCTTTCGGTCCGGTTTTCGCCCAGTCTTCAGGATGGTAAAGCCGATCCGGGCTCCGAAGGGTCTTCCTCAGCCTTGAGCTGGGCGGTACGGACGTTTGTGGCTCCGGAAACTTGGAAAGAGCAAGGAGGGCGGGGAACTCTGGCCCTTCAGGGTACAGAGCTCGTGGTGGAGCAAACCCTTTGGATTCATCGGGGGGTGGAAAAGTTCTTGGCGGACCTTCGGTCGCTACGGCAGGCAAACGGGGGCCGGATCCACCCCCAAACCCGGTGGGCGACAGCTCAGAAGGTATTAAGTCGGCCTGTTACTGTGAACTTCTTTCAGCCCGCCCCGTTGACTCGAGTTCTCCGGCGGTTGGAAGAATCGGTCGAGGTCAAGCTCCTGGTAAATTGGCGAGCGTTGATGGAGGCAGGGATAGCGGGGGAGCCGGAGGTGGCACTGACCGTCCATCAGTTGCCCCTGGCCCAAGCCCTCGAACAGCTTTCACTCCCCTTGGGTTTGGGCTACCGGACAGTGGAGCCTACGGTCTTCGAGCTAACCTCGCGATCGGCGTTGAATCATGCGATGGAGATAGGGTTTTACGAGGTGGGGGAGCTGTTGCGGGCAATTAAAAAGGAATTCGGCCAAGAGGTTGCTCCCGAGGAAATCCTCCTTCAGATGCTTTCAGGCGAAGTGGGAGGAGAAAGTTGGGCGGAAGCGGGAGGGCCGGCCCGAATGGTCGTTGATCCGGTTACCGAGCATCTGATTGTTCTCCAGTCACAACCCGTCCATGCCGAGCTGGAGCGTTATCTGAGCCGGTTAAGAGCGGAGTTCCGGGAAGGACCTCGCTAACGATTTTCCTGGTGATCGTTCAGGCGGGCTCGGTTGAAAGGACGAAACCTTCGGCAGCGGTCAACGGTTAAGGTCGGAAAAGCTTAGGAGGGGGCAAAGTCTCGGTTTGGAATCGCCTGCTGCGTCCTGGCGTTTAGAGTTGCGGGGCATTGGTGCTGCCTGAGGGAGAAACAGCAGGTTGTCCGTGACTTGGGGCTCACGGGGGGTTGTCGGGGAAGGTTTTTGCGTGGGGATTGCGGGGAACATCGGCGGCGGGGTCGATACTCGAGTTCGGGCTGGGATCCCGTCGCGGTGTCTATCCACCGGTATCCAGTGCCGGTCCCTGTAAGGCAGTGGAATTTTACTGGCTGCAGGCTAGATATCCGGATGGGGATGGGCCTTTCCCACGAAGGATCCCGAGTTAAAAAGATCCCCCCTTAAAGGGATGAGGATCCCAAGGGAGTCGGATGCAGAGAGAAAGCCGGGGAAGGCCCCGGAAGCCTCCGAGGGGAGCAACCACACGGGGGTGGGACCCAATTGTTTCGGAGACCTGATCCTGGGGGAAACGACCTCACGGCCCTTTCCGCGGAAAACCGGGTGTCTTCCGAATCTCCATGGAGGGGAACCCTCGTTCTCCGATTCCCCTTAAAGGTTGGGTGTAATCCTGGCGGTTGAGAGAGGTTTGAGTTTTTGGTTATGCCCGAGAAGAACCGCGGTCGACTACCCGGGCGTTTGCCGGAGAAAATTCCGCCTTTTCCGCCGGAGCTCCTGCCGGAAGGCAAGGGAGATCCGGTGCCCTCCGGGGTGAGCTCATCATTGCCGCCCCAGCCGCCAGTTGCGGGGCGAACAACTCCGGGAGGAGGGCTTCCACCCCCAGCACCTGGATTTTCAGAAGGGGGACCAGCGGGTCCCATGGGGGAAATACGGTCTGTGGGGACATCCGGTGCTGCTCCAGGATCGCGGCAAAAGCATGTAGGGGCAACCCCGGCCGGGCAGAGGACTCCACCCACTGTGCAGGCCAGAGGCCAAGCTGGCCAAGTGAGCCGGGGCACCGAAGCGGGGAGGTGGCGATCGTCCAAAAGCTCTGCATTTCAGCAGGAGGAAGAGGACCAGGAAGAGCTGGTGGAAACCTGGGTGGACCGACTTCTTCTTGCCGCTCCTCCTTGGTTAGTGAGTGCTATTGTACATGCGATCATTTTAGTGGTTTTGGCTCTGATTTTTCTGCCCGCTTTGGGAAGACGTTCGGTGGAATTGGAGGCCATTTATGCAGAAAAACTGGGTGAGCAGTTGGAGTTCGACACCTTGTTTATCGGGAAATCCGAGGAGGTGCCGAACCAGCTGATCCTAACACCGGAGAATCTTCCCCTGGTGGAGGATCCTTTTGCTGCCCCGCCGGAATTGCCGGTTACCAGCTTGGAGGGATTTCAAACCACTTCCGATGAGCCAGCCAAATTGATCGGAGTAGCTCTTTCGGGGCGGGAGGAGGGAATGAAGAAGGCCCTTTTGGCTGCCTATGGAGGAACCGCTACTACAGAGGAGGCTGTCCTTAGAGGGTTGCAATGGTTAGCCCGCCAGCAACGCAAAGATGGGTCATGGAGTCTGTGCGGCCCTTACTCGGATGGAGTCCGGGAAGACTTCGAGAACGAAGTGGCTGCTACAGCCATGGCATTAATCGCTTTTCAAGGGGCAGGAAACACCCATCGTCGCGGTCAATTCCGGACGCAAGTGGAACGAGGCTGGCAATGGCTGCTGAAGCAACAAGACAGTGAGGGAAGCTTTTTCCAAACAGGTCCATTCAATCACCGCTTTTACACGAACGGACTCTGCGGAATTGCCCTTTGCGAGTTGTATGGAATGACAAAGGACGGAACATTTCGGGAGCCCGCGGAGCGTTTGATCCAATATCTTGTCCGCAGCCAAAGTCCCGAAGGCGGCTGGCGATACAGTCCCCAGGCGGATAGCGACCTGTCTGTGACGGGGTGGATTCTGATGGCCCTGCAAAGTGCCCGAATGGCAGGGCTCGAGGTACCTCAGGATACCTTCCGGAAAATCGAGCGTTTCCTCGATCGCGTTTCCCACAGCGGCGGCTCGCAATACTCCTATCAACGGGGCGACGACCCAACCTTGGCCATGACGGCTGAAGGGTTACTTTGCCGCCAGTATCTTGGTTGGCGACGAAATGATCCCCGACTGATCGAAGGCGTGGCTTTCCTTACCCAACCGCAAAATCTTATCGATTATGATAATCCAAACGTATACTACTGGTATTATGCCACTCAAGTGTGTCATCATATGGAGGGAGATGCTTGGCGAAAATGGAATGAGCGGATGAGGCAAGCAGTGCCGGCCCACCAGGTCAAATCGGGCCCGGAAGCAGGCAGCTGGGATCCCTTGAAGCCCCGCCCCGATGCTTGGGCCGAGCACGGCGGGCGGCTCTACGTCACCTGCCTCTCCATCTACATGCTCGAAGTATACTACCGACACCTTCCTCTCTATACCAATGTATTTGCAGTTCTTGGGGTGCCCCCACCCGACGGGGATTAAGCGTTGCAAACGGTTCGATCACTTCCGTTGCGATGGGGTATCCCAAGCCACAGGCGGTGAGGGATGGGAAAAAGTAGCCCCTCAGATCTACTCCTCCGGGCACTTGTCGTCCGGCTTCCTGGAGGCCCTTCGGTTTTTGCTAGTCGGAAGGTTTGGGCCGGTGGTTCCATGGCCCATAAGTAAAGCCGCTTCAAGGGAGCCAAAAAGGCGACCGTTAAAACGGCTATATTCATGACCGGGTTGTGTCCTGGGGCTTTGGCCTCTAGTCTCCGAGCGGAAGGGGGGTGGGGAAACCCGTGACTAATCCTTTGCCCACCTTTACTAGGTAACCTTGAGGAGTGAGTGATTTTTCTTCCGGGTTTTGCCGTCTCCTCCCCGGCCCCTGTCCCCGATGGTCTTTGGCCCGGGAATACATGCCTGCCCAGATCCCCAGGCCGCCTTTTTCGGAGAATGCATCTTGGCGGGAATGCATCTTGCCGGGAGTGCCTGGCTTCTTCCTCGGGTTAGAGCTCAAAGAGGTAAACTTTACCGTCGAGTTCCAGGAGGATAGGTTCGGCGGTTTGGAGGTACTGGGTCAACCGCCGGCCATATCGGTTGACCAAAGCGAAGAAATCATCGCTGAACATTTGGACCTTTATTGCTTTATTTTCGTGTTCTTGAGTGAGGTCGGCCTGGACCCACCGTTGGTTCCGAGCCACAAAGGTCCGATCGGCGATTAAACGCACATTTCGCTGGAGCTGCTCTGCTTCTTCTTCCAGGGAGCGTTGCGGCCCCCCTGGCACGGGCATAGCGGGGGCCATTGCCCGCAAGGCACCGGCTACATCCTGGAGAAAATGGCCGGCCGGTGGTGCCGCGGCAGCTTGACGCATTTCAGCCGCCAGTGCCCGCTGGGCCACCCCTGCCTGACCTTCCGCTATCTTCTGTGCCTCCAATCGGTCTCGAGCCCTTCGCACATTTTCTGCCATCAATTCCGGCCGTGCGCCTTCGTCGGCAAGGAACGAAGTGTAAGGTGTAAGAATTCCATGCCGTGTGGCAATTTGTACAAGCTCCTTAATCAGCTCCTCATTCCGCCCGCGGAGGTCAAGTTCCTCCAGGATATCCCCAACTCGCCGCGTTGCCCAAAGCTTCTCCACAAAACTCAGGGTGGTGTCCGGGCTAGAGCTTACCAGTTGGCCGGGGAATGAATACTCATATGGCTGTGCTCCCAACCGACCGGTAAGAACCACAGAACCGGCAACTGCTCGGCGATACCGGCCCACCAGCACCAGTTGATCTCCGGCAAATAGATCCACAGGCCCTTTGGGATAGACCTGATAAAATACGGGCGGATCCTCGGGGCGGGAGTCCGGGTAGACAAATCGCACCTGGGCCTCAGTGAGCACCGGGAGGGAGATCCGCTGGCTCAGTCGGCCCACCGCTTCTTCGATATTCTCCTCCGGACGCACGTAGACGGATGTTCCAAAGTTATCCCCGGCTAGCCGGTCCAATAACCGTGCATTTACGTCATACCCAACACCGAACACGAAAATCCGAGTTCGGTGTCGGTTGGCATTCTTAACGTTCTGAGCAATTTGCATCTCGCCGGTGACCCCTGCCGTAGGCAGGCCGTCAGTCAAGAAGATGATATAACTCGGCCGGGAAGGATCCTGAATCTGTTCCAGGGCCTTCAGAAGAGCATCGTTGATGTTGGTGCTTCCCCCAGCGTAAATGCCATCGATAAATCCCAGAGCTTGGGCCCGAATGGTATCGTCGAACCGCTGGAGCTCCGGACGGAATAGTTCCACGTTGGAATCGTAAGCAATGATATTGAACAAATCCTCAGGCCGGAGGGCCGAGAGGACCTGCTTGGCCGCTTGCCGAGCCTGCTCGATTTTCTTTCCGGACATGCTTCCGGAGCGATCCACCACAAAGATCACGGTTTTCGCTACTGGTTGACCTTCCGCAGCTCGGATCGAAGGTGAAACCAGGATCATAAAGTAGCCATCTTCGTCGCTCCGCGGCCTGTAGCTTAGGAGCTTCCCGGAGACAAGATCTCGCCCAATGTCGTAGTAGAGGCGGAAATCACTGGTGGGAACAATTCCTCGAGCCTCATACCGGACAATAGCTCGTCGCGGGTCTGGCCGGTCAATTTGCACACTGTGGGTGGGACAGTAAACATTCTTGATCTCTTCCTCGCTTTCGATAGAAACCCGAATGGAGAGTTCCCGGAGTGGCTCCGAG
>Ga0308410_1000467_pt1 | contig 21943 bp, 22 predicted proteins | sample HotsprOSTMatCore_FD_203467 | JGI IMG/M metagenome (GOLD analysis project Ga0308410, IMG submission 203467) | Hot spring phototrophic mat microbial communities from Octopus Spring, Yellowstone National Park, Wyoming, United States -... | ecosystem: Environmental > Aquatic > Thermal springs > Hot...
CCCCTGTCATTGCGAGCCGCGCAGCGGCGAAGCAATCTCCACACCGCAATAGGGGATTGCTTCGTCGCAAAGACCGCTCCTCGCAATGACAAGCGGAGGCGCGGCTTTGTCAAGCGACTTTGCACACGCCCTGCTTATGCCATAGACAGCACGGCTGAGTAATTAAAATGAAAGTTTGTACCCGTTCCGGGTATCGTTCGAGGTGGACGTGGACGCGCTGGGCGACGGCGAGCGCATCGTCATCGGCGGCATTCTGCAACACATCGAAGAAGCCGGCGTCCATTCGGGCGATTCGGCGTGTGTGTTGCCGCCGTACAAAATCAGTCAGTACCACTTGAGCATCATCGAAGATTACACGCGACAGATCGGCATCGCGCTCGGCGTGCGCGGTTTGATGAACGTGCAATACGCCATCAAGGACGACATTGTGTACGTGCTGAAGTTGAATCCGCGCGCGTCGCGCACCGTGCCGTTCGTGAGCAAAGCGACCGGCGTACCGCTCGCGCGACTGGCGGCGCAAGTGATGGTGGGCAAATCGCTGGCGGAATTGCAGTTCACCGAGTCGCCGCGCGTGGACGGTTTCTTTGTCAAAGAAGCCGTGTTACCGTTCAAAAAATTTCTGGGCGTGGACACGGTGCTGGGTCCGGAAATGCGCAGCACCGGCGAAGTGATGGGGCACGCATCGCATTTTGGGCACGCGTTCGCCAAAGCGGAGATGGCAGCAGGCGATGCGTTGCCGCTCTCTGGCGCGGTTCTTCTCAGTGTGAACGATTTCGACAAGGGCGCGATCGTTAAGATCGCGCGCGATTTGCAGCGGTTGGGTTTTCGTCTGCTGGCGACGCGCGGCACGGCAGAATGGCTGACGAAAATCGGATTGACGGTCGAGCGCGTGAACAAGGTGAGCGAAGGTTCGCCGCACATTGTGGATTTGATTCGCGCGGGCGAGATTCAACTCATCATCAACACGCCGCTCGGTTCCCGCTCATTTTCCGATGGGTCGGCGATTCGTGTGGCGGCAGTGGCGCACGGAGTGCCGCTTCTCACGACGCTATCGGCGGCATCGGCAGCGGTGAGTGGCATTCGCGCGATGCGCGAACAAGCGTTGCGCTTAGAGTTTGCAAACACATCACAAGATGGCAGCGCCGATGCGAAGATGGAGTAATCCTTCATAATGCGCCAGGTGCAACCAACCGTCTATGCCTTGATGGACGAGAGTGGAGATGCGGGATGGAATGTTCGCCGAGGGGCATCATCCCACTTTGTTTTGGTGATGGTCGAAACAACAAATCCCGAACTGCTGCGCGAGGAGTTAAAACGGTTACGAGTTACCCTGAATCTTCCCCGAAACTTTGAATTCAGATACCACGATACTCGCATGGTGTGGGCGCGTGCAGCGTTTTTCGCTTTGTTGCGTTCACTGGATTTGCGTGTACGCGCGGCAATAGTGGACAAGGCGCGGCTGTCTAAAGAGGTGCAAACCTGGACGGAACTGGAAATGTATGAATATGCCCTTGGGGCATTGGTCCAACGTTCGCCGCCTGAGGAGTTAAGCGAGGCAATCCTGGTGATTGATGGTGAACGTGGCAAACAACAGTTTGTTCGACGCTTGAGGCAATATTTTTCACAACTGGGGCGGCAGCAAGGACGAAGGCGTGTTTTCAAAGCGATTGTGCTGAAAGATTCGAGACGAGAGGACGGTTTGCAGTACGCAGATATGATCGCTGGGGTGCTGACAGAGCGGATCAAACGTGGTGAGTCGGCTTACGATGACGACGTGGATTCCAGGATGCGGCTTTTGTTATTTTTGCCGTGAACTAACACCCCCTTGCCTATCCTGCGCGTTCAACGCAGGAAAGCCGCCACTATGGACATCCCAACGGGGAGCCAGCAGAGGGCGACCTTGTCGGCAAGGGGGTAAAACGGTCGAACCGTTTTGTTTCCAGAGTCCCTTGCGGGTCTCTATCTTCAAGTAAATTGTATCACGAGTAGCCAAAGGAGTCAAGGACGTGGCAAGTATCATTGACATCGAATCGAAATACACTTCGGGCGTAACGAGTAAACGTCCGCTTGCGATTGTGCGCGGCAAGGGCGCGCGCGTCTGGGACGAAAACGGACGCGAGTACATTGATTGCGTCGGCGGGCAGGGGACCGCAAACGTCGGACACGCGAATCCGTTTGTTGCCGAAGCGATTGCCGAACAGGCGCGCACGCTCATCGCGCTCACCGAAATTTTTTACAACGACAAGCGCGCGGCAATCGAAGAGACGCTCGCGCGCATTTCGCCGAATCGCGCGAATCGCATTTATCTGTGCAACTCGGGCGCCGAAGCAATCGAGAGCGCGATCAAACTCGCGCGCTATACGACCGGGCGCACCGGCATCGTCGCGTTTATGCGCGGCTTTCACGGGCGCACGATGGGCGCGCTCTCGGCAACGTGGGAGCCCAAATACCGCGAGCCGTTCCTGCCACTCGTCCCCGATTTTTCGCATGTGCCGTACGACAATCTGGACAAGGCGCGCGAAGCAATCACCGACCAGACGGCTGGCGTCATCGTCGAGGTGGTGCAGGGTGAAGGAGGTGTACGACCGGGTTCGCGCGAATTTTTGCTCGGCTTGCAAGAGTTGTGCCGCGAGCGCGGCGCGATGCTCATCGTGGACGAGGTGCAGACCGGCTTTTGTCGCACTGGCAAAATGTTCGCATCGGAGCATTATGGGCTGGAAGGCGATTTTGTGTGCGTCGCGAAATCCATTGCGGGCGGCTTGCCGATGGGCGCGGTGATGATCGGCGAACGCGTGAAAAAATTAGAGCCGATGATTCACGGTTCGACCTTTGGTGGGAATCCGCTCGCGTGCGCGGCGGCGCTTGCCGCTATCGGTTTTATGGAGCGCGAAAATCTCGCTGCGCGCGCGGCAGAACTTGGCGCGTACATCATCGGGCGTTTGCAACGCATCGAATCGCCGTTGATTCGCGAGGTGCGCGGACTCGGTTTGATGATTGGTGTCGAGTTGAAACAAAAGGTTACGCCGTACCTGATGGCATTGATGGAGCGCGGCGTGCTGGCATTGCCCGCCGGCTTGAACGTGCTGCGTTTGTTGCCGCCGCTCGTCATCGAAAAAAGTGATCTAGATGTAGTGGCGGAGGCGATTGAGCGCGTGGTGAACGAGGCAGTAGGACAAATTTGAAATTTATCCCACATTCATCAGAGGAGAAATATGCCTCATCACTGTCAAGCCATTGTCGTTCACTGCATTGATTTTCGATTCCAGAAACGGCTCAACCAATGGCTGGAAGAGCACATCGGTCACGGTAACTATGACCGGGTGTCCTGGGCAGGTGGAGTCCTGGATTTGGATGGTGTGCTGAAACAGGTCGGCATCGCGGTTCGCCTGCACAACATCTGTCAAGCCATCCTCCTCAACCACGAAGATTGTGGCGCGTACGGCGCGGCGGGCACAGTCGAACGCCATACTCACGATCTCCAGCGCGCGGCAGAAGAGATTAAACGACAGCATCCGCATCTTGCCATCGAGTTGTACTATCTGCGTCTCGATGGAACATTCGAGTCCATTGCACAACCTTGAACGCTATGCGTCTCGTTGCGCGCGTTCATAGACGACGCGGGTAATCCGATATGCTGTCTGTAAACACGACGGAAAAAATCGAATTAAATACCTTGGTCGAACGGCTTCGCCAGATGATGCCGCGAATTCTGGCGACGCACCCGATTATGTTGGCTTATCTCTACGGTTCAGTAGCGGAGGACGCCACGACGCCTTTCAGCGATGTTGACATTGCACTCGTCGCCGCGCGCCCGTTGAGCGCAGGTGAAATGTTGAATGTGGAACTGGAAGTACAGAACGAATTAAGGCATCAAGCCGGCATTCGCAATGCTGATGTTCGACTCGTCAATCCTGCCTCCCTCTTATTTCAGGGGCAAGTGGTGTTGCGTGGCATTTTGCTGTACACACGAGACGAGACGTTTCGCATTTCATTTGAAACGCGGACGCGTCTTGAGTATCTGGACTTCAAACCCATCGAGGAGCAGGTGCTTGAGGCATTGTTTCCGCCCGGCAATCAGGGAGGCACTATGCTTGACCGACACAAGATTTTGCGTATGCTGCAACAACAGAGAGAATACCTTAAACATCTACGCACTCTGGCGCAAATGGATGTGGAGCAGTTCGTGGCAGATCCGCACTGCATCGGCTCAGCCAGATATTATCTCCTCGTGGCAATTGAAGTGTGCATTGACGTTGGCAATCATATTATCGCCAGCAAACAATTTCGTTCTCCAACAGACTATGCCGACATCTTCAGGATTTTGGGGGAGAATCGAGTGATTCCGCAAAATTTCGTTCCGACGCTGGAAAAAATGGCGGGTTTTCGGAATCTCCTCGTCCACGTGTATATGCAAGTCAACGACCGTCAGGTGCACGAAAACTTGCAAACCCGTCTCAGTGATTTTGAACAATTTCAGAATTACGTGCTCCAGTTCCTTGAACACGAATGAATCCGCTTGACTTGATCCTGGGTCTCGTCAAAATCTATAGCCCCTCAACGCAAGAACGCGCTGCGTCCGAGTATCTCGTCGCGCAGATGCACGCGCTCGGCTTTCGCGCATTCATAGATGCGGCAGGCAACGCGGTGGGCATTCTCGGCGAGGGCGCGCGTGACATTGTTCTGCTGGGACACATTGACACATTCCCCGGCTACATCGAGCCGCGTATCGAGAACGGCAAACTGTACGGCCGCGGCGCGGTGGACGCCAAAGGCTGCCTCGCGGCGTTTGTCGCCGCGTGCGCGCGCGTCGGCGCGCGCGATGGTGTGCGCTTTGTCATCATCGGCGCGGTCGAAGAAGAGTGTTCCACGTCAAAAGGCGCGCGTTACGCGCTGACGCAATACGCACCCGCGTTCTGCATCATCGGCGAGCCGAGCGGCTGGGACCGCATCACGCTGGGTTACAAAGGGCGCGTGCTGGTGGATTACGAAATCACCAAAGCGGTGACGCACACCGCAAGCGGCGTGCGCGCAGCGGTCGAAGACGCGGTCACATTCTGGAATCGCGTCGCCACCTTCGCCGCCGAATACAATCGCGACAAGGCGCGCGTCTTTGACCAACTCGATGCGTCGCTGCGCGCGCTCAATTCCAGCGACGATGGTTTCACGGATCGCGCGGTGATGCGCCTTGCGCTGCGCGTCCCGCTCGGCTTGACGATTCGCGCGGTGGAGGAGAAAATTGCGTCGTACGCCGATGGCGCGCGCCTCGCGTTTTCGTCAGAAGAGGAGGCGTTTCGCGCGGACAAGCACAACGCCCTCGTGCGCGCGTTTCTCGGCGCGATTCGAGACGCGGGTGGCAAGCCGGCATTCACGTTGAAAACCGGGACATCGGATATGAACATCGTTGGTCCTGCGTGGGGCTGTCCCATTGTGGCGTACGGTCCCGGCGATTCCACACTTGACCACACCCCAAACGAGCATCTCGACCTGACAGAGTACGAACGCGCGATCGAGGTGCTGGCGCGAGTATTGGGTACGCTCAGTATTCAGTATTCAGTAAGCAGTGTTCAGTGTTCAGTAAACTGAATACTGAACACTGAATACTGACCACTGATACCGGAGGTGCAATGCCGCACGTTGACTACAACTGTATCTTTTGTGCGATTGTTGCCAGACGTGCGCCGGCTTCGATTGTGTACGAATCGGACACGGCACTGGCGTTTCTCGACATTCATCCGGTTGTCGAAGGACACACGCTCGTCGTTCCCAAAAAACATTGTCGCAACCTGTTCGATCTGGACGATGAAAGCGGCCGCGCGGTGATGCACGCCGCGCGCGTGGTCGCGCGCGCGCTGCGCGCGGCGTTCAAGGCGGATGGGTTGACCGTGTTGCAATCGAACGAGCGCGCGGGAGGACAAACCGTCTTCCACTATCACGCGCATCTTGCCCCGCGTTTTCTGGGCGATGGCTTGATGTGGCGTACCGACACCGAGCGGATTATGCAGTGGCGCGCGCGCGGCAAGCCGTCGCGCGAAGAATTGGAACGCATCGCGGAGAAAATTCGCGCGCATATTCAGGATGAATGAGATGGACGCGGATGAAATGGTGCTGGTGGCGCTGATGAACCAGCCGCGTGATCTGCACATTGCGCGTACCGAGCACTGGTATCGCATTCCCGCGCGTCACGCTCCGGCGCATCTGACTCAGGCGCGCTATGTGGCGTTCTACCTCACCAGAGCCTTTGGCGAACACAAGTGGACGATTCGCGAGTACGCGCCGATTTATGGACACGAACTGGTGCGGCGGCGCGATCTGTTCCCGAACGCGCGCGAGCATCCGCGCGCGGACGAAGCGTACTACAAACTGCAACTCGGTCCACTCATCGAATTGCCGCGCCCGATTGTCAGTCGGCGGGGGCGCCGCCTGTTGTTCATCTGGACGACCGGCGCCAAATTCTCGCGCGCGGTCGAACTGAACGATTTGCTGGGCAAGAGCGCGGCGGACGACGCGTTGTGGGACGCGCTCAAAGCGCGCGGCATTGGCGCGGAACGCCACGTCACCGTGCGCGATGCGCACGCGCGCTATCGCGTGGATTTCTGGATTCCGTGCGCGCGCGGCGCGGTGGCGATCGCGCTCGGCACACACGCGCGTCGGCTACCGCAGGGAAAAACGTGGCGCACGCTGCAGTTCACCGAAACGGAGTTGGAGCAACCCGAAAGGTGCGCCAAGAAAATTTATCGCGCAGTACGCGAATTGGGAGACGCGAACTATAGAGGTCAAGGTTGACTTGTAGAAACTCGGTGTCAACGAACCAACGAACTAACGAACTAACGAATTAACGAACCAACGAACTAACGAATGAACGAACAAGCGCGATCAATTCGTTTCCCATTCGTTGACGCGGCTGAGTCAGCCAAGAGAAAATCGCGGCGGTCGGCGGTCTGTCGTCGGCAGTCGCATCTTCAGGAGTTGTGCATGGGCGCGTGCGCCCGCCACGACGGATGAAAATGAAGGAGGTAGGGCAAATTTTCAAATTTGCCCCACATTTTCGAAGGAGTGACACGATGAGTATTCTGATTGACAAGAAAACCAAATTGCTGGTGCAAGGCATCACCGGGCGCGAAGGTGAATTTCACACCAGGCAAATGCTCGACTATGGCACGCACGTCGTTGCCGGCGTAACACCGGGACGTGGCGGCGAGCAAGTGTTGGGCGTGCCGGTCTTTGACACGGTCGCGCAAGCCGTAGCAAAAACCGGCGCTAACACTTCGATTATCTATGTGCCCGCGCGCGCGGCAGCGGATTCGATTTTGGAAGCCGCCGAAGCCGGCATCCGTCTGGTCGTTTGCATCACCGAAGGCGTGCCGGTCGCGGATATGATGCGCGTGGCGCGGCGACTCGAGGAAACCGGGACGCTGCTCGTTGGACCGAACTGTCCCGGCGTGATTTCGCCGGGCAAATCGAAAGTGGGCATCATTCCCGGCAATATCTGTATGCCCGGACCGGTCGGCATCGTCGCGCGCAGCGGCACGTTAACGTACGAGGTGATTCACGCGCTCACGCAACGCAAAATCGGTCAGTCCACCTGTGTGGGCATCGGCGGTGATCCTGTGCACGGCCTGGGGTTTATCGAAGTGCTGGAGATGTTCGAGCAGGATCGGCAGACCAAAGCGATTGTGCTGATTGGCGAAATCGGCGGCACCGATGAAGAAAAAGCGGCGGCGTTCATCAAGAAGAATGTGAGCAAGCCGGTTGTCGCGTTCGTGGCGGGACAGACCGCGCCGCCCGGCAAACGAATGGGTCACGCCGGCGCGATCATCGAAGGAGGCACCGGCACCGCGGCTGAAAAAATCGCCGCGTTCAAAGCCGCCGGCGTGCCGGTCGCGCGCTTTCCCGGCGAAGTGGCGGAACTCGTCGCGCAAAAGTTGGCGCGTGCTAGGAAATGAGCCAATGAGCCAATGAACCCATGAGCCAAATGAATGACAAATGAGCAAATGGTTTGGCACATTGGGCGCGTTTGGCAAGTTTGGCACATTTGCTTTGGCTCATTGACTCCAGGGGTGTGCTATGAACGTACTCGATCACGTGTTGGCGTTTATCGCGGAGCAAAACGTCGAGGCGTATTTTGTCGGCGGGTTGGTGCGCGATGAACTGTTGGGGCGCGTCGTCAAACGCGATCTCGATCTCGCGGTGGATGGTGACGCAGCGGAACTGGCGCGCGCGTTCGCCGATGCGATTGGCGGCGCGTACTATTTGATGGACGAAGAGAACAATGTCGCGCGTGTGATTCTAGGCGATACCTACGTGGATTTCGCGCAATTGCGTGGTTCGCTGCGCGAAGACCTGGCGACGCGCGATTTCACCATCAACGCGATGGCACGCCAACTCGGCAGCAATGAACTCTTCGATCCGTTTCACGGGCAAAAGCACCTGGCGCAAAAGCAGATTTGCGCGGTGTCCGACGAAGCGTTTCAGCGCGATCCCGTGCGCCTGCTGCGCGCGCTCCGTTTTGCCGGCGAACTCGGTTTTACGATTGGCGCGCACACTGAAAAACTGATTCGCCGCGACGCGCACCTCCTTGCCTTCGCTTCGATGGAACGCGCGCGCGACGAATTCTTCAAAATCCTCGCGCTCCCCCAGCCCACGCCGTGGCTGCGACGAATGGATGACCTCGGTTTGCTCGCTGTACTGTTGCCCGAAGTGAGCGCGCTCAAAGGCGTCATCCAATCCGCGCCGCACGCGTACGACGTGTTCGAGCACACCCTGCGCACGCTCGACGAACTGGTTGCACTACAAGCAAACGAGTACGCCGATGTGGCGAACGGCGAGTGCATCGCCGAATTGAAAACACACTTTGCACAGATCGTTTCCGCAGACCACACGCGCGGCACGCTCTTGCGTCTTGCCGCGCTGCTACACGATATTGCCAAACCATTCACTCACACGGTGGATTACACCGGCACGATTCACTTTTACGATCACGAAGCGCGCGGCGCCGCGCTCAGCGAGATGTTGATGCGTCGCCTGCGTTTCAGCAATGACGAAATCGCCATCGTGACGCGCGTCGTCGCCGAACACGTGCGTCCCGCGCAACTGGCACGCGAACCACACCTGCGGAATCGCGCGGTGTATCGTTTCTTCCGCGACGCGGGCGACGCCGGCGTGGATGCGTGCGTGCTGATGCTCGCCGACCAGCGCGGCAAAGCCGCTACGTGGAACGCGGCAGAAGACGCGCGCTATCGCGCCGCGAACGCGATTCTACTCGACCGCTATTTTCGCGCGCGCGATCAGGTCATCGCACCGCCCGCGCTGATTGACGGCAAGACGTTGATGCGCGAGTTGAATCTGGAGCCAGGACCACGCATCGGCGAACTGTTGGAGGCGATTCGCGAGGCGCAAGCGGAAGGCGAAGTGACGACGCGCGAGCAAGCGATTGCGTGGGCGCGGGGGATGGTGACGAATGACGGAGGACGAATGACGGAGGAGGAATGACGAATGACGGAGGACGAACGGCGAAGGATCTTCGTTTTTCGTCATTCGTCATTGGTCATTGGTCTAAAGATGGAACTGCAAATCGCTGCTGCCAAAATTCCCAAATACGCGCAACGCGAATCGGGCGATACGCTGGAGATGATCGAGCGACCGCACGGGGGTTTGTCATTCGTGCTGGTGGATGGTCAGCACACGGGCCGCGGCGCCAAGCAAGTGTCGAACCTCGTCGCGCGCAAAGTCGTCGCGCTCCTTGCCGAAGGGGTGCGCGATGGCGCCGCCGCGCGCGCCGCGCACGATTATCTCTACACCACGTACGACGGCAAGGTGTCAGCGGAACTGCACATCGTCTCGATTGATCTGGTGAGCGAGACGATGGTGATTTCGCGCAACAGTCATTGCCCCGCGCTCGTCGGCGAGGCGAGCGGTTTGCGCGCGCTCGCTGACGCCGCCGCGCCGATTGGTATCCATCGGCGGATGAAACCGATTATCGCGGAACTGCCGCTGACGCGTCACACCACCGTCGTCGTTTTCACCGATGGCGTGTGGGACGCCGGCGCGCGCGAGGGACAAAAATTCGACGTTGCCGCGTTCGTTGCAGAAAAATTGCGCGATGCGAATATCAGCGCGCCAGGACTCGCGGATGCAATTCTTGCGCGCGCGATCGAACTGGATCGCGGCAGACCGCACGATGATACGAGCGTGCTGGTCGTGCGCGTGGTGCCGCGCGTCGGCGGCGATAACGCGCGGCGGTTGAGTGTGCGGTTTCCGGTGGATTAGAGATTAGGGATTAGAGATTAGAGATTAACGGTGAGGTCGTTTCTAGGCAACCACCTGTGGCTTGAACGTCCGACAGCCGATTTCTGCCATCCGCGCGCACAGTGCTTCGAACATCGTTTCATCACGATAGGTGCCGATGATAGCGCCGCCCGAGCCGGCGAATTTGGCGCTGGCACCACACGCGCGCGCAGTTTCGACCATCTGGACTTGCCAGCGCGGCAAGTTGTAAATCGTTCGTCGTGTGTCAAAGTTGGCGTTGATCAGGCGCGCCAGTTGCTCCGTATCGTGCGCGAGTAACGCGGCGCGCCCTTGTTCCGCAATCTCGGCAAAACGCTTCATCGCATTCACCACGAGTGGCTCGCCGCGATTGTAGCGCCCGCGAATATCGTTGTGGAAAATTTCGGTCGGTTCACTCAGCGTCTCCGAGTACGACACATAGAGCGGCGGCAATAGCGCGGGGTCCAGAGGTTCGTACGCATAGCAGCGGTATCCATCAATGACGCGTTCGCGTTCTCTGGCAAAATCCATATACACCAGCCCCTCGTACACCTGAATCACCCGGTCTTGCAAGCCCCCTGCAATGCCCAGGTCTTCATTCTCGACCGCAAGCACCAGACTGGGTTGAACCTCGCGCGGAATTTCGACGTTGTAAAATTCCATCAGGCAACGCAAGGTGGCAGTGATAATCGCACTAGAACCTGCCAGGCCTACCTGACGCGGAATGTTCGTTTCGTAGCGTACCGAAAAATTGCGCGTGTGGAGCACAATGCCTTTACGTTCGCAATAATCCACAAAGCGTTTGATGGTCGCTTTGATGAGACGAATGCCGCCGTAATAGCCGTGCAATTTCACATCGCGCGCCAGATCGTGAATCGAGTTAAAGCGCGCGCGATCGTCTTGCGCGAGGACAATCTCAAGCGTGTCCCATTCGTACAGCACCACCTCCGCCCAAAAATTACGGACAATGATAGAAATCGTCTTGCCGTGATACCCGTCGGAGGGATTGCCCAGCAAGCCGGCGCGCGCATAGGCGCGTTTACGAATGATCTGCATAGACCAACTGCCTCACATAGTCGCGCAAACTGGCGCCATACTTTTCATCCGCCAGCGCAAACTCGACGAACGCGCGAAAGTAAGAATCGAAATTCCCAATGTCGTAACGTCGTTCACCCTGCAACGTTATTCCATAGACCTTGCCACCTTCTTGCAACAGCCAACGGATCGCATCGGTCAGTTGAATCTCGCCCCCTTTGCCGGGCGCGGTGCGCCTGAGCGCGTCAAAGATCGCTGGCGCAAACACATAGCGTGCTGCAATCGCCAGATTGCTGGGCGCTTGCTCCACGCTGGGCTTTTCGATGACATCGGCAACCGCGAACACGCGGCCGTTCGTTCGCGGTTTGGCGATACCGTAATTCGACACTTCGTCGCGCGGCACTGGTTCAAACGCCACGACGGCGTGTGCGCCCGTGTCCCAAAAACATTCGATCATCTGCTGGACAATGTCGCTCTGCGCGTGCAAGCCAATGATGGAATCGCCCAGCGCGACGACAAAGGGTTGCTCACCCACAAACGGCTCGGCGCACAAGACCGCGTGCCCCAGTCCCAGCAGTTGGCGTTGACGCGTGTAAAAGTACTGTAGCGGCGCGCGTTCGAACGCCAATTCTGCCAGCAACTCTTCCTTGCCCGCTTCACGCAAGGTCTGGATCAATTCGGGATTGAGATCAAAATAATTTTCGATCGACGTCTTGCCAGCGCCGGTGATGAACAGCAAGCGCCGAATGCCCACGCGGACCATTTCTTCGACAACATACTGCACCACCGGCTTGCGTCCCACCGGCAACATTTCTTTGGGTTGCGATTTGGTCGCGGGTAACAGGCGTGTCCCCATCCCGGCGACCGGCACAACTGCAATGGTAATTTCTTTGCTCATAACCTCATTCACTCTTTGAATTTAGAAACTATCTTAAAACACCAATCGTCATCCTTTTGGTTTCCCCACTCATCCCCTTTAACTGATTCCCCCTCCCCACGCTGCAAAGCGGCTCTCACCCACGCCGCGCTTGCGCCTCCTTCAACATCGCAATTGCCTCCTCAACGCCCACAGGCGGCGCGGGAGCGGTACGCAGCAACTCCCAGTTATCCAATTCAATCGTGTCGCCTGGCTGCATTTGCGCGATGGCTTGCGCGAGCGTCTGCAATGCTTCCTCCTTCTTGCCCAGACACAGTAACGCCTTCGCCTTGTTTTCCAACAATCCTGCGGGCGTTTGCCACCGCGCGCGCCATGCTGCGTCCCACTGTTCCAGCGCGCGCTGGAAATGCTCAGCGCTTTCCGCCAGACCCTGATGGCGCGCAATCACTCCCAGCGCGACGAGCGGCGTAAAAGGATTTTCGGGCCCAGCGCGATGCATAGACAACCGACGACCAACGATGGACGATCGAGCACTTTACAGTCCCACCAACGCCTTGAACCTTGAATCCTCACGGATGAAATCAAAATCAGGATCGCGCCGCGCCAAATCACGACGGCTTGGCTTTATCTCAATCGCGACCTTGAGCAATGCCAGCGCTTGCTCCACGTTGCCACAGATGGACTCAAAGCAGGCGCGGTTGTACTCATTTTCCTTTGCCATCAACGGGCGCGCAATTTCCATTTGCGCTTGTGCCTCCGCTTCACGTCCAAGTCTGCGCAAGAGGCCAACGAGCGAACCGCGGTACATTCCACGGTCTGGCACAAGTTCCACGGCTTTCTGATACGCGCTCAACGCTTTTTCGTAATGTCCCAGCAGTTGGTACACGTTCCCCAACCCGTTGTGCGGCGCGGCGAACTTGGGGTCGAGTTGGATGGCGCGCTGATAGCCAGCGATCGCTTCGTCGTAGTTGCCCAAATCAGAATACACGTTCCCCAACCCGTGGTGCGGATAGGCGTCCTTGGGGTCGAGTTCGATGGCGCGCTGATAGGCAGCGAGGGCTTCGGTGTTCCTGCCAGCAAGGTTGAGAATGGCTCCCAGCCGATACCAGGCGCCCTGCTTTTCGGGCAGCCACTCCACCACTTTGGGCAGGATGCGCTCGGCTTCAGGCGAATAGATGGCGCTGCCTGTGTCTGGGGGCCACATCAGTTTGCCTGCGAGGTCGTACAGCGCTTCGCCCAGCAATTTCTTCAACGTCTCGCCGTCTACGGGCAGGGCGCGCTCGGCGCGTTCGTACGCCGCCAGCGCTTCGGGATATTGCCCGCGCGCGTACGCCAGTTGACCGCGCCGCCAGTCCAGGATGGCGCCGCGCTCGGCTTCGCCTTCGCCTTGCAGGTAGCCCAGGCGCTCCAGCCGCGTCAGTTCGTCCAGCAGGTCGGCTTGCGCTTCGGGCGATGGATACCAATCCTCCGCAATGCTCAATCGCTTGAGCCGCTTTTGGCCGTCGGCGCTCAAATGCGCTTTCCAACTGCTGGCAATGCTCAGCAGCCCGCGCCGCAGTTCGCGCGAGTAGGCCAGGCTTTCCACCAGGCGCGGGGCCAGCCAGCGCCAGGCCTCGCGCTCATCGAGCCAGAAGAGATAATCGCACAAATCGAGCGCGGCTTTCGTCCAATCCTCGCTCTCGCAGCGGTCTTCCAGGCGCGGCAAATCGGCCTGGATTTGTTCCAGCCGCGCCCGCAGCGTCTCGACGGCGCGCTGGAGGAAGGCGCGCACACGCTCATCCCCCATACGGCGCAGTTTAGCCTTGAGATGTTCACGGAAAAAGAAGGCGGGGTCGTCGTACAGGCGGGCGCGTTCGGCGTGGACGGAGGCATAATCGCGCTCCAGGCGGCGCAGCAGCGCCTCCAGATCGAACGGTGACCCGTCCGCCGGGCGCAGCATGGCACGCAAAATCTCGATGTCGCCGCGCGCCAGGGCGAGGGCGTAGAGCAGGGGCTTGTCCGCCTCGGGCGCGTGCAGGAAATAGCGCGCCGTCATCTTCTGGACGATTTCGCCGCGCGGCGTCGCCTCGTCAATCTCGCCGACGATGTCCGCCAGCGCCACGCCCCGTTTCCACATCTCGGCGGCCTGCTCGATGGCCAACGGGATGCCGCGTGTGGCGCGGATCAGCGCCTCGACGGCTTGCGCATCGAGCGGGCGATCGGGCGCGGTATTGGCAAAAATCTGGCGGAGGTCTTGCTGCGCCAGTTGGAGCAGGTCGCGGGCGACGAGTCGGCGCGGGAATTCTTCGGCGTAACCTCTGAAATACTCGCCGCCCAACTGGCGACTCCTGGCAAGGTCGTCGCGCCCGCTGATGATCCAGACCAGGCGCGGACCGGCGGCGCGCATCACCTCGCGCAGCCAGAGGTCGGCGCGGTCCACAATTTCGTAGGTGTCCAGAAAGAGCAGCAGCGGTTTTCGCTTCGCCACGCGCTCGAGTCCCTGTGCCAGGGCGCGGGCAAGTTGTTCGTTGGGGTTGAGAAAGAGGGCGTATTGTTCAGGATTGAGGCGGGCGCGCAGGCGCGCTTCCAGCGCGGCGCGCAGGCGCGCGGCGCGTTCCGCCCCGACCTGGATGCCCGCCTCGAGAAAGGCTTGCGCCGTTTTCTCGCCCGTCTCGCCAATCGGCAAGCCGAGGCGCAGAATTTTGGCGATTGTGCTTGCGCCCGCGCGGCGCAGTTCGGCGAATTCGTCGCGCTCGCCGGAGGGTTCCAGCGCGGCGGCCGCTTTTTTGTCGGCTTCGGCGCGCGTCGTAACCGCGCGCTGGTACGCCTCGAACTCGCGCCCCCAGCCCGCCTGAATCGCCTTCTCGTGCAGGATATCGAACACGACTTCGGGGCTGATGTGTTCGCGTCCAACGCGCAGGCGTGTGGCATGGCGGCTGCGGTCACGTTCGTAATCCCAATCCACCCACAACACCTGGAACTCGCCCTCGAACGGCGGCTCGGTCTGTGCGATGTCGCGAAAGCGTTTGGCGAGCGTCGTCTTGCCCATTCCGCCATCGCCGTAGAGCAAAAAGATGTACGGCAGGTCTTCGCCTGGCGGCGGAGCAAGCACCTCGTTCAGCGCGGCGCGGAACTGCTTTTGCTCCTCCACGCGTCCAAGAAAAAGTTTGTCGTCAACGTAGATGCGTTCCGTGTGCATGGCATCCTCCGTGTGTCAGTAGGCAGGTGGCGGTAGGCGGGAGGCGGGTGGTGGGAGGCAGGTGGCAGTAGGCGGGAGGCAGGTGGCAGTAGGCGGTCATTCGCTTCTGGGTAAAAAGTTTTCGGGGTGAGCGATGGCAGCGCCAAGCATTTTGCCAACCTGTTCGTATCCTTCGACCAACTGACGATGCCGTTCGGGTTTGAGGTAGCCGCAGTCGCACGCAAAATCGAGCCACACCTGCGTTTCGGTTGCTTCCGCGTCCGCATCCGCAAACTTGCTGGCAAGCATATTCGGATACTGGCGTTTACGATACCCTTCGGCGATGTTCGCCACCACACTCCGCGACGAACGCCGAATCTGATCTGTCAATGAATAACGTTCCTCTTTCGGAAACGCTTTCGATTCCTCAAAAATCTCCATCGCCAACCTGTACGCCAACTGAAACACCCTCAATCCCCTAAACCCTTCCATCATTCCTCCTTCCTCGCCTGCCTCCTGCTTCCTGCCTACCGCCTCCTGCCGCCTGCCTCCCGCTCCGGCCTCCCGCCTACTGCCTCCCCGCCAACCGCATTTTCACAAACACCCACGGCGCGCCGATGCCCACCCACGCGCCCATCAGCGCATAGCGCAGCAAATCGAACAGGGCTTGCTCGGGAAAGATCGCTTTCAAGCCAAAGCGCAGCGCGAGGAGCACTGCCAAGCCCAGCGCGAACTTGACGATTTGCTTCCACAGCACCGCGCGCGTCGCAAAGCGCACAAACTTGTTTTCGAGCGGCAGCGCGAGGTAAAAGCCCAGCAGCACGCCCAGCGATTTTGCCGTGTCGGCGGTAAAGTGCAACGCGAGCAGCGCGAGCGGGATGACAATCGCCAGCGCGAGTTGCGTTGTGAGCGATTGCTTGCCCAGCCACGCGCCGATGCGCGGTTGCAAGACCGCGTACGCCGCGACGAGCGCGATACCAATCGCCCAGCCCGCGAGCACGTCTTGCGGAAAGTGATCGCCCAGGTACATCCGCCCAATGCCGACGAAGAGCGGTAGCGCGATCGCCAGCGTCCACCACAGGCGCGTCTTGAGTTGCGTGCCTAGATAACCCCAGAACACCGTCGTGCCTTGCGTGTGACCGCTGGGGATGCCGTACCCTGGTGTCTTGAACGGCGACCACACATTCGGGTATTGATGCGGGCGCGGCGCGGCAAACAAATCTTTGAGCGATTGATTGAGGTACATCGAAAAGAGGAGCACTGCTCCAAGACGAATCCCCAGCGCCTTGCGCAGACACCAAAAGATGAGTGGAAGCGCGAGGACGTAAAAATCCTCCTCTCCCAAAAAGTTGATGGTTTGAAAGAACGCATCGAACGCGGGATTGCGAAACGTCTGAATCCAGCGCACGATTTCCAGTCCCCATTGAACTAGTCCGTCCATTGTCCCTCCAGTTTTTCAATGAGCCAATGAACCAATGAGCCAAACGCTTCGCTCAATGAACCAATGAGCCAATGAACCAATGAGCCAAATGGACTAATGACGAAGGACGAATGACGAATGAGAAAATGGTTTGGCACATTTGGCATATTTGGCTTGTTTGGCACATTTGCTTTGGCTCATTGGCACATTGGGCAATTGGCTCATTGATTTTGGCTCATTGGTGCTTTGCTTTCTGCCTTTTTACTTCGCGCAACAACTCTTCCGCGTTCCGCCGCGTCGTGGCGGTTTCTGTGCCGAGCATCTGCGCGATTTCTTCGATGCGCGCGGCATCGTCCAGTTCCGCGATTTGCGTGATCGTGCGCTCGCCGACGATTTCCTTGCGAATCTTGAAATGCGCGTCGCCGTACGCGGCGATTTGCGGCAGGTGCGTGATACAAATGACTTGGTGCTGTGGTATGTCATCTCCTTTCTGCGCGCTCGGTGTGAGCGCCCACAATTTGTTGCCAACGATACCGCCTGTGCGCCCGCCGATGCCCTGATCAATTTCGTCGAAGATGAGCGTCGGCGTATTGTCCGCCACCGCCAGCACCGATTTCAGCGCGAGCATGAGGCGCGATGTTTCGCCGCCCGATGCGATTTTCGCGAGCGGCTTGAGCGGCTCGCCGGGATTGGGCGAAACGAGAAACTCGACGCGGTCAATGCCCGTCGTGTCCACCGCCACGCGCCGACCCTCCACTTCGGGACCGTTGGGGTCGTCCGCGCGTTCGAGCGCGACGCCGAACTTGGCTTTTGCCATTCCAAGGTCTTGCAGTTGCGCCTCGATTTCGCGCGACAGGCGCTCACCGGCGTCGCGCCGCGCGCGCGAAAGTTCACTCGCGAGTACTGCAATCTCTTTCAAGAGATGCGCCTCTTGCGCGCGCAACTCGTTGACGCGCTCTTCGCTGTGCGAAATCGTCGCGAGTTCCGCCGCCGCGTTCTCGCCGTACTTTAAAATCTCTTCAATCGTGTCGCCGTACTTGCGCTTCAAGCGAAAGATCAAATCGAGCCGTTCGTCAATCTGCGCGAGGCGCGCGGGATCGTGCTCCACGCTATCGCGATACGCGCGCAACGAACGCGCCAGATCGTCTGCTTGCGCTGCCGCGCTTTCGGCTTCCTCGCGCAGCGCGCGCACCGACGCATCGTACTTTTCCAGCCCCGTAATGGCTTGCAATGCCGCGTTGAGCAAATCCACCGCGCCTTTTTCGTCTTCGCTCGCGCCGTACAGCGCGCGATACGCGTGATCGGCGAGGTGGGCGCGCAGTTCCGCATTCCCCAGCAATTCGCGTTCCTGCTTCAGCGCCTCTTCCTCGCCGACCTTCAAATTCGCCTCGCTGATTTCCGCCACCACGTACGTTAGCCGATCCACGCGCCGCGCGACTTCGCGCGCATCCATCATCAGCGATTGAATCTCGTTCCGCACCGCGCGCAATCGCTTGACGTGTTCAGCGACGCGCGCGCGCAAGTCCCACAGGTTGCCATAGCGATCCAGAAAATCTATATGCTCGCGCACGCGCAACAGCGAAAGATGCTCGCTCTGTCCGTGAATGTCCACCAGAAATTCGCCGATACGCTGGAGCGTGTGCAGCGTCACCGTGCGTCCGTTGACGCGGCAGATGTTGCGCCCTTCGCGATGAATCTCGCGCGTGATGATGAGCGTATCGTCGTCATGCTCGATGCCAATCTCGTCGAGAATCGGGATGATGTTCGCGCGCGTCGCCGCGTTGAGGACGAATGTGCCTTCGACGCGCGCCTTGTCCGCGCCGCTGCGAATAAACTCGCTCTGGGCGCGCCCACCCAACAACATCCCGACCGCGTCAATGATGATAGACTTGCCCGCGCCCGTTTCGCCGGTCATCACGTTAAAGCCGCGATGAAATTGCAAGTGCAAATGCTCGATGATCGCAAAGTTAGTGATGTCAATTTCGGCTAACATTCGTTCTCCTGGGATCGTTTCGTTGTTGAATCGTTTTGTCGTTGGATCGTTTCGTTGTTAGATCGTTTCATCGTTGAATTGTTTTGGCGTTGAATTGTTTCGTCGTTGAATTGTTTTGTCGTTGAATCGTTTCATTGTTGGATCGTTTCGTCGTTGAATCGTTTTGGCGTTGAATTGTTTCGTCGTTGAATTGTTTTGTCGTTGAATCGTTTCATTGTTGGATCGTTTCGTCGTTGAATCGTTTTGTCGTTGAATTGTTTCGTCGTTGAATTGTTTTGTCGTTAGATCGTTTCAAAGTTGTTGTCCACTAAACGACCCAACGATGCAACAATGCAACCATCCAACGATGCAACTATCCAACAACCCAACGATGCAACGATACAACTATCCAACGATGCAACGATGCAACTATCCAACGATGCAACCACCCAACAACTAACTCCGCAACCGCGCATACACCGTACTCGCGCCGAGCGCGATGAAAATCCAGATGCCGATGTTGAGGAACAGACGCGAGGCGAGAAGCGCGAGATCGAAACGACGCGTGCCCCACGTCAGGAGCAGCAGCGCGCCCGCGCCTGTCAATCCACCCAGAATGAAAACGGCGCACGCGACCAGCGCGATGTACTTGCCGCGCCGCTTTTGAATCGCGCGACGAATGATCTCCGCGATGAGACCACCCGCCGCCGGCGCGTAGAAAATCATAATGAGCCACAGCCCGCCAATGATCATCGCCAGCGCGCCCGCCAGCCCCGACGCGATCGCGCCGACGAGCGCGGTGATGGCATAATCCATCGGCGTCGCAGTGTAATATCCAGTGCGCTGAACGTTCAAACACTCTTTGCAACGATACCCCACCGGCGTGCGTTCGACGCACTTGAGGCACACCGGTTTGCCACACTTGTTGCAGCGCAAGAGCGTTTCGGTTTGGGGATGATTGACGCAAAAGACGGGAGCATCGGTGGACATAGGATCCTCGGTGAATGAATTTTTCGCGCGTCATTTTACCACGAGGGTAATGGGTAGACAAGTGGGCAGGTAAACAGATAGCAGGTAGACGGATAACTTTCTACCTGCTACTTACCGAGAATGGAGCAATTCACCCCACGTGAACTCCCCCGATTGTCCGAACGTGATGGCGAGTTTGCGTTGCGGTCCCTCCGCAATCAACCAAACGATGTACGCCAGGTTGATGACGGCAGAAACCATCGCCACGCGCGTTTGGGTCTTGCGCGTAAAAAAATCGCCCAGCACGGCAACCTGCAACGCCCACGCCAACAACAAGTTCGTACCGATGTCGGCGACGCGCGCGGGGAACTGTTCGCCAAAGCCGTGCATCCATACGGTTGGTACACCTGTGATGAACACGCACAGATACGCGAACAACCACCGGCGCGGTTGGGGCGACATTAGCCAGCAGAGCGCGAGGAGGACGATGCCAGAAAGAATCGTGGCGTACGCCGTCACCGCATTGGCAAGCGAAGTGTTTTCGGGAAGATTCATTGTGCTTCCAAAACGTTTTGGATGAATCTGGCGATTTGTGTCGCGCCGTTCGGCTCACGTCGTTCGAGGCGCGGCAACGCCAGCAAATCATCGAGCCGCGCGAGCCACTGCCCACTCTCGAACTCGTCCGGCGAGATTTCGATGCCGCGCATTTGCGTGGCGATGAAACGCGCCATCGTCTTCGCTTCACGAAATTTCTCGCGCGAGACGAACCCAAACGGCACGCCGGCGCGATACGTTTCGGCAACGGTGCTATAGCCGGCTTTGCCGATCACCGCGTCGCTCGCGTTCACCAAATCGGGATGATAAAATTCGGAACGATGCGGCAGCAGAATCAGGTTGCCGCGTTTTTCCGCGCGATGACTGTTGCCGGGAATGACGAAATGCACGCGCCTTATGCCCGTCAGCCGATCGAGAAACGCATGGCGCTGAGGAATACCCCCCATCGTAATCAAGACGACGCGCGCGCGGGGCGGGATGCCGAGTTGCGCGCGCACCTGTCGCGCCGAGGTGCGCGGCTCGCGACTGACCGGCGGCGTGACCAGATCGCACGCGCGCGGCGCGCAGACCGGTTCGGTTTGAATGTGATAGTCCACCGCGCGAAACATCCGCCGCAGGTAGGTGACGTACTCGCCAAAGCGCGCCTCCTCGCGCGTGTACCCCGCGTAAATCCAATCCCACGTAAAATTTTCGATGAGCATCGAAGGAATGCCCGCCGCGCGCGCGACGGCGATTCCCAGCGGCGCAATGTCGCACAGCACAAGTTCGCACTTGAATCGAGTGACGCGCTGCGAAAGATTGGAGATGAGGGATTCGGCAAAGGGATAAAATTCGCGCAAACGCCGCAAGGTTTGGGGCAAGTTCTCTTTCAGCGCATTGTCCTGCACCAGACCAATGTCGGTGAGGCAGGCGTGATACGTGAACGCGCCGTCCAGTGATTCGGCAAAGAACCAGCGCGGCACGCGCGTGAAAATGTGCAAGTGGAGTGTCGGTGCGCGCGCGTGCAGCGCGTTCAGCACGGCGCACGCGCGCGCGGCATGACCAAAGCCGTGGGGTGAAACAAAGCAGGCAATCGAACGGCTCATCATAACTCGAGGTCAATCGGATGCAGCATCGTGCGGACGCTCGCCGGGAATGTACGGAATCAATCCTTTGCGAAACGCGATCTCTTGAATCTCACGCGGCGCGTAGCGCGCGTCCACAATGAGACCATTGACCATAATCATCCACGCCATCGGATTCTTGTCCATCAAACTGGGCAACGTCCAGCGCGGATCCATCTGGAACATATCGAACATCTTGCGAATCAATGTGGATTTCGCGCTGGCGGTGTTGGGACTGACACCGAACAAGCGACACAGTTCATCCGCGCGCAGATGCGGTTTCTGCGTTTTGTCGAACAGAAAATTGACCGCGCCGATGGTGTACGCGATAGCACACGCCCACACCTCCGTTTTGCCGCGCGCGAGTGGCGAGGGGCGTTTGCGCGCCAGCGCGGCGGCGAGTTGGCGACACAGCGCAGCGTACTCGTCGTTCAGGTGTTCTTGACACACCTTGTCGGTGAGCGCGACGATTGCCTCGTACGTCGCGCGCATCTCATTGGGAACTGATTCAGTTTTTGTCACTGTCTTCCTCCAAAAATGTGGGACAAATTGTAATTACCCGTGTGCTATCAATCGCGCGCGAAAAGCCCCA
>Ga0308410_1000470_pt1 | contig 21802 bp, 13 predicted proteins | sample HotsprOSTMatCore_FD_203467 | JGI IMG/M metagenome (GOLD analysis project Ga0308410, IMG submission 203467) | Hot spring phototrophic mat microbial communities from Octopus Spring, Yellowstone National Park, Wyoming, United States -... | ecosystem: Environmental > Aquatic > Thermal springs > Hot...
TCGGGGCCCGGGTGCGCGGGCCTCCGGCCCGCATCCGCAAGGGGATAACAGGGTTCTCCTGGGAGGGCTTTGCCCTCCCAGACCCTTCCGTGAGCGGGGGTATGGGGAAACCCGGTTTCCCAATACCCGCGCTTGAGGGCGCAGCCCTCCCTAACCCTCCTGCGGGCGGGGGTATGGGGGAACCTGGTTCCCCCATGTTCACGTCAGGGGAGGCGTGCGATCAGTTCCGGCAGGTCGTCATAGTCATACGGTGGGCGGCGGCGCAGAGCCAACACCCAGACCCACTGTTCTTCATCACAGACCGGATAGACAATCCGCCAGCGCTCCATCCTGATCCGACGGAGTTCGACACCTTCGCGGAGATCAAGGCCCGTGGTATGCATAGCCGTACTCTCGGGCGGACGCGGAGCAACTGCGAGGTTCGCAATGGCCCGCCGCACGCGCTGGCGGACGTTGCCTGGCAATTCGGTGCGGGCTGTATGGACTTCGGGTTCGAGGAAGACGGTGTAGCTCACGTCCAGTCCCTGGACACATCATCCCAACGCAAGGCTCCCGTTGCGGTCGGCCCCGCTGCGATCCGCTGCTGGAGTGCTCGTACCAATGCCTGATCTTCCATATCCTCCAGGGCATCAAGGATCTGCCGCCAGAGGTCGGGGGTTAACACGACCGCTGTCGTCTTGCCGTGCTGATCCAGCGTAAACTGGACGTTCCGCGCGATGTCGTCAACTGTCGTGGCCTCACAACCTTGCTGCTGGGTTGACCGATGCTGATGGTGTGAGACATCTGGCTCGACCGCCAGTTCTTGAACGATCTGCGCCACGAGACGCGCCCGGGTTGGGCGGTCGAGCCGGCGAACCAGTTCAAGCGCCTGCTCATACTCAGTAGTTATGGTCATGCAGCCCTCCAATTCTGGGCATCAATGGTCAGGTAGGTCGGTTTCCGCGTAGCTTGATTCTACACCGCTTCCGAACAAGATCAACCGACGCGCTCCAGAACCAGGGCTACCTCAACGTCCGGTTGATCGTCCGCGCCGTGGGCGTAATGGTCTTTGAGAAATTCATCCGGTATATCGGGCTGGCCGTGGGGCTGAAGCCCTCGGCTATGGGATGCGAAGCCCGCCTGCGCGGGCTAGAGCGGATTATGTATTCAAAGACCATAAGCCCTCGGCTAGGGGATGCGAAGGCCGCCTGCGCGGGCGAGAGCGGAGTATGTATCGAAAGACCATAACGCCCCGGCTACCGCTGCGAAGGCCACCTGCGTGGCCTGTAGAGCCCGCGAACGCGAGCTTCGCATAGGCTAGCCCGCGGCTTCGGTCGCCAGGCGGACGACTTTGACGTAGCCCTACTCCAGCACGACCCGGCCGCCATGGCGCCGGTGAGCGCGCGGGTGCGCGCCTATGAGCAGGCCAGCGGCTTCAACGTTACCAAAGCGTCATCGAGACGCCGCACGCTCGTGAGCGCTGGAGCGCTTTCTGTTGCATGGAGCGGCAATCTAATCCGCAATCTGAGGCATCGTGACCAGACCGATCGTGAAGGCAAGCGGCAAACCCGGGAGCGCCATCGTTCCGCCGATTGTCATACCACGTCGTGGTAAGCTATCGGTACAATACCAACAGGAGCTACGCGGGCGCCTTCGGGTGGCGAGGGGGGAGAGGCGAGAAGGTGAACCCCCCCGCGCTCCTCCACTGTGTCCTGTCACGTATCACCACACCCACGGAAACCTATGCTTGACCTCACCATCGTTGACCATCTACTGACCACCACCCGCGCAGTGCGCAAGCGGCTCGACCTGGCGCGACCGGTGGAGCCGGAGGTGATCGAGCGCTGCCTGGCGATCGCCACCCAGGCGCCCAGCGGCTCCGACCGCCAGCGCTGGCACTTCGTGGTGATCACCGACCCGGCCCTGCGCCAGGGCCTGGCCGAGCTCTATCGGCGATCGTTCCAGATCTATTACGGCGCACCCCAGGGGCCGCATGGCGGGCCGTACCTCACCTCCACCCCGCTGCAGGAGTCGGCGGTCCACCTGGCCGAGCAGTTCCACCGCATCCCGGTGCTGGTGCTCTTCTGCTACGAGGGGCGGGTCGAGGAGCGGGGGCCGCTCGCCCAGGCCTCGCTCTACGGCTCGATCCTGCCGGCGGTCTGGTCGTTTATGCTGGCCCTGCGCGCCCGCGGCCTCGGCTCGGTCTGGACCACCCTGCACCTGCACTATGAGCGCGAGGCGGCGGCCCTGCTGGGGCTGCCTGAGAACCTGACCCAGGCCGCGCTGATCCCGGTCGCCTACTACACCGGGGACGACTTCCGTCCGGCGAAGCGCGCCCCGGCTAGCCAGAGCACCCACTGGAACGGCTGGGGCCGACAGCGAGAAACGAATGCGGAAACGAATGCGGAAACGAATGCGGAAACGAATGCGTGACGATGCGGCGGAGCCGGCCGCCCCGGGACAGGGCGGTGCTGCGCCGGGCGACACGGAGCATCAGGTCATGGCCCAACCCGGACGGCACACCGTTACCGTGCTCGCCGATGCGCGCGTGCAGACGCTGGAAGTGCCTGATGGCGCGAATCTGCGGCAGGCGCTGCTTGACGCCGGCCTGTCGCCCTACGCCAGGTTGACCCGCCAACTGAATTGTGGCGGGCGCGGCCTCTGCGCCACCTGCGGCGTCTGGCTGGAGGCTGGCGCGCCTGCGCCCAATCACTGGCATGACCAGCTTGCCGCCCGCTTCGGCTATCCGCGCCTGAGTTGCCAGATCACGGTGACCGGCGACCTGACCGCGCGCCTCGTGACCGACAAGCGCATCTGGGGCCGGCGCGACCCGAGGCGACGCTGGCGCCCGCCGGACGGGTGACGGTTGACCTGTCGCCAGTGCAACTGCAATGATCAAAACGCCAGCGAATTCACCGCTACGTCGTGTGGAGCTGTGGAGCTGCCGATTGGCTCGGCGTTCGTAGCGCCGAAGCAAGACGCTCTTCTACGGTGTGGTGAAGTTGGGGCAAGCTTATGCCACGCCGGCTCGCCGGGCAGGCGATGGCGGTGATCTGCGCGAGCCGCGCCGCCGCGGCCGGCGTGGCCCCACCGATGCCCCACGATCTGCGCCGGACCTACATCAGCGGCTTGCGCCATGCCGGCGCCGCTATCGCCGTGGTCCAGCGCTTCGCGAGACGAGGTAGAGCCAGCTTTCGAAGTGGCGCGGGGTACGGTCGTACTCCGACTCACCTGACGGTTGCCGCCCAGCCAGGCGTAGGTGCAAGATCCTCCGGGTTGCGGACGTAGGCCGGATCCCGTGGGAGCCGTCAGCGAGCTGGCGTCAAGACCCGTCTTCGCCGGCGAGGCGAAGCGCGTGTGCGCGCAGCGCGGGGCTGATGCGCCGGCCCTGAGCGAGCATAGTGGCGATGACCGGCTCGACAGCAGGGAGCAGACCCTGCTGTTTGGCGCGCAGCAGCACCGTCAGCGTCCCGACCACCGGCAGCCTGTGCTCGGCGGCAATGCGCCGGCCCAGGCGGTCGTCCAGGATGATGGCCCGGGCCTGAATTGCCTTGCCCAGGGCGATCGTGGCTACCTCGCCCTGACCAAGACCCTGGATCGCGGCTAATTCGTCGTCCGGCTTGATGCTTTCGACCGTCAACCAGTCCAGTGTATCGAGATCGGGCTCGCCAGTCGACCGTTTCGACTGGTACTCGCGGCGTACCGCCTCGGCGATCCAGATCGCGCCGTACACTGCGGGGAGCAGCTCAAGCAGCCCGACGCCGGCCAGGGTGATCAGCGGGCTGGTATTGGAAACGACCGGCTGCCTAGCCACGCTGGAGTTCCGTTTCCAGGTCGATATCGTCGTCGAACTCAGAGACGCCGTAACGCCCCAGAATCTCAAGGAACTCGCGTCGCGACACGCCAAGGATCTCAGCGGCTTTGCCGGTTGAGACAGCGCCAAGGGTATAAAGGCGGATCAGTACGGACTCGTGCGCAAGATGCTCAAACTGATCTTTCGTCAGACTCGCGAGGGCGAGCAACTCGTCGGGGTACGCAACGTGAATCGTCATGAGCACCTCCATTGACTATCGAGTCGGCATGATAGCATATCAGCCCTCTATGCGGCTCCGCCGCACACTGACAGGATGAACATAATTCTTGGGAGGGCTACGCCCTCCCAAACCCTCCCACCGGGTGGGGGGATGGGGAAACCGGGTTTCCCCACGCCCCTGGGGCCTATGTTCACGTTAGCTTGCCGCCCGCTTCGGCTATCCGCGCCTGAGTTGCCAGATCACGGTGACCGGCGACCTGACCGCGCGCCTCGTGACCGACAAGCGCATCTGGGGCCGGCGCGACCCGGGGCGACGCTGGCGCCCGTCGGATGGGTGACGGTTGACCTGTCGCCAGTGCAACTGCAATGTTCAAAACGCCAGCGAATTCACCGCTACGTGGTACGATCGCCGTTGCAGCGCTGTGCTATGCTGGCGCGCGAGGAGAACGCCACGCTGCCAGGAGGTCGCTATGAACGTGTTCCATGGGCTTGCCTCAGGTTGCTTCTCGCTCCGCGAGGAGAGGTCGGCACGGAGCGTCACAACGAACGACCGATGGTTCACTGCCCATGAGTTCTGTGCGGCCCTCGAGGCCGCCGGCGTTACCTTTGATCGGCCCTGCATGATGACTGAGGTGACCATCGTTCACCGCGTTCCGCCCCCCTCCCAGCCTCCCCCCGCTGGGGGGAGGCGCCGGGTTCCCGCCCCCAGTGGGAGAGGGTCCGGGAGGGGGCCGGCGCCGTGCCCGCGGCGCCGTGGCGCGGACGGGACGCCCGCGCTCCCAGGTCATGTGCATCGCGGCGTGGTGCGCCATGCGCATGACCGTCTCACGTGAACCTACGCCCTCGGCGAGGGGGGTGGGGAAACCGGGTTGCCCCACGCCACCGCCCCGCAGGGGCATGGGGAAACCCGGGTTCCCCATGCCCCCACCCGTGGGAGGGTTTGGGAGGGCGCAGCCCTCCCAGGAACAACCGTATGTTCATTGCGGCGGTGTGCGGCGGAGCCGCATGGAGGGCTGAAGCGTAAGGGCGTTCCCATATCCACCGGCGCGCGCGACACGGCGATCATCGCCCTGCGGCGCGGCGCCGTCCTGCGCCTGGCCGGGGCCCCGGGGCGTAATTTGACAGACGATGATCCGGAAAGCGGTGGGATGAGCATTTAGAGAGACAAAGGTAATCGGGAGCGTAATTCCATACAGATTGCACCTGTCTCGGTCATACAGGGTAATGGGGTTATTATGGTCATCTGTCAGGATCTCAGGAACGGGACAGGATGTGGTGCTGAGAACCGCGATGGGGCGCAGCACTGCTGGTCCTGTGGCCGCACTCTGCGCTTTGCGCTCACGTTGCGCGACCCCGGGACGTTCGTCGCGCAGTATCGCATCAGTCGCGTCATCGGCCACGGGGGCTTCGGCGTGGTGTACGAGGCCGAGGATCTGCAACAGAACGGATTGGTGGTAGCGCTCAAGGAGACCTTTGACCCGGATAGCACTCGCTCGTTTGCCAACGAGTTCAGGGTTCTCCAGCGGCTCAGTCATCCCAACCTACCCCGCTATTACGCGATGTTCGAGGCCGAGGGCAATGGCTTTCTGGCGATGGAGTATGTCCCGGGCCAGAGCCTCGACGATGTGCTTTCCCGTCGACCAGGCCCACTCCTCGAGTCCCAGGTGATGGGATATGCGCTCCAGGTCTGCGATGCACTGTCGTACCTGCACAGCCAGGCACCGCCGATCATTCACAGGGACGTCAAGCCGGCCAACATCCGCCTGACCCCGGAGGGTCTGGTGAAACTGGTCGATTTCGGGCTCTTGAAGGAAGGCGCTCAGCAAACCCAGAGTTCGCGGCATAGCCTATCCCCGGCCTATGCGCCGATCGAGCAGTGGGGCATTGGCGCCCGGGGAACCGATCCGCGCAGCGACGTCTACAGCCTGGGCGCAACCCTCTTCCACCTGCTCACCGGTCAGGAGCCGCCGCCAGTAACGGACCGTATTGCGGGGCCGGACGACTCGCTACCGCCCATCCTCCAACTCAACCCGAACATCTCCAGGCATATGGCCCTGGCCATCTCGACGGCGATGGCGATCCAGGCGGACAGGCGGTATGCAGACATTGCGAGCCTGAAGCGTGCTCTTCAGGGAGCGGCGCCAACTCTTGCTCACCAGCCAGATGATCTGCCAATAGCCCGCGCGGGTGTGCGCCCGGGCCGAATGGTGCCGCATACCGTTTTTCAGCCCCAGCCCGTCGTAGCGGTCGGCGCAAGCCCGGCGCCTGGGAATACGATCCCGCTTGCGCAGCCACAGCCGGTGGCTGGCATGCCAGCCTCTCCGCCAATCCCAACGACACTGACCATACCGGGCCTGAACGCCCTCGGAGCTGCCCTGGCAATCATTGCGCTGATCAGTGGGAGTATGATCGGTGCCATGCCAGAGATGGTCTTCTTGTCCTGGACCGCAAGCGTGCTGGCAAGCTGGTACATCTACCGGCAGCGTGGTGGCAATCCCTGGCCGATCGCCTTTCTTGCTCTGCTGCTGAACGTGGTAGCGCCAGTGGTGATCATCTGGACCCTCTTTCTCTGGCCGAAGCATGCGCGGCCCGCACCGCGCCCGACCTATCGGCCCCGGCTTCAGCTTGGCCTTGGCCTTGGCTCACTGGCCGCCGTTCCCCTGGTGGGCAACACACCGGACCTGGTCTTCTTCGCCTGGTACGGGTGGATGCTGGTGGCCGAGTATATGTTCGTCAGCAAGGGCCGGCGTAACATCGTCATGGCCTTGACCGCCATGCTGACCGGCCCGATCGGCGTGCTGATCGCCTGGCTCACACCCCCCAGGCGAGTAGCTCCCTGAACGTAAAATACGGCCCTACTGGAGCGCATTTGCGCTTCGCGTACCGTGTATACTTGACCTATGATGCGTATAACTCTGCCGCTCAACCCTACGGCTCTCACGTTCAGTGGCCATGAGACGTTTATCCTCCGCAGCAACTGGCTGAAGAAGGCATACGATCTGCTTCGCACCGATCCCGAGCTGTTCTACCGTGAAGATGCCTTTGTCAGTCTGGGCGTCGGCAAGAACATGGCCCAGTCGATCCGCCACTGGGGGCGCGTCTGCAACGTTTTCCAGGCTGAACAGCGCGGGTTTCACCGGGCCACATGGTTGGGTGAGGCCCTCTTCGATGATGAGACAGGATGGGATCCTTTCCTGGTCACAGTGACCAGCCGATGGCTTCTCCACTATCAGCTTGTCTCACGCCCCGAGGCAGCCTTCACATGGTATTACACGTTCAACGTGATGCGTCGCGGCGAGTTCACCGCAACGCAACTTGCCGGACAGATCTGCGATCTCACTACCGAGCTTGGTGGTAAGTCACCCTCGTTGGCCACGATCAACCGTGACATCGACTGTTTCCTCCGCTGTTACCTTCGCCCTAACAGCGCGCAACTCGCCATTGCCGCCGAGGACACACTGCACTGTCCGCTCCACGAATTAGATCTCATCCAGCAGGTCCCTGGCCAGCCAAGCTACCGGCTCGTGAGTGCGCCACGCGTCGATCTGGCCGACGCCCTTGTCGCCTATGCAGCCCTCCAGCAGGCTCGCGCCCTTGGCCGATCAACGGTTGCCTTCAACGAACTTGCGTACGGCGAGCGCTCGCCTGGTCGCATCTTCCGCATCGACGAGGACGCACTGCTCGCCCGTCTTCTACGTATGGAGACGGTAACTGGTGGGCAAGCCGTTTACGCTGAGAGTGGAGGCATTCGCCAGCTTGCCTGGCGCCAACCCGACAACAGGAACCTCGATCGTGCGTTGCTCGACGCTGCCTTTGCCCAGGAGTGTCGCCATGCCTGAACACGCCACCCTCACCGTCGCACCACGGTTTACCCGCTCCGTCCATATCAAGCGCGACTTTCGCGATTTGCGTCACCGTCTTGATGGATACCAGGTAACGCCGCTGGTCTTGCAGGCTGCCGCTCGAGTCGTAGCTGGCCTGTACACGAGGAACGCCGAGCGGGCATTCTCAGTTGTCGGTCCCTTCGGTGCGGGCAAGTCAGCCTTTGCATTGTTCGTCGCCCACTTTCTGCAGCGTGGCCCGCAGGCAAGGCGTCAACTCCTGAACTCACTACGGGTCACTGATGCCGACACGCTGCTGCCGATAGACGCCCCATCACTGCTGGCGGTGCTCGTCCCGGGCAACAACAACTCGCTGCGCCGGGCCGTGCTCATCGCATTGCGTGATGCCGTGCAGGACCTGCGGCTACGCACATCTGCGCTCGACCATTTGAGCCTCCAACTTGACCAGGCGGCACATGATCCTGACCTCGACCCCGACCGTGTTGCCAGGTTGTTGGCGGAGGCGGCGCGGTTGCTGCGCCTGCAGGGCCACTATGACGGCATCCTGGTGGTGATCGACGAACTCGGTCAGTTCCTCGACTACGCCGCCCGCCAGGACGACGAGCGGGACCTGTTTGTGCTCCAGAGTCTCGCTGAGATGGCGGCGCGCAGCGGGGAGTCCCCCGTGGTTGTAGTGACCATCCTCCACCAGGCCTTCGAGCGTTACACGCTCAATGCTGGACCAACTCGGCGCATCGAGTGGGCAAAGGTCCAGGGGCGTTTTGTTGATCTGCCGTTTCAAGAGCCTGCCAGCCAGATGATCCGCATGGTTGCGGCAGCTCTGCGACCGGAGGGTCGCGACCCGCTGCGAGTCGCTCGTCGCCACTGGATGGATCAGGTGGCAGTCCTCAGCAGTGATCTTGGGCTTCGTCCGCCCGATATCAGTGTTGACGAGTGGCTAACGATCATTTCTGACAGCTACCCAATCCACCCGACCGTGCTGGTCGCGCTGCCATCGCTCTTTCGGCAATTTGCCCAGAATGAGCGCTCGCTCTTCGCCTTCTTGCACGCTGATGAGCCATGGGGACTGCGTGATGTGGCGCGCGTTCAGAGCCAGGCTGGCAATCTGACGATTTATCGGCTTCCACATCTCTTTGCCTATGTGGAAGCGACCCTCGGCCCGAGTCTGTTTGGAAGGGCACGCGGGCAACGCTGGTCGGAACTGGCCGAGGCGCGTGTGGCGATCACGGTTGGCGACCCGCTGCACCTTGATATCCTTACTACAGTTGGCACTATTGGCGCCATGGAACGTGCATCGGGACTGAGGGCCAGCCGAGCGCATGTCGCCTTCGCGCTAGCCGATGACCCAGATGATCGAGCAGTAGCCGATGGGTTGCTCTCTTTGCAGAGCCGGCGTCTGCTTGCATACCGACGGCACCGCGATAGCTACATCATCTGGGAGGGAAGTGACCTTGATCTTGATGCGCTTGCCCAGGATGCCCGCCGCGACCTCGACGAGCGCCTGGCCCTGGCCGCGCTCCTTCAGCGCTACGCCGATACGACACCGCGTATCGCCAGGCGGCAGAGCTACGTGACTGGTGCTACACGCGTTTTCGCCGTGCGCTACATTGATGTAGGACAGTTGAGCGACACGCTACCAGTTGTTGCTGGCTTTGATGGTGAAATCCTCCATATCGTTCCAACGGACGAGGACGAATTGGAGCAGGCGCTGCGATGGTCCCAAGACCCACAACGGCGTGCTGAGCCCGGACGTATTATAGTCATCCCACGACGTGTTCGCGAGCTTCGTGATCTGCTCCTCGACGTCGCATCGCTCCAAACCCTGCTTGACGAACGGGCCGAACTCGAGCATGACCGACCGGCTCGACGCGAAGTTGCAGGACGCCTCCTCGAAGCCCAGCAAGCCCTCGCGCAGGCAATTGCAGACACGTACGGTGCTGAGCGGAGTCGCTGGTTCCACCGGGCTGAAGAGCAGAAAGTCTTTAGTCCGCGACAAATAGATGATGTGCTTACAACTGCTGCATCTACAACATACCCCTTGACGCCACGAATTTGGAATGAGCTTATTGTTCGCCGCCAACTTTCCTCAGCGGCAGCAAAAGCCCGGCGTAATCTTGTCGAGGCGATGCTTACGCGTGCGAGTGATGAGTATTTAGGGCTAACAGGCTATCCGCCTGAGCGCGCAATTTACGAGAGTGTCCTAAGAAAAGGCGGATTGCATCGGAAGGACGAGGTTGGGAACTGGCGCATCGGGCCACCGCCGCCAGATGATCCACTGCACCTTAAGCCTGCTTGGGATGCTCTGGTGCAAAACCTTGATGCACAGGCAGAAAATCCGCAACCGCTTGATAGGATCTTCGCAGCCCTCGAAGGCCCTCCGTACGGCGTCAAGGCAGGTCTAATACCAATTCTTTTTGCCGCTTTGTACGTGGCACGAGCCGGCGAGATCAACCTCTATGAGCGAGGCAGCTACGTGCCACTGCCAGACATGGCCACCTTCGAGCGTATCCTTACCCGACCAGAGCACTTTGCGGTACGGTTGAGTCGTGCCGATGGTGCGCGCCGCCAGGTGTATGAACGTCTGGCAAGAGGTCTAGCGCCGCGAGCCCTCAGCCAACCAGTGCAGCCTGCGCTCCTTGCGGTGGCAATGCCGCTGCTTCGATTGCTACATGGGCTTCCCGCCTACACAAAACAGACGCGGCAACTTAGCACAAAGGCACAGGCGATCAGGCAGGCGTTGCGTGAGGCTCGCTCGCCGGACGAACTGCTGTTTGAACGCTTACCCCGAGCGTGCAATGTACCACCCTTCCGTGCTGAAGATCCGGAGTCAGTAGAGCGAGTCGAGGCGTTTGTTACTGCCTTACGCGAGGGGCTTCAAGAGCTCCTGGATGCGTACCCTCATCTCCTTTCTGATCTTTCTGCACGAATATGCACTGCTTTTCGTCTGCGCTCGACTGGAGCGAGAGCGAGAATTGAGCTACAGGAGCGCCATCGGTTGATAGTGGACTCAACCAATGATGTTCAAATCCGCGCCCTCGGCGTTCGTTTGGAGACCGCTGATGATGGTAATGATACCTGGGTAGAGAGCTTGGCTGCGCTTCTTACAAAACGCCCTCCGGAACAATGGAACGATAGCGATCTGCCAGCTTTTGAGTATGCGCTAGCCGATCTTGTGCGTCGCTTCCAGGCGGCAGAAGATCTGGTTATAGCAGCACGATCACTTCCCGTTGAAGCCCCGCTTCTGCGAATTGGCCTGATCAACGGGCAAGGTGAGATGAGCAGGGTGATTCACGCCGATGTCCAAGACCCTTTCGTCGAGCGGCTTCGCGCCGAACTTATGGAGACACTCAGCCGACATGAACAACTTTCTGCTGATCAGCGCGCTGCAGCTCTCGTAGCCCTTCTAAAATCCCTGTTCGACGAGGCTAGTCAGAAAGAAGGACACAAAGATGACAATAGGTGACAACGTCATTCGATCCTGGGCAGAGCGGCCAGGACGACACATATGTAACCTCAGCGGTGGAAAAGACAGTACGGCGCTTGCCATCTTCCTGCGCGACAAGATTCCACAACTGGAGTATGTCTTCTGTGACACTCATAAGGAACTGCCAGAGACGTATGCGTACTTGGATCGCCTCGAAGCGTTTCTCCAGCGGCCAATCATCAAGCTCAATGCACAGCGTGGTTTCGATCATTGGCTCGACATGTATGGGGGTATGCTGCCCTCGGCCCGTGTGCGCTGGTGTACCAGGAAGCTCAAGATTGAGCCATTCGAAGCCTATGTCGGGGAGGAGACCGTATGGAGCTACATTGGAATCAGGGCAGACGAGGAACGTAGTGGGTATGTTTCGACCAAACCAAACATTCATCCAGTGTTTCCATTCAAGGAGTGTGGGATCACAATAGCAGAGGTTGAGCAATTACTCGCGTCGAGCGGGTTGGGTCTACCTGATTATTATGAATGGAGACAGCGTAGCGGCTGCTATTTCTGCTTTTTTATGCGCTCGAGCGAATGGGTTGGTCTAAAGGAACGACACCCCGACCTTTTTGAGCTAGCAAAGGCGTATGAGACTGAGCGAGGCGGAGAGAAGTTTTACTGGCGTCAACGTGAAAGTCTATCGGAGCTTGAGCGACCCGAGCGCATAGCTCAAATTAAAGCTCAACATGGTTTTCGTCTTGAAGTTGAACGGAAACGTCGTCCGGATCGCCCGCTGATTGAACTTGTCGGTGCCGCTCTCGACGCCGAGGATGACGATCATGGATGCGATATATGCCACTTGTAGATGACCATTGGAGCGTTCTATGTCGGTCGTAAGTAACCCGTTTGTGGACTACCTGAATCGGTACACCACGGCATCACCCGATCACGAGGCTGCCTTTGACGAGTTTCTTTCTCAAGTAAAGCCGCCCTCCGGGGAACCGCTACGACTAGAAACGCGCGTTGAAGCCTACCTGAAAGAGTGCTTTTCCCAGCCTAATTCGCCATCGATCATCTTGACTGGCAATGCTGGGGATGGCAAGACGTATCTCTGCCGCCAGATTGTTAACGCATACACTGGGAGATCAGTAACCAGTTGGGAGCAGATCGGCGACGGGCCAATTGAGCGTGATGGGCGGCGCCTCTATATAGTTAAGGACCTCTCAGAGCTTGGCGACAGGCGAGGTGTGGAGGTTCTACGCGGCCTTCTCTCCTCTCTAGCAGGTAAGACGACCGACCGCTACCTGATTGCGGCGAATGAGGGACGCCTGCGCGCCCTATGTGCCGAGGATAAGTCGCTCAACGATCTTTACACCAGAATTGATGACCAGTTGCGAAAAGGCTCAAATGGTGCCTCACGAGAGTTCGTCGTGATCAACCTTAATGATGTAACCACATCATCTTTCGTCCCGGCTGCCATACGCTGGATGACTCACGATGAGCACTGGAGTGCTTGCCAGCACTGCCCGATTTTCGGACGGTGTCCAGTTCGCCACAATGCTCAAAGGCTAAGCGATACGTATGTCGCTAGCCGGGTGCAGATGCTTTACCAGTTGCTCGAGTACCTGGATATTCACGTCACTGTGCGCGACATGCTTATTCACCTGGCATTTACCCTTACTGGAAACCAGCAATGTGACGAACTGCAGAACAAGGATAGTCAGCGAGAGAACCTGAGCGGCTTTTCCTATTACGAGAATATCTGGGGAGGTAAAGTCGATTCGGTGTTCCGACGAAAGGCCAGTGTGGTGCAACACCTGGAACGCTTGCGGATCGGCGATCACTCCCTCTTTGAGATTGATGACTTTATTGTGAATGGTGGCGATAGCGCTACGGCACAGGCTGAGCACCAGCGGATCTTCGCTCAGGCAGTTGATCTCAACCACCGACGCTTTGAGCAAGACCGCCGGGCCTATGTTGAGGGTGGCGCAGAACAGCGAGCGGAAGATGAGGCGGTGGCCCTAATGCGCTGGTTGCCCCATTGCCGGCGCAAGCTCTTTTTCGAATGGCAACGCGCCGATCTTGTCAATCGCCTTATCCCTTTTCTCTACCTCGACACTTACCTGGACTTGCTGCGTGGCGAGCAGTGCAGTCTCGATCAGGTGCGCCGTGACTTGGTACTGGGTCTCAACCGGGCTTTCTCCCGACTCTACCTGACTGACTCTGACAATCTCTATGTGACCACGCAGTATCTCCACAGTGGTGAGCAACCCCGTCCCCTTGTCCGGCTATCTATCCCGACAAGTGGGATCGAACTCCGTGTTGATCCCCGCCAGGAGGTCGTCTACGATTGTGACCGGCCCGACCTGTGGCTGCGTATTGCGCCCCCGCCGGTGCTAGCGTTGAGAGAAGGTGCAGCCCCGATGAAGCCGATCGGCTGGCGTCTCAATCTGATGACTTTTGAATATCTGATGCGTCTTGCCCACGGGGGCACCTACAACATCCTGGCTGACGAGTGCGAGTTGAGCGTGCGATCGCTCAAGGACCAGTTGCTGAGCGCCTTCGCGCAAGAGCAGGCAAAGGCAGGGCTGATTGAGTTTTTCGTCGCTGAGCGGCGGCGCTACGCCTTGAAGAAGCTACAGATCGACGAGCAGGGCAATCTACGCTCCGGAGGGTAAGGCTATGACGACCCACTACGGCCATTACAAAAACGAGCAGTACCCTATTGCGGCACAGATCTGGGGTCATCGTCTGCGCACTGGTCAGCACTGGATCGAGTATATGCTCGAGTTCCTCAGTGTGCTTGCTGGATTCAAGTACCGCCTAGGCCAAGGTTTACCGGATCGGGATGGGGTAGACAACTACCTGAGCGAATATGTAATCCCGCAGCGGCTTGGTCTGCGCCGCTTCGTCTTTTACGACGAGCGTGAGAAGACCCGCGACAGTCGCGATACCCGAGCCACTTTTGCGCTACGCGCCCAACTGCGGCAACTCCTGGCGGATCCGGACAGGCGAAGTGATGCGGAGTTGCTTGAGCAGGCCCGCTCGCTGCTGCGCTCGTTTTCAGCCATCGAGGAGGATCGGTCCTGGTACGCGAAATCGCTCTTTCCAGTACACGAGGAGTTTCTGCTCTGGGAGGCGCTGCGAAAGGGCTCGACTCTCAAGGAGTACCGGTTCTCTGCCGATGATCTGCCGCTAGCGCAACTCGACCAAGGGCTAGAGTTTCGAGCTCGCAACTTCTTTGCCCGCGGTGGAGAGATTTACTACCTCATCATATCTGCCGGAACCGAGAACGACGCTGAACGGCGCTCACGTATCAGTAACCGCCTTCAGAAGCTACTTACCGAGAACAATCAGGCCCTCGGCCACCTTGCGCGCGCGATTGATGCTGCCTGGGGTCATTTGATCGCCACGAACAACGGTCACATTCGTGGAACGTTGGGCTGGATTCCCGATCCTAACTGCGCGCTCTACCGAAATTTCGCCGCGGACCTAGACACCTTCCTCGACAATGATCTCGACTCGCTAGAGTGTCTCGAGTTGTTGGCGCACCTCATCGGCTTCCACATTATCAGCTACATCTACCATCGAGCCCATCCAGCCAGCCATCCTGAGGGGCATCGTTCGGGCAGTTGCCTGGAGGCGTGCCGACCCGAGCTGTTGATCGATCTGTTGGGCGATCAGGACGGCGGTATCGTGCGGGACTGCTCGGCGAGACTGCTGCGAGAGCAAGATGACCGGCAGCTTCGCCGGGCGCGTGATCTGGTAATGGAGCGAGTGGGAAGCTGGGCAGCCGCGGCTCCCGCTGAAAGTGATCGTCTGCTTGCATACCTGGAAGATGAGGCGGAGCAGGATTTTGGTTTTGCCCGGACTCGTACAAAGCACAAGCTCGACAACGCCGTCCGAGAAATCCAGATGCGCTACACTGCCGGAGAGGTGCGTCGCGAGACTCTGATACGGGCGTATGGCGACAAGCTCTTCGAAGCCTTGAGCAGCGATTTCCGTCGAAACTTCCTGGCCGTTCATCGGAAGGTCGGGCGGGCAATTGGCCTGATAGCTCCGCGCAAAGGGGGGCAAGTACGCTTTGTGCTCGGTGATACGCTGCTCAAGACGCTGGTGCTGGCCACACTGCCCCGAGGGGCCGCGCCGGTTCGCCTGGGCGACTTTCTGAAGCTACTTTACGAGCGGTATGGGATAGTTGTTGGCCCCGGAGAAGCCCATGCGGCAGATCTGGTCGAGCGGCTGCGGATCAACGAGGAGTACTACAGTCGGAACCGTGAGGCGCTGCGCGCACGGATGCAGCGCGCGGGGTTGTTGACGCAGTACTCCGATGCAACGGCCCTTGTCCACCGCCGTTGAACCTTGATAGGAGTTTTCGATGCCTGGGAACACTGATGCCCTCATCGCCGACGCGCTACGGCGCTATCTGGAGGCTCAGCTTCGCGCCCGGCCAGGCCCACGTGCCTTCTTCCGCATCTCCGACTTCAGCAGCGCAACCTATAGTGCATTACTTGACGATCTCCGCTCGCGCGGCTGGCAGCTTGCGGGTCGGCAGCTTGAGGTTCGCACCATCGAAGAGGTTACCGGACACGCCGAGCGCCTGCTTGCCACAGATCACTCGCCGACCTGGTATCGCAACAATTTAAAGCCCGACCAAGCCCTCGTACTTATCCAGAATCGCCGCACCAGTGATGCTCAAAGCCTACAGGATATCTATCCAGTCACTGCGCTCTCACTCTCAACTGACGGACTGGTTGAGCTCATCGCCGCCTGTGTCACCCGTTACCAGCTTACGCTAGAGGAGCAGCACTGGCTGCGCGAGTTTATCTGCCGACTGACCCGTGTGCTCTACCAGCCCCAACTGCGCGATCTGGCTGAATTCCTGGTAGAAGTCGATACTGTACTCGATCAGCGAGCTGGAATACGGCTGGAAGAAGCTATCGCTCTCGCGCTGCCCCAACTCGGCCTCTTCCGCTGCCGTGACCTGGCTGGTCAGCTGAACAGCGCACGCGGCGACAAGCTACTGCGCCAGCTTCGCAACGCAGCGCGCATCGGCAGCGAGATGCTCGACGAGCGTGCCCGTGAGACGTACCTGCACCGTCTAAAGGGAGCTTCACTCGATGACGATGAGGCACTAGGTGGGCTAAGCGCCAAGCAGAAGCGTGAGTTGCTGGAGCGCTTCATTGATGGTCGACTACGCGACAGCCGCTCTGAGTTGCTTCAGGTTCTTCAGATTGATTGGCGCGAGATCCAGAAAGTCATTACTGCGAAGTCGCGCGCTACCCAGCAAGAGAAGCTGGCTCGCGTCGCGGTGAACCTCGAGAAAGCGCTTCGTGATGACGGGTCAGATGACGATGACCTGCGTGAAGTTCTGGCCGATCTGCGCGATGGGGAGGAACCAGAGGCGGTGACAATCGACCGTCTCCTTGCGAACCTTGGGGAGACGCTCCCCAGAGGACTGCGCAACGACCTCCGCCGGCTGGTCAAGACGAGAACGCGCTCTCACGCGGACTTTCTGGTGGGGCTAGCCGCCCTGGCGGTGGAGTTGGCACAGCCGCACCGTGGTGGTTTAACCGCCCCGGGGCGTCTGCGGGTGTTCCCACAACTCACTACGATCGCCAAGCACAAAGACCTTCCTGATGCGCTCGAGGTCTTCCAACTGCTTTATGGCGGTATCGAACAGATTATGCCATCAGTCTCCTGGGAACTGGAGGCGTTGTGGCGCAAGGCTGCAGCGCAAAGCGATGAGCGACACGAAGATGATGAGGATGAAGAGCGCGAGCGGGTTGCTCGCCTTGACCTGCCTTTTCGTGTTGCCCTGCTTGACCCTGGTGGAAACGAGCTCGCACATGCAGAACTGATCTGGCAGTACCGCTCTGACAGCCCCGCGAGTGCTACTGCCCAGACCCTAGCTGCGGAGCGGGCAGCGCTTCGTAACGATGACCTTGGTCCCCTGTTTGGAAAAACGAGCGCCCGACTCCGCATCCCGATCTTCAACGGTTGCCCGGCCAGCGATGAGATCGGCGATCTCGACCTACATCGCCCAATTCACGCGCTCGGCACCTGGTTTGAGCAGCCGAGCGATCTGCGCAAGCTGCTAGAGATACAAACTCACGGCCGCCTCCGTCCGGGGACCCATGCAGCGCTCAGTGAATCGCTGGACGCTCTGGAGCGAGCCTGGGCTGCATTTGTCGATGTCGCAGTTGAGCGAGGGCTGTTCTCCGCAAACATCAGCGAACTCGTCGCTGCTTATGACGGACTCTTGAGGACGGCCATAACCAACCTGCAGAATGGTCAAGAGGTCAGCACAGCCTACCGGGTGCTAAACCAGGCGTGGATGATCGGCCCGCCAGGCTTTGATAGCTGGGCCGTTATGCCACTCCTCCACCCACTCAAGCTTATCTGGTGGTACGAGCGCGCTCGTTTTTTCAACGGACTCATTGCACAGTTGCTTGATCCTGTAAAGCCTTTCAGCATTGTGGATGAGCAGCGGTTTCTCCGTGAGCTTGCCACGACCTACGGCTCAAGCCAATTTCCGCCTGTGGTGGCTCTCCCGCCCGGCGAAGGGCGGCCTGCCGAGCGTTTCCTTCCAGCAGAGGAGACCGACGGCTACGAGCTCTACGTTCGCGAAGGGGTCGTTGCCGAAGCCTTTGGGCTCGACACGGACTTGCTGGCTGAGGACGAGAACGAGAAGGCAGCCCAGCGCGCGGTCGAGGGTATCGCCGCCGTGATCCAGGACTACGTTGAGACCTATCCCTTCGTACGCGACGGGGTTGAGATTGTGCTTTTTGAGTGTCGCAACGGGGCGCTTCCAGGGCTGCTTGTCGAGCGGCTGATGCACTTGAGTGCGCGACGGGGCTGGACCCTCCGGCTCTCTGTGATCGTTCACACTAGTAACCGTGGGGCGCCGCTCTTCCGCCGGGTTAGCGAATGGGTACATGGCGAACGAGCGCCTGTTGGCCGACAGGGCAACGAGTACTTCCCCCCAATCAGCCTGAAAGTGATTGAAGGATCTTATGAAAAGTTGCTGCGCTGTCGCGAAGATAAAGACATCGTCATCCTTGCCGACGTTCTCGCAGACAAGGGCCAGCACATTGTCTCCAAACTCCTACCAGCCTTAGACGATGTATCCTTGGACGGCTACCTACCAACCTACCGTGCACAGCAGGAGCCATTTCAACGGGGTGAATTGCATCGGCAACTCTTGCTGACACCGCCGCAACAGCCTGCCGTAGTCCGACACTTCCTACTTGCCCAGCATGCAGCGGTTGAGCGCCGGGCTGTCAGGCCGGATCATGCGGCACACTTCTACCGTGAGCTGACGATCGATGAGTGGGAGCAGGTGTTGGGCGATTTGCATGACCACTTCAACTGGGTAATCTGCTACGACCCGACGATCGACCGCTTTCTCATGGAGAGCGCATTCCCTGACAAGGTGCAGATTATTCGTTACTCGCTCGGCCTTGGAGCAAAGCGCCAGCACAACCTGACCGTCTCTTCTTCGCGGAAGGCCCAGGACGTGGTAGTGCGCCGACTGGCTGGAAGACTCGGCGAAATGTTTCATAGGGCCACACCAGAGTTCTTGCGCGAGATAGCCAACCAACTCGTTGCCCAAGCCAAGCAGGTCTCGGGTGATATTGTCTTGCGCGCAGCGGGGCCGGGTGCGTTTTTAAACGAGTTGATCGGCCTTGTCGTGGCGCGCTTTGAGACGGAGCGTCGTCTTCAGGCGAATTTCCCTGGCGCCCTGATCAGTTGGGTGCTGCTCGACGACTTTGAGCACTGGTTCAGCGGTGGCAAGTTTCCCGATCTCCTTTGTGTGGTAATTACACGTAACAGCGAAGGCAAGCTACAGCTTCATACCGAGGTGATAGAGGCCAAGTGCGTCGGGTTTGCTTCTTTCGAGGCTGAGGCCCGGGATGCAAGGGGGCAGGTGATCCAAGGCGTGCGCCGGCTCGTGTATGCCTTCGCGTCTGGGGGGCGCCACATCGACGCTCTGTACTGGTATGACCAACTCTATCGCGCGGTGATTGGCAACTTGCAGGTAGATACGGAACAGCAGGAGCTTTGGGAACTGTTCCGCGCACGGCTCCATAGTGGCGACTTTCATTTTGACATGGAGGGGCACAGTTGGGCGTTTTGCTACGACGGCCAGGTGACGACAACTGGCGGGCCGAGAGAGCACGAGTTTGAAGGGTTGCAGGAGGAGTTCGCGAACGTCAGACTCCGCGCCCATCACTATGGGCGCAGCGAGCTGTGCCGAACGCTACGTGAACTGGTTGAGACTGCCGGTGAGCGCGTGTATGCCCCCGAGCTTTGGGAGCCGGCTCCATATGGGTTGACATCGGAGGTGGTACTGCCGGAGTCTGCTGGCGAACTGCAAGCCACTGCAGACATATCATTAGTGGCGTCAGCCGCAGAGATAGCAGTAGCCCCTGTGAAGCCGTCTGCCTCGATGCCGGTTGACTCTCTTCCCATACCGCCCCCGGCGCCTGCAGTAAAGTCCGAGCCAAGCTCAGAGCAAGCCTGGCTTGAGCAAAAGGCTCACGAGCTTGAACGCGCACTGCGTCAGCGCGGAATCCAGATCTTCCCGCTCGATCCAACCCAGGCTGACGTCGGACCAAGCATCGTCCGCTTCAAGTTGCGCCTACGCCCAACCGAGTCGCTTAAAAAGATCCAGTCCGTCGCCGAAGACCTAGCACGGGATCTGGCCTTGCCAAGCACGCCTCTGATCGACAATGTGCTGCGCACAAACTTTGTGGGCGTAGACATCCCGCGCGAGCGACCGACGACCATCGAACTGCGCCCACTGCTCAATAGGTTGGGCGTGCCCGGCCCAGCCGAACTGCCAATCATTGTCGGCATCACCCCGGATGGCACATTGATGACCGAGGATCTGTCGGAGTTCCCGCACTTGCTGGTGGCCGGGGCGACAGGCTCGGGCAAGTCCGTCTTTCTGCGGAGTCTGCTGCTCAGCCTGATAAGCCAGTACCAGCCGGGCAGGTTGGAGTTGCTAATCATCGATCCTAAACGCACCGATTTTACGTTCTTCAACAACCTGCCCTACCTGCGGGGCGGCAAGGTGTTGATCGAGCATAATGAGGCGCGCGATGCACTCTTGGAACTTGTACGAAACGAGATGCCACGGCGCCAGAACGTGATTGCCAATCGTAGTATGAAGGTCAAGGTCTTCAACCAGCGCTTCCCGGACGAGGCCCTGCCACCGATCGTTGCACTAATCGACGAATACGCGCTACTGGTATCGATGATGGATAAGAAGGAGCGCGAAGCCTTTGAGCAGGATCTGATGATCCTGGCGGCAGCGGCACGCTCGGTGGGCATCCACCTGGTGCTGGCTACCCAACGCCCAAGCGCGGATATCGTCACATCAACACTCAAGGCAAACCTGGACGCACGCATCGCTTTCCGGGTCGCGTCGAACACTAACTCGCGGGTCGTGCTCGATGTTACCGGCGCGGAGAACCTACTTGGGCACGGCGATATGCTCTTCCGCCGGCCAAGCGGTGAAATTCTCCGTCTGCAGGCACCGTTTATGGACGAGGTGAGTATGCAGGAGTATCTGTTGGTTATACAGAAGCGTCATCGTGTTTCTGCATAAAAGACTTACGGTCTGGTCTTTCCACATACATTGCCAGCCGCCCGGTCTGGCTACATGCACATAGCCCAAACCAGAGCGCCCGGCGGTTTGCGCCGGGCGCTTGCCGATGCTTTATGGGGTGGCTCCCCGACCTGGATTCGAACCAGGAACCTACTGATTAACAGTCAGCCGCTCTACCGTTGAGCTATCGGGGAACGTGTCGCTGCACACCGCCACACAGTATAGCATAGCTGGCCTGGAGATGCAAATCAGCATCCATGGGTAAGTGTTCACACTTGGGGTAAAGGAATCTTAGGAGGCAGCCGCTTGGCTGAGCAGCCGGAGGCATTCGTCAAACGGGTTCAAGCCAGTACGTGTTCACATTTCTCCTGGGAGCGCGGGCATCTTGCCCGCGGAGACGCGACGGGGGCGAAACGTCCTCGCTCGCAGGCGCGTGGGTTACCCCAGGTGTGAACACTTACCATCCGTGCGTCTGTGCGGCTGTGCCGCACACCCCCCGATGCAAATGGCCCGGGACGCGGACGGCCCGCCTGCGTCACGTCTCCGCGGGCAAGGTGATTGCCCCTCTCCCCAGCCCTCCCCCCGCTGGGGGGAGGGAGTCCGGCTCCTCCCCCCAGCAGGGGGAGGTTAGGAGGGGGGCTGCAGCGCCGCATGCGCGTAGGTGAGCAGCCTCTATTATGGTCTTTGAAAAAATAATCCGGTATAGCCCGCGCAGGCGGGCTTCGCATCCCGTAGCCGAGGGCTTTAGCCCGACGGCCAGCCCGGCATAGCGGATGAATTTCTCAAAGACCATCATATCAGCCGTCCATGCGGCTCCGCCGCGCACCGACGGGATGAACATCCTTCTTGGGAGGGCTGCGCCCTCCCAAACCCTCCCACCGGGCGGGGGGATGGGGAACCCGGGGTTCCCCATC
>Ga0308410_1000473_pt1 | contig 21680 bp, 31 predicted proteins | sample HotsprOSTMatCore_FD_203467 | JGI IMG/M metagenome (GOLD analysis project Ga0308410, IMG submission 203467) | Hot spring phototrophic mat microbial communities from Octopus Spring, Yellowstone National Park, Wyoming, United States -... | ecosystem: Environmental > Aquatic > Thermal springs > Hot...
GCACCGACGGCAGCGACGCAGGATACGTGACACCATCCGCAACAACGCCGGCATCACCATAGGACGCGGGCAGCACGCGCCAACCGCCGACGTCGTCATACAGCAACAGCCAGCCGCGCACCCGCCCAGCGCCGGCCTCACGGCGCCGCATGTACCAGACCGCGGCAGCGACCGCACACAGGGCCAGCGCAACACTCATCTCCTGCATCGCCCACTCCGCTAAGCGCGCCACGCGCGTCCAAGGATGCGCTATCGCGCACCGTTAACCGCGCCGCTGCTCGTCATACTCGCAGACGGCGCCATGGCTCATCACCAGTCACCCGTACCGCGCGCGCGCCGGTCCACTGGCGCGTATGGTGGCGCGCGCACCGCAGGGCGTACCGGCCCGCAGCACCGTTCCGCGCCTAATCATCGCCGCCGGCGGCGGCAGTCAACCACGAGCGCAGCATGACGTACGCCACCGCCAGCTGCACGAGCGCCGCCGGCAACGCCCAGCGCGGGAGCCAGAGCGCCGCGGCCGCCGCGAGCGCGAGCCAGACGAAAACGTAGAGCGTCGCAATGACGTAGTGCATCGTCAGCTCACCAACACCACGCGGCGGATGACAAGCCACGCACGAAACGCCAGCCCGACCGTCACGATCGTCAACTGAGCGGCGAGCGCCTGCTGCACCACCGACGCATACGCCACATAGTCGACCAACATGTACATCAGCCTGGTGTAATCCGCCATGCCGCCAAGCCAATCCACTATCCAGCGCAGCTGAGGACTGGACGGCATCGCCTGGGCGGGATGGAGGAGGGAGTCCATCCAGCCGTTCCAAATCTCGACCAACGAGTTAATGAACGCGACAATACCGTTGTAGATGTTAGCCGCGCGCTCGTCAAACCACGACACAACCTTAGAGAAGAAATCCTCGAGCCAGTCCATACCACACCTCTAACTCAACGACCTGAACACCCTCCACGCACTCCAGAACACAAAACCCACAACCATCAACGTGACCGGCAGCCGGACGAAATTGAGCACCGGCGACGCGACGCCCAGAAACCCACACAGACCCAGTATGAAATCCGGGAACGCATCCCGGAACCCATACTCCGGCGCGTCGGCCAGGACGGGGGCGGGCAGATCGCAGATGCGCGACGCCGGGGGAGCCACCGCGCGCTGCAGCGCCTCAAGCCCGTCCATCAGATCGCCGACGAGCGAGCCGTCCCAGGACACATCGTCGCCAAGCGGAGGCGGCGTGACGGGCGCGAGCGTGTACCTGGGCACGGCCGACGGCGGTTGGTACGGATCGCGGGTCGCGGTCGGAAGCGCGGTCCAGGTCGGCGACGGAGTAAGCGTCACGGTCGGCGTGCGCGTGAGCGAGGGCGTGCGCGTGAGCGACGGCGTGCGGGTCACGGTCGGCGTGCGCGTCGCGGTCGGCGTGCGCGTCACGGTCGGCGTGCGCGTGCCGGGCGTCGCGGTCGGCGTCGGCGTGCGCGTGGCCGTCGCCGCAGACGATGGATTCGAATCGCAAACCCGCACACGCCCGTTGCCGGCGACAACAAGAGCAATGTCACCACCGAATACGTACGAGTACACGCCCAGGCCGTGATACTGACCAAACCACCACAGCCGACCAGACTGCACCTCAATCCAATAAACCCTGCGCTGAGCCGGGCGAAAAACCGCAGGGGCGTCATCGTGGACGTCCACCCAGCGTGTGCAGGACGGCGCGGGCGACGCGGTCCGCGTCGCCGACGGCGAGGGCGACGGCGACGGCGAGGGCGACGGCGTCGGGGCGCCATAGGCGTCGACCCACACGTGCACCTCAGGCGGCGGCGCACCATCCCCGGCCTCGAGGATCACGACCAAGGACGGAGACGACGAACGCTCCTCATACACGCCATACGTCGACAGCGTACCGGGCGGCCAGTGGCGGGATGGATCGGGGGGAACAACCTGCGCATCCGCCCGATCGATGCGGTAACAGACGCGATCGCGCGGCGCAGGAACCGCGCCGTAGTAGTAGGTGTAGGCACCTCCCGAATACACAACGCCGCTCAGCTGCGACGGACCGACGTAGTGCCAGTAGCGCCCCGAGACGACGGACGGACAGCCCGGAACGAGCGCGGGCGTCGGCGAGGGCGACGGCGTCGGCGAGGGCGACGGAGTCGGCGAGGGCGAGGGCGCGAACGACGAATCCACACTCAACCAAACATAGAGCGAGCCGCTCGCGGAACCCGGAACATAGTACCAGCCGGGCCCAACCAACAGGACCAAATTGCCGGGACCACGATCGAAGCGCAGCACGTCATACCGTCCGGGCCACCACGTGTTATTGAGATAGTCTCTCCACGGCCCGGTCACAGCCTGGTTGTTGTAATCGTACGGATCCCACTGAGCCGTCCAGTTGTCCAAGTAGTAGCAGAGAGCGGAAGAGAATGGAAACCAGCCGTAATCACGCGTGCCGCCCGCGCCGGCATGGTACGCGCCGAATCCGCTGAAATGCCACACACCCGCATAGAGCCAGCGGCGGCCATGACCCGGATCGCCGCACCCCGAGCCGTCCAGCAGGATGTACGAGTTAGGAGTCGGCGTCGGGGAGGGAGTCAGCGTCGGGGAGGGAGTCGGGGTCGGGGAGGACTGAGCCTGAGCGGACGCCAAAAATGCGTCACCCAATGAGAGAAAGAGAATCGCGAATATCATCGCGCGCGCACACGAGAACAAACGTAAGCAGCGTATGCGACGCGGGCGAGTCATCGACATCACCGCATACAGCGCACGCGGGCGCGGCCGGAGCTGCACCCGCGGCGGCGATCCGGAACACGCGACCTAGAACAGATTGACGATGCGGCCGAGCATGCGGGCGCCGAGCGTCACGCCGATGGCGAGTGCCAAAACACCAACGAATGGGTTAAAAATGCTGGTGGCCGCACTCAGGATGTCGGTCATCGACGGAGCCGTAAACGCGGGCGGGTTGTTGAACTGCATAGCCGAAAACCTCCTATTCAACTTCAACTACACAAACAGAGAGACCAGCCGCGCGGCAATGTAGGTCACGATTGCGAGCGCTGCCGGCCAGAGCACATCCGACGTCTCTACTACCATAGCCGACCTACCGACAGCATAAACCGCAACACAACGACGGTAACGACCGCAACCACGAGTATGACGAAGAGCGACTCAGCCACGATACCACCTGTCTACCGCGTACAACATGAACAACGTCACGCCGTACACAAGCAGTTGCAACACAGCGCGCTCATACTCCATAGCGCCGATACTACCACGAGCGCGACAGATCATCAAGTAGATTTCGCTCATCCCCGGCGTTGAGAATCGACAACCATTCCCCGCTATTGAGCAACGCGATTACGTCCTCATCGGCGATCTGCGACCAGCCCAGCGCCGGGTCAACAAAATCATACAGACGGCGCAGGCGGAGGGAGACGGTCAGATGATGGACGCCGTGCAACGCGGACGCGTACTCGTACACCAGCGCGGCATCCGCCGAGGACCGATAACGGGCGTAGTCCCAGAGGATTTGGACATACGACCGACCGGCGGGCACCTTGGCCGCAGGACTGGCGACCTCATACGACGCGCCAGAGATACCGTCGGTCGTCAGATACCGCGCAACCGCCGCGACGCCGTCCCGCGCGACCTGGCGCACGTCGGCGCGCCACTCCGCGCCGGCAACCTGCGACCAGCGCTCGGCGAGCGCCACCGCAACCGGCGTGAGATAGGGGAGGCCAGGGGCAATAAACACAAGCGCGTGGTAGTGCGGGTGCCAGCCCGACACGCCGTGCACGACCTCGAGCGCACGGACGTTGCCGATATAGTACGCGCCTACACAATCGCGCCATGCGTGTTTGGCGTACCGCCGCCACGTATCGGCGAGCCGCACGAGGACCACCGGCAGCGACTCGTCGCGCGTGTGGGGCACCGTGTAGGTCGCCAGCAACGCCGAACCGCCGGCGTCAACGTGTCGGCGCAGCGCGGTTTCGATCTGGCGCGCCCGGCGGATGCCGAGCGTCACGCGACACGACGGGCAGCGCCAGAAATCACCGCAGCGGTAGAGACCAGAGTAGCACGCGCGCCCATCGGGGAGCCGGCGCACGACAACGCCCGACGCGCCGTAGCGGAGCGCGACGCCACAGAGGGCGAGCCGCTCGCGCGGCATGAGCGCGCGGGCGAGACGGTGGAGATAGGATGGGCAGGGCACGTCAGGCATATCAGCAAATTATCAGCAAATTATCAGCAAATTATCATTGAAATAGCATCACTCACGTCCTATACTGAAAAAAACAATCATCATCACAGGAGGGAACAATGACCACACCAAACGCACTGACCACACTCCAGCGCCGCGCGTTCGCCGCCGCGCTGCGGGCGGCAAAGAACAACGCCCACTGCCGCCAAGTCGGGGGATTTGTAATCGTCCAGATGAGCGACGGAACCATCGACTGGTTCCCGCTCGGGCAGCCGCCGCACCGGGGCGGAGAGCCAGATCGGAGAGCAACAATACTCGGGAAATGGAGATGGAACCATAAAAGGTGGTCACGGATAGCGTAGAGAGGAACGACATGAACAGTATCAAACTCGCCGCCGGATGGAACGGAAATCCAAAAAGCCTCACATCGCCGGAACACAACTGGATTCGATTTCTGGAAGCGCAAGGGATAGCGTACGCCGCATACCTCGACGAGCCCGCCGGGTGGCGGCTCGTGGTATGCGACGAGAGACGATTCACGCGAGCGCTGCACGCGCTACGGAAATACGGAGTGTACGGAATATGTGAGTGGACATACGACATCCATTGACCTCTGACCTCAACCCCCATCCGCCGGCAGGCGGAGCGGGGGTCATATCCAACACACCTACCGCCGCACATAGGTCAACACGACCTCACGACGCATGCGATGCCAAAGGTCATTCATTCCGGCCTGCGCCGGCGGCGGCAGATAACGACGCGAGGGGAGAATCGGACGCGAAAAGTGAGAGACATGCTTGAATCCAAGTCGTCGGAGAATGTGGGAGATGATACGTGAATTACGCACAAAAGAGCCTTTGATGTATGAATTGCCGATAACAAACACGGCGATACCACCGCACTTCAGCACTCGATGCACTTCGCGCAGCATAGCGTCGAGGTCTGTCACGTAGCGTGCAAGAACACGGCGTTCACGCCGTGGAAAATCAGGCGGCATCTCCAGAATACGGAAGATCTCATCGAGTAATTCCGGATCAGCAATATGCTCAGGCGCCCGCTCTGCGCCGATGCTGCGCCGCCGGATAGCGCGAAGATCGCGAAGTCGATAGCCAAACCAGATGAGCGCCAGCCGATGACCGCGGATATAATCGATCGCGTTCAGATACGGCGGCGACGTGATGACCGCATCGACGGTTTGCGCATCAATACCGGTCGCACGAGCATCACCGTATGACACATCGACCCAACCGCGTGGCGGCTCTTCTTCCAAACGACGGGCCAACCGATGAACCGACTCGAGAAATCCTTCAAAGACGCGGTAGGTATTCGTCTGAGCAACTTTGTGCGGTCGACTATGGGAAACATCGTGCGCTAGTGAAGCGCCGCGATTCTTGGTAATAATGATCCGACTGAGCGCGACTCGCAGCGCGTCACCAATCACGTCGTTGCGCCGGTGAAGACAGGAGCTCAATTGACGCAAACGTTGTCGTTGCTCTTCTGCGAACCAGTAGACGCTGAATGCTGCCGTCTCCGCATCATCGTCAATCCAGGGAAGATCGATCCGTGCAGGGGGCAGTTCACGCGCTTCATCGACCAGTTCACGCGCTGCAACACGTAACCGTTGTGGATCGATCGGCGCCGTCCATACTCTGGTCATCAGCACCGCCAGCGGGTCGATGTCTCGACCAAACGCACGATGACCTGCTTCAGCAGCCACCCGCACGACCGTCCCAGACCCCATCATCGGATCAAGGACCGTCGAGCCGGGCGTGAGCGCTTCTATTGCTTTCAGAGCAATATGCGGCGCCATGCGCGCCGGAAAAGGATGAATAGGACGAGGAAGCATAATACGCACCTCCATCACACATCGCAGAATCCCGCCTCGCAGAAATCGACCTGCTCCTCAACACCATCCGTCCTCAATACCACTATCTCATCCTTGCCACGACTGCGCCTCTCGGCATTGATGCGATCCTCCAGCGCGCGCGCCATCCCAGCCAAATCGGGATAGCGCTGCACCAGCGCCAACTGGTTCACGACACTGCGGAACGGGCAAAACCAGCACGACGATTTCCAAGGAACCGCCAGACCCGCGCGCTCGATAATCTCCCGACACTGCCAGCGCGTCAGACGCCGGTCCACCAGCGGATAGACGTGCTCGATCCGCGCCGCCGACGAGTCCCGCATCCGGTGGTACTCGTCGACAGAGATACCCAGCATCAGCCCAATGCGTCCAGCCGGGTACCGGTCGTACAAATAACGTTGGACGGGCGCGACCTTGTATTGCCGAGTACACTGTCTGGACAACATGAATTTCTTGCGTCTCCCATGCCACGGGACCGGCGTGAACGCCGGGTTATCGAGCATATCGCGATACATGTTGCGCTCGATAACCGTAATATCGCGCCCATGCCCCCGACGCAACCACTGCCGGAATCGCGCGACGTACTCGCGCGTCGCGGGCGACTCCGCATCGAGCAGATCGACATGCACGATCTCATCGATATCCCATCCCTCCGACATCGCCAACACGACCAGCGCCGTACTCTGGACGCCGCCGCCGTAGGAGATAACCGTCACCATCGCACCAACCCCCCTCTCGATAAATAGTGTCACAACGACAAAAGGCTTCAGGACGCCGGGGCAAATCGCGTATTAATTAACAAGAATCGTTACCCCTCACCAACATCGTTGCGCGCTTCGCGCTTCGCGCTCCGCGCGCCCAAGGATGCGCTCGCGCACCGTTAACCGCGCCGCTGCTCGCTCACGCTCGCAGACGGCGCGACGACTCGTCATCCCGACAGCTCTCCCGCGCGCGCGCCGTCCGTGGCGCGTGCGGTGGCGCGCGCACCGACGGCCGTACCCGCCCACAGCGCAGTCACGCGCCTCGCGTGAGCGACTCGACAATCGCCTGCATGACCGGCGGACAGACCGCATTCCCGAGCAGACGCATCGTGTCGGTGCGAGTGCAGCCGCCAAAATCAAACCGCGCGGGAAACCCCATCGCGCGCCGGAGCTCATCCACCTGCAGCATGCGCATCTCGTGACCACCACGTCCGGGCCGCACCAGCGCGAAATGCCCGCGCGTCGTAACCGTGCGCAGCGGCGCATCCAGCGTCTGCCACTGCGGGCCGGAACCGTAATACACCGAGATAAACGCCACATCGCGACCCAGTGTGCGGATGGCACGCTCGACGCGCTCGATCGTCGCACGAGCACGACGCGGCGTGTAGAGCGGCGTATACGCGTATCCATCCAGATCGATAACGCACTTGGCCGGTACGTGCACCGACGCACGCGGCGCGATCTCGGGCGGGTCCGCCTCGCGGTCGCAGACAACGTAGAGCCGTTTACGGCGCTGGGGCACGCCGAAATCGGCCGCGTCCAGGATACACACGCGCGCGCGGTAGCCCAGACCCATCAACGCACACAAAAACGGGCGGTAACCATGCCACCGCCGCATTCCGACCACGTTCTCTACAACGATCCAGCGCGGCAGGAAAACAGCAGCAAATCGCCACACGCACCACGGGAGATCCAGACCCGCCGGAGACGGCAGCCTAGCGCCGCGTGCCGGACTGTGGTCCATGCACGGAGGAGACGCCAGCAGCAGATCGACAAGGCCGAGATCACCACGAACGACCCGGATATCGGACTCCGTCAGGATCGCGAGATCGCACAGATGGAACCGCGCGCGGGGAAAATTCGCCGCATACACCCGTGCGGCGACCGGCCAAATGTCAAATCCAGCGACGATCTCGACACCGGCAGCCGCCGCACCGAGCGAACTGCCGCCGGCGCCGCAGAACAAATCGACTGCCCGCATGTCATCCCTCCAACAACCCGAAATACCCCGGCGACGCCCGGAAATGTTCGACCGCAAAACGGTCGGCGAGCGCGGGAATCGGGCACTGCGAGCGCATCACTCAGCGCAACAGCCGCCGCCGGACGCGATACACCTGGTCATCACTCCACGCGCCATCCGGCGGCGCGTCGCCATCCGCATCATCGGCGACAACCAACACGCGCCATACGACCTCATAGCCAGCACCACGGTCGACCGCGCCGCCGGGCGCGATGAGATTCCACGCGCGCACCGCGCGGTCGACGTCGGCAGGGAACGGGCCCGGGCCGCACCACGGATCGGAGACGGCCCGGCGGGCGATACACACGACGCGCGGCAACCCGTGAGGGGGATCGTCACGGGGATGCCACTCCACCGACCAGTAGTGGTAGACGACCATCTAAACACCCTCGGCACCGCCCATCGACGGATCGGCGCGGTACCACTCAACCAAACGCAGAGCCTCCTCGACAACACGTAACGTAAACTCCGAGTGACGTTCCCACTGCCGATTCGCCTGAACATACGCGGACCGGAGCACGACCGGGGGAGCGTCGTCACGGACACGTAGCAACTCGACAATTGCGTACGGGTAGTAGTGCAGCTCATACGCAATGCTCATGTCGACGTCGTCCAGAGCGTCGAGCAGCGCGCGCAGATGCGACGCGCGCCGGTGGACAACCGACCAGAGCACATCCTCACGTCGTGTCGGCATCAGCGCACCCCCTCATCGACATATAACCTGACCGCCGGACGCCCAGACGAATCACGAACGAACTGGAGCCGCGCCGGGAGCTCGACGAGCTCGCCGCGCGCGTATCCCGGCGTATCCACAAACACGTCGTAGCCGTCAACCGCGCAGAGCACAACCTCGCCAACCATCAGATCGCCGAACACCGTCACGACCCTGAACAACTTGCCATCCTTGCGCGACACGAATTCCCGGTACGCAGCCACTATGCCACGCAGAACCAGACCGCTACCCATCGCCATCGTCAGCCTCCCTGAAACCGGTTACGAACCACCGCAGCAGCCGCACCACATCGCCAAACGTCAACTCCTCGTCCGGCGGGAGCGCGGCGACGATGTACCAGCACACCTCAAGCGCGAGCGCAACCGCATGCCGCCGGCGCGCGTCCAGCACCCGCGCGATGCCGGCGCCAGCCTCGGTCAGCACGCGCTCGGTACGGGGATCATTCATAGCACGCATCGCGTCCTCCTAATCCTCCTCATCATCATCATCCACACAACTATCGCCGCACATCGCACGCACCTCGCCGGGAACGCACGCCAGCGCGGGGGACCAGTACCCACGGGCGCCGAGTCCGTCGGCGACCCAACACCAGCCGATCGCAGCCAGAGTCGCCGTCACACGCCGATTACGGATCACCGTCCACCAACCGGAGCCGGATGCCAGCCGCATCCACGTCACGCCGTTCAGGACCATCCCGTACAATCCGGCGTCATCGAGCGACGCCCGGATCTCCAGATCGCTTGGCACATAGTCGACATCCTCAACGCCGTCGAGCGTCAGCAGAGTCACCATGTCCACCTCCACCACGCCATACCATCAATACCATCAATATCGCCAGTATAGCGCAACAGACGCAATACGTCAACCACGACGCCGCGCGGGAGCGAGCGCAGGCGCGGGGGAGGGGAGGATGGCGAGCGTATCACCGTGAGCGGCGCCGTACAGCGTGTCATACACGCCGTACCACGTGTCCAGACGCAGCGCAAACCGGTAGCGCTCCACGAGGACGTCGTCGGCATACGGGTGCTCATGCCAGCGGTAGACCGCGTAGTCCACGCCGGAGCGCCGAAACCGACCGGCCGTCACGTACACGTACTGCGTGAGTCTGCGGAGCCGCACATCGACCGTCGCAAAACTCGGACTGGTGTAGACGCAGATGACGCCGCGCTTGCCCCACAGGATCATATCCCTAGTCAAACAGCGCGCCGCCTCGGACGCCCATTCACGCGAATCAAGCGAAACCTGCACCTCATCCCAAACCAGCACCACGCCGCGCAGGGCCGCGAGATCGTCGAGCGTCGTAATCCGGCGAGCACCGGCGACCGGAATATTGGAGACCAGATCGAGACCGAGGGAGCGGGCGAGGCAAACGGCCAGCCTGCACGCCATCAGCGTTTTACCGCTACGGAGCGCGCCGAACACACCGATAAACGCGCCCGGCATATAGCGCTCAAACGGCAGCAGACGGGGCGGGGGGAGGTCAGCGCTCACGACGCTCATCGCGACGCCTCACATATTCCTCCAGCGACAGCGCCCGCAGGGCGTCACGGAGCGTGCGCGACGCGCCGGGGGATTGCCGGATCGCCGAACTCTCGATAAGCGGGGCAATGCGGTCATAGAGGCGGGGCGTGGCGATCGAGAGCCACGCGAGCGCCCGGACGCGACCGTCGGAGTACCCGACAACCGCGCGAGACAGCGCGGCCGCGAGGGTGGCCCGCGCGTCGAGGAACATCATGTCATCGTCATTCAACGACGGTTGGCGGAGATAGTCACGTTCGGAGTGCATCCGCTCCTCCTCTCGTATTCCGTGGCGCTTTTTCAGGCTTCAACCCTCCAAACGCGCTCACCCTCGCGCTGCGCGCGACTCGGTTCGCGCGTTTGGAGCCAGTTTGCCCGTACCGGCGAGACAGGCCGTTCGGGCGGTGTTCTCCGTTCTTATGCCGCCGCGTTTTCGCAACAAGCGCGATTCATTCTACCGGACGGCGCTGTGGCGTCGAGACCTGGCGCGATTTTTTGCTGTTTAAGCGGATTGTGAAAAATCGCGCCGCAAGCGCGCCGGAAGATGGCGCGACTATTTAATGAATCGCGGAAGGCGCCATCTTCCGGCGCGGTCTCGACGCCACACCACGCGCCGTCCGGTGAACCTTCGGTTGCGCTTGTTGCTCAAAAAACGCGATGCGGGCAGGGCAGGCTGGCGCAGAGCCGTACCGTCACCCGGTTTGCCGTGCCGGCGACCGGAGCGGAGGGCGGCGCGCAGGAACCCTGACATGCCTGTGCCCGACCGACGCCTGTACCGTCCACGACCGGCGTACTCACACGGCACCCGTACCCCCTACGCGCCGGGGGCGCCGGCGCAGAGCCGTACCGTCACCCAGTTTGCCGTGCCGGCGACCGGAGCGGAGGGCGGCGCGCAGGAACCCTGACATGCCTGTGCCCGACCGACGCCTGTACCGTCCACGACCGGCGTACTCACACGGCACCCGTACCCCCTACGCGCCGGGGGCGCCGGCGCAGAGCCGTACCGTCACCCAGCATGCCGTACCACGCCGATTGCCTGCACCGGCGCGTAGGAACCCTGACACACCTGTACCGGCACGCCAGCCATACCGCGCACGACGGGCATACCAGCGACATAGCCGTACCCCCTACGCGCCGGGGCCGGGGGCGCCGGGGGAGCCAGGCAGAACGGCAGGCAACGACGAACAGTCAGCGCCAGCAGTCCGCAGCGTCGCCACGGCACGCCGGGCGAGGGCGACCGATTCGGGATCGGCCGCGTCGTACACGACGCCCCACACGACACGCCGGCCACGTCTTGCCTGGACAAACCACAGACGCCGGTCGGCCCACGGCACGACAGTCACACGCCAATCACGCATACTCACTTGTCACCTACCAGCACAAGTATTTGGGCGACGAGCGCCTGGAGCGCCGACACCTGCGCCCACGTGAAATACGCGAAAACTGCGGGCAGGAGGACGCCCATCACACGCAGCAGATCGAGCCACTGGCCGCCGCCACGCCACAACGACGCCAGCGCGGCCGACTCGCGCGCACGCTCGAGCGCGCAGTGCTCGATGAGCGCCGCAGCGTCACAGCGCGCGATCCAGATCAGCTCACGACCCGCGCGCACCGACGGCAGCGACGCAGGATACGTGACACCATCCGCAACAACGCCGGCATCACCATAGGACGCGGGCAGCACGCGCCAACCGCCGACGTCGTCATACAGCAACAGCCAGCCGCGCACCCGCCCGGCGCCGGCCTCACGGCGCCGCATGTACCAGACCGCGGCAGCGACCGCACACAGGGCCAGCGCAACACTCATCTCCTGCATCGCCCACTCCGCTAAGCGCGCCACGCGCGCCCAGGGATGCGCTCCCGCGCACCGTTAACCGCGCCGCCGCTCGCACGCTCGCAGACGGCGCCATGGCTCATCATCCCGATACCCGTACCGCGCGCGCGCCGTCCGCCGGCGCGTGCGGTGGCGCGCGCACCGCAGGACGTCCACGCCCGCAGCACGGTTACGCGCCATCGCCGCCGCAGGCGGCGGTCAACCACGCACGCACCATCACATACCCAACCGCCAACTGGACAAGCGCCGCCGGGAGCGCCCAGATCGGCAGCAGGAGCGCCGCCAGCGCCGCAAGCGCGAGCCAAAGGAGCACATAGAGCGTCGCAACGACGTAGTGCATCAGCTCACCAGCACGATACGCCTGATCACGAGCCACGCACGAAATGCGAGACCGACGAAAACAATCGTCAACTGGGCGACGAGCGCCTGCTGCACGATTGACGCATACGCGACGTAATCAACCAACATATACATGAGCCTGGTGTAATCCACTATGCCGCCGAGCCAGTCAACCACCCAGCGCAGCTCAGGAACCGACGGCATCGCCTGGGCAGGATGGAGGAGCGCGCCCATCCATCCATTCCAGACATCAACCAGAAGGTTGATGAACGCAACGACCGCGTTGTAGATCGACGTCGCGCGTTCGTCAAACCAACTAACAACCTTGCTGAAAAAATCTTCGAGCCAGTCCACAGCAGCACACCTCAACTCAGCGACCTGAACACCCTCCAGGCGGTCCAGAACACAAACCCAACGACCGTCAGCGTGACCGGCAACCTGGCGAAATTCAGGACCGGCGACGCAATCGTGAAGAAATTACACAGCCCCAGGACAAAATCCGGAAACGCATCCCGAAACCCGTACTCCGGCGCATCCGCCAGGACGGGCGCGGGCAAATCGCAGATACGTCCAGTCGGGGGCGCGACCGCACGTTGCAACGCCTCAAGCCCGTCGAACAGATCGCCGACGAGCGAGCCATCCCACGACACATCGTCGCCGGACGGCGGGGGCGTAATCGGCGCGAGCGTATAGCGCAGCACAGGGGATGGGGGTTGGTACGGGTCACGGGTCCCGGTCGGCAGCGCGGTCCAGGTCGGCGTCGGCGTGCGCGTGAGCGAGGGCGTGCGCGTGAGCGAGGGCGTGCGCGTCACGGTCGGCGTGCGCGTCACAGTCGGCGTGCGCGTCACGGTCAGCGTGCGCGTCACGGTCGGCGTGCGCGTGCCGGGCGTACCGGTCGGCGTGCGCGTGCCGGGCGTGCGCGTGGCCGTCGCAGAGCTCGGGTTCGAATCGCAAACCCTCACGCGGCCATTGCCGGCGACAACCAGAGCGATGTCGTCACCAAACACGTACGAGTACGCGCCCGGGCCATGGTACTGACCAAACCACCAGAGACGCCCAGACTGCACCTCAACCCAATAAACAGCGCGCCGGGCGGGGCGGAACACGGCGGGAGCGTCATCGGTCACATCCACCCAGCGCGTACACGACGGCGCGGGCGACGCGGTCCGCGTCGCCGACGGCGAGGGCGACGGCGACGGCGAGGGCGACGGCGTCGGGGCGCCATAGGCGTCGACCCACACGTGCACCTCAGGCGGCGGCGCACCATCCCCGGCCTCGAGAATCAAAACCAACGACGGGGATGACGAATGCTCCTCATACACGCCATACGTCGACAGCGTACCAGGCGGCCAATGGCGGGACGGATCGGGGGGAACAACCTGCGCATCCGCCCGGTCGATACGGTAACAGACGCGATCACGCGGCGCAGGAACCGCGCCGTAGTAATAACTGTAGAGCCCTGCCGAGTACACGACACTGCTGAAGTGATGCGCAACATAGTGCCAGTAGCGCCCGGCCTGGAGCGCAGGGCAATTCGAGGAATCCGGCGACGTCGGCGTCGCAGTCGGCAACGGCGACGGAGTCGGCGACGGCGACGGAGTCGGCGAGGGCGACGGCGTCGGCCACGACGTCACACTGACCCAGATGTAGAGCGAGCCCGAGGCGGAGCCCGGCACATAGTACCAGCCGGGCCCGACCAGCGCAACAAAGTCGCCCGGGCCTCGGGGATCGTGGTACAAACCGTACACGCCGGGCCACCACGTCTCGCCGAGACTGTTGCGCCAGGGACCCGTGACCGCTTGGTTGTTGTAGTCGTAGGGGTCCCACCGCGCGGTCCAGTTGTCCAAATAGTAGCAAACATACTCATGGCCCACGGGCACATAGCCGTAGCTATGCGTGCCGCCCGCGCCAGCCTGGTACGCGCCGAAGCCAGAAAAATGCCAGACGCCCAAGTAAACCCAGAACTGGCCCTGAGGAAGGGCGGGACAACCCGAGCCGTCCAGACGTATGTACGCGTTAGGAGTCGGGGAAGGCGTCGGGGAGGGAGTCGGAGTCGGGGAGGGAGTCGGGGTCGGGGAAGACTGGGCCTGAGCCGAAGAAGACAGAAAATCGACGCCCAGAACGCACAGGAATATCGTGAATATGAACACCGCGCGCGCACACGAGAACAAACGTAAGCAGCGTATGCGACGCGGGCGAGTCATCGACATCACCGCATACAGCGCACGCGGGCGCGGCCGGAGCTGCACCCGCGGCGGCGATCCGAAACACGCGACCTAGAACAGATTGACGATGCGGCCGAGCATGCGGGCGCCGAGCGTCACGCCGATGGCCAACGCCAAGACGCCCACAAACGGATTGAAGATACTGGTTGCAGCGTTGAGAATATCGGTCATCGACGGAGCCGTAAACGCGGGCGGGTTGTTAAACTGCATAGCCGAAAACCTCCTAACCACTACCTAATAAGCAAACAACGAAATCAGCCGCGCAACGATGTACGTCACGACTGCGAGCGCCGCCGGATAGAGCACGTCCGACGCGTCTACCATAGCCGCCCCGCAGAGACGATAAACCGGAGAGCAACGACAGATATGACCACGACAATCAACGTCACAAAGAGCGACTCGGCCATCAGCGACTCCACGCGTCAACTACGTACAGCATGACCAATACGACAACGTACACCGCGAGTTGAAACACAGCACGCTCATACTCCATAGCACCGATATTAGCGCAACCGTGCGAAATCATCCAGTAGATTCCTATCCTCCCCCGCGTTGAGAATCGACAACCATTCGTCGCTGTTCAGTAGCGCGAGTACGTCCTCATCCGCAATCTGCGCCCAGTCCAGCGCCGGGTCAACAAAATCATACAACCGCCGCAGCCGGGGGGAAACGGTCAGATGATGGGCACCGTGAAGCGCCGCCGCGTACTCGTAGACGAGCGCAGCATCGACGGAGGAGCGGTAGCGGGCATAGTCCCAGAGCAGTTGCGTGTATGACCTGCCAGCGGGCACCTTGGCGGCAGGACTGGCGACCTCATACGACGCGCCCGCGACGCCATCGGTCGTCAGATACCGCGCAACCGCCGCGACGCCGTCCCGCGCGACCTGGCGCACGTCGGCGCGCCACTCCGCGCCCGCGACCTCTGACCAGCGTTCCGCCAGCGCGACGGAGACCGGAGTCAGGAAGGGGAGACCAGGGCGCACAAACAGGAGCGCGTGGTAGTGCGGGTGCCAGCCCGACACGCCGTGCACGACCTCGAGCGCACGGACGTTGCCGACGTAGTGCGCGCCCAGCACATCACGCCATGCATTCCGAGCGTACCGCCGCCACGTATCGGCGAGCCGCACGAGGACCACCGGCAGCGACTCGTCACGTGTGTGGGGCACGGTGTACGTGGCCAGCAACGCCGAGCCGCCGGCGTCAACATGCGCACGCAACGCGGTTTCGATCTGGCGCGCCCGGCGGATGCCGAGGGCCACACGGCACGACGGGCAGCGCCAGAAATCGCCACACCTGTACAACCCACTATACGCAGCGCGCCCATCGGGGAGTCGACGGATTACGACGCCCGACGCGCCGAAGCGGAGCGCCACACCACACAACGCGAGCCGCTCGCGCGGCATGAGCGCGCGGGCGAGTCGGTGGAGATAGGATGGACAGGGCGCGTCAGGCATATACCAGCAAATTATCAGGAAATTATCAGCAAATTATCATTGAAATAGCATCACTCACGTCTCATACTGAAAAAAAACAATCACCATCACAGGAGGGAACAATGACCACACCGACCACACTAACCGCACTCCAGCGCCGCGCATTCGCGGCAGCGCTCCGCGCGGCGAAGCAGGATGCCTACTGCCGCCAAGTCGGGGGATTCGCAATCGCGTGTCTGAGTGATGGAACCATCGACTGGTTCCCACTCGGGCAGCCGCCGCACCGGGTCGGCGAGCCGGATCGGAACGCCGTAATTCTCGGGAAATGGCGCTGGAACTACCAGCGATGGTCAAGAGTAGCGTAGGAAAGGAGGGCACCATGGTCACCATCAAACTTGCCGCCAGGTGGGATGGAACCCCGGAGAGCCTCACACACCCAGAACACGGCTGGATCCGGTTCCTCGAGGCGAGGGGGATCGCATACGCCGCGTACCTCAGCGAACCCGCAGGCTGGCGGATCGTCGTGGAGGATGAGGAGAAGTTCATGAGGCTCATACCAAAGCTACGGAAGTACAACATCCACGGAATATACGAATGGACGTACGACATCCATCCATAACCCCGCTCCAACCCCCGCCCGCCCACAGGCGGAGCGGGGGTCATTTTGTCATCACGCATCGCAAAATCCCGCCTCGCAGAAATCCTGCTGATCCGCAGACGTATCCACCCTCAAAACCGTTATCTCATCCTGTCCGCGCTGCCGCCGCTCCGCGTTGATCCGATCCTCGAGCGCCTGCGCCATTCCCGCCAAATCCGGATAGCGCTGCACCAGCGCCCACTGGCTCACAACGCCGCGGTAGGGGCAAAACCAGCATGACGACTTCCACGGCACGGCCAGACCCGCGCGCTCGATAATGTCCCGGCACTGCCACCTGGTCAGCCGACGGTCTACGAGCGGGTAGACGTGCTCGATCCGCGCCGCCGACGAGTCGCGCATGCGATGGTACTCGTCAACAGAGATACCAAGCATTAGCCTAATGCAATCGCCCGGGTACCGGTCATACAAGTAGCGCGTCAGCGGCTGCACCTTGTACTCCCTCGTGCACTGCCTCTTCAGCATAAATTTCTCACGCCTCCCATGCCACGGCACCGGCGTGAACGCCGGGCTATCGAGCATGTCCCGATACATGTTGCGCTCGATAACCGTAATATCGCGCCCATACGCATCACGCAGCCACTCCCGGAATCGCGCGACGTACTCGCGCGTTGCGGGCGACTCCGCATCGAGCAGATCGACATGCACGATCTCATCGACCATCCAACACTCACGCATCGCGAGCACGACCAGCGCCGTACTCTGGACGCCGCCGCCGTAGGAAATAACCGTCGCCACGTAACCACCTCCAGAATAGTGTAACAACGACACAAAGCATCAGAAACAGGAGAGGCAAATCGCGTATTAATTAACAAGAATCGTTGTCTCCACACACACAGGTGCGCCGCTCGCTCGGGCCGGCGCCCTCGCTCGCGGGCGCGCCACGCGCGCCCAGGGATGCGCCGGATGGCGCACCGTTAACCGCGCCGCTGCTCGATCATCGCTCGCAGCGGCGCCATGCCTCATCATCCCGATACCCGTACCGCGCGCGCGCCGTCCGCTGGCGCGTGCGGTGGCGCGCGCACCGACGGCCGTACCCGCCCACAGCGCAGTCACGCGCCTCGCGTGAGCGACTCGACAATCGCCTGCATGACCGGCGGACAGACCGCATTCCCGAGCAGACGCATCGTGTCGGTGCGAGTGCAGCCGCCAAAATCAAACCGCGCGGGAAACCCCATCGCGCGCCGGAGCTCATCCACCTGCAGCATGCGCATCTCGTGACCACCACGTCCGGGCCGCACCAGCGCGAAATGCCCGCGCGTCGTAACCGTGCGCAGCGGCGCATCCAGCGTCTGCCACTGCGGGCCGGAACCGTAATACACCGAGATAAACGCCACATCGCGACCCAGTGTGCGGATGGCACGCTCGACGCGCTCGATCGTCGCACGAGCACGACGCGGCGTGTAGAGCGGCGTATACGCGTATCCATCCAGATCGATAACGCACTTGGCCGGTACGTGCACCGACGCACGCGGCGCGATCTCGGGCGGGTCCGCCTCGCGGTCGCAGACAACGTAGAGCCGTTTACGGCGCTGGGGCACGCCGAAATCGGCCGCGTCCAGGATACACACGCGCGCGCGGTAGCCCAGACCCATCAACGCACACAAAAACGGGCGGTAACCATGCCACCGCCGCATTCCGACCACGTTCTCTACAACGATCCAGCGCGGCAGGAAAACAGCAGCAAATCGCCACACGCACCACGGGAGATCCAGACCCGCCGGAGACGGCAGCCTAGCGCCGCGTGCCGGACTGTGGTCCATGCACGGAGGAGACGCCAGCAGCAGATCGACAAGGCCGAGATCACCACGAACGACCCGGATATCGGACTCCGTCAGGATCGCGAGATCGCACAGATGGAACCGCGCGCGGGGAAAATTCGCCGCATACACCCGTGCGGCGACCGGCCAAATGTCAAATCCAGCGACGATCTCGACACCGGCAGCCGCCGCACCGAGCGAACTGCCGCCGGCGCCGCAGAACAAATCGACTGCCCGCATGTCATCCCTCCAACAACCCGAAATACCCCGGCGACGCCCGGAAATGTTCGACCGCAAAACGGTCGGCGAGCGCGGGAATCGGGCACTGCGAGCGCATCACTCAGCGCAACAGCCGCCGCCGGACGCGATACACCTGGTCATCACTCCACGCGCCATCCGGCGGCGCGTCGCCATCCGCATCATCGGCGACAACCAACACGCGCCATACGACCTCATAGCCAGCACCACGGTCGACCGCGCCGCCGGGCGCGATGAGATTCCACGCGCGCACCGCGCGGTCGACGTCGGCAGGGAACGGGCCCGGGCCGCACCACGGATCGGAGACGGCCCGGCGGGCGATACACACGACGCGCGGCAACCCGTGAGGGGGATCGTCACGGGGATGCCACTCCACCGACCAGTAGTGGTAGACGACCATCTAAACACCCTCGGCACCGCCCATCGACGGATCGGCGCGGTACCACTCAACCAAACGCAGAGCCTCCTCGACAACACGTAACGTAAACTCCGAGTGACGTTCCCACTGCCGATTCGCCTGAACATACGCGGACCGGAGCACGACCGGGGGAGCGTCGTCACGGACACGTAGCAACTCGACAATTGCGTACGGGTAGTAGTGCAGCTCATACGCAATGCTCATGTCGACGTCGTCCAGAGCGTCGAGCAGCGCGCGCAGATGCGACGCGCGCCGGTGGACAACCGACCAGAGCACATCCTCACGTCGTGTCGGCATCAGCGCACCCCCTCATCGACATATAACCTGACCGCCGGACGCCCAGACGAATCACGAACGAACTGGAGCCGCGCCGGGAGCTCGACGAGCTCGCCGCGCGCGTATCCCGGCGTATCCACAAACACGTCGTAGCCGTCAACCGCGCAGAGCACAACCTCGCCAACCATCAGATCGCCGAACACCGTCACGACCCTGAACAACTTGCCATCCTTGCGCGACACGAATTCCCGATACGCAGCCACTATGCCACGCAGGACCAAACGGTTATCCGTCGCCATCGTCAGCCTCCACATCCCTACCGAAACCCCTCGCAAACCACCGCAGCAGCCGCACCACATCGCCGAACGTTACGCTGCCGTCCGGCGGGAGGGCAGCAACGATATACCAGCACACCTCGATCGCCAGCGCGACCGCACGACGCTGACGGTCATCCAACACCCGCGCGATGCTGGCACCAGCCTCAGTCAGCACGCGCTCGGTACGGGGATCGTTCATAGCACGCATCGCGTCCTCCTAATCCTCATCATCGCCATCGTCATCATCCCGTACACAACCGCACAGCGCGCACACCTCGCCGGGAATGCACGCCAGCGCGGGCGACCAGTACCCGCGCGCGCCGAGTCCGTCGGCAACCCAGCACCAGCCGATCGCCGCCGGAGTCGCCGTCACGCGACGGCCACCAATCACCGTCCACCAACCAGCGCCGGAGGAGAGTCGCATCCACGTCACGCCGTTCAGGACCATCCCGTACAATCCGGCGTCATCGAGCGACGCCCGAACCTCCAGGTCGCTTGGTACATAGTCGACATCCTCAACGCCGTCGAGCGTGAGCAACGTCACCACATCCACCTCCATCACACTATACTGCCAATAGCCTCGATACCGCCAGTATAGCGCGATAGGCACGATACGTCAACCACGACGCCGCGCGGGAGCGAGCGCAGGCGCGGGGGCGGGAGCGGGGAGGATCGCGAGCGTGTCGCCGGCAGCCGCGCCGTAGAGCGTGTCATACACGCCGTACCACGCATCCAGACGCAGCGCAAATCGGTAGCGCTCCACGAGGACGTCGTCGGCATACGGGTGCTCATGCCAGCGATACACCGCGTAATCCGCGCCGCCACGACGGTAGCGACCGGCCGTCACGTACACGTACTGGGTGAGCCGGCGGAGCCGCACGTCGACCGTCGCAAAACTGGGACTGGTGTAGACACAGATGACGCCACGCTTGCCCCACAGGATCATGTCACGGGTCAGCGACCGCGCCGCCTCAGACGCCCACTCGCGCGAGTCCAGGGAAACCTGCACCTCGTCCCACACCAGCACCGCGCCGCGCAGCGATGCGAGATCGTCGAGCGTAAAAATGCGCCGCGCGCCGCGCACGGGAATATTACCGACCAGATCGAGACCGAGGGTGCGGGCGAGGCAAACGGCCAACCTGCACGCCATCAGCGTTTTGCCGCTACGGAGCGCGCCGAACACACCGATAAACGCGCCCGGGTGGTAGCGCTCGAACGGGAGCAGTCGGGGAGGAGGGAGATCAGCGCTCACGACGCTCATCACGACGCCTCACATATTCCTCGAGCGAGAGCGCCCGGAGCGCGTCACGGAGCGTGCGCGACGCGCCGGGAGATTGCCGGATCGCCGACGACTCGATGATGGGGGCAATGCGCTCATACAGCCGGGGCGTAGCGATCGAGAGCCACGCGAGCGCCCGCACGCGACCGTCGGAATACCCGACGACGGCACGCGACAACGCGGCCGCGAGGGTCGCGCGGGCATCCAAAAACATCATGTCATCGTCGTTGAGCGACGATTGCCGCAGATAGTCACGCTCAGAGCGCATGCGCCCTCCTCTATCATTTATCTGTGACGCTTGTTTAGACCTCAACCCTCCAAACGCGCTCACCCTCGCGCTGCGCGCGACTCGGTTCGCGCGTTTGGAGCCAGTTTGCCCGTACCGGCGAGACAGGCTGTTGAACAGCGGTAGGTACGGTTTAATCGCGCAACACAACCGATTCCTGATTGTGCTGCGCGCGCCCTCCGTGTCAAGACCGGCGCGATTTTTTGCCGTTTAAGCAGATTGTGAAAAATCGCGCCGCGAGCGACGGAAAACGGCGCGGCTTTTTTAAAGCAGCGGAAGGCGCCG
>Ga0308410_1000474_pt1 | contig 21657 bp, 24 predicted proteins | sample HotsprOSTMatCore_FD_203467 | JGI IMG/M metagenome (GOLD analysis project Ga0308410, IMG submission 203467) | Hot spring phototrophic mat microbial communities from Octopus Spring, Yellowstone National Park, Wyoming, United States -... | ecosystem: Environmental > Aquatic > Thermal springs > Hot...
GTCACGTCGAAGCAGCAAGCGCTCGAGCAGCTTAGGCGTAAAGTAGAGCTCTGCAAAAAGTGGCAGGCGCTCACAAAGTCGGACTATAGGGAAGTCGCGCAGTACTTGCTCGTGCGCGACTGTGCAACCCTTGAGGCCCAAGCCCGGGAGCTCGGCGCCAGCGATGAGGAAATCGCCGCTTCCTGGGCTGGCATGCCCGCTAAGTGGCGCAGCGCAGCCGAAACGGTCAAGGCTGCCGCGAACACTGCCACAATCGAAACGAAAGAGAAGGTTATCAGCCTGCTTCGTGCAGCAGTTGATCTAGAACGGTACATCACGATACAGAAAGGGAACGGAGTGCAGGCGTTAGCCTTGTACTTGGCCCAGCGGGACTGCGACCTCCTCGAGGTGCGCGCGTGGGAACTCGACGTCAGCGAAGAGGAAATTCTCAGCGCCTGGAGAATCTAGATGAAAAAGGCGGAGCGTTGAGCCAGCTTCAGCCCCAGGAGGTTTAGACATGAGAAGCAAGTGGTCCGCTTTCCGTGCCAGCCCGGACAGCGAAAAGGCTTTAGCGGAAGTGGCGGAGCGCCTCGGTGTTTCCCGGACCGAAGCGCTGAGGCAGGCAATCATCCGCTACGCGGAGGAGCTCCGGTATCGGGAGCTCCTCGAGCAGCAGGGCAGGTGCGCGGTATGCGAAAGCGAGACACGGCAGCCGTTCTGGTTCCGTGCTGGCACTTACATGCTGCCCGTCTGCGCCGAGTGCGCAGCTGGGCTGGCAGAGCTAGCGAAAAGGAGGGCAGGGAATGTTCAAGTACAAGATTCTGCGCGGGCGGCTCGCGGATGGCGGAGTTCTTGAGGACTCCGCCGAAGCTGAAGTGCTGTTTCTTGTTGGCCCGCACAAGGGCCACAGGGCTTACGTAAGCACCGCCAAGTTCAACTGCGGTGCGTACAGCGCCGCAGTTGATTGCGAGTGCGGTGCCAGTTGGGAGAATGAAATGCACGGCTGCTGGCAATGGGGCCACCAGCGCCCCGAGAGTGGTGACGGCACGCTGGCGATCTTTTAGCCAGCGCGGTGCGGTATCTTCCTGTCGCGGATGTGGCTATGGCAAGGTTGAACTTCGGCCCAGGCAGACAAGAGCTCGAGCGCCGCACCCGACGCTTGATCGCCATGGCGCTTGTGCTGCGCACGAGGCGCCTCACGCGCGCGCAGCTGGCGCAGATGTTCGGCGTGTGCGAACGGCAGGTGCAGCGGGATCTAGAGGTGCTGAAAGCCGCTGGCTTGCGCATAAGGCGATATAACGGCGCGCACCGAGGCTACGAGGCGGCATGGCCGGAAGTGCCGGATCTGGAGGGCTTCGCAGGAACTGCGGGCAAGACCGATGAGCTAACGGCCTAACGCTACCCTTCGCTCCTCTGCCACTAGACCCTCAAACACAATTTGCGCCCAACCAAGGAGCCGTGCGGCTCCTTGGCGCTTTGGGCATGGGCAGCCAGGGCTACCTTGCCCGAAAATCGTCGCAGACGACGGTGCGCTGACGATATGACGATGCTGACGATAACTTCTGGCTCCTATGCTGAAATGCACTGCGATTTCGCATGGCCCAGTTAGGGACATCGTCATCATCGTCAGCATCGTCAGCCATGGCCATAGCCCGCCTGGCTATTGCTCTCTCGGTGGCCTTCCGCCTCGCGTCAGTCATGCTCCAGCTGTTTGGGTACCACGGTTGATTGCGCGATGCGCGCGATGCGCGCGATGTTTCCCACTACTCTTACAAATTGTCACGCCGTGACAATTCGCTAGGCCCTTTAGAAGCATCGCGCCTATCGCGCGTATCGCGCATCCTATCTGCTCACCTCATCCTACCGCGCTGGCGCAAGTAGCCAGGCTCGGTGACCTTTGCCGCGAGTGATCACTTCTATCCGCCAGGCCCCGACGACCCGGTCACGTTGCGCGCGCAACCAATAGCCAAGCGCGCGCGTGTCTATCTCTCCACGTTTGCCAGCAACTGCTACCAGCGCATCACGCAGCGCTGGGTAGCTAGCGGCCTTTTCCGCAAGTTGTGCGGCGGTTAGTGGCTCCTTGGGACAGACGGCTGCCCATGCCTCGACCACTGCGGCTAATTCAGCGCGCTGCGGATCTTCGCGACGTACAGCCTCAATAGATGCCACAGGGTCAGCGTAGCCAAGCCACACTAGCGCTGAACGGACGTAATCGCTCCACCGGGCAAAAGAAGGCAGTGGGTGGCATCTGTTGGGCATACCAGCAACGATATAAGCGCGGGTGATGGTAAGCGCGGCAGCGATGTAGCGACCACGATCGGCAACGATCATGCTGTACGGGTCGCGCGCGAACTGACGTTGTTCTGGCTGCTCGGTTCGCGCATCCAGGCGGCACTGGATAGCGCGGCGCACTAGGTCGCCAGACACCGCCAAATTATTGCCCGTAGCGAATATCGTCATACGCGTTTGGACCGTCACGTTACGCGACTGCCCCAACAAACGGACCTCCACGAGTGGGCGCTCGATCAACTGGCACAACAAATCACTAGCCAGAACACCGTTGACATTGTCGAGCGAGAGCAGCGGTGTAGCGGTGATGGCGGCAGCGGCCAAGCGTTTCTCCAGTTCGGCTCTGTCACAGTCGCCAGCGGCGATCACGGGACACCAGCGCCCGGTGGTGATGGCTGAGGCGAGGTCGACCAAGTAAGACTTACCGGTACCAGCTTCCGGCGACGTGAAGGCGTGCATAGGCGCCTGCCCTAGGGCGGGGCGCACAACCGGCGTGATTAGCGCCGAGAGTGCTACGGCTCTGCTCACTTCGTCAGTGAAGGGAAACTCTGCTAGAAGGTCGTCCAGTAGGGCTAATGCCTTTTCTGCGTCAGCCCGTGTTGGTAGCTCCGGTATCGGCGGCATCTCCGGTGGTGATGCGAGCAGTAGCTGAGTTGCAGGGTCGTAACCAGGCTCTACGAGCAGGCTGCCGTCAGGGCGCAAGGTTGGCGTCGTGACGACACCTGTGATCCGTGGCAATTGCCACTCGCCAACGCGGTTGAGGATGATCTTGGCAACGAGCAGGGTCGGATCGTCTCGTACCCATCTCTTGCTTCGCCGGTCGTACCTGAGCCAGTATGCGGCGCGACTGAGGTAGTCAATGAGCAGCTCCGGCGTTACTGTGCCGAGGCGCACCACATGCGTCTTCCTGCCGTCGGAAGCGTCAACCTCGTCGACCACTGGCCGCTGGAGGAGGTCTCCGCGCACGTATATTGGTGCGCCGCTGCGGATCAGCGCATCCTCGCCGGCTGTGGCAAGCTCGTGAATGGCCCGACCTGTTGTCTGAATGACTGGTTTGTCGCTGCCTGACTCCTGTTCACGCTCGCGCCCATCCTGAGCAGCCCAGTAGTAGAGACTTGCCAGTGTGAGACCCTGCCCCGGCTCAAACGTCCGCCATTTTTCGGCGCAAACACCTGGCTGGTATTTCTCCTCGCACTGCTTGCTCCACTCGTCCCAGAGCGCCAGCCCGGCCTCGCCAAGTTCGGCCAGGGCCATCCCAACCTCGAGCCACTGCTGATAGTCTTTACAGCGCTCTGGCTTGAGTTTGCGCAGCGCCGCGGCAGCTTTCGGGAGCTCCACGAGCAGATCCACAACTGGCCGTTCGTGACCATCGCTCTGTGGCTCAACCCGCGGCTGTGCCAGCTCCAGGAGCCAGGCCGGCATGTCAGCCAGCGGCATGCCATCGGGATGGCCCTGCACCTCGAATGTGTATGGCCAGCCGCTGGGGTGGACGCTTGGCGGGACGATGACATACCCGCCTTCGGCCTTGAGCTCCAGGCCGTCGGCCAGGCGGCAACATCGCAACGACATAGCTGGCGGCTGGAACCAGTAATGGTCCCCACCGCCTCCGGTCAACACGTGGACAGTGGCAGGCAGCTCGCCGTGCTGGCGCTCCAGCTCGCGCAGTGTTTCGTCGCCACCGGCGCGCACGTCGACATCCAGCACCACGAAGGTGGAAGAGCCCGTGGGGATGCCGATGTTGGCGTCAGGCCACCGAGTCCACCACTGGCGAACGGTGTTTTCATCGGTCGTGGCGTCCTTGAACCCGCGCCGGGCCAGCGGCTCCTTGGCTCTGGCACGGCACGGGAAGACCGGCCAGCCACGGCGCGCGTACGCGAGCGCAGCATTGAGGAGTTCGCTACTGGCGGGCGTGCCCGCCGGTGTGGTACGATCCTGGTAATCACGGAGTTCTCTTTTTCCTCCTCTGGCCCCGGCTCCGTCCGGGGTCGCTTGCTTTTCCCCGTCTGGCATCTCTCCGCCTCTCACTCACATGCTTTCTCGGCCGGATAGAGGCTTTTTTCAATGAACTCGAGCACATCCTTGCGCAGGATGAACACGCGCCGGGGACCGATGCGCCGGGCGGGCAAAATGCCCTGGTAGATCCAGCGGCGCGTTGTGCTGATGCTCTGGCGCAGCAGCCTGGCCGCCTCCGGTATCGTTAGCAGTTCGACATCACGATCGTTCATCTGCGCTACCTCCTTTTTTCATCTGGCTGCATGTTAGCACAAGCGATCACCCGGAGTCAAGGCATCGCGAGGGACGGCACGAAACACAAGGCCAGTTGTAACGCAGATCCTGGCGGAGCAGGCAGTGCATGACAACTCCAGAGGATCTGAGGCCCGGCCCCCCGTGGCGCAGTCTTCAGGCCCTCAGGGCCGGCGCTGCTGGGAGCCTCGTCTGGCCTTTCTAGCCCGCTGCGCCGCCCGCCAGCGTTCTTTCCAGGGCCAGGGAAAGCTCCACGCGCGTGTACGGCTTGGAAAGCACCGTTCCCCCGGCGTCCAGAATCTCCTGCAGGGCGGCATGGTCTGCGATATGGCCAGACGTGAAAACCACGGGCAGGCCGGGGTGGAGCTCGCGCAGCCTGCGCGCGAGTTCTGGGCCGCTCATGCCGGGCATCACAACATCCACCAGCGCGAGATCTATCTTCTCGCGCTGCGCCGCAGCCAGGGCCTCGCCGGGGCTGGAGACCTCAACCGGCCTGTAGCCGAGCGCCCGGAGCATGCGCGCCGCCACGGCGCGCACCGCCGGCTCGTCCTCGGCCACCAGCACTGCCTTGCCCTCCCCCGACACCGGCCTTTCCTGTTTTTCTTCTGGCACCACTGGATTGTCTGTGGCCGGCAGGTATATCTTGAACGTTGTCCCCGCTCCCGGCTCGCTGTAGACGTATATGTGCCCGTCGTGCTGGCGCACTATGCCGTATACAGCTGCCAGCCCGAGCCCCGTGCCCGCTGCTTTGGTTGTGAAAAAGGGCTCGAAGATGTGCTCCAGCACTTCGGGGCTCATGCCCACACCCGTGTCGGAGGCGCAGAGCAGCACGTACCTGCCCGGGTCCACTCCGGGATGCTGTGCCGCGTATTCCTGCCCCAGGTCGATGGCGGACGTCTCGATCATAAGTCTGCCGCCGCCGGGCATGGCGTCCCTGGCGTTTGCGGCCAGGTTGACGAGCACCTGGACGAGCTGCCCGGCGTCGGCGTGTATCGCCGGCAGGCTGCCGGCAAGCCTGAGCTCAAGGGATATATCCTCGCCCAGAATCCGCTCAAGCATCTGCGCGCAGTCCCGCACGACGGCGTTCAGATCCAGTCGTTTTTTCTCGAGCGGCTGGCCCCGTGAGAAAGCCAGAAGTTGCTTTGTTAGGAGCCCCGCTCTCTCCCCCGCCCGCAGTATCTCCCTCAGGTCGCGCTCCAGTTCCTCCGGCACCCCTGCGGCCATTGCCAGCTCCGCAAGCCCGCGGATTACGGACAGCACGTTGTTGAAGTCGTGCGCCACCCCGCTGGCAAGCCTTCCCAGTGCCTCAAGCCGCCCGGCCTGCTCCAGGCGCCGCTCTACCTCTCTTGCGCGCATAAGCTCCGTCACGTCCACAGCAAGCTCAAAGCGCACAAGCCGCCCGTCCGGCCACGGGATGGCCCTGTCCGTGCAGCGATAATACCGCCCGTTGCGCTCGTTGCGGTGCAGCCAGACATGCGCCTTCCCCGGCTCGCGCAGTATCAGCTCGTTCGTGCAGAAAGGACAGGGGCTATCCCTTCCCTGAAAGCCCTCGTGGCACTTCCTGCCTGACGGGTCTCCGAAGAGCTTCTTCCCAGCCGGGTTCAGGTAGAGTATCTCGTAGCTTCCTGGGTCGGCGACATAGATGATCTCCTCCTGCGGCGCGGCAAGCACTGCCTCAAGCGCCTGGCGTGCCAGCACCTCGGAGGTGATGTCCGTGAGCACGCCGTAGACAAGAACCTCCTCTCCACGGCGCACAGCACGCGCCCGCTCGCGCGCCCAAACGGCTCGCCCGTCCTTTGCCAGGTAACGGAACTCCACCTCCCCCGATTCCCCGCGCCAGAAGCGCTCGAAGGCCGCAAGGACCTTTTCCTTGTCCTCAGGATGAATCCTCTCCTCCCAGACGAGCGACCACTCCTGCGGTGTGTAGCCGAGGAGCCTCTGCAGCTCCCCGCCGGCAGTGAAGCAGTCGCGGACCCTGCCGTTAGGCCCAATAGCTTCGGCGTAGACGATAGCCGGGAGCTCCTGCGCGAGGAGTTCCTCTAGCCGCTCCCGTGCGCCTCGAACCAGTCCACTGTCCACGTGACGGCCTCCGTCTCCACTCCCAGAAGACCTGCTCTTGCTGTCCAGTCGCCCACCTCATCGCAGCCCAGGTAATCGTTGCCCGAGGAAGCCGCGCCAAGGCTGAACGACCCGTCGGGGCCCGTGCGGGCTGTGTACGTCTCCTGGCCGCCATCAGGCCGCACAAGCGTTATCAGCACGTCCCACCCTGGCTGGGGCACCCCCATGGCCGTGAGAGTCCCGGAGAACTCCTGGGCTGGAAGCCCCAGATCGGGGCCATTCAGCACCAGGTTGCTGTACCGCGCCGAGAACGTGAGCTCGGGATAAGCGTAGATATACGGTCCGAAAGTCGCCCGAGTCGTCCCGTCCCAGGCATGCTCCGGGTTGTGCGAGACCACATGCAGGTAGTACGTCCCGGGGGATGGTGCCTGCACCAGAAGCTCTCCGCCGCGCCATTCGGGCTCGGAGCCGCTGAAACTGTAGCTGGTGTCGGGGATGAAGACGTAGTGGATGTGGTCCACATGCCCCTCGCCCCAGACGCCGTCGTACCAGAACCGGAACTCGGGCGTCATGTAGATCTCCCCTGCCGCCCTCTCGGCAAGCAGCCGCGGCGGCTCGGCGAGCGTCCAGCGCTGGAGGGATACCGCAACGCTGTTATGCCAGGGCCCGTCTGCTTCGCCGTTGTTGTCCCGCGCCTGGAGCGTGTAGCTGTAGAGAGTGTTCGGTATAAGGCCCGTGTCGCTCATGCTGGCCCCGGTTCCCCAGCCCCGAATCTCCAGGGCCCCGCGCAGAAGCCTTGTGGCCACGTCTGCTGCCCGGTAGCCCAGCGTGCCGGCGTACCGCGTGCTTCCGGCGCTCACACTGCCTCCGCCCTCGTCGAGCGGGATGTTCCAGGACAGGTCTATCCGCCCCTGGCCGGAAGCTGTGGCACTGAGAGCCGGTGTCTGCGGCGCCCGGGGGTCAATGTAAACCGTAACTGTCTTTATCGCGCCCACCTGGTCGACAACATCCACCGCCCGCACCTGCAGCACTACCTGCCCCTCGCGGCCGGAGAGCTCCCAGACCCAGGGGCTCGACGTGGCTATTGTCTGCCACCCGCTGCCGCTGTTGCCCTCGACACGCTTCACCCCGAGCAGCGTGTCCACCCGGCCCTCCAGGCGGATCGAGGTCGAGTTGGTGTACCAGACACTGCCATCTGCCGGATTGTTTATCGTCCTGTCCAGTATCAGCTTGTCCAGGATTATCTCCGGCGGCGGCCCGTACAGGTATGGCCCCAGCGTCAGCGTGCCGCCGGAAGCATGCTCGGGGTTGTGGCTCGTGAGGTGCAGGTAGTAGTTCTGCCCCGGCTGTGCCTGGAGCGTCAGCGTCCCCGAGCTCCAGACTGGGTCCGAGGCGGTCGCTGTGTCGTTGAGATTCGTGTTCCAGCGATACTGATAATGGTCCACGCCGCCCGGCCCGAAGGTGCGGCTGCTCGTGAACGTGAAGTTCGGGTCGCCCTGCGCGACGCCGGCTGGCTTGTTGCAGGTGGCCGCCGGACTGAGCGGCAGGGTGTGGCGCGTCACTGTCACGCTGTCCCCGGAGACGTTGTGCCAGGGGCCGCGGGACTCGCCGTTATTGTCGCGCGCCCGTATCTTGTAAGTGTAGGCAGTATTGGCCACAAGCCCCGTGTCACTCATGCTGGTCTCGGTTGTCCAGTTGCGGATCACGGTGCTTCCCCGGTAGACCTGTACCCCCACGTTTCCCGCCCGGTAGTAGTTGTTGCCATAGGCTTCTGTCCAGCCGTTGCTCACGCCTCCCGACCCCTGGTCGAGAGGGATGCTCCAGGAGAGATCTATCCTGGAGGTGCTCACAGCTGTTGCCGATGGCGCGGATGGCGTGACTGGCGGCTGGTTGTCGACGAAAATCTCCACCGTGGCTGTCGCAGAGGTGAGACCGTAGGAGTCCACCGAGCGGTACGAGAATGCGGTGCGGCCGGAGAACGCTCCTGGGCTGTGCGTGAACGAGCCTCCCGTGGCCACCTGTGTCCAGCCGCTGTTGCCGAGAGAGCCGCTGTAGCTTCCCTCGATGCGCGAGATGCTGCCGACCACCGCCGACCCCGTCCCGTATATCACCGCCGTCGTGTCGTTGGTGAAGACCTGCGAGCCCGGGTTCGAGATCTGCCGCGAGTCGACGTCCACTCGCGTGATCGAGATCGAGGGCGGCGCCGTGTAGACGTACGGTCCCAGCACCACGCAGCCCCCCGAGGCGTGGTTCGGGTTGTGGCTCATGAGGTGCAGGTACCAGCGGCCGTAGGAGCCGGCATAGAGCGTGAGCGTCCCGCTGCGCCACTCCGGGTCGCTTGCAGACGGACAGCCGCTTGGGCTTGTGTTCCAGGCGTAGTGCAGGTGGTCCAGGGCACCTGCGCCCCAGCCAGAGTTATTGGTGAACGAGAAGCCGTTGGTTGTGTAAGCTGTGTTTGTGCTGCGCGAGCCGGTGACGTTTGGCGAAACAGGAAGGGTGTACGTGCCTGAGGCCGGTCCCATGGCGCTGTAGTTGTGCCAGGGCCCCCGCGACTCGCCGTTGTTGTCGCGGGCGTAGAGCTGGTAGTAGTACCAAGTGTTCGGCGAGAGACCGCTGTCCGTGTAGCTTGTCGCCGTTGTCCAGCTTCCCACCGCCGGCCCGTTGCGGTGCAGGAGCACGCCCACGTTTCCGGCTCGGTAGTATTTGAAGCCGTAAGCTTCTGTCGACCCGTCGGCAACCCCACCGCTGCCGCGGTCAGTCGGGATGCTCCAGGAGAGCCTCACGTAGTTTGAGCCGACTTCTGTGATGTTCGGCGCGGCCGGAGTGTTCGGCCCCTGGTTGTCGACGTAAACCTCATAGACGGCCATGGAGCCACCGTTTATGTCGTACGTGACATAGGGCCTGAAGGCGAAGGTCGTGTGGCCGGAAAACGCCGGCGCGTTCCAGCTCCAGCTGCCGGTGGCTCCGGCGATCTGCACGGGGCCGCCGCTGTTTGCCGACCCGGAGTACTGCACCTCAGTCCGCTTTGGCGCGTACGGTGAGTCGACCGCAAACGTGTAGCCGCTCGCGGACACGGTGGTGTCGTTTGTGAACACATTGACGGTCGTTGCCGAACCCGTCGAGCGAGCCCAGTAGGTGCCCCAGTCGGTGTAGAGGTTCATGTCAATGCCGGCGCCGCCATAGTTGATCCTGTAGACGCGGAAGTAGTCCAGATATGGTGTGTTCCAGCACCCCGCCCACTGCTGCGTCGTGGGATCACCGAGCAGCCAGGCGTACGGGCGTATGTTCGTGTACACCTCGCCAAGGTAGACTTCGTTCAGATAGTATCTGTAGCGAAACAGCCACTCCGTGCTCGTGCCGTCAATGTCTATCGTGACAAGCTGCGCCAGCGAGAATCGCGGCGGATAGTCGATCTGGGCGTAGCCGTACCGCTGGAAGGCCATGTAGACATAGGGGCCCGGAGGGTTGTTCTGGCCGATGTACACCAGCGTGCCGCCGTTGTTATTTGGATCGCGGTAGTAGAGCGCAAAGCCGCTTCCGTAAAAGTCGTGATTGCTGTCGTCTGTCTGCCACCAGCACCCCTTCCCCATGAACACAAACTGTATGCGCATGGGATGCGGGAAATACTTCCCGTCAGAGTTGCGCAGCATGTAGGGGAAGTACTGCGTCCGGCTGGCGCCCGGCTGGTCTGTAAGGCAGGGTGTCTCCTGGCTCGCGCACGAATTGCCGACAAAAGCCCAGCCGCGTGCATCTCCGTCCACGTCGTACTGGGGACAAGAGCCGCGGGGGTAGGCGGCCCAGTACATTCCCCGCGAGTCCGGCCCCTGGTTGAACTCGTTCTGGTACCAGAGAGAGATTGTGCCCCACTGGGGCGGCGGGGGGCCAGCGGCCTCGACTCCGCGCGGCGCTCGCAGCAGCCAGGCAAGGGCCGCCGCCCAGAGGGCAAGCAAGAGAAGCCCTGCTTTGCGCTCCGGTTTCCTCACGCCCACCTCTCGATGTGCCAGCCGCAGTGCGATTCGCGGATCCTCCAGTCAAGGTCGGCGTGGTAATAGGCGGCTAAGGCAATACGGCCTCCTGCTTCCTGCGGCAGCGGCTCTACCTGTATCTCTATGCGCACCCGCTGGCTTGAAGCCGGAATGTCGCCATCGGCCAGGGGAATGCTGTGCGGGAACCAGCGCCTGCTCAGCCACCAGTGGCTGCCCCTGTAATACTCCCGCAGGGCAGGATCCTGCCTGTGCTCGACAACAAGGCGCAGGAACCCGTCCGGAGCGACGACTGGGAAGTTTGAAGGGGTGCCTGTTGTCTGAAAAACGTCGCCTTCGCGTAACTCGGGCCAGGACTCCCGCGACCAGTAACTACCAAGATCCACGGGTTCCCGGAGTGGCACCTCTGGTGTCCAGACCTCGTACCCTGACATCAGCAACGGAACAAACACAACATGGTCTGCCCTCACCACCCCCGGCCATAGCGAGGCCGCAAGGGAGAGGCCGGCCGCTCGCAGAAACTCCCGCCTCCTCATCGCAGGGCCTCCCGCAGCTCCTCAAGCTCGCACTGCCAGCCCACAGCCGGGTCCCCAGCAATGGCCTCTGCAGCAGCTTCTCCCACCGGAACCACGCGCTGCGCCCGCCTGGCCTGGCGCATGATCCAGCTCTCTGAAAGCGGGTTCACCCAGTGCACAAGCGCCACCGGTGCCCGGCCAATCACCACCGGCCGCCGGCCCAGCTCCAGAACGATCCGGGCAAGATTGGCCCGCGTCTGCGGGTCGTCCGAAAGGACAAGCACTCTCTCCTGGCCGCTCATGCTGCCCTCCTGGCGCGCTTTATCGCATCCAGCACGCGCACAATCGAGCACGGCCACTCCAGGTCCTCGCCGACAAGGATCACAGCCCGCGCAGCCCTGTGCGCCCGGTTCACGAGTTTGCGCACATTCCACGGGTTGCTGGCCCGCACGAGAGCCACGTCCGCCAGCCCCCGCGCCACAAGCGGCACCGCGTAGCTTGCCAGCCAGCTCTCGGTGTCGCGCTTCCACCTGCGATCATCGCTCAGAACGACGACAGTCTTCTGCACTACGACCTCCTTGCAGAACTCAGGCTGCTTGCAGCAAAGGCATGAACTCTCGTGGCGTTCCCCAAGCCGAGAGCCTTCATGAAGGCTGTCGGGACCTCCACCTCGAGGTACACGCCAACGGCGGGGTCATTGCCTGCAAAGTCTCTCCCCAGAATGGAACCTGCCGGAGGAAAACCCGGCACAGAACCCCCCTCCTCCAGCACTTCCACCTGCACGCTGTACTGGTAGCCGCGCTGCTGTGCCCGCAGTGCAACCACCTCCCTGGCCACCTGGTCTGCCACATCCGGATCAACGCGCACGCGTCCGGTCTGCACGTACGCCGCCAGGTCCCGGGCAGTGCTCACGGCCACAAGCGACGCCTCCTGACAGACCCTGTCAGCCCAGGCCTTTGCCGTGGCCAGACTGTAGATGTCCAAGAGCGACGCGCTGAGCGCAAGCACTATGAGCATCAGCGCAAAGCCCGCCCCGGCCGAGCCGCGCTCTGATCTCATGACACCCCTCCGGCGCGGATGTGCAGCGGCACGACCCACTGGCGCGGCCTCGTCTCGTACACCCGGAAGAGCGCGTACCAGCGTCCGTCTCCCGGGCGCAGCTGCATGAAGCCCCACACCCGGCTCATGTCCGGCACAAGCCGCGGGAGCACATCCAGGTGCAGGACCATCCAGTCCCGCTCGGGAGTCCTGAGAAGCAGCCGGAAGTTCTCCAGGCCCCTGCTCGCCTCGAGCTGGTAGTCCAGCGGGTGCACCGTGAGCAGGACTTCTTCCCTCCCCGGCTGCTCATCCCCATCCTCCGGCGGGAGATACTGGTGTGCCAGAGCGTCCCGCGCCAGCCCCTCAGCGACCTGCCTGGCCACCGCCGGCGCCACTCCCGCCTGGACAAGCCCGGCAATGCAGCCGCGCATCAGCCTGCGCGGATCCGGCCTGGACTGGACCCCGCTCCACTCGCGCAGCAGTCTTGCTGCCTGGACAGCCCCCGCCAGAGCGTACCGCTCAGGCAGCCCCATCTCGAGGAGCTCCCGCCGGACCCCCTGCAGGAGCGCCTTCTCGCCCGCGTCCGGCGGACAGAAGGTCATGGCTTCCAGAACAAGCTTCGAGAAACGCTCCTGCAGCTCCCGCAGGCGCGCTTCCTTGGTGTCAGTCAGCCTCTTGAGCCTCACGGCTATTGTCTTCATGTCCCCCTTCCTGTTATGGATACTTTTCGACGCGCATCCCGTGCTCGGCCACGAGCGTCCTGCCGGAAAGGCCTGGCACCAGGGGCACTGTAGCCTGGAACGGATACTCAGCCCGCACCGTGAAGGGCGTCGAGAAGCTGGTGGAAGGCATGTCGATTGTGATCCTAACAAGCGACGGATCTCCGCCCAGGATCGCCCTGCTCACCTCTTCCTGGACCATGGCCACAGCCGTGGCCTGGTCGTCCGGGACAAGAGACAGGTACCTGGCAGCCCGGTAGACTCCATGGTCCAGCGCCTGCTTGATCGCTACCCCCCTCCCGAGCTCCACGGCGCCAAAGAAGCCGACGATGAACACGAGCAGGAAAAACAGCGTCTCTATCGTCACCGCCCCGGCACTGTCCAGGACCGCCCGCCGGATCATCTCCCACAGCTTGCGGTCACAGAGCGCCTGCTCCCTCACGCGCAGCATCGTCTCGCGATCACCGCGGACAAGCGCCCGGGTGAAGGTCCAGAAGAGCTCTGCTCTCTCCCTTGCCGGAAGCCTCAGGCGACGGCGAACAGGAACCACAGCGCCCCCACAGAATAAGCCCATGTGAACGGCCGCCTGGCTTTCTCCAGCGCCTCAGGGCTGATCCGCCCCTGCAGCACGTTGAGACAGCCAAGCAGGAAGGGCAGCAACCCTCCGTACTCGCGTATGCCGAACACCAGCCCGGCAAGCCCGGTCGCTCCCGCAAGGCACAGCGACAGCTCCCGGTACAGCCCCGGGGGCGTCAGGGCGAAAAGCCCCATCATGAGCTTGGCGTCTCCCGCCCCGAACGCCCCCAGATACCAGAGCCCGTACAGCAGTGCCCAGGGGATAAGGAACCAGCCGGAGCGCAGCACAAGCGCGCTGTACAGCGCCCCGGCTCCCATGAGCGGCAGCGTGAGCCAGTTCGGCACCCGCACTGTGCGCAGGTCGCACAGCGCGGCTATGACCATGACAGCCGCAAGGACGATCTTGAGGTCCGGTGCCATCACAGGCTGTTGTTCACCTCACCGATCCTGGCGCGCAGCGTCGTGAACAGGCTGTAGGCAGCCGCGCCCACGATCAGCGTCGCCAGCGCCCCTAGGACCAGGTACTCCACCGTCACCGTTCCGGCTCCCTCTCTCAGGAAACGGGCGATCATCACCGGGAGCCCTGCAACAGGTTGTTGATCTGGTTCTCCGTCGTCCCACCAGCGCCTGCCGCGCTCTGCAGGAGCGACCTGCCCGCGGCGGCAGCGATTATGATTGCAAGCGCTGCCATCACCAGGTACTCGACTGTGCTCGTTCCGGCTGTGTCCTTCATGAACTCCTTCATGTTCACCTCCTATGTGTATATATAGGGGACTGCACACGCTTATGTGAGTGTCCCGGGAAATTCCTTTGTCCTCCTGTGCCTGAGAAATTCGAGCAGCTCGTCACGGTGCACCCTGTACTCGCCGCCAATCCTGTAGGCTGGCAGCTCTCCCACCCTTATCTGCTCCCGCACTGTCTCGGCTGAGAGCCGCAACAGGGCGGCGACCTCCTGAACCGTGAGGAAACTCGGCAGGTCCTCGCGCATCGGCTACCTCCCCATGGCTCCTGTCCCCGTTATCGACGCCACCACGCCGGCAAGCGGCGGGTAAATGGCGATGACAAGCAGCGGTCCCATCAGGCAGGCAAGCATCGGCAGGATGAAGCGTATCGGCGCCCCCTCCACCGCTACCTCAGCCTCCTCGGCGATGCGCTCGGAGATCTCCGCCACCGCCTCGCTCAGGGCACTGGCGTACGTCTCCGTGCCCCGCTGCGCCGACTCCAGCCGCGCCAGGGCCTGCCTGAGCTCGGCGCTGCCCAGCTTCCCGGCAACCTCGCGCAACACCTGTTCCGGGAGCCTGCCGTACACGTCACCGCCAAGCTCCTCGCGCAGCGCCCGGCGAAGGACCCCCTCCCCTGAGCGGGCCACAATGTCCAGAGCCGGCCCCAGGGACGTCCCGACAGCCATAAGGAGCCGGAGTTCCATGAGCGCATCGCGCGCCTCAAGCCGCAAGGCAGAGCGGGCCCGGGCCTCAAGGAACCGCCGCAGGAAGAGCTCCGGAAGCATCCAGCCGGCCGGGGCCAGAGCCAGCAGTGCAGGCTGTGTCGCAAGCGCGATGAGCGCCAGGAGCACAACACCCCCCGCTCTGATGAGCGGCCAGGGAAGCAGGTCCAGACCAAACGGGTCCTCCCGCCGCGCCCTTGCCTGCCTCATTGCTGCGGCCCGGTATCCGGCGCTGTGCCTGAGCAACCAGGCCCTCTCCAGAAAGGTCAGCAGTCCGGAGAGTCCGGCCCCGATCACCATGGCCGCGCCTGCACCCGCGAGTGCTGCAACGGCTACAGCAAGCGCTTCAGACACTCTTTGCCTCCTGATCCAGAATCAGCACGTCAAAGACCATGCCCGCCACAGCTGCACCGCCGGCGCACAGGGAGAAAAGCAGCGCCCGCGAGGGCGTGCTCAGGAAGAAGTCCTGCCAGATGGGGTTGAAAGCCGCCCACAGGAGCACTGCCGCGTTGGCCCCCTGCAGGGCGCGCAGTGTGCCACTTGTCAGCGCGAAGGCCGCCCGCGCCCGCGCCCGCAACCGCCTCTGCCTCCCCAGCTGTCTCTCCAGGGCGTCCAGCGCCTCCACAATGGCCCCTTCCTCCGCCTTTTCCACACGCTCGAGCACAAGGCACAGCTGCCTGAGATAGGGCTGGTGCGCCCGGCGCAGGGGCTCCAGGCTGGATTCCAGGCTCATCCCGGCCCGGTAGCGCGACACGACCTGCAGCGCCAGACGCCGCGCCTCGCCCGCAGGCAGCGACTGTGCCGCCTGCTCCAGAGCCTGCGTGAGCGACCGCTCCAGCAGGAAGATGCTCCGGAAACCGTGCACGAGGAGCGCGGCGTGCTGCGCCTCCTCCAGCACGCTGCGCCTGCGCACCCGCCAGAGCGAAAAGATCACCACTCCCGCTGCGGCTGCAGCCAGGGCCGGTGTCACCAGGAGATGCACCATCCGCAGCGCCGCCACGGCCAGGATGACCGCCGGCGCAAGCATGTAGACGCCCTCCAGAGAAACCCCCAGGGACGCCCCGACCTCCTCCCCGCGCGTGCGGACAAGCAGCAGCAGCCGCCGGCGGCGGCGCAGCCAGAGCACCTCCAGGAAAACCACCAGACGGCGCAGCAACTCCCAGGCAAGGAGCGCCACACCGCCGCCAAGGAGCACAGCTGTCAGGACGGCAAGCAGGCCCGCCACAGCTCCTCCACTATCTTCTGCCCCTCCCGCGCCCCGGCGTCATAGAGCACCTTCAGGACGTAGTTTCCGCCCTCGCAGCCCTGCACCTGGGCCACCTGCGCCAGAAAACGCCGGCCCAGACTGTCCCGGCGCATCTGCAGCACAAGCTGCACGCCCCGGCCAACAAGCTCCCGCACCGCCATGAGCGGCACATCCTCCTCCTGCGCCAGCGTCTCCAGCCGCCGCAGGGCATCCAGCGGCGTCTCCCCGTGGATCGTCGTGTAAGCCCGCACGCCCAGGTTCGCCGCCCGCAGGAACTCCCGCGCCTCGTCTGCGACCACCTCTCCCACCACCAGCGCATCGGGCCGCATGCGCGTGTAGAGCACGTTCACGACCTCGCGCATCGTCACCTGCCCGCTTTCCTCCGTGGCCGGCACCACAGCCCGCGCCGCATAGGGATGGGCAAGCTGCAGCTCCCGGAACGTCTCGACAACAGATAGCTGCAGCGTGGTCGGGAAATACTGGCTCATCGCATTGAGAAGCGTCGTCTTGCCGCTGGAAAATGGCCCGCTCACGATTGCGGAGGCTAGGTTGCTCCGCGCAAGCGACGCCAGGAAGCGGGCAAGGGGTGGTAACCCGGGGTCGTCGACGGGCTGGACGAGCGAAAGATCTCGCGCCGGGTCGTAGGGCTCAAACGTGCCGGTGGAGACAATCTGGCTGAACCGCTGCCTCTCCGGCCGGAACACCCGGATGTTTATCGCCACCCCGTTCACCGAAAGCGGCTCCACCATCGCCGTGAACCGGCTCCCGTTTGGCAGGTCCACCAGCACAAAAGGCCTGTCAGCCTTCATCACCTGCCCTCCCAGGTCCGCCACCCGCAGCGCTACCTGGCGGAAGTAGTCGTTGGAGGCCACATCGCCCACGTCCTCGATCTGCCCGTAGCGCTCCACCTGCACGTGGCCGTTGCGAACGATGACCTCCTCGATTCCCGGCTCCTCCTGCAGCGGCTCCAGCAACCCTGTGCCCATCATCATGGAAGCCAGGCGCCCAGCGAGCTCCGCCACCTGCCAGCCGTCGCGCGGCAGCCGCCTCTCGACAATCGCCTGCGCCACGCGGGCAGCAAAGCGCTCGCGCTCCTCGCGCGCGGCACGCCAGCCCGGAACCGGCACGCCCTCCTGGACAAGGATTTCCTGCACCTGCGGCAGCAGGCTCTCGTAGAGACGGCCGCTCACGCCGCTGTCTCCTTCAGGGCCTCAGGCACAGGGCGCCCTGCATCCCAGGCGTCCAGGAGCGCCTCAAAGAGCGCAAGCACCAGTTCCAGCTCCTCACCTTCCCTGGCAAGGCCAAGCAGGACTCTCACGGCCGCAAGAAGCTCCTCCCTCGTCACCGGGTCCTCCGCATGTGGATTATGTAGAGCGCCGTGCCCCCTTCGGGCGACACATCGATTGTTACCGGCTCGCTTGTGTGCCCCGGCAGCTCCAGGTGGAACTGGCCAGGCGTGAGCATGAACTCGCACCAGCCATCGCCTCCCGTCACCGCCTCGAGCGAGCCGGCCGGGCAGCAGTACGAGAGCCTCACGCCGATGCCCGGAAGCGGTGCCCCCTGCGCGTCCAGGACCAGGATGCGCGCGGTGTTGGAGCCGAAGGGCTGCACTTCCCTCGTGGCCACAGCGAACTCCCAGGCCGGAGCAGGCGTGGGTGTGGCCGTCGGAGTTGCAGTGGGTGCCGCAGTCGCGGTGGGCGAAAGCCCGGCTGCTGGAGTTGCAGTGGGCGCAGGACCGGCGCGCACGACAATCTCCTGGCCGACAGTAAGGGGCTTCTCCCGCGAGAGCCCGGGGTTCAGCGCAAGCAGTTCATCAAGCGAGAGCCCGTGCTCCTTCGCTATGCCCAGGAGCGTGTCACCGGGCTGCACCCGGTAGACCACGGCCGCCGGGGAAGGCTCCGGTGTCGGTGTCGGCTCCGGGGTCTCTTCCACGACAGGCGTCGGGGTGGGCGTGGGCGTCTGCGTGGGTGGCAGGACCAGCTCCCGCCCGCCCGCCACGGTCGGCGCGGCCATGACAGCGGCCGTGGGCGTGGGCGTGGGCAGGACCTGCATTTCTGTGCCGAGCGGCGCAAGCGTGACCCAGAAGACTGTGTCGCTTGAGGCTGCCAGTGTCGCTATCTGCATTGCCAGCTCCGCCGGCACGGCCACGGTGATGATGGCAACCGGGGCCTGCGAGGCTGGGTTGAGCTCCCGCTCCAGGTAAGAGCCCGCCTTCACCTCCACGCTCTGGCCCCTGGGCCCGCGCACATCCACAACCGGCACGCCCTGCGCCACCGGCCAGCCCCCACCCCCTTTCCTGTTCAGGGCGTAGATGTTTATCCTCTGCCCGATCCGCACCTGGCCGCCAACAGCCCGCTCCGGCTCCACCGGGAAGCTCACAACTTCCATCGTCGGATCAGCCGTGAAGCGGAAGCCCTCCGGCAGGCGCAGGTAGTGCGGGTAGATCACCTGCCCGTGGTACAGCGGCACAACCGCGATCCTGCCCACCACCTGTTCGGGCCGCGCCACGATCCTCTCGGCAAGGAGCGAGCGCGGCACTTCCCTCCAGCCAAGCATGCCCTCCTGGATGAGCGTGTAGGGCGGGATGTCGACCGCCGGCACGGGCACCTGCGCTACAGCTATCATCCTGTCCGCCTGCGCGTAGGCGTACATGCCGATGGCAAGCCCCAGGACTATGGCTACAAGGCCAGCAAAGAGAGTGGTCCTCCTCGTCATCAGCTCTCCCTCCACCCTGGGTACACAACTGGCACGAGACGCCTGCCAAGCTCGCCCGTGAAGCGCTCGGGCGCCTCGACCTCCGGCAGGTCAAGCGCCCGGTGTACTCCCTGCAGCAACACCTTCTCCCGGGTTCCCACTCTGTTGCCCACAAGCACCGCCCCTTCGATCTCCGAAACAAGCCGGCGCGAGTTTGCAAGACAGTCCGGCCTCGTCGTGGCCGGCACGATCACGCGGTCAGAAAGCGACTGCACGATGTGCCAGATGGGGTGCGGGTGGTTGCAGTCGAAGACAGTGAGCACATGGTCCCGCTTGATCTTGCTCAGGAACTCGCGCAGCTCCATCTCCCGGGCAAAGATCATCTGCGCCGTGTCGTACTCCATGGCGATTATGTCGACGCCCCGGAAACGCCCGGGAGGCACAGATTGCGTGAAAATCTCGTACAGGTGCGGGAGGTTGGGGTCGCACATCGCCCGCAGCGCCGAGGTGCCGTAGCAGACCTCCACCACGCAGGTCGGCAGTCCCAGCTTCTCGCGCACGAACACCGCAAGGTCCAGCGAGAGCGTCGTTTTGCCAACCCCGCCGCTGTAGTTCGCGATGGCCACGGCCCGCGGTGGCAGCGCGTCCACCCGTCCCTGGGCAGCAAGCGCTGCCTGCTCGAACCGCGCCGGGTCAGCCGCGATCTCCTCGCCCCGGGCCCAGACAACCCCATTTCCCTGGAGCACCTCGAGCAGGGCCTGGCGGCTCATGCCCTTCTCCACTAAGTCCTCCGGGTCAACAACGGCAAGCTGCGCCCCGGAAAGCGCGCTGTAGACGCCTTCCGTCGTGAAGGCCTCCCGCATCGTCGCCGCCGTCGAGAACTTCTCCAGCGCTGCCAGGGCTGCGGGATTGCGCGTGGCCACAACGACCGCAATGGCCTGCCTGCCTTTCTTGCGCCTCAGGAGGTCTCTCAGTCCCATCACTTCCTGCTCCTTGTCACCTGCCCCAGGCGGTACCACTGGCCATCGCCGCTGTAGCGCCAGACCGGGCTGAAGATAACCTCACCTTCCGCAAGTTCCTTCTCCACCTGCGCCACCTCCAGCATCCGCCTCTTGCCCGTGCTGTCGTAGCCCAGGATAACTATGAGGTCGACGGCCATGGACAGGAAGCGGCGGGTGGCCTCGGGAGCCACGTGGGCGTCCGCGAGCAGGATCGCCTCGAGCCTGCGCACTGCCGCCTCCGGGCTCTCGCTGTGGAAGGTGCTCATGCCTGCGTGGTCCGACATCTGCGCCCGGAAGAGCGATAACGCCGCATCTCCCGTGCGCACCTCGCCCACCACCAGCCAGTCAGGAGTCATGCGCATGGCGTCGTCCACGCCGTCCCGCAGCGTGTAGGACATCGCCTCGCTCCCCGGCGGTACCGTGCGTGCCTCAAGCCGCTGCACGTGCGGGTGATCGATGTAGATCTCCGCCGGGTCCTCGATGAGAACGATGCGGTCCTCCTTCGGGATGTAGTTGCAGAGAGCCGAGAGCACCGTCGTCTTGCCCGTCCCCGTGCCGCCAACAATCATGAGCCGCAGGTAACGCCGCACCGCCTCTGCTAGGTCAGCAAGCACCTCCGGCGAGCAGGCCCCCCACTCGAGCAGCCTCTCCGGGGGCACCGGGCGCGGCTCAAACAGCCTTATGTTGATGCTTGGGTATGGCCCCTGGTCGCCCGAGAGAAGCGAGTGGATCACCTTCACGCGCCCGCCGCCGGGGTTGTACTCCGTCTTCGGGAGCCTTGCGCTCACCGTGGGCGTCGCGTCCGTGAGCGCCCTGCCCTGGGGGCCCAGAAGGACGTCTACAACCCGGAAGACCTCCGAGGGCGGTGGCAGGTCTACCCCCGCCGGGACAAAGCGCGCCCCTGTCTTGGGCTTCACCCAGAGCTTGCCATCGCTTGTGAGGGCTATTTCCGTTATGTCCCCTCGGCGGAGGAGCTCTTCCAGGAACCCCAGCCCCAGAAGCCGCCTCTCGATCTCCTGCAGCAATTCCTGCTCGTAAGCTGCCGGCACAGCAGAAAAGCCGGAAAAGCGCAGGAGGCGCAGGAGCGTCGTCTTGGCCACCTCCATGACCTGCGCCCGCTCCTGGGGGGTGGGACGGCGTATGACCTGCGGCGGGAAGGCCGCGCTCACCTCCTGCATGGCCTGCACAAGAAGCGCCTCGCGCTGCCCCGGATCCGGCACTGTCTCCCGGCGCTCGACAAAGTCGCTCAGCCCTGGCATCGCTTACGCCTCCGACCCCAGCCCCAGCAGCCGGGCGAGGAACCCCTTGCGCCGCGGCGCCGCCGAGAGTGACACGATCTGCCCGCTGTACCACTGCCGCACCAGCGCGTCGACCCCTTCCCGGAAAGTGTCCAGGTGCACAACCGGCAGCTTTGCATCCACCTGCAGGTTGCGCACGCGCTCGTCGTACGGGATGGCGGCAGCAAGCGGGGGGCACCAGCCGGCAGTGGCCGTCACCACTTCGATCACCGCGCTGCCGCTGAAGGTGTCAGAAGCCCGCACCTGGTTGAGGACAAAAACCATGTTTTCCCGCGGGATCCGGTGCTGCGAGGCCAGCCGCTGCGAGAGAAGCTGCACCGAACGCGCCATCTTCATCGCATCCGCAAACGTCGGCTGCGAGATGAACACGACCGTCGTCGCCTGCAGCAGCGGCCGCACCGCCGCCATGCTCTCCGTCGGCGGCAGGTCCATGACGATCGCACCATAGTTCTGGCTTGCCGCACAGGCGATGAACGACTCGATCGAGTTCGGCTGCGAGGCGTCAATCTTCTCCGATATCTCCTCCGCCGCTTCCTCCGTGTCAGGCGCCAGGATGAACTCAAACCCGTCCCG
>Ga0308410_1000475_pt1 | contig 21620 bp, 12 predicted proteins | sample HotsprOSTMatCore_FD_203467 | JGI IMG/M metagenome (GOLD analysis project Ga0308410, IMG submission 203467) | Hot spring phototrophic mat microbial communities from Octopus Spring, Yellowstone National Park, Wyoming, United States -... | ecosystem: Environmental > Aquatic > Thermal springs > Hot...
ACTTTCGCCAACGTCGGGCACTCCTCTATTATGAGAGGGAACGCAAGAAAATGCAGCGGCAAATGGGGCAAGATCCCTACCTCGATAGTCCGAGCTAAGTAAGCGAAACAGGCTCAGCCGGCAAATGGCCTTTCTCGAAAGGCATCATAGTGAATCTCTGAACATTACCCTCTCAGGTTCATTCCAAAACGTCGAACGTGCTGGGAAAACAGCATTCGGGTTCGGATAAATACCTTGGACCGCCCGGCGGGAGGGGTAAGTGATTTGGTCCCCTCGAAAAGACCTCGGGGTCGAAATTTTCGGGGATGTCCCGGCACCCGGAGCATTCATCGGAACCTCTCCTCACTTTCGCGTGAGATTAAGCGAGCTGAAAACCCCTTGAGGGAGAAACTTCTGGGATTCGAATAACGAGGAGTGGTCATCAAGCATGGCTGATCGACATAGGGAAAAATATCAAGCATGGGTCATCGAGATAGGGAAAAATATTAGGACCGCTCAACACCGGAGGCCTTTCGGTGCCCCGAAAAAGTTAGCAGAGGGATAAAGATCCCCATAAGCTCCGCGAGGTCACCCCCCTTTCCGTGAAAGTATGGTCCCGGGCTTATTTTTGAAAACTGGCCATCCTCGTTCCGATCTCCCCAGACATCTTCGGTGGCACAAGTTACAATAGGGACTTTCTGCAGGGAGCGTAACACCACCCACGGTTTGCCCGAATTCTATTGGGGATTTAGTTCACCTGCTCGGTGCTCAGCGTCGGAGGAAATGCCAAGTCACATGCATTTTGTGGTTGTCGGTGGGGGAATCACAGGACTTACGATTGCTTGGGAACTGAACCGCCGGGGTCACCAAGTCACTCTGGTAGAGCGAAGCGGTATCGGCGGGTTGGCGGGAGGGTTTCCTTATCCTGGGAAACCGGAAACTTTCCTCGAACGTTTTTACCATCACATCTTCACGTCGGACGAGCTAATACAACAGCTGATCGAACAAATGGGACTGGCTCAGGGGTTGATTTGGAGACCAACCCTTAGTGGGCTTGTCGCTGAGGGGAAGCTTTGGCCGATGCGAGGGCCCACGGATCTCCTGCGGTTTAAACCTGTTGGGGGGCTCTTGTCCCGGTTACGATTAGGATGGGCCCTTTTTCGCCTTCGTCAAACTAAAAAATGGGAAAATCTGGATCGGCTGACTTGCAGAGAATTTTTCGTGGGCCACGGAGCCACACAAGGTTACGAGCGAATGTGGTCCCCGCTTCTCAGGGCGAAATTTGCCGACTTCGCCGAGGAGGCCTCTGCCGCCTTCCTTTGGGGCCGGGTGGTTCCTCGAGCAGGCTCGCGACATAAACACCGGGAACACCTGGGTTACCTGCGGGGTGGGTTTCAAAAGCTTTTTCGGGCTATGGGGGATGCCCTCATTCCTGCTGGTGTACGGATGATTCTGGGGCAGCCGGTTAACCGGGTGATACCCGGGAAAAACTGCCAAGTTGTGATAGGGGAAGAAACTATCTCTTGCGATCAGGTGGTTTGGACCGCCAGTTTGTCCCTCCTAGCTCGGGTGCTTGATTCCGAAGCAGCGGAGCCGATCCGGAGGCAGCTCCCGAAGATTCCTTATATGGCGGTTACCGTCCTAATTCTTGCCCTCAGTGAGCCGCTCAGTGAGTATTACTGGTTGAACAATATTGACCCAACTGTAAGCTTTGGAGCTGTTATCGAGCATACGAACCTAGCTCCTCCAGAAGACTACGGCGGGGAGCACATCGTGTATGTGGTAAACTACCACCTTCAAGAGGATTCCCGCTTTTTAAGCAAATCAACTGAAGAACTTCTCCAATATCACGAACCCTCGCTGGAACGAATTTTCTCCAGATATTCCCGAGCGAAAATCCGCCGATTGTTTCTCAGCCAGGATCTATTTGCCTCGCCCGTCTACCGTGTGGGGTTTAAAAGCCTGATGCCGCCCCAAAGGGGCTTGGTTCCTGGAGTTGACATTTGCAATATGGCCCAGGTCTACCCCTACGACCGCAATATGAATCACTGTGTTCAAAACGCTGTAGAGTACGTCCGTACCTATTTCGGATCCGGGTAGGAAGACTATGCCGCAACTCTTCCAACTGAGTGTTTCGAAGAGTTAGAGATCTCAGCCCTGTCTCTCTGAACGGGAAAAGCCCCTTAAAACTGGCGACAAATCTGCCGGCGAGTTGGAGGTAAGGCGGGTTGCTTCCTCGGATCCCGATTGCTTGTACCGGGGTTTCTTGCGGCAAATTGGGAAACTTCGAAAAGTTTGCTTGGACGTAAAACCTAGCAGCTCGCGTGTGTTCCCTAGGGTCACTTCTCGAATCTCCCGGTTTTTCAATCTGCAGTGGGACCGCCATTTGACGACCGTAAAGCTCATTTCATCGGAACCGGGAATGATGCTCAACCTCCAGCTGAAAAATTTTGCTTCCAGAATTTGCCCGACCAAAAAGGTAGGTTGGGCCTTGTTTCGGGAAGGTCTCGTCTTCACCTTACAAAGTAAGAATGATTTTGAGATAAATTCCACAAAGTAAGTTTAACCCATTTGAATAGTGTTGCAGTAAGCCAAAAGAGTCTTGCAATAGGCCGAAATTTTAGTCCGGAAACCCCGACCAATCTCGGCGGCATCATCTGTCGAGATTAGCTATGCTTCTCTTAACGTTCCGGAAGATTATAAGATGAGATAAAGGCGGTACCGAATGCTCCCCCAGGAAGGTGACGGAACCCGGTAATCCGTAAGCAGCACGAGTCTATCACTCGCAAGCCCTCGGCAGGCGTCTACTATACGTACGATCATCGGGGAGGTTAGTGTCTCCGACGAACCAACGAATTCCCGAATTAGCAGGTGGGTGACCTGGTGCTGGCGAACAAACTTTAGCAGTTGCTCGGGACTCTGTTCAAGCAGGGTGCTAAGGCTTTCGGAGCAAAATTCCTCCTCCCCTATTACCGGACATGGGAAGTAACCACGACGGGTTTCGTTGGTAAGGAGTCTCACGTTTCCGGCCGGCCACAGGCCCAGAAGTTCCGCTGCTTTCCAAGTTGGTTCGAATCGATCCAGAAAAGCTTCTCGAGGTTCCCATCCTACAGCTACCGGCCAGAATTTGGCAGATCGGTGAACCGCAACAAACAGATATGTTGTAAGAATTCCCAAGAGTAGAATATCCACAAGTCGATCCCACCTGGGGCTGTCCGAGGTTCGTTGCCGCCAAACGGAAACGATAAGCGTGGCCAAAATGGGCAGAAGAAAAAGCTCAGAGCTGGAGCCTGACCAGAACTTTCCGATGATGACCCAGGAAACTGCCCCCCCCGCAAACCACCAACCAAGCCCCTTGGGAATCCCATACCAGAGGATAGCCGGCAAAACTGCCGGAAAAAGCAGCCCTAACTCCTGGAAATGTTGTCCAATCACCCCTTGGTCAGGCCGATTCCGCCCCCAATGGTGATACACGGCCCACCCCGGGCGGTTCGAAGCCGTACCGTCCGGCGGAACCTCATCCCCCAGAGTCCGTAGGACCAGCTCAGCTTCTGCGGGATTAAGCTCTGAGTACTGAACGCTTGTTTGCTTGGCTCCTTGTGCGAGAAAATTTGCCCGAAAACCCGCCTGCATGAGCACGATCATTATGCAGGCCACCACCACTCCCCCGATGCCCCCGACCGGTAAGAGTTGTGATTTGGGAAATTTCCTAATCAAGCTGTAAGCTAGGCCGGCCACCACACCAACGGCTACGAAAATACCCGAAGGAAGCACCAGGGCACAACCACCGGCAAAAAGGCTGGCTACAAGAAACCACCTCGCCTGACGTTCGCAGACACCTCTTACTACCGCCGCAAGGGCAAGACCACCCCAGGCAGCCGAAATCACTTCTGGCGAAGGAATCCCCATGCGGGAATGGACAACCGGGATAAGCAGGACCACCGCTCCTGCTATCCCTCCCCACTCTCTCCCCGTCCAGCAGCTGGCGAAAACCGCGGTAGCCGCGGCCAGCACCAATCCAAAGCCCCAGGTGAGCAAGGCCGGCTGACACAGGTCTCCGATCTGGAGGCCCCAGAAAAAAACGACGTCGGCTAATCCTGGCCCCTTCTCCCCCCACCACCACGGGACCAGCCGAATTCGTTCCGCAAGCTGCCAGGAGCGAATCCACGCCAAGTGGTAAGTAACTGCCTCCTCAGCAGTAGGTGGAGCCAGGGCCATAAAGAAGGAACTTGCCGCCGTCTCAACCGCCCCTAAGGCAATCACCTGCTTGAGCCCACGCGGCAACCCCGGCCCCACAGATTGTGCCAACCACCGCCCAATCTCTTTAAGGGACATCAAGCAGTGGATTCCTCTCGGAACATCTGCTGCCGGCAGTTCCAAACCCGACTGTGCTCCCGGCCGAGGAACGAAGTCGGCGAAATGATCCTGGGCAACACCTCCCCGCCAGACGGGAGGGGACAATTCCGCCTTGCGACGTTTGACTACAAGTGCCTCCGACAACATCCAGGCCAGCGAAACAAGCCCAAAAGCGGCAGCCCCCAAGGTCCCCAGCGAGACCACCAGCTTACTTGCGATACCCAGGGTTCCCAAAAGACCTATCACCAAAGTACCGATAAGAAAGCCAAGCCCAGTTGGCCAAAGTAACTGCTCGAGGAAAGGAACACCTTGATTCCGGGGAAACCAAGCGAGACAGGCTTGCCCCAAACCAAAGGCAGCTAACCAAATTACACACAAGGTGCCTGCTGCTAAAAACGAATCGACCATGTACCGGGAGTAACTTTGTAACTAATGCATCGACGGATCGCTTAGCTGGCAGAAAGGAAGCACCAGAAACCTAGCGGCGAACGCAACGGCTTAAAACCGGACCCAGATATGTGGGCTCCAACCAAAGAGTTTTTCTACTTTACTGAAAACCTACCCAAGTCCTACAAAGACAGCTCGAGCCACTGCGACGGCAATCACAAGCAGAATCCATGCCACCAAAAGTTGCACTTTCCACTTAGGAACCCGATCCACCACTTCCGTATTCGGAATTCGAAGGAATACCGCTACTGCGGATGGTGAACCTTTCCGTCGCGAACGGGATCGGCGAACCTTCCGTGGAGAACGACTGGTTGGCGTAACAAGGGGGGCAATCACAGGAGCAATCCCTTCTCATCCCACCCCAGAAAGCATCCCGTAAAACTAACCTTTTGCAAACTGTTTTGGGTGTCCGCCATGGCACAACCGAGGAAAACGGGCGAACTCCCCCCTTGGGCTCTCTTTATGTGGAAAAGCGATAGGGGAAGGATCCTAACACTGAGAGTAAAGCCCGCTCAACGGAGAATTTCCGCGAGCGCGCCGATTCGGAACGTTCCGGCGAAACCTCACTACCTCACGAATATCTCCAAGAATCTGCCAATCCCTCATGCCCCCCCGGCCCTGGCCCCGGCAACCCTTCCAAATCGGTCCTTATCCCACCCAGCAAGCGAAGACCGGCCAGTTTTTCCCCCGGTCCCACTCATTTCCCCCAACCAGAGGAGTATTGAAAACCTGGCCAGTATCTGGTCCCCTCCCGTGCCGGCCCGGCAAAACCATGAGGCATGTTTGGCAAGTTCCGAGCCAAAAAACTCTCCCGTTCGGAGTAGCCCAGGGGTGGCATCACCTCCTCAAGAACCTCTGCCTCAACGAGATTCTGTCCAGCTAGATATCACCGCCTGTGCGGAAGTTGCGAATCGGAGCCGGATTCCAGTTCTTTCGAACCCGTTCTCCAATCGCCAAATGCCGTCTTATAGGGGCTTTGCTACTCATGGGGGACTAGCACTCGAGCGCGCGTCAGAAAAAACGGCATTCCGGGGCAGCCTCGCAGAAAGCTCTCAAGAATCGGCATCCTGAAAAGCTAAGGCCGGGTTTCTTGATCACTTTGCCATCTGCGTGCCTGAATATCGCGGCATGGCACATTCTTCCGAGTTTCCAAGAAATTGTTCAAATGTTCCCTTAAAGTATAGAAAATCCCCGTGAGGCAAGCGAGGTTAGCCACAAATCAGGGGATTTAGTCCAAAAAACCCCTCCTGAAGCCAGAATCAGCCAAATCCACAATCCGAGTCGGCCACCGCGATCCGTGGTGCCGCCGGCGGAAACATCCGAAGAACCCCCTCATTTAGCGGCATTTTGAACGGCTTGCGAGCCTCACAGAGCATAGCACCTAAGAGGATGAACCCGAAGATTGCGACAATCGCCAATGAGTGAAAAGAATCGGCCTTCCTTGGAAAAGCGAAAACTCCACAAGGAAAAGTCCCACTACTGCGTTTCGAAAAGTAGGCCTATATTTTGCCCATCGAAGATGATCGAGGCTGGCAGGAAGCAAAGTACCTTCTTGGCCGGAGCAATCTTTGCACCCAGGGGTATCCAAACCGCAAGACACTGGAAACTAAAGAATTTCTAAGTTGCTTAACCCCACCCTTTTTCCGGGTTCTCTTAAGGGTCCTCCCAACGCCCCGGATAAAGGCCCACCGGCGGTCTCCGCCACTCAAGACCTCTGAGCCGGCAAACCAAAAACTTGCGAGGTCTTTCGAACGACAAGCAAGCGGTGATTATGCCATGCGGAAGGCCAGAGATAAGCTCCGCCGCAACTTCTCCCTAACCGGCAGCACGATTGACTCCGGTAGAATGCCTACCCACCGAGGAACTCGCTCGCACGCCCAGGAGGTGCATTACCCGCCGAAAATTGCAGGCATCCGGGCCCAAAAATTCGAACACCATTTCCGTAAATTCCCAGTCTTCCTCGGAATCCAAAGCAAAGGGAAAAACGTCGACTTCTAACTCCTTGGGACGAGGAATCAAATGGACGCGTAACGAGCTGATGTGCCGTAAAACAAACTCGGTGGGATCTACAGGAGCATGAGGTCCCAATCGGCGAACCATGCGGGACAAAGTTATCGTCCGGTACCACTCAGCCCAAGGCCCCGTAGAGCCAAGGATGGCCGGTCGCCCCCCATGGTCGCAGTAAGCCACATAATCGACCTCGCCGCACCGTTCCGCCGCCCCAACAAGTAGATCAAGAAAGGTTGAATCGACAAATGGACATATCCCCAGTAAGCGAACTGCAGCCTCGGGTTGGAACCGTTCAACCGCTGCTACAAAACAATCCAATGGCCGATTGCCTGGCCCTCGGTAGAGGGGAATATCCGGAGGTACAAGCCGATCGACAAAATCGTTTTTCGGGTCTTCCGAGGTCACCACCACTACGGCATCAATTCGCTGAGCCTCGGTCGCAGCCCGGACAATCCATTCCAGCACAGGCTTGCCCGCTAGCTTTCGAGCTGCTCGGGCCCTTCGATCAGGAGAAACATAACAAGCGTCCACGAAACAGATCGTTTCCGGCATCCTACCCATGACCAGCCTCCTCCCTCCGAATTTGGAAAGGTGACTCCCGCCTCCGGCAGCCTTGCCTCAATCTATCGCGCGGTCCGCAGGGCCGTCAATACTCTGCTTCGGTCTTTTCACATATTAATCAGGCCTTGGCGGGATATTGACCTGGCCTTGCCCGGAAAACGAACCGCAAACAAAAGAGCCCAAGCCGTCAGGCAAGACCATAATCACTCGAGGAGTTGCCCCGCTTACGTGCGAATTATGCCGAGGACCTCCGACGAAAAATCCTCCCAGGAAGGATTCTTTCGCGCTAGCACCTGTGTACATCAGAGTACAGCTCACCAAAAGCTTCACGGAAAACAATTGGCCGCCCCTCGCCGACCCTCCTCCCCTAAGTAAACTCCCCTGAGTAACCATCCTTGCGGCCAAAAGATTGGTCCAACCGAAGGACTCTCCCGGCCTTGCCCTCTCACTTCGGGAATCCCCCTGTCGAGATTTGCCATCGGGAATCCCCCTGTCGAGATTTGCCAAAGTATATGGAAAGTCTGTGGGCATATTTCCCGAGTTGGCCACTTATGCTCTGCCAACGCACAAGGAGACCGGCACCTACGAAATTCCAAATTGGAAAACTTCCGCTCAATCCCCCTTCTTCTCCAGGTGGTGGAATCTTCACGCATACAAACAACATCTGGTGGAATCTTCACGGATACCAACAAACGTCCCCCGAACTTTCCCCCATCACCTAGCTACACGTCAAACTTTATGGACATATCCCGGTGTCTGCTCTGCCGATGTACTTTCAGCTTTGGTAACTTACCTGGGTCAGGCCTGCCATCTTGACCCCCAAGGTTTATGAACCGCCTAACCCCAAGGTTTACGAACCGCAACGAACTGCTAGCGCTAGCATCAAACCGGACTCAGTTTCGGGGCCTGGTCTTCGAATGGTGGCGGGTAGGAACAGGCACCCGTCAGTTTGACTGAGAGCTAAATGGGCAGCTGGCACTGCACCGTCGTTCCCCAAAAGGGAGGATCCAAAGTGGATGCCTTAGATTCCTTCCATCACGGCCCCAGGACCGAAACGTAGTTCCCCGGTCTTCCGAATGAGGGCCCCCTCCCACTGCTGGCCATCCGGACAAGGCTCACTGGCCGTCCGCCCAAAGCCCAAAAGTCAACACACCCTCACCGGGCCAAATTCATTAGTGGAGGAGCAAATCACCTAGGGGGTATTTCCCCTCCGGACTTCCCTGGCAGGTTTCCCGCCAACAGCTTCAGAAACTGGAAATTCGCGACTTAGTTGCTAATCAAAAGAATCTTCATTTTCACTTAAGGCTAGCCGGGCCCTTGGGTCCCTCAGCCCTTTGAGTTCCAAAGGCATTTTGGGGAAAACGCTTCCTTCACAATGACAGACCGAGCCCAGTCCACCAAGAGTTTGCGGACTTGGGTGACCGTTATGATTCCCAAACATTCGGGAGAGAGGAAAAGATTACCGGCTGGATAATTCCAGAAAATTTAAAGGAAGTTTTCGGTTATACCGATTCTTCCGACTGGCGAGATTTTGCCGGCTAGGGTTCGGGGCCACCTTTCTGAGGTGTCTTTTCGTCAAGGCTAGTCATAAACGACGACGGTCCGACTTTTCTAGGGATGGATAGGTCCATGCAGAAGCTTTGGCAGGTGCTTGGGCAAAAGCGGTGGCATTTAGCCGGCATCCTCGGAACAGCATTGCTGATAATCCTGGCGCTGGCTTGGGAACGAGGCCAAGGCCAGCATGAAAGAAACGTGGACTCCGAGATGCAAACAGGGGGGAGCCTCTCGGAAATTACAGTGGGGAATGGAGCACCGTGGGGAATCCTTCCTAACCCTTCATCCCAAATAGTCCATTTTGCCGCCTTAGAGACCGAGGTCCCCGATGTAACCAAAGCGGCCTCCAACGCGGGCAACCCCAATTCCCAACAGGGTCTCGGTAGGCAAAATCTTTCTGTAAGCGGACACACGCACGGGGAGGGCGGCAAAGATTCCATTGTCCGGGTTTACCCCGTGGCAACTGATCCCGCTCAGGTCGCTGCTCAGATTGAAGCACAATTTCCCCCATCTCAGGTCCGGGTCGCAATTGACCGGCGAAATCGACAGCTCATTGTTCTCGCTCCGGCCGCACTACAGCAGCAAATAGCAGAGTACTTGCAGCCGCCAAAGCAAACCGCTAGCGGCCCTCCAGGCCAGGAACCACTATCGGCACCAAGTCGCCAAGCTGCCCCGAGCCGCACACAAGGTCCCGCTCCTCAGGAAACGCCGGAGTCCTTTCCCGGAACTGACGGAGCCCTCGCTGCCAGTCAGGGCACCGCCTTCCAAGTACTTCCGCTTGGGACAACCGCCCCAGAAGACCTGGAGCACCGATTGCAGCAAATCTTTGGTGCCCGAATCCGCCAGGTGGGCAAAACCCTTCAGGGGCAAACCGCTTACCAGATTCGGACTTTGGACGGAGCAGAACTCCTCGTTTCGATCGACCCCACCAGCCGGTTGGTGCTTGCTCAGGGGCCGCCGGCTACAGTTCCCAAGCTCACGGCCCTGGTCCAAACGCTTCTTTTCCGGAACGAAACTGGTGGTTCTCCGATGGCCCTGGTGGCCCTTCAGCGGCCCCGAACCGGACAGTTAGAGCAAGCCCTCCATACTTTGGAACAGATGTCCCAAGGTGCAGCGGTCCCGAGGGATCAACTGGCATCTCCGGAGTTTAGCGATCCGGCGGCCATCGCCTTGCGTGCCGGGTCGATCGCAACTGCTCCGAGACAGCTCCTCGGAGGCCCATCTCCCGGATCCTCTACCCAGATCCAGCCCCCGCTCTGGTTAGCCCAGGCAACCCAGCCGCCAGCCGCTCCACCTGAGACCCAGGTATCACCGGGAGTTCAACCGGCACCAGCCCAGCAGCCGCCGGCAGCTGCTGGCCAACCGCCCACTCCAGCGGCGGAAGCCCCCGCAGGACTGATCGGCCCGGTACAAATTGAATGGCTGGAAGGTCTCGATGTTCTCATCATTCGCGGCCACGAAAGAGACGTCCAGCGAGTCGCCGAACTCATTCAAGAAATCGAGCGACTCAGTGCCGAAATTGTCCCTGTGATCCAAATTTATCAGCTTCGGCATGTCAATTGTGAGCCTTTGATCACCGTACTTACGCAGATTTACCAACAGGTCTATCAACCCCGTTTGGGAAGTGTCCTCATCTTGGCCCTCGTTAAGCCGAACGCCATCCTCGTCGCAGGCAGGCAAGAAAGTGTCCAAGCGGTGTTGGACTTAGCTCAGCAGTTAGATCGGCCGGTTCGGCCGGAAACCCAATTCCGTATCTTCCGCCTGCGTCACGCCCCGGCTGATCAGGTCGCTCAAACCATTACCAGCTTTTATGAGGATCGAGGGGGATTGGGAACCCGGGTGCGGGTGTCGACGGATTTCCGATCCAACTCGCTTATTGTCGAGGCTAGTCCTCGGGACATGACGGAAGTGTCCGAATTGGTAGCCCAATTGGATACCAGCCAAGCAGAAGCCCAAAGCGAGATCCGTGTGTTCAAGCTGAAAAACGCTTTAGCCACAGAACTCGCCTCGATTCTTCAGGATGCCATCACCGGTCAAGCTTACGGAGTCCGTGCCGTAGGCCAACCAGGAGCCGCCCAACAACAGCAGCAGGAACGTAAGTCGGCGGTGCTCCGGTTTGTGACACTTGACGAACACGGCCGGCGGATCGTCAATTCCGGAATTCTCACCGATGCCGTTATCACGGCGGATGCTCGCGCGAACGCTCTTCTTGTCACCGCCTCTCCGGACAGTATGCCGCTCATTGCAGCACTCATCGAGGAACTAGACCAGCTCCCGATCGCCGAAGCCCAAATCAAGGTGTTCACCCTGGTCAATGGCGACGCCCAGCAGATGGCGGAGATGCTCCAGGCGATCTTCGGCCAGCAACAAGCTGCAGCCCAACAGGTGGCCATCCGTACCGGAGCCCAGCCCGGAGAAAGTGCTCTAATCCCCCTGCGATTTGCGGTCGATGTGCGGACCAATAGTGTGATCGTCTCCGGTACAGCAGGTGACCTCGCCTTGGTGGAAGCGATCCTCCTGCGATTGGATGGCACAGAAGTCCGGGCACGGATGAACAAAGTATTTCGTCTGAAAAACTCTCCGGCAAACGATGTGGCCAACGCCCTCAACGAGTTTCTTCGGAGCGAACGACAACTTCTCCAAATTGCCCCCGGATTGGTCAGTGCTTTCGAACAAATTGAGAGGGAAGTGGTCATTGTCCCGGAGCCAGTTAGTAACTCCCTCATCGTCAGTGCTACTCCGAGGTTTTTTGAAGACATTCTCAAGCTGGTTGAGGAGCTGGATGCGCGGCCCCCCATGGTCATGATCCAGGTGCTTATTGCCGAGCTATCGCTAGGGGATACGGATGAGTTTGGGGTAGAGCTCGGCTTGCAGGATTCCATCCTATTTGACCGCAGCGTGGCGGGAACCGGGACCTTGGCGGGCACCAATATCCCCGGATTCCTGTTTAACACTACCGATCCTTTAGGAAACAGCAACTCCGCGGCTGCTTTGGCCCAATCGGATCGGATCGGCACTCAGGGGATCACCAACTTCAGCTTAGGGCGGGGCAACGCGGAACTAGGTTTTGGCGGTTTGGTATTGTCGGCATCGAGTGAATCGGTGAGCGTTTTGATCCGTGCCCTGAAGGACACTCGCCGCCTAGAAATCCTTAGCCGGCCCCAGATCATGACCATGGATAACATGATGGCCCAGATCTTGGTGGGACAAGAAGTTCCCACCATCAGTGGAACGCAATTCACCGATCTTGGTGGTCAGATTAACACCATAACCTGGCGGGAAGTTGGACTGATCTTGACGGTCACCCCAAGAATTAGCCCGGACCGTCTGGTGGTGATGGAAATCGACGCCACCAAGTCGGAAGTAGGTCCGGAAGCTGAGGGAATCCCGGTTTCGGTTTCCCAAGGGCAGGTGATTCGTGCTCCGAGGATTAACACCACCTCAGCGCGCACCGTGATCAGTGCGGCCGATGGGGAGACGGTAGTCTTAGGCGGTCTGATTACGAAAAGCAAATCCCAAGCCCAGCGGAAAGTACCGATTCTCGGAGATATTCCTTTGGTGGGTCGGCTTTTCCGCTACGATGCCATGCAAAACAGGCGAACGGAGCTTTTGATCATCATGACCCCACATATTGTTCAAAACGAAGCTGATATCGAGCGGATCAAACAAATCGAGTCCGCACGGATCAATTGGTGTCTGCGTGACGTCATGGAATTGCACGACGGCCACGGCCTGCAAGCCCGGGGATGCCAACCACCAGCACCGTGGCAGGTGCAGATTCGGTATCCCCAAATGGAAACACCGTTAGCCGAACCCACTCCGGCGGAGGTCACACCTACGCCCCCTCCGGCAAACCAACCCGAGCTAGCGGTGCCCCAAGGCCCCGTGCCGACCCCACCCGGACCTTAATTTCCCTGCGGCAACGGTGATGACGTCACCTTAAAGTTTCCCCACAAACAATGGATCTTCGCAAAACGAACAGAACGAAATGACTTTCCCAAATCAAGACATGCAAAGGTCGCTGAGAACCAAGACTGAAGTGCCCGTGGCATTTGCGAAGATCATGAAGTGTCAATAGGCGGTGGAGAAATATATGCGGCCGATGAAAACCGCGACCTTTCGAATTCGGTGTTGGCAACAAGGCGATGGTCCTGGAAATAGGAGTCTGCAACTTCTCGGCAAAAGCCCCGAAGAAAAGAAGCTCTCGAAGCTTTAGGACCGTGACCCCAGGGGATGGCGAACCATAGTTTCTTGATTGTCCTCGCGAGATGTTGGAGAACGCCGTTCCCAATCAATTCTCCTAACAAAACCGGGAGTCAAGCTCTTTAAATACCGAAGTCAAGTCATCCTCGCGAAAGGGAAACCGTGGAGATAACCGTGAGGAGCACTCCTTCTCAAGACAAGTTTCCGCAAGGATTTGGAGGTTCATCCGTGGCAAGACAACCTGCTTGGGTGATCTCTGCGAGCATCATCTTAACCCTGGCTACTGGACCTACGATGGCAATCGCACAAGGGATAGGTCTTCCCCTACGGTGGAAGAATGAGAAGCGGGAGTATGGCATTCCGGACACCATTGTAGCGGTATGGACCTACGCGGTGGCCCACACTCCCGGTCAACCCCCAACACGGGGCTTTGGGGGCCGAATCATGTTTTACCAGGATGGCCGCGAAAAACCGATAAAAGTGGACGGCACGCTGGTAGTCTATGCATTCGAGGAAACGGGCAACCATGAACAAAAAGTCATTGCAGATCGGAGGTACGTCTTCAGCCCGGAGGAACTCCAACGATCCTACAGTCAGTCGCGTTTGGGACATTCGTACAGCATCTGGCTGCCATGGGACGAAGCGGGCAGTCCGCAGCGAACCGTTAGCCTCATTGTTTGCTTTACAGCCCGCCAAGGCAGCACAGTGGTCAGTCAGCAATCGAAGGTGAGCCTCCCCGGCCCACGCAATCCTATAGATAAATCGGAGGAAGCTTTCGCAAGCAGCCCGGCCGGTAAGCAGCCGCAAGTGTGGACCGTCCCCACTCCGGTACGAGCTCAAGCCCGACCAACCAACCCGACCGGGGTGGAGTCGGATCTTCCCTCACCCCCTAACCCCTCTCCACCAACTCCCCCCCTTAGCCCGGCCACCACTCAGGCCCCACAAGCCGGGGGGCCGCAGCTTACACCCCCAATCCCCCAAGGCACTTGGGGCTTCAGTCCGATCCCTCAACCCACGATCTTCAAAGCAGTCCTCCCTAACGGAACGCCCACAAGTTGGCAGCCCGCTCGGCCAGAGCCGACCGTTCAGCCTGCCAGTTATCAGGGTCCAACCCCAGGGACCAGCCCGGCGGGGCATTCCCCACCCTCCAACCCTCTTCGAGCATCCAATTCCCCTGGGTTTGGCAACCCAACGGGTGTACCTCCGGCCGGGGTCAGCCCCCAAACTTATCACAACTACCCAGAAAGGAACTCCCAGCAACTAGACTCGGCTTTCACTCCGGCGTTATCCCCTCCGCAAACTGCCTCAGGAAACCGTACTCTTTGGAGCGGACCCGGTTCCCTCGAGACCCCTGCGGCCCAAAGAACACGATGAAGGTAACAGGAATTTATCCTTATGAATTGACTACAAAGTCCCCACTCTCCGAGCGAATTATTTCAGGTACCCAACGAGGCTCGGTAGCCCTCCAAGCGTTCCCGGAACTTTTGCATTTCCTTCTCATAAATGGGAACCCATTCCGGGTTAGGATTCACCGATGCGGCATAGCGGACCATCGTAGCCACCGCACCGGCGACAGAGAAAGGTTCCCCCACCCCGTGCTGGCGGCGAAGAAGCGTTTCTACGCCGGCCAAGGCTGTTACCGCCGCACCGAGGGCTGGTCCCTCGGCCGATACCAGCCGTTCCAGCCGGCGATTGAGCACACTGGCCAGTATCTCGCACATCAAATCGCTTCGAGCAATTCCGCCAGATACGGTTATACGGGTAATCTGTTGACCGGCCCGCTCGTGGGCTTCGATACCCAGGCGAATCAAATAGGCAATCGCCTCTAAAGCAGCCCGGAAAACCGTACCGACCTTCTCCGGCCGGCAGGGGTACCACACCGGCTGAACTACTCCACGGATCCCTAAAGACGGCTCCGACTGCACAAACGGCATCACCTGTATACCTTCCGAACCTGGAGGAAGTTGCCGGGCTTCGGCCTGAAGTGCCGACCAATCCGGATTCTCCCCCACAACGGAATCCAGAAATTGGGCCCCATTGTTGTAGCATCGCATCCATAGATAGGGACCCCAATTCAGCCGCATGACATCGAGCGCGTCCGAACTGGGCAATCGATCGGAGGAAGAATTAACTACCGCGGAATTGCCGAGGATTACGGCTACCTGCCCGGCATCTACTGCCCCCCCACCTACTAAGCCTGCCTGCTGATCGTCGGAGGTGGGAAAGATCCACGGAGCCTCTTCTGCCACCAGCCCTACCTCGGCACATACATGGGCAGCCAGCCGCCCAATCGGTTCATACATATCGATAATCCGTGGAAGTTGCTTCCAAGCCAGCTCGCGATACTCCTGGTTTTCGAGGGCTCCCAGCATCTCCCGGCACCACTGGCAGGTCCGCAGGTCCATGATCCCTGTGGAGGCCGCCGAGGAGACACTAATCACGTCAAAATTACCGGTAAGATAGCCGGCAGCTAAAGGACCATGGGGTAGAATCCGCCATGTCCGCCGCCATGCTTCTGGAGACAAGTAGGAAGGATCTTCGTCCTTAACTAAATGGCTGAGGGAATAACGGTCTGCCCAAGGGCCCCCAATGAGCTCCCGAACTCGTGCGGATCCTCCCAGTCGCTCTTCGCCTTTGCGGCGGTAGTCGGCCAAAGTTTGGTCGTTCCAACAGACAGCCCGCCGAACCTGGACCCGATTCTTGTCGATCCTGCCAGCCGTATGATGGGTGGCCGAAATTCCTCCCGCTATCCAGTGGTGGAGGCGACCGGCGTCCCGGAGGGCAGCTACCATGGCCCGCACACTGGCCCGAGCTTGCCCCTCCAATTGCATCAAGTTAAGCTCCGAGATCCGCTCATCATACGGTTCCCCCTTCCAAAGATCTGTAGGCAGCCGCACCTCCGCCACCACCTGGCCAGAAAGATCAAAAGCCAGGCATTTCACGGCCCCCGTGCTAAAGTCCCAACCCGTGATAATACTTTCCGGCGGCACAAAGCGAAGAGTATCGGCCATGGCCCATCCCTCAGAATCTTTAGACTCCCAAGTTTTCAACTTCTCCCGCAAGCCACACTCACCCTTCCAGGCTTTCATAACACCGGTTGTTGTCTTCCCTTAACCCGGGTTCCAAATCCGGGAAAAGCTTTTCCACAACCGCTGGGAATTCCATGTTGGACGGAGACCCCTCCGTCAAAGCACCAATACACTGACCAATACACTGAGAATAATTTCACACCGAGAATAACTTCGCACCGCCCCAAATCCGAACTTCTGGTACTCTAGCGATGCCCACCCCGAGCCCCAAGGTCGCACTTTGAAAAAGCGATCTTCATACCGCAAAACCCACAAACGCTCTTCATTAGCGGTCTATTTCTCTAGGGAATCTCGTCGAAAGATTGTAAAGTTTCCGTTAACTTGTGAAAATGGGAGGCAATTGAATGGCTATTTTTTCGCCATATCCGTTGGAAATTCGGTTTCGACATAGGGATCGATTTTCATCGTAACGGGTTATAACCATGGCAAACACAATGAGCAGTGGTCGCTATAGGATTTTGATTACTGAGAAGTTGGCCTCGATGAGCCTGTGGTCGCCCATTCCGTGGTTGTCCTGCCTTTTCGGATTTCTCCTTGCCTTATCAACCCCCTCGGTTGTGCAACCGGGGGAAGAGCCAGGCGGGAGTGCCCCCAAGACCTCGGCCGAAACGGTTGCCGGTGTGTCCCAGGGAGAGGGGGGCATCCTGCCCGAATTAGATCCGCTACTTTTAGGTCTCGACGACCGGCCGCTCCGGGCGATCCGGCAGAGCATGGAAAAATTTGTCGAAGCAAAAGAAATTGCTGGAGCCGTGTCGTTGGTCGCTTACCGCGGAGCAATCGTTCACTGGGAGGCAGTAGGTTTCCGCTCCCTAGAAGACCGCCAACCCATGACCCGTGACACTCTTTTTGCGATTGCCTCGATGACCAAGCCGATTGTCGCCACGGGCTTAATGATCCTGGTAGATCGAGGAGAAATCTGCCTGGATGAACCTATAGCCACTTATTTGCCGGAATTCAAAAAGTTAAAACTGCCCGATGGACAGCCACCTAAGTCCCCGCCAACGGTCCGGCAACTTCTCACCCACACCTCCGGCCTTCATCCCGACCAGCAAATGCACGGCAATCTTGCCGAGACAGTTCGCTACCTCGCTTCCCAGCCGCTCCGGTTTGAGCCGGGTACCCAATGGGCCTATGGTCCAGGACTCACCGTTGCCGGGCGGATCATCGAGGTTGTTTCCGGCAAGGAGCTTGAGAAATTCCTCCAAGACGAAATTTTCCAGCCCCTGGGGATGGTCGATACCACCTTTCACCCGTCTCCGGAGCAGCAAAAACGGCTGGCCAAGTTATATCAGAAAAACCGCCAAACTGGGGACTTGGTGCCCGCTGAACATTGGTTGATCAATTTGTCCCCTACCGCCCCGGCGAATCCCTCCGGTGGACTTTTCTCCACGGCCAAGGATCTTGTTCGCTTTCATCAGGCAATTCTGGATGGCGGGATCCTGGGAACACAGCGGATCCTTAGGGAGGAATTGACTCTGGAAATGAGAAGAATTCAAACGGAGCAACTCACCACCGGGTTTACCCCTGGCAACGGGTGGGGATTGGGGGTTTGCATCGTTCACCAGCCTCAGGGGGTTACTGCTATGCTTTCTCCGGGAACTTTTGGTCACGGAGGTGCTTTCGGAACCCAAGGATGGATCGATCCCGAACGGAAAATGATTTTTATCCTCTTAATCCAGCGGCTGGGACTTCCTAATGCGGATCAGTCGGCATTCCGAGAAACCCTCCAAACTCTCGCCACTGCTTCCCTCCGATGAGCCGCGGCAATCCACTCCGTAATCTCTATCCTTTCCTATAAATCTCACAGATCTCACAGATTGTCTTTTTGCCAGCGGTCGAAACATAGTGTCCTGAGGTGGCCTCTCAAAAATTTACCTAGGCCCAAGGGGAAAGAAGACCAGGCCACTTCACCAAACCCAATCAACCTTTTTGCGAGGTGAGACCTTCGAAAGTTTGAGTGGCTTCGGCCGGCAGCATCCCAAATTGGCCGAGGACGGACTCGGCAGCTTCTTCTCCCGAATGGATACAATGGGGAATCCCCACCCCGGTATAGGCATTGCCAGCAAGAGCTAAACCAACCCACCTCCCCACACAGCTACGGATACGAGCGACCCGCTCCAAATGCCCGACATCATACTGGGGCATACTTCGTGGCCAAGGGAAAAACCACCTTTTCTCCGGCAGTCCCCGAATATCAAACAGCCTGACCAACTCGGGGAGCACAATTTCCTGCACTTCTTCGGCAGACTTTTGGGCAAGATAGGGATTTCGGGCCCCTCCCACGAAAACACGTAAAAGGATCTTTCCTTGTGGTGCTCGATGCAAATACTTCTGGCTGCTAAAGCTGACGGCCAAGATGGGACTCCGCTCCGCTGCCGGGATGACACACCCCATGCCATCCAAAGGATGCCGAACCACCCGCCGATCGTAGGCCAAGGCAAGGATGGCCGTCCCTTCATAGCGAATACTCCCGAGAAGTGTGGCTAACTCCACGTCGGTCGGCTCCAACAATCGGGCCGCTACCCCGGCCGGAACAGCCAGAATCACCGCATCGAAAGTTTCGGCGTCCACCCTGCCTAAGGAATGTTTCCCGGTGTCGCATCCCTCCCTCGTGGCCGATTCCGAGGATCTTACCGCCTCCCCCCTGTCCGGCTTGCCGGTCGCCTCGGGTAAACACAGCTTTTCCTCTCCTCCTGCCGAGAAATTGGGGGGCTGTCCGGCGAGCTCGCCACCGATGCACGAGGTGGTTAGCACCCGCCAACCTGGACTCTGGTACTCCAGGGCAATCACAGGAGTTCGTAATCGCACGGAACCCACCGGCAAGGCCGCCTCCAGGGCTTCCACCAATTGCGATAACCCCCCGCGGAGGGTCACAAACATGCTATAACGGGCTCCGCTTTCGCGGCGATGAGCTCGGGTTCGAGCTCGTTCCTTCCGCATCGCCCGGATGAGACTCCCATACTGTTGCTCCATTTCACGAAAGCGGGGTAGTGTTGCCAACAAGCTCAGTTTTTCCATGTCCGCGGCGTATACCCCACTTACCAGAGGTTCCACCAGCCGATCAAAAACCTCTGCCCCAAACCGGCGACGTACAAAAGCCGCCACACTTTCATCACTAGATACCTTCCGGGGCGGGAGAAAGTATTCCCATGCCGCCCGCAGTTTCCCCCAGGGACTAAGCAGAGGAGTTAGGGCCATCGGCCAAAATCGTGTAGGGGCCATCATCAAAAACCCGTCCGGCAGCCGGAACAGCCGACCACGTCTCACCACAAAGGTGCGGCGGTTGTCCGGATGGGTGGACGTCAATTCTCCCTCCAGTCCTAATCTTCGGCACAAGCTCAACCCCCAAGGGTAAGTCGTGATAAAGTTATCCGCACTCCACTCTACTTGATAACCATCTTCGTGAACGGTTCCCAACACCCCTCCCACACGATGGCCGGCTTCAAACAGCACCACCTCTATCTCGGGTGCTAACTCCCTGAGCCGATATGCCGCCGAAAGGCCCGAAATCCCGCCACCAACCACTGCTATCCGCACCACGCTCTCTTTCCTCGCTTTAGCGGATGAATTAAACGCGTTAGCCTATAAACCAAAACGTCATCCAAAACTATTCCCGCCAGTCAGGCCAGGAACCGCTTCGTCCGGCACCCAACCGTCCCCCAAAATTTCCCCATCAAAACGAATTGCACAAGCCCGGAAGTCGGGCTAGCAATTCCCGCTTAGCTAGTACTTAATATTATGCTTGGGGTAAGAAGGAGCATTTATGGCTCGCGAGGATGGGTGGCCCGTTCTGTACCGCGAAAAGATGACCGGATTTCAAGGATCGGATTTGGTACGTTGGGCCGTGGGGGTTGCCGGCAGAAATGACACAGGATGCACGCTACTGGGCCCCCGAGCCCGGCTATGGTTTGCCTGCCGAACCGCCACTGCTTCTACCACCCCGGACCGGATACTTTAGTCCCAACCTGGGGAGCCGAACAAGCCCGGCAAAATTTTCGATTTACTAGCCCCGTGGCAGCGTTTCCCGGCAAAGAAGATGACACCGAAAATGCGGAACATCCACTTATTGAAACCCAAAACCGGCGAGTGAGGCTAAGCCCGCCTCTATTCGGCTAAAATGTTGTCATGCTAACGAAGCGGAGGTTCGGATCCGGCCATTCGCCTTCCAAATATCCCGAACAAGCTGACGATATACCTCCACGCTGAAAGATATGAAGGGCAAAACATCCCTCCCTTACAGCACTCGATTACTCACCATGTTAGTGGGGATACTGTTGGCCGCGGGTTGTGGGGGAAAGCAACCCCGGAAAGCAACATCGCGAGAGGGCAATGATTTTAGCCGTCTTTCCGACGTCGAGTGCATTCAGTTGCTAGGCCACCGGAACCCGTTAGTTCGACGGCAAGCAGTTGGGGAGCTTGCCAGCCGAGGCTCCCGGGTGGTACCCAAGGTGGTAGAGGAGCTCCGACGTCCAGAAAATTCCTCAGCAAAATCCGCGGCTGCGGAAGTACTTGTTCTTTTGGGTCCCGCCGGTAAAGAAGCTGTGCCGGCCCTCACCCGGGCAGCGGCGGATATTAATTGGCCGGATCGCTATCTTGCCGTTCGCGCCTTGGGCGAAATTCCAGCCTCTTCGGAGGATGCGGTTCGGGTCCTCATACAGCGTTTGGAAACCGATCCGGAAGAACGAGTACGAGCTGCCGCCGCCCGCTCCCTCGGCAAAATCGCAGCAGCGTCCGAGCTGACCCGGTCTATGGTCCTGCCGGCCCTTCTGGCCGCACTAAAAAAACCCGATCCCCTCGTTCAAGCCGAGCTAGCAGAAGCCCTCGGACTCTGCGGACACGGCTCCCCAGAGGTGATAAAGGCCCTAAAAGAGTTAGCAAATTCCGGCGACTTCATCCTTCGCCAGGCTGCACAGGAAGCACTCCAGAACCTGGAGAAACGCCCCTAGACTGGGCCGCCGCAATTTCGAAAAGCTGGCAAAACCCCGGCCAAGTTCTCAACCCACCTCAGCTCCCTCTTACTTGGGCCAGTCGGTGCCTTTTGGGCCAAAGTGCAGGATCCGAATCCGACGAGCCTCCTTGGTCTGCCCGAAGATCATGGCTTGGTCTGGCCGAACATCACGGACTCGATACTATGCAATCAAAGCTCGGAGCCGAAACACAGTCTCCGCCTAGCAATGCCATATCCCGTAAAAAACTTGGCAGCTCTCCGTGATCTACCTCACAACTCGGCATCCTTAAATCACCGCCACTTCCAAGAAAGCTTCCATTGGTGCCGGAGCTCCCTTCGTTGCGCCGACCCCGCCCGATCAAACTTCTTTAGCTTCGATCCAGGACATCATCCGTCGGAGCCGGCGGCCAACCTCTTCGATGGGATGTTCTCTCTCCCGTCGCCGCATGGCCTTGAAAGAAGGTGCGTTGGCC
>Ga0308410_1000476_pt1 | contig 21614 bp, 22 predicted proteins | sample HotsprOSTMatCore_FD_203467 | JGI IMG/M metagenome (GOLD analysis project Ga0308410, IMG submission 203467) | Hot spring phototrophic mat microbial communities from Octopus Spring, Yellowstone National Park, Wyoming, United States -... | ecosystem: Environmental > Aquatic > Thermal springs > Hot...
AAGTCAGAACAAAAAAATTACATTTATTTCAAAAGAGAAAATTTTTAACATACAAAAAGGGAATTTTAATATCTAGAAAATGCCATTGTGAGTGTTTATGAAAAATTTCATAAAATTAATATCCAATAAAAAAGAAAGCCATATTTAATTATTAAAAAAACAGGCATTTATAACTTCTTTAATGGCAATATGTTAAAAAAAAGATAATCAGCATTCAATATGGCAATAGCAATAAAACTATTTTCAAATCTATTTTTCTGATTTTCCAGCAATATAGCCAATAACTTAGCACATTATTAAAACTTTTTCTGCAAGATATAATCCTATTTCAAGATATTTATAAAAGTTGCACTCCATCTGTTTCTTCTTTGCATTTAAAAAGTTTATTCAACTGATTTTTCGTAGGCTTTTTTGTATTCAGGATTTTTGTCAAGGAATTCCTGAATTTTTTTCCAGTTCTTCATACTGTACTGAGTAAAATCTTCTTCCGTAATACCAAAATTCTTATAAAATTCTTTTCTTTTTTCCTCCAGCAACTTTGTAGTATAGTCTTCAATGTTTACATTTGTATCCATAGTTATGTTTGTTTGAGTTGATATATCCTCAAGCCATTTTCTCTGAGAAAGATTAAACAATATCCACAATTCCACAAATTTTTTTGGACTATCAAGAATTAGTTTTTCTCCGGGTTTTAATGTGATCAGATTTGTAATACTACTTACTTCATCCTTCCTTGTAGAAACTTTTTCATCTTTTCCTTCCTTCTTAACACATGAATTAATCAAAACATAAAAAATAACCAGTCCAATTATTAAGTAAGAAGTCAATCTTCTCCCCATTTATTTCTCCTTTTGCTATATTTTTTTATTAATTCTAAAAAGTCTGTGAAAAAAATGCAAGAAATTTGTTTTCTTTCCGATAGAATATTAGGGTTGTTTATGTCCTTACAGACTATAGACTTAATTATAGCAGGAGTTTTGATTTTTGGATTTATTTGGGGATTTAATAAAGGTTTTCTTTATATGTTTTTCAGTCTTCTTGGGATAATTACAGGTATATTTGCAGGCATTAAAATACCCCCCATTTTGTTTTCTATTTTTAAATTTACCCCTCAAGTATTGCATCTTGTTACGGGATTTATTCTGTTATTTCTTATTTGCTACTCTCTTTCTATGAGAGTAAGTAATTTTTTGCTGGACATACTGGAAGAAATTGATATAGAATGGTTAGATTCTTTACTTGGGGGAATAATAGGAATAATCCAGTTTTTTCTTCTATTAGGTTTAATATTCAGCATTTTAAAAGAAACAAACCTAATTACTTTTTTAAAAGCAGAAAAACCCTCATTTCTTCTAACACATTTGCTTAATTTCTTTAATTTACTGATAAAGTTTTTCTTCAGATCATAAAAAAACCAGGGTCCTGGCAAGACCCTGGTTTAATAACACCGTTAGTAATCAAAGTTACTTATTCACTTTGCTAGCAAGTTTTTTACCTACTTTAAACTTCACAACTTTTTTAGCAGGAATTTTAATGGGAGCACCAGTTTTTGGGTTTCTTCCCATTTTTTCTTTCTTCTTTTGAACTTCAAAAGTACCCCATCCTACAAACTGGACTGATTCCCCCTTTGCTAAAGAAGATTCAATAATAGAAAGAAAAGTATCAACCAGCTCTCCAGCCTTTTTCTTTGTTACTGCGGCTTTTGCAGCCAGAAGATCAATAAAATCTGTTTTCGTCATATTTCACTCCTTTTTATAAAAATTTTGCTTTTAATAAAGGTTAAATTAAAAAATTTATCAGGATTTTAACATCCTTTAAAAAGTTACTTTATTTTATATCATTATAAAAATAAAATCAATTAGCGTGCAATTAAAAATATAAAAATTTTTTTAATCCTTTCCTTATTGTAAACGTTTTATAAAATCAATATCAGAAACCAGATCCATTTTTCCAGTATTGTAGGTAATATTAGAAGTATTATTTTCATCAGTAATACCGTACAAAGAAAACAAAGTATACTTAGTATTTGCTTTAAAATTCAAGTTAATTATTTTTTCTATTTCGTTGAGCTCAGCAATATTTACAGGGAATGGTTTTCTGTATATTACATAACTTTCATCACCTGATTCAAATGCCCAGAAATTCTCTTTTTTTATTGTCTGTTTTATGTAGGGGGCTCTCAGCAGTTTTATGGCAAACTCTTCAAAAACCTCTTCGTTTTTAGAGAATAACGGTGCAATTTCGGGATATTGAATCAGATATGAGTAGCGACTTATAAGGCTTTTTAAATCTCTATAGTTGGGATTAATTTTGTATGCTGAATGCCACGCTTTTACTGCCTCAAGAATTTCATCCTGTTTGATGTATGCATTACCCATTGTGTAATAAAGTTCACACTGTTTTTCTTTTGAAACCTTGTTTAAGTTTTGCTGGCAGAATAAAATTGTTTCTTTTATCTGGTTGTTTTTTAAATAGGTATCCGCAATCTTTGGGATAACTACATCATTTTCTATTTCTTTCTCTAAGAGTTTCTTTAATAAATCTATGGCTTTAGAGTAGTTTTTTGTGGCTATATATGCATCAGAGAGAGAAAAAACTGAGTTTTTATAAAATGCATCATCAGTAATCTTATAATTTGAAACCACAAATTCAAGATGTTCAATAGCCTTTATGTATTCATTTGAATGATAACAGGAGACACCGAGCATAAATCTTACCCTCAAATTGTCTGGCTTCAATTTTATGTATGATTCAAGGTATTCTCTTGCCTTTCGATAGTTGCCTTCTTCAAACATAATTTCTCCAGCTCCAAACAAGGCCTTTAAATTCTTTGGTTCTTTGTCAAGAACTAAAGCATAGTATCCAAGTGCTTCGTTGTATCTTTTTATTTTTTTATAATTCTCAGCAACCTTTAAGAATATTTGATTTTTAATCTCTTCCTGGGCAGATAGAGCGGCAGCTACCGAGGCTTTTTCGTAGTAAAATACAGCCTGCTTGTAGTCTTTCAGTCCCTCATAAGCCTGACCAATGTAGTATTTTATAAGAAAATCCTTTGGATCATCCTTTAAAATTTTAAGGGCAAGGTTCAAAGCCTTTTTATAACTTCCTTCTTTAAGACTTTTTTCTATAGTTACAATAGTTGTATCCTTCTTTATAAAACGCAAAATAAAAAGAAGTATTAATCCAACAAAAAAAAGTGCAACTGATATCCAGACAAGTATAATTATATTTATTTCTTTCATAATTCTTTACTCAAAAATTTTTTGAATTTTGCTTCATAACCACAATATATAAAAAACTTAATAACTGGCCTGTCATAAGAAAACCTATAATTTATTATAAATCATGGGATACAGTGTATTCCCGATTCAAGACCGTCTAAAAATACAGCAAAATAGCATCCCCCACATAGTATAAGAAAGTTGGCTATTTATCAAACAAACTCGTCCTTAAAATACAATCGGGATGAAAACCCATAAAAATTGAGTTTTCACACTGTCTCTTTTGCTTGCATTATCTAAAATCAACACTTTTAGACAACACCACTATTAATTATAACTTCTTATTTAACTTTTGCAAATATTTTTTGATATTCAATGTCAAAAATTTCAACTTTATGCCGATTATCTAAAAGGGAGGTCTTTATGATGAGAGCACTGTGGACTGGAGCATCTGGAATGATAGGGGAACAGTTTCATATTGACACAATAGCCAACAATCTTGCAAACATTAATACAACTGGTTTCAAGAAAACAAGGGCAGAGTTTGAAGAACTTCTTTATCAGACATTAAGACTTGCGGGAACACCATCAAGTGAGATAAGTCAATATCCCACAGGCATTCAGGTTGGGCTCGGTGTAAGACCTGCTGCCACCCAGAAGTTTTTTACACAGGGAAGTTTGCAAAATACGGGAAATAAGCTTGATCTTGCAATAGAAGGAGAAGGTTTCCTTGGAGTAACCCTGCCTGATGGGACACTTGCTTACACAAGGGATGGTTCACTAAAAATTGACAGTAATATGGAAATTGTTACATCCCAGGGATATAGATTAAATCCTCCAATTGTCCTTCCGGAAGATTTTGAGTTAGGCAGCCTCACAATTTCTAAGGATGGTCTTGTAACAGTTAAGGTTGCTGGAAGTGATGAAGATATTGAAGTGGGAAGAATTTTACTTTACAGATTTATTAACCCGGCTGGTTTAACAAGTATTGGTGAGAATTTTTACAAAGAAAGCCAGGCATCAGGCCCGGCAAGAGAGGGGACACCTTCTTTGGGTGGATATGGAAAGATTCATCAGGGTTTTTTGGAAATGTCCAATGTTAATGCCGTTCAGGAAATGGTTGATATGATTGTAGCTCAGAGAGCCTATGAATTTAACTCAAGGACAATACAGACAAGCGACTCAATGCTTTCTACTGCAAATTCCCTTAAGAGATAATAAAAGATAGTTTATTCTTTATTTGTAAATGTTTAATATTTATGATAAAATATAGTTAAAATTTTTAAGGACAGGATATGGAATTTAATAATAAAGAAGTTAAAAAAGTTTTTCTTATCGGGATTGGCGGGATAGGAATGTCAGCTTTAGCTGTAATTCTTAAAGAAAGGGGGATAGAGGTTAGTGGTTCTGATAAGAGCCAATCTAAAATCACTGATATTCTTCAAAAAAAAGGTATAAAGGTTTTTATAGGGCATAACACTACTAATCTCTCAGAAGATACAGATCTTGTGGTATATACAAATGCAATACAAAACGATAATCCTGAATTTCAGAGGGCAAAAGAGCTAAATATTCCTGCTATAGAAAGGGCAGTAATGCTTGATCACCTTGCAAAATCAAAATTTACGATAGGAGTTTCTGGCACGCATGGTAAAACCACAACCACATCTATGATTGCAAAAATATTTTTAAATTCTTCTCTTGATCCCTCTCTTGCTGTCGGTGGTTTTCTTGAAGAAATTGAAGGTTCTGGATACAAAGGAAATAGTAAATATTTTATTTATGAAGCCTGCGAGGCCTTTGGATCTTTTTTAAAACTTCATCCTGATATTGCGGTGGTTACTAATATAGATGACGATCATCTTGATTATTACAGAAATTTCAAGAACATAAAAAATGCATTTTTTGAATATCTTTACAGAAATCTTCCTCCTTATGGTATTATCATTTATAATGAAGATGACAAACCCTTGAAAGATGTAGTGAAAAAAATAAAGAATAAACGTAAAGTCTCTGTTGGCATAAAAAGTAAAACTGCAGATTTTATTGCAAAGGAAATTGTGCTTGATGATTTTTCTTCAAATTTTGTAGTTTATAAAAATGGAGAAAAACTTGGTAGATTTCTGGTTAATATACCGGGCATTCATAATGTTTATAATGCACTTTTTGCTATAGCTACTGCCCTGATAAATGGAATTAACTACGAAGATATTTATAGAACACTTGCAAACTTCAAGAATGCTGATAGAAGATTTCAGATTAAGTTCAAAACCCCTTCTCTTACAGTTATAGATGACTATGCCCACCATCCATCTGAAATTGAGGCAACATTGAATGCAGCAAAAAATCTTTCCATGAGGAAAAATGCTTCACTTATTGCAGTTTTTCAACCTCATCTGTATTCAAGAACCCAGTTTCTTTACAAAGACTTCGCAAAATCTCTTGCAATTGCTGACAAGATTGTACTTACAGAGATTTATGCTGCAAGGGAAAAAAACAAAAACAATATAAGTTCAGAAATAGTTTACAATGAAATATTAAAAATAAAAGGTGGAGAAAGTGTTGTCTATTCTAAAGACTTAGATGAAATTCCTCTAATTCTTAAACGACTTGTTGGGAATAAAAACAGTATAGTAGTAACCCTCGGAGCAGGTGATGTGTGGAAGGTTTCTGATAAGCTTGTTAGCAATCTTTAATATATATACTTTTATTTTTTGTGAAAAAATTAAAGAAAGAGAAATAAGTATTAATGGTTATTACATAAGAGAGTTTTCAAAAGAGACAGCAGTTGGGCTTAGAGCCAAGGCTTTAGGGGATTTCTACTTTAACAAAGGGAAATATACAAAAGCCATTCACTTTTATGAAAATGCTATAAAGTATTTACCAAATGAAGCAGATTTATACTTTAACCTTGGAAATATCTATGCATCACAAAAGGTCTATCCTTTAGCAATCCATTACTTCAAACTTGCCACTGAAAAATACACTTTACCTGAAAATTTTGGCAAAACTCAGAAAAATTTTTATCTTTCACTCATAAGGTATGCTTTTTCCCTTGAAAAAATGAAAGACGTAAAGGATAATCACTCAAAAGCAAAAGAGGTGGTAGTAAAAATTAACTCATATCTTGATGAAATTAACGAAAAATTTCCAGAAATTAAACCCGAATTGGAAAAGTTATACCTTTTGATGTACGGCACAACCACAGTAATTCCTTTTAAGTAAATCAAAGTTATTTTTTACTCAAGGGCGCAAGGGAAAAGAATTTTTCCCCGTATTTATAAACTTCTCATAATCATCGGGAACCATAACCATATCAACACCTGCCATTATTGCGTTTCTAACAGCATCCTCATATCTTCCAGGAAGTTCATCAATAGCTTTCCAGTCAGACACAACAAATCCCTTAAATCCAAGCTCTTTCTTTAAAACTCCATCAATATACTGAGCATTTTGATGCATAAATTCTCCATTGAGTTTAGAAAAGGATGCCATAATAGTTTTCACTCCATTTGAAACCGCTACAGTATATGGAAAGAGATGAATCGCTCGTATTTCCTCTTCTGATGCTACTGTGTTTCCTCTATCCAGATTTCTGTTCATTCCTGTTCCGAACTTTCTACCGCCATCTCCAAGATAATGTTTTGCACATGCAGCTACTCCAAGAGGATATTTTCCATTCTGAAAACCTTTTATACTCGCCTCACCAAGTAATGCAACAATTTCTGGACTTTCAGAAAAAGATTGTATTGTCTTCCCCATCTGTCATCTCTTGCTACTGCAACGCATGGAGCATAAGCCCAGTTAATCCCAACAGCACTGCATTCCTTTGCGGTTATTTCTGCTATCTTTTCTACAAGAGCTGCATTTTTTGTAGCTCCAAGCCCCACATTGTGTGGGAAGATTGTAGCTCCAAAAACTTTTTGATTACCATTTAAAAAAAATTTTTGGGAGTGAAAATCCTGCAATTTTAAGAGAAAAATTAGATTAGTTTCAAATAAAGATCTATTGCCTTATTTATTTCAACTTCAAGGGTTTTTTCATCGTACAAATTAACAGAAAGGGCAAGACCATCCAGGGCATAATGATAGGTGGCGGCAAGAAAATCAACATTATTACCTTGAATTTCACCTCTTTTTATGCCCTCTGCAAAAATTTCTTTTAACTTTTTTGAAAATTCCCCACCTGTTTCTAAAGTTTTTTGATAAATATATTCTTTAAGTTCTGGCGGAGGGAAATAATAGAATCTATCCCAGAAACTCATTTTTATACTTTTCTTATTGTATAAAACATATTCTCTAAAGATTTTTTTCAATTTCAGTTTTATGGAAGAATTTTCTTCTATCTTGCATAATTCAGTTACAAAACTCTTATAATCTTCAATTACAGAATTAAAAACTTCTTTAAAAATTTCTTTTTTCCCCGGGAAATAATAATACAGAGAGGCCTTTTTTATCCCAACATTTTTAGCTATCTCTTCTATTACTGTTGCTTCGTAACCTTTTTCAGAAAACAACTTTAGAGAAACTTCTATAATTTTTTCTTTTGTATTTATTTTATTCTCCATATTTTTTATAAAAAATCGGGGGCTGTCCAAAAACAAAGTTAAAAAGGTTTTTAGACAGCCCCTTTTTATCTTTAAACTTTGAAATTACAATCCAGCAAGTCTCTTATAATTCTGGTATCTTCTCTTTGCATCTTCTTCAGCGGCTTTGAACAATTCTTCAGCAACAGCAGGATTTGTCTTCATAAGAGAAGCAAATCTTACTTCGCCAAGTAAAAATTCCCTAAAGTTTCCGGTTGGTTCTTTAGAATCGAGCTGAAATGGATTTTTACCTTCTTTTTCGAGTCTTGGATCATATCTCCACAAATGCCAGTATCCACACTCTACAGCTCTCTTTTCCTCTTCCTGTGATTTACCCATGCCTGCATAAAGTCCATGGTTTATACATGGTGAATAAGCAATTATCAAAGAAGGTCCGGGATAACTTTCTGCTTCAATTATTGCTCTTAAGAATTGGTTTCTATTTGCTCCCATAGCAACCTGAGCCACATAGACATACCCATAGGTTATAGCCATAAGCCCAAGATCTTTCTTTCTAACCCTCTTTCCAGCAGCTGAAAACCTTGCTATGGCAGCAAGCGGTGTAGCCTTGGAAGATTGTCCTCCTGTGTTAGAATAGACTTCAGTATCAAGTACCAAAAGATTTATGTCCTCTCCAGAAGCTATAACATGATCCAGTCCTCCGTATCCAATATCGTATGCCCATCCATCTCCACCTATCACCCATATGGATTTTTTGGAGAGGTACTTTTCAAGTTCCTTTATCTTTGCCAGTGTAGGTGTGGACGCATTTTTCTTTAGTAAATCTTTGATTTTTTCTGAAATTTCTAGAGATTTCTGCCCATCTTCTCTTACTTTTATCCATTCTTCAAATGTTGATTTCAATTCTTCTGAAATTCCTTCCTGAATTGCTTTTTCCATAAGTTCCTGAATGTAGTTTCTTATTTTCTTGTGAGCCAATACCATTCCATAACCATATTCAGCATTGTCTTCGAAGAGTGAATTGGCCCATGCAACACCCTTACCTTTTTCATTAGCTCTATAAGGAGTAGCTGGAGCAGAACCCCCATAAATTGATGAACAACCTGTAGCATTCGCAACTATCATTCTTTCACCATAAAGCTGTGTTATTACTTTAATATATGGTGTTTCCCCACATCCTGCACACGCACCTGAAAACTCAAATAAAGGTCTTGAGAATTGTGAACCTTTTATAGTATTTTTCTCCATCAAATAGTCTTTGTAGCTAACATTCCTTTCAAAGTAATTCCATCTTTCTACTTCAGCCATTTGAGTTTCAAGTGGCTTCATTTCCAAAGCTTTCTTCCCCTGTTTACCAGGACAAACATCCACACAGTTACCACACCCTGTACAGTCAAGAACAGAAACCTGAATTCTATATTTGTATTTCTCAAGCCCTTTGCCTATAGCCTGAACAGCAACAGTATCTTTTGGTGCATTTTTCAATTCATTTTCATCAAGTAAAAATGGTCTTATTACGGCATGGGGACAAACAAAGGCACATTGATTACACTGAATACAATTTTCGCTTACCCATGCAGGAACATTGACAGCAATTCCTCTTTTCTCATACTGAGTTGTGCCTGGTGGAAATGTTCCATCTTCTCTTCCAACAAATGCTGAAACAGGAAGGTTATCACCCTCAAGTCTATTTATAGGAATCATTACTTTCTTTATAAATTCAGGTAAATCACCAGAGAGTTTTTCCTCTTCGACTTTCAAATTTTTCCAGTTTGGATCGACTTTTATCTCAATAACATCTCCTCCTCTGTCTACAGCGGCATAGTTCATTTCAACTATTTTATCTCCCTTCTTTCCATACGTTTTCTTTATAGCATCTTTCATTTCCTTCACTGCCAGTTCGTATGGAATAATGTTTGTAACCTTGAAGAAGGCTGACTGCATAATTGTATTGGTTCTACCACCAAGACCAATTTCTTCAGCTATCTTTGTAGCATTTATAATGTAAAATTTTATGTTATTTTCCGCCATATATTTTTTCATTTTTGCTGGAATGTGATCTAAAACCTCATTTTCATCCCATATCGAGTTTAACAGGAAAACTCCTCCTTTTTTCAAACCCTTAAGCATGTCAAATTTTTCAAGATATGCTGGAACATGACATGCTACAAAATCGGGATTTGTAACAAGATATGGAAGATGTAAAGGTTTATCACCAAATCTTAAGTGAGAAACTGTAACACCACCAGATTTCTTAGAGTCATATACAAAATATGCCTGTACGTACTTGTTTGTATTATCTCCAATTATTTTTATTGAATTCTTGTTTGCTCCCACAGTACCATCAGACCCAATTCCATAGAATTTTGCCTCATATGTTCCTTCCGGTGCTACATTAACACTCTCCCCAACCGGTAAAGAAAGAAATGTTACATCATCGACAATACCCACCGTGAATCTGTCCTTTGGCTCTTTCTGTTTTAAGTTTTCAAAAACTGCAATAAGCTGTTCTGGAGTTGTATCCTTTGAAGAAAGGCCATATCTTCCACCCACAACAAGTGGAGCATTCTCCTTTCCATAAAATAAACCTTTTACATCAAGGTATAAAGGTTCACCAAGAGCACCAGGTTCCTTTGTTCTGTCTAAAACAGCGATTCTTTTTACTGTTTTTGGCATTACCTTAAAGAAGTACTTTGCAGAAAATGGTCTATAAAGATGGACCTTTATTAATCCTACCTTTTCACCCTTCTTCAATAAATAATCAACTACGGGCATAGCAAGATCCGTAACAGATCCCATTGCTACTATAATATTTTCTGCATCAGGTGCTCCATAGTAAACAAAAGGATGATATTCCCTTCCAGTCAACTTGCTCATTTCATTCATATAATACTCAACAATGTCCGGAACAGCCTCATAAAACTTATTGCAGGCTTCTCTTGCCTGGAAGAATATATCCGGGTTCTCAGCCGTGCCTCTCGTTACGGGATTTTCTGATGAAAGAGCTCTTTCTCTAAATTGCCTTAATGCTTCCTTATCAAGCAACTTCTCATAGTCAGAATAATCAAGAACCTCAACCTTTTGAACTTCGTGAGAAGTTCTAAAACCATCAAAGAAATGTAAGAATGGGACTCTCGATTTTATTGCAGAAAGGTGTGCTACTGGTGCAACATCAAGTATCTCCTGAATTGAACCGGTAGCCAGAAGGGCAAAACCTGTCTGTCTTGTAGCCATAACATCAGAATGGTCACCAAAGATTGATAGGGCATGTGTGGCCACAGTTCTTGCGCTTACATGTATAACTCCAGGAAGTAGTTCTCCTGCTATTTTATACATATTTGGAATCATAAGTAGAAGACCCTGAGATGCTGTAAAAGTTGTCGCAAGGCTACCAGCCTGTAGTGCACCATGCATTGCTCCAGCAGCACCTGCCTCAGATTGCATCTCTGTAACCTGTGGGATAGTTCCAAACATATTCTTTTTTGCTTCCGCACTCCAGTCATCACAGTATTCCGCCATGGTTGATGACGGGGTAATAGGATATATGGTAGCTACCTCGGTAAAGGCATAAGCTACATAAGCGGCGGCATTGTTGCCGTCCATTGTTTTCATACTTTTGGGCATGGTTTACCTCCATAATTAAAAAAATCGGTTATTTTATTTTAATTGAATGTAAAAAAAATTACAATTTTTGTTGATTTTTAAAATTTCTTATGTTCTGATATTTTATATCAGAAAGGGGATTTAGTTATGTTTAAGAAGAGTATGTTTATTTTAGTTGTTCTTGGCTTAACTTTTTTTCTTACTGGCTGTAGTATAGGCCCCGATGGGGATGCCTACCTTGCTGTGGATTGGGACTATGCTATAATAATTTATCTCACACCTGGTTCATTATGGTATGCTTATGATCCACCACGATCTACTATCTCTAAGAATGTATATTATAAGGTAAAAAAGGAAAATTATTATGGTTATTATGAAGCTTATTCAGGTTACAAAGGGTATGAGTGGTCTTATAATATTACAATCACTGTTCATCCAGGGACATAGGTTTTCTTACACCGGGAGAAAAGGGGATGGATTCAGAATTTTACCTCTACCTTTCCTTGTATGATGGACCATCTTTTGAACAGGAAAAGAGTTTGCAAGATGCAAAAGGGGTAAAAGACATCAAAGAAGGTATGGAAACTTACTCTAAAAAGACCATTGGAACCTACACTATAGAGGTTAGAGGCAAACTTATAAGAGTCAGTAGTAAATAGTACTTAGGCAAAATTAAAAGACCCCCTCTGTAAGGGGGTCTTTCTACCAAAAACAAATCCCTAAAACTTCATCTCCACTCCAAGTGTCATACTCAGAGGTATCTCTGTGTAGGTGTATTCCATTTTCTCCTCTCCAATGTTAATATAAGTTGCAAAAGTAGTGCTAACTTCATCAATTGGACTATAGCTAAGCAAAATCCCTAACATCGAAGAATATTGAGTGAAATTACATAGATAATTTAAACTAAAGTTTAAATCACTTATAAACAAATCTTTATAGCCAAGCATAAAAAAGGCATATAGCTTTCCATATTCATTAGGATAATAAAGCCCATTGTAAATAAAATAATTTCTCTTTGCTTCATCTTCAAAAATGTTGTTTGTATATCCTGCACTATTGTAGAAAATTTCTACCATTGTAGTAATTCTGTCTTTTTTATCAAGAAATTCAAAGGCTTTATGGACATTAAGGGCAACTCTATAAACCAGTTCATTTGTGATTTTCATCTCAGTAGGGACCCCACTAAAAAAATCTTTAATATATCTCCTGTTATCACCATAAGAAAATGAACTTTCAGCTTTGACATCAAAGCCAAGAATTCTTGTAGAAAGGTCTATTCCGTAGACAGAGTAAAATTCTTTTTTAAACCAGCCAGAAAGGCCTATCTCAGTATTTCCAAGCACAAACTCTAACTTTGTTGCAAGGGCACTATCCTCAATTTTTTTAACATCGGTAAAATCTACAAAGCTATAGAAATTGAAAACTGTCTTGTAGGGAATGTGAAGTTTTATGCCCCAACTTCCCTCTCTTGTTGCCTCAAGATCGGTAAAACTTTTCTTCTCCCTGTTTATAAGGTCAACTGGATTCCAGAAGTATGTCACCCCCCATTTTAAGAATTGCTTACCAAACCTCAAGTAGGCTATATGGTTTAAATTATAATCAAGAAAGAGCTCTTTCATTTTCAAAACCATGCTGTTTGTCTCAATTAATGTTTCACTTGTACCATTTAACGGATTGTATAGATTTTTGTACTGTGGGCTTCCCTGATGATCTGAAGCAATCCATAGATCACAGAAAACCTTGTATCCCTTCTTTAACCTGACATCAAAGAATAAATCTGCCTCCATGCCAAAACTAAAGCTGTTTGACTCACTACCAGCCTTATTTTCTAAATATGTCTTGTGAAAGTTATACCCAAGAGAGCTTGCAAGCCTACCACTTAAGCCAAATCCTTCTTTTTCTTTTTCACTCTCCGAAAGATTTTTTACTTCACCAATGATATTTGTATCACTAAAAAGTTCATTTTCATCAATATCACCGGCAAACACAAAGCTAAAAAATAACAAAAGTAAAACAAAATAGTTAAATATTTTCATACTCAATTTCTCCTCCTCCTCCTCCTATGATAAAATCTTTACCCTTTTCCCCAGTTTTTTGGATTATCAAGGATATATTTTCGGATAGCTCTTAATTCAGAGCTATTTCTTATAATATGATCATAAAACCTGCTTTGCCAGATCTTTCCAATACGGCCGCAATCGCATGAATATGGTCTGGCATAATGACATAAATATCGCAAAATAACTCTTTTCTAATAACAAAAGATTTTTCCCATTCCTCTTTAATTATCAGCCCTATTTCAGATAAGTTCATCACTCCATTCTTTATTATTCCGAAGAATGGTTTTCTTTCATTTGTATACAAAGTTATAAAATAATTCGCTGGCGAAGAGTAGTCCCATCCTTTGAGTCTTATGGATTCATCTTTCCATCTCTTCTTTCTTGCCATTTAAAACCTACTTACTTAAATTCTCAAGGTATGCCTTTGTAAAGACATAGTCTGGAATTTTTTCAAAGGATATACCAGAAAGCTCTACAATAGTCTTATTTCCCTTCTCAAATTCATCTATAAAAATCTGCTGCAAAGGTACAAATCTCTTATCAATCTCTGTATACTTTAGATAGTAAGCCGACTGCATTAATGTGCCAGAAAGAGAAAAAGATTGTACCTTAAGCACTAAAAAGTTATCTCTGTGAATCCAGAGTATCTGCTTCGGATATGTAACATCCTCCACTTTCGCAACAACTTCAACCTTATAGACTGGAATTTTACCAAGCATCTCTTCTGAAACCTTTTCCTTACCACCTTCTACTGAAACCTTATAAAGCTCACTCATTTTTCTTTTCTCAAGATCACCACTCTTTGCATCAGTTCCAGCAATTGATTCATCTCTATTTATATGCTGAAAGGTTCTTGTATTTCTCTTATACATCCAGAAGTTATCTCCAACCTTAAGATAGCCATTTCCCTTTTCCACTTCCGGAGAAGTCATTATTATCAAAAAAGAATCATCACTATCCCTTCTATAGTAAATACACTCTATAATCTTAACACTATCCCCTTTCTGCTGTGTAATTTTGGTCTTAGCTGTAATATCTGTCTTAATTTCCATTTGCTTATCAAGCTTGGAAAGTATTTCAGCTCCCGTAATAGCCCACATTTCTATGCTAACAAAAATTAACATTAAGAAAAAAATAAATCTATTCATCTAAAACCTCCATTTTACTATTCATACTGCCTTAATGCAACTGCTGGATGTAATTTTGCTGCTCTCTTTGATGGAAAATATGCTGTAATAAGCCCGATTATAATCACAAAAACAAGACAAAATACATTCCATCCCCAATCTATGATAAGATTTAGTCTCTTCTTTACAAGAAACATATCAAATATACCACCACTTTCAAATTTGACTAGCCCAATTAACTTTGTAAAAATCACTCCAAGAAATATTCCAGCAAAACCGGAAATTAAAATCAAAAGGAAAACTTCTGTTAAAAATAGACTTTTTACATCCTTTTTCTGCATTCCAATTGCCTTCATAGTTCCAATCTCTCTTGTCCTTTCCCTTATGGTTATCCTCAGTGTATTTGCAAGCCCTACCATTACAATCAAGAATAAAAATGATGCAAATACAAGCCCTATAACATTTATCACAGAGAGAAGATTTAAGAACATACTTGAAGATTCATATAGAGTTGTTATAAGTATCTTGTCTGCATAAGTTGGATTCTGCTTTATATCGTCATAAAGCTTTTGTAATTCCTCTGAAGTTTTAACCCTTGGTAATAATACCCATTCAGTTCCAAAAAGTTCCTTTAACTTTTCATCCTTTACAAAGTTATAGTCCATAGCCTCTTTTGCTGGCAACACTGAAAAGATTTTATAAAACTCCCTTTCATTAACTAAAATCAAATTTTCTGGTAGTTTATCGCATTTATAAATTCCGCTTACTTTAATTTTTGCTTTTCTTACCCCTTCAAATCTTGATTTGTATCTAAACTCAATCTCTTTGCCGTTTGAAAGCTGCATCTTTTTTGCAAACTTTTCAGAAATAAACACCCCATCTTTTTTTAAATCATTATCTTTAACATAAGAAAGAAGCTTTATTTCGTTTGTAAGCAAATTAAAGCTACTGGCTTTTCTCCAGAAGGAAGCAATTTTAATCTTTTCTCCATTAAAATCTGCATTTACAGAGTAGAGCTTTGGCTTTAGTTTTTCCCTCATCTCTAATGCTATAGGTATAGCCTTTTTTACATCCTTTAAGTTTATTGTTATACTACCGATTTCATAAGGCTTAAAATTTAAAAGCCTTCTCATATTTGTGGAAGGAACAAATGCCACCCAATCCATATATGAAGATTCTGGTTTAAACAAAGCTACAACAGTAAACCTTGCTGTTTGAAGTTGTCCCCTTAAAGTTTGAAAAGAAGCACTAACTTTATCATAAAGCCCTACTTTGAGATATTTAGCTTTGTCAATAGAAATAAGGATTGGATTTTCATACCTTGAAGTATTTGTTGCATCCCAGGGATTGCCCTCCACCACCTTAAGAAAGTCAAAAAGTTCACTGCTCATTTCTGAACCGGCGATTTGAATCAAATCACTTTTTTTGTTTCCTATAAGCCTTACAAAAGCACTGGCATCAGAATAGTAATACTTTATATCGTTAGAATAACTACTTAAAACATCTTCTACAATACTTCTATCCTTGAAGTAACCCCTGCCTCTTCCAAAAAGGTCATTTACATTGCCTAAAACAGCTATCTGAATATGCCCATTCATTCCCGTAAGCCATTTTTCTATAACCACATCCCTTAATCCCCTTGTAAAAGAACCTGTAAGCACAAGAAAAATCATACCTACTGCAACACCAAGCCCTAAAAAAATATTTCTTCTTTTCTGCCTTAAAAGATTTCTTAAACCTATGAATAAAATCGTAAATAATTTCATACAAAACCTCTCTTATTCCCTTGCTATTGCTTCAAGCGGAGTAACCTTTTTTGCAAGTCCTGCTGGATAGATAATTGCCAGAAGCACCAGAAAAATTAACACTAAAATGTTGGAAAAAATATCTCCAAATCCTACCAGTGGAGAAAAAACTTCACCACCAAAAACAAGATTCATCATTTCATTTTTTGATGTTAACTTAAGCATTCTTATAAACCAGCAGGTTATAGCACCACTTATAACCCCACCTCCACCAAAGACAACGCCAAGAATCAAACTTTCAAGACGGATTAAATTTGCTATAAATCTTTTCTGCGCACCAACTGCCCTCATCATACCAATTTCTGTAATTCTTTCAATCACTGACATAGAGATTGTGTTCATAATGACTATAAAAGAAACAAGAAAGAGTAAAAATATAATCATATTGAAAGTTCCCTGTATCATTCCAATCATCTGTGCAAGCTGTGGAGTTGCATCTTTCCAGCTTATAGCTTTAGCATCACAACCAGACTTTTTTAATTCTTCATTAAGCTTTTTTAAAGCAACATCTTCATTAATTCCATTCTTAAGCTTTATAAGAACTGCATTGTAAGCTTCTGGATTGTAATTTATTTCCTTCTCTTTCTTTATTGCCTTTTTTATCTCTTCTGTCTTATAGCCTTCCTTTCTGACATCCAATGAAGTGGCAAATAATTCCTCTTCTAAAAGACTATCAAGGTTTTCTTCTTTTAGTATTTTCTTTTGCTCTTCAGAAATCTTGCTTTCATCTATTTTTTCTACAATGTAGTTAAATATTTCTACAAAAGATTTTCTATCAACAAATACAAAACCACCAAAGAAGTTGTTAAGATTTTTGAATTTCACAATACCTTTCACTGGAATTCTCACATCACTTGAAAAATCCTCACTTAATCCCATCAAAACTGCATCTGTCTTATACTCCAAATTTTCTCTATTTGTAAAAACCTTTGGCGGCATATTTGAATAGTTTATCTCACTGCCAACGGGATAAAACCATATATTAAAAAAATTAGCGGCATATTTCCTTTGTTCACTACCTATTAATAAGCCCGTATCATTACTTAAAAGTGAATTTCCTTCAATAACAATGAGATTTGAATTAAAAAATTTTTGATATTCATCCATATCCACTGAAATGAGTAGCCAGAATATAGGGATCCTTGTTTCGGTTAAAACCATAGCAACATTTCTTCCCACAGGAAGAAAATCTTTTATATAGTTTAAAGATTTTAATACACTTTCTGTTTTTGAATAATCATTCATTAACGCAATAGGCCTGCCACTTAATGAACCAAAGACTTCTTTATCAAACTGATTTGTAGAAATTAAAACAATATGCCCTGTAAAACCCTCTACAACATTCTTTCGTAAGCCAGTATTCATTCCCTTGATAACTCCATTACCGATCGTCATAATAAAGCTTACAAGAAAAATAAGCCCACCCACTATCAAACTTTTAACCTTATGTCTGGATAGATTTCTAAAGGCTATCTTTATAAAAATAAGGTTCATATACTACTCCTCACCAACAATAAGTCCATCTTTAAGCCTTATGACTCTTTTTGCATACTTCAATACATCTGGATTATGTGTTGAGAAAATGAACGTAGTCTTTTCAATCTCATTTAGCTCTCTCATAATTGCAAGGATGCTCTCGCCAGTTTCAGAATCAAGGTTTGCTGTAGGTTCATCTGCAAGAACAATGTCCGGATTTGTTACAAGTGCCCTTGCTATGGCAACTCTCTGGCGTTGTCCGCCTGAAAGCTCAGCTGGCTTGTGTTTTACATAATCTTTAAGCCCTACTTCTTCAATAAGTCTTTCCACCCTCTGGTTTATTTCCTTCTGGGAAAAAGTCTTTTTTCCTTTCATAAGCAAAAGGGGAAATTCAATATTTTCTTTAACATCAAGCACTGGAATGAGATTGAATGTCTGGAAGATAAAACCAATCTTATAAAGCCTTAAATCCGTTAACTTTTTGTCATCAAGGCTGGTAATATCTACTTTATCAATCTCAACTACCCCTTCTGTTGGATGGTCTATACATCCAATTATGTTAAGGAGTGTAGTCTTACCACATCCCGAAGGTCCGACTACTGATATTAACTCACCTTTCTCCACTGTAAGATCTATCCCCCTTAGAGCATGAACAACAGTTTTACCAAGTGGATAATCCTTTTTTAAACCTTTAACTTTAATCAAAGCCATATAGCCTCCAAAAGTTTTATATTATATGATAACATCAAATTATGATAAAATAAAATAAATTCTGTATTTTATTTCAAACCAGCTATTGAGATTAACAAAATTACTCCCATAAGCAAAAACAATCCTAAAAGCAAAATCCACGATAGTGGCCTTGCCCAGTTAAATGTCCAGCCAATTCCAAACCTCTTCTCCACAAAAACAGCCGGATCATCAGGATTGAAGTAGAATACCCCAAGCTTCCAGTATTTATCATCATCCCTGACAATAATATTTTTATCCTCCTTTTCCTTTGAAAGTTTTAACCTGCTTCCTCCCTGCCCTACAAATATCGATATGACAAGGCTTGCAAGCACAATAACACCAGTAAGCCCAAAAATTACCACCATAATAAACTGAGGGGAAAAGTTAACTATAAAACTAATTTGCATAAAAAGGAATATAGAAAGCATCAAAAATCCAGCAAATACTATAAAATTTGCCCAGATTTTCTTAAAAATTCTTACCCTCTCAAAGGATTCCTCTGGTTTTGCTGGATCAATTTGCTCTCTTGCTCTTATGATTACATAATAGGAAATAAAAAATATAACGGAAAGAAATAGTTGCATTATCACAGGAAAAAGAATAAGAAAGTAAGTTTTGCTTACCCATTTATTTGGATTAAATTTTGCATCCCAGTGAATAACCACCTTTTCTGGAATTCTATCATAAAATACTATGCCTATCCAGAGAGTTATTAGCATTATAATAAGGTAGTATATAATCCATAAAGGTGAAAATTGATTGCCAGTCGACTTTAAACTTGCAACAACAAATTCTTTCTTTCCCTCACTCCATTTTTTATTTTCCTTTAGTCTTTTCATCCTGTAGTGTCCTCTAATGTAAAAGACAAAAAATGTAGTAAGCTCAAAAATATAAATAAGAAAGTAGTATAGCTGAAAAACTACAGATGGTAAAATAAAAAATAACACATTTAACAAAGTGAGAAAAACTATGCCAAAAACAACCACAGAATTTCTGTAAGATTTCCTTATAGATACCACTTCTTGCTCATTATAAACCTCTTCGGGAATTGTAACTCCAAAACTTTCTGTCTTTCTGGTAAGAAATGGAATTATTGAGAAAAATATTGCTATAACAAGAAAGATAATGTTTAGAAATACCAAAAAAGCTATATTCATAAAATACCTCCATCAAACTAAAATTTTATTTTCAAGCTCATCATAAAGCTGGTCAACAATTTCTTTTATATCTTCTCTTGAAAAATTCTTGCAGTAATACTCTGAAACAACCGTGCGTAAAATACCTTTAAGTTTTTCTTTTTCACTTTCGCTTGCTTTGTTTATATTCCTACCAAGGACAATTGTTCCCTTTTTTTTATTAAAACTTATAAAGCCTTCTTGTCTTAAAATATTGTAGGCCTTGTTTACTGTGTGAAGATTTATACCTAAATCTGCCGCAAGCTTTCTAACAGGTGGCAACTTGTCCCCCTCTTTAAGCTCACCCTTTGCAATCAGACCAACAATCTCATTTTTAATCTGGATGTAAATAGGAACATCAGAATTAATGTCAATTTTTATAAACATATTTTTCCTTTGTTATATATGTTATATATAGAGTATAACAAAAAGGCGAAATTTTGTCAAGCAGTTTAATTAAAAAATTTTTCTTTGCCAAAAGTATAAAGTTTGTATTTAACAAATTGAAATTTAACATCAAAATAATTTTTAAAAACTTGACAAAAATTTATGGGGGTATAATAAAAAAAATTGTGTTAGGAGGAGACTATGATGATGAATATGTAGTTTCAAAATGGTGGGATTGTAGATACTGGTATAATCCTGGTGGTTGGTGCGGGCCAAACTGTCTTACTTTTGTTAGCGCTGTAGATGGACAATACTGGGGTGCGAATGTAAGTGGAATGGTACCTGGTAGTGAATGGTTTATGAAAAATATTTATAGGAAAGTTCTTGAAAAAGTTGGAGAAGGAGCGAAAGCTCCATGGGATCTTAAAAATGCCCTTGAAGCGAATACATCTTTTTCTTTGTGTTGGATATTTTCGATTTTTGGAATTTGGTCATCTGTCAGAGATAGCTTAAAATCTGTGAATATACCAGCTCTTTCTCTTAGAGGGACTGGCTGGGTTGAACAGGCAAATAAATGGGATTGGGCTTGGCACTGGAGGGTTGTACTCGGAACTCGCAAAGAGCATAGGGAATGGCAAGAGAAATGGGCATTTTTATGGTGGAGCTGGTATGTGACTAAAACAAGTGATACATATTATTACCATATGCGTGATAATGGAAGTGATTGAGGTGTTTTCAAAGAAAGAGTAGGGGGTTTTTGGCAAGTTGGATTTTATCAAATTTATAGAAGATAAAGGAGTACAGCCATGTATAAATACTTATATTTTTTGATTTTTTTGTTTGCTTTACTAATTTCTGGATGTGGTGGTGAAAGCTATATGCCTGCAAATGTGGTAGTTGGTATATTTGCCTATGATGAAAATACAAACGGTATTCCTGATTTAAAGGTAACGATTGTTATGACTACAAATGGGGTAAGTGATACTGATGTTAAATATACTGATACTAATGGTTATGCTTGTTCTAAGGTTTTTGTTATAAATTACAAAGAACTCAAGATTCCCCCATCTGATTATATGAAAATTTTTGATGTAACCATAGAGGACATTGATGGAATAAGTAATGGCGGGGAATTTGCTACTACTAATTTTAAGCCACTGGATGATATTCCAAGAATTATAATGCGAAGGAAGTGATAGAGGGGCTTTATACCCCTCTACTTTTTTTAAATTTTCTTTTCAAAGAGAGATTTGGGGGTTTATGGCAAGTTGCATTTTCTTTTTGCAAACTTCTACTATTCTTACTTTCTTTCTTGCCGATGAGAAAGAATCTAATATTACCTTTCTTTTTGCAAACGTCCAAAAAGAAAAGGGAATACCAAAAGAAAAAGACTTTTTTGCCTTGTGCTCGTCTGGTTTGAAATCTAGTGGCTCAAACTTCGGGAAAGCCGAACTCACAAGCACCCTGCTGGCTCATGCCGTT
>Ga0308410_1000477_pt1 | contig 21588 bp, 15 predicted proteins | sample HotsprOSTMatCore_FD_203467 | JGI IMG/M metagenome (GOLD analysis project Ga0308410, IMG submission 203467) | Hot spring phototrophic mat microbial communities from Octopus Spring, Yellowstone National Park, Wyoming, United States -... | ecosystem: Environmental > Aquatic > Thermal springs > Hot...
CTTTCAGCAATGGTCGGTTGCCAAGATGCGAATCAAGGAGGTGGATTCAGCTGAAAAATTGGTGACTTTCACGGGGCACACCGGCACAACGAGCTATTGGGCCGCCTTCGGGAAAGGCCACCGCTACATCGTCTTCAATGTCGCCGAAGCCTTAGGGGAACCTGGCAGCTGGTACTTGGATCGCCGTACTGGCCAGCTCACCTGTGTACCCAACCAGGGCGAGGACCCCAAAACTTCCCAGGTGATAGCCCCACGACTTGGGGAACTTTTGCTTCTAGAAGGCGATGTAGCAAAACGTCGCTGGGTCCAGCACGTTCACTTCCGCGGACTTACCTTCGCCCACACCAATTGGGTCCTTCCGCCGGAGGGACAATTCTTTCCCCAGGCCGAAGTGGGGCTCGGAGCGGCCATTATGGCATGGGGAGCCAGGAATGTGGTTTTCGAACGCTGTGCCGTGCGGCAGGTCGGCGAGTATGCCATGGCTTTCGGAGTTGGCTGTAAACATAATCGGGTCGAAGCGTGTGAGCTTGTCGATCTAGGAGGGGGCGGTATCAAGATTGGTCATGCCGGCCGGGCTACTTGGCGGGAAGTCCACACCATGCCCGCAGACGAGGAGGCTTTAGTGTCCCACCATGTCGTTCGCAATTGTCTCATCGCCCACGGCGGACGTCTTCATCCGCCTGCAGTTGGTGTGTGGATCGGACAATCCCCGTATAACCGTTTGGAGCACAACACCATCTGCGATTTTTATTACACGGGTATTTCCGTGGGTTGGACCTGGGGGTACGGTCGCAGTGAAGCCCATCATAACGAGATCGCTTATAACCACGTACATACTATCGGGCAAGGTGTTCTGTCCGACATGGGCGGAATTTACACTCTGGGAATTCAGCCCGGAACCCATGTCCATCACAACGTATTCCATGATATTCGTTCGTACACTTACGGCGGATGGGGACTTTACACCGATGAGGGTAGCTCGGGCATTGTGATGGAAAAGAACCTGGTATTCCGAACCAAAACGGGCGGATTCCACCAGCATTATGGACGGGAAAACAAAATCCAAAACAACATCTTCGCGTTTGCCGAGGAACACCAACTCCAGCGGACCCGGACGGAACCCCATCTTTCGTTTTTCTTCGAACGGAATATCGTCTATTGGGATAACGCGAGCCCACTCCTGGGAAGCAATTGGAATGATGACAATTTCCGCCTGGATTACAACCTTTACTGGAATGCCGCGGGACACGAGATCCGGTTCCCCGGAAATTTGACGTTCGGGGAGTGGAAGGAGAAGCGGGGGCAAGATCGTCACTCTTTGATTGCTGACCCTCTGTTTGTGGATCCGAGATCGGGGGACTTCCGGCTCCGGGAAGATTCGCCAGCATTCAAGTTGGGGTTTGAGGCTTTTGACTACTCGAAGGCAGGGAGACTGGAACCGCCTGTTCTTACACGGGACCTGCCGCCCGTTCCCAGGGCTTTCGACTCGCCTTAGGTCGCCGGAGTTTCGGGAGCAAAACCCGGTCCGGGTTATAGTTGGCTCCTGCATCGGGGAAAGTTCAGGCGTTTCTTCCTAGCTGGGCTGGCCGGTTCTCCCCCGGGAGTTGTGCCCCTTTTTTGGACGGAATTCGGCTTGCCCATAGGGAGAAATCGGATTGGGGCAAAAGCCGGGTGGTTGAGTTTCCTGCCGAACTATGCCACTCGATAATCGGAGAGGGGGACGTTCTGCGAGGGAATGACGGGACGGGGCATGAATGCTCCCTGATTGGGTGTGGGGTTTGTCCGGGCAGGTGGCGATCCTTAGGAGGGCGGTTCCCCTTGCGGTTGCATTCCCGGAGGTGGGGCAAGATAGGGCTGGCCGAGCCTGTGCGGCGGTTGGTGACCCCGACTAGAACCTTCAAACCCCGGAGCCCGAGGTCGGCCGGATGTGCTGGGGAGGGTGAGAGATCCGACGGAGGTTTTGGAGTTCTTCCCTCAAATTGGTTCCCTCCATCTGCCCTCGCGAATAAACTGGAGAGAGGGGGGCGTGAAGATTGGCGGTGCATGGGAGGAGTGAACTTTTCGTGGCGCGCCGGAACACCACGGTAGCAGGGTCAGAGGGATGGGAATCCGGTTCTATTGTCCGAACGGCCACAAACTCCATGTGAAAAGTTTTCTCGCTGGCAAGCGGGGGATATGCCCCCACTGTGGGGTTCCTGTGGATATTCCGTACACAAGCACTCGGCCTAGCTCGAAGGAACTGAGGCTGGCTGGGCAAGCTGGGACAGGAGAGCCCCCGAGGTCGGCAGGGAGTGTGGGGGAGCAACGGCCGGCGGTCGGGGCTCCTTCGGTACTGGGTCGGGAGACACAGCTAAAGGCAGCTTCGTCGCCCGAGACTCAGTTAGCTCCTGGTCCTGGGGGAAAAGCGGTGGAAACTCCCAGAGTAAGTCCCGTCCTTGCTGCCCCGGCAGGTTCGGCAAACTTGGAGGCGGGAGTGGCTGCGGTCGAAGTCCTGCACGCTCCGTCTTCCGGCGATCGTTCGCCTACTCGGACTTTTGCCCCTTCGGCACCAACGCGGGTCGGTCGTAACATTTTCGAACCCCTCGACGAAGATCCGAATGCCGTTTGGTATGTTATGCCCGCCAGTGGGGGGCGGTATGGCCCGGCCTCCGCTGCGGTGATGAGAACCTGGTTGATGGAGGGCCGAATCGGCCTTGATACATTAGTTTGGCGATCGGGATGGCCGGACTGGCGATCGGCCGAGGAAGTCTTCCCGAATTTGGCTCGTTTTCTCGACTCGTTGGCTACCCGGTTGGCCTCAACGTCGGTCCAACCGGGAGGTCCCGCCGTGGCGAGTCCCCTCAAACTTGGTCCTACCGGCTCTCAAGGGGGCTCCGAGCCAGGGCAAACCGTGAAAAGTTTCTTAATCCCACTCGTGGTGGCCATTGTCATCGGCGGGATTAGTATCGCCACCATTATCCTCCTGCTTCTTGCTAAGAATCTGGGCTCATAGACCTCCCGAGTACACGCAAGCTTCCAGGGACAGCATGGGTAAGGGGAGACCCACTGGGGGACAATTTCCCTCTTTTCGCGGGGATCTCGTTAGACTTCTCCGAACGGTCAAACCCTTAATGTAAGTGTGGATTGCAGGAAGTAGAGCAATCTACCAATCTGGATTCCACCTATAAATCCAGAGTCCACGAATAACTGGATTCCATAGATAAAGGGTCTCTCCAGATTTGGATTGCACGAAGAAAAAGAATCTGCAAACCTGGATTGGATACAGAATACAGAATAGAGAAGTTTGGCAGGGCTTTTTTGGGGGTGGTCGCCGGATTTCGCTTCCTTGCCGTGAGCACTGGCTTGAGTGTCCGGGGGAACTCCGTTACGTGTCAGGGGTGGCAGGCGGACCTTTCCGTTTGAGGCACTCTCCGCCGGCAAGCATCTTCACTTTGCTGGCCAGGGTTTGGGGAGTAATGGCAGCCTCGTTCGGTTCCGGCTAAGCTGAGGGGCCGACACAGCCTTCCGAGTAGATTCATTCTCGGGGCAAGGCATTTTCCACCGGGATTTTCCCGGAAACAAAAGGCCGAATTGGAAAAAAGAAAAAGCGGCTTGGAATCGAGCGCGCAAAATTCTAAAGAGTTCTCCCCAGCGGAGCTTCTACCTCCCCAGCGGAGCTTCTACCAATTGAGGCCAAACTTTTTACCCAAAGGCGAAGGCCCCAGACCTCCTCGCAGTGGCCGCTCCGGTTTGGGAGGCTTCTTCGGTTTTTCAGGCGGAGATTCGGCTGGGGCTTCTCCTGCCGCGGCAGATTCCTCGCCCGCGGAAGGCGTGGACACTGCCTGAGCGGAAGACTCGGTAGTGGGGGTTTCCTCCTCCTGAGGAGGCATTTCCTCCGGTGGTGGGCTGAGGTGCTTCATCGATAAGCTGATCCGCCGGGCTTGCGGGTCGACGGACATTACCACCACGTCGACCTCCTGTCCCTCCTTCAGCACATCGCTTACCCGCCAGACCTTTTTCCAAGCCAGCTCGGAAATGTGCACTAGCCCTTCCACCCCGGGCTCCAGCTCGACAAAGGCTCCATAAGGCATTATCCGGGTGACTCTGCCGCGAATCACCGAATTTTCCGGATACTTCGTGGTCACCTGCTCCCAAGGATCGCCGGCCAAATCGCGGTAAGCCAGGCTTATCCGCTTGCTAGACCGATCGACCGAAAGGATCTTCACCTTGATCCTTTGGCCTTCCTGGAGGACCTGGCTAGGATGATGAATTCGGCCCCAACTGATTTGGCTGATATGCAAGAGTCCATCGACCCCTCCCAAATCGACGAAGGCACCGAAATCCATCAACTTGCGGACCAAGCCCTCGACCACTTGACCGGGCTCTAGCTGGGCCCATAGAGCCTCGCGGGCAGCCTCTTGTTCCCGCTCAATAGCGGCCCGGCGGCTCAAGACGAGGTTTCGCCGTTCGCGATTGGCCTCGATCACCACACAGGTAAGGCGCTGGCCGACATATTCTTCCGGATTCGTTACCCGATAGGGAGCAATGTGGCTTAAGGGGATAAAGCCCCGAATGTGGTTTACCTCGCACTCTAGTCCCCCGGCGTTTACCCCCGTGACCCGGGCTTCCACCAGCATACCTACCGTCAACTCATCCCAAGCTGCAACCTCTGCGGCTCGGGCCGGCAGGGCTACCTCGTAGATGCTATTTTCCGGGTCGAACCGGACCACCCGAACTTGGAGCGTTTTTCCAATTTCCGGGGGATCTTCCGTTTCTTTGAGCGAGAAATATCCTTGCTCCCGCACTCCCAAATCGACAAACACTTTGTCTTCATGAATCCCCACCACGCGAGCTTCCAGTAGGGTATCCTCCGGGATTCTCTCCCGGGGCATATGCTCTACCCCTTGCAAGGCCTGGTCCATGGAGAAGCCGGCCAGGGCCTCTTCCAGCTCCGAGACGAGGTCCGCCGAAAGCTTGTCTGTCGGCTTAGGAATTTTTGGCAACGGAACCGAGGCTTGAGCGATGTTTTCAGGGATATCCACCCGCAATTCCGGCAGCGATTCCGCGATGGCATGCCACATCAACGTTTCGCCGGGCGAAGGGGAAGATTCAAACGCGGGGGCAACCCCGGCATGACCGGGGACCTCTTCTTTCGGGAAAGACTCGGAGAAGCCCAAAGGGGCTACGGGGGCTTCCGCCTGCTGGAGAGGCTCGCTTATGGACGGCTCTGGCTCAACTTCAGGGAGCTCTCTTGCTCCTGCCAATCCGGTTTCCGCAAATGGAGGGTGGATTGTCCCCATTTGGGTGGTATCGGCATCTAAGGCAATGCCCGGCAAAATCGTAGATACCTCAGGCGGGAGAGCTGATGTTGATGTCCCGGACGGAGCCTGCATGCCCGCCGCCGGAGAATCCACCAAGGGTCGGGCTTCAACCGCCGACTGCCCCTCTTTGGTAGAGGGTGATCCAGCCTCCGGGGTTACCCCTGCCAAGGGAGGCTCAACTGCCGGCTCACTAACCGCAAAGGCCCCGGGGGGCAGAAGTGCTTCGCCAGGTGTGTCCACCGTGCGGGCAGATGATAGATCTTTTTCCTCCGAAGAGGCGGGGCTTTCAGCGTGAAGCGGAGAAACTTGCTCGGATTCCGAACCAGGTCCTTTTTCGCGGGGTTCCTGAGGGTGCCTTCGTTCCCCACGATCCCGCCGGAAACCGAGCAGTCGCACACTTTCTCCGAAGAATCGCCTGCGATACTGGGCAGGATCCCGCTGGGAGCCGATAAGAATCCGACGCCGTGGCCGTGATTCTCCCCCAACCTCGGATGGATCGGAACCCTCTTGAGGGCTAACGCTTTTCCCTGCATCGGCAGAAAGCGACTCGCCGGGAGGAGATTCATGGGATTCGGCTGGCGGGCTTGGGTGCCCCGGCGGGGAACCCTCCGGCGGAAGGGTGGGTTGGAAGCCCCCACTTCCTCGGGGTGCACAAAGTGCTTCTGCTGACGGATTCTCGGCCTGTGAAATAGCAGCCTCGGTCACCGGCCTTCGTTGAGGGAGATTCTCCGGCAAAGGCCCGGCTTTTTCCCCAACATCGGACCCCACGGGGGACTTTTCAGATTCGCCAGACGGTCCGACCGGCTTTTCCGGCGGAGAATTTACGGGATCTTTAGACATCATCGCCCAAATCGCTCAACAACCAAACCTACCTGAGGATAACCGAAACCATCTGTATTTAAGCTTACCCCCCGAAGCCCGTTTCTGAAAGGGTCGACTGGCTTTTAACCTGTTTTTGACAGGAGGTTTCGGTGAAAAAGGGTGCTATTAGGGGGATAATTACCCGTCTGTAGCCGCTTAGGGAATGGGGATACCCTCGTTCCGCAATCCTCCGCCGAGCTGGTTTCTTCGGAACTGCCAGCGATCTTTCCGCGGGGGCCCGTCGACAAATCGTTACCTGTTCCGAGGATTCCGAATTAGCAGAGGATTCCGAATTAGCAGGTGTTTTAAAACCTACGATGGTGAAGAAGCCTCCTGAAGCAGGGGCTCCGAGATTTGGAAAGAAAAAAGGGGTTGAGCGACACGGAGGTGGGGGGAACTGATGGGCTAAAGACGGCAAACGGGCTAAAGACGGCAAAATAGTGGGTACGGGAAGTCGCTTTACGACCCCCTGGAGTATTCCACCGGTGCACGGGCATACCCTTCCTGAGGGGTTTCTTGAAGCGGAAACCCTTTGCTTGGCGGAAAGGCTAACGAGGTTAACTTGGTGGAAGACCTGAATCGGCCTGGCTCTTTTACTCGGGAATCTCAAACTAAAGGCCGAAAGCATCTCAGACCAAGTTTTTGTGTTTGAGAAAGGTCTTTCTGCGACTGGCTTCCCGAGCTATCTCCGGTGGGTCGAGCAAGCTTTTCTGAGTCTTTGGCCTTTCGGGGGTATCCCTCCAAAGTTGAATTGCGGGGCAAACGCAGAACTCCACCGGCTTTCTGTGTCCTGGGCAAGAGGCCTACCTCGGTGGCGACCGGGTAGTGACAGCTGTACATACGATCCCTGGTAGGTCCCTTTGGCCCTTTTTGCAGAAAAGCAAATTTTTCTTCCTTGCCCTTGTCGGCCTCCCACACATTGTCTTAGCTCTTATCGGGATTTTGGGAGTCGAGCATATTTTCCAGCCGGAGCTTGGGCACCGGGACGAAGTTCTGCCGGCATCCTTGAGGCTACGGATCACAACACTTGGCAACCTCGGTGGGGAGTGTTGGCCGAAGTTTGTTAGGGGCTTGGGGTACCGCTCAACCGGCAGGCATGGCCCGGGTGAAACGTTCGGGTAGATGGATCCGCTTGGTTTCTTCTCCGGTAGGCGTGTTCTGCATGGTTTCTATCTGCTCTTGCGGCAGGAAAGTGAAGGAGAGTGGTTTGGTTGAGAACCCGCCCGGTTGCGTTACGGTACTTGAGGAGTTGAGGCGGAAAATGCACGAAAAAGCCGGAAGATGTCCTGGGTTTCTCGGTAGTTCGACATGGGTCAGGGCTATGAGACTTGTTGTAGCATTAGGTATTGGGCTGGGCTTGGTAGGGTTTATGGACAGCTCGGAGGGTTGCACCCCAGAGGTGGGGATCCGAAACTCTGGCCCGATTGCCGGGGAATCTTCGCCGAGTAGCTCCACTCGGGGGTCGGATACCCCGGAGTCCCAGCTTTTGCCTGTGGAAGCAAATCTCGTTTATTACGTAAACCAGGAAAGGGCCCGTTATGGACTTCGGCCACTTCAGGTGTCGCCACGGTTGCAAACTTCTGCCCGGAGGCACTGCTTCTGGATGGCAAGTAATCACACTTTGGTGCATACCTCGGAGCCGGTGGCGGAGAATATCGCCATGGGGCAGGAAAACAGCAAGGAGGCAGTTTGGAGTTGGATGAACTCCCCCGGCCACCGGGCAAATATCTTGGGGCCATACCGCTGGATTGGAGCTGCCGCCTATCGGGCTACAAGTGGGGTGATCTACTGGTGTCTGCAGTTTGCCCGCTAGGGATGACTGTTGAGATTTGCTCCCGGGCAAGCTTGCCGATAAAAACTGATCTTGGGAACCCAGGAGATCTTCTTCCAGTTCGGGTAGGGATCACCTTAGCACGGAGGACAACGGTTGGGCTGGTAAGTATCGGGAAACTTCTCTTGTCGAGCCCAATTTTCGGAACTATGGGCCGGACGGCATTGCAACAACGTCGACAAAAGAGGCTCCGGCAGAACTAACCCAGCCGGGTTGGCCGGTTTTTTGCGGTCTCGGCAGATCTTCGTTGGGCCAGGCCGTCGGAGACCCTCTCCAAGCAACTCTCTACGGACCGGACTTTTGGGTCCGGAGGATAGCCTCAGCAAGTTTTGCCCGGGCTTCCAGGTATTTCCCGGGGTTGGGTTCCCACTCGAACCAGCTGGGAGCCAGTTGAAGAACCATTTCCATTGCCTCGGCCCGTTTGCCAAGCCTGTCCAAGATGGCCAGATACTCGTAATCCTCGATGGCATCCCTTAGGGCCTTAAGCCGGAGGCTGCACACGATGCCGTCATACCCGACCGGCCGGGCCGGGTAGGCCAGGGTTCCTTCGCCGTGGTAAACGAGGCCTCGGCCGTCCTCGCGACGGCCGTAAGTCCAGCTATCCGTCCAAGGATCGGCTACTTGCCGCCAGAAACTCATCCCTCCCCAGTAAAGGAGACCGGTGATTCCATATCGCCAGCTGATCCAGGCGGGCACTCGATAGTGGAGAAGAGGAAAATCAATGTGCCACCAGGGTGTTTTACGTCCTTGACAAAGTGCGGTGTAAGTCCAAAGGATTTCCCCTTTTTTGAGACGGGCTACTGCCGGTCCTTCTTCAAAAAGGGAAAACAATGGACACCAGATGTCCACGGCTCCGTAAAGGTCTCCCCAGGTGGGATCTTGCGGTTGGGGTTGTTCGACCACGAGCACTTTCACTGCCGAGCCTGCCTCCCGGATGGGCCGGCCCCAATGCCGCACATACTCGTATGCCTCAGGATCGTTGGGTTCATCCCGGAGATACGTGTAAAGCAGAGGCTTTGGCTCGGGAAGTTCTTCCCACAATCGGTCGAAAGCCCGCAGCCAGGCCACCAGTCGGTCTTTTTCCGCCACTGGATCCTTTACTACCACTCGGGGATGGGGAACCATGAGGGCGTTGACGTGGTAGGTGCTGACAAACTCTCGGAGGGCCTCCACAAATTCAGGAGGAATAGCAAATGAACCGTCGGGTTGTTCCACCGGTCGGAGCCACTCCCCAGGCGGCGAGGCGTTGATCCGATGCCGCGAGACCAATTCGGCACATTGCCGGTAGATCTCCGACCAATCGCTAGGGATGGGTTCGCCCGCTTGTTTGGCTCGCAACTGGTAGTATTCCCGGAGCCGGTCGGCTGGCGAGCCGAAGGCTGTTACCATCGTCGACACCCGCGGCAAGCTAAAATCCCACACCGAAAGCTCCACAGGGAATTCAAAAAGGGTCCCCCCGGAGTATCGGAGGCTGACGATACCCTTGTATATGCCAGCAGGTACTCCCTCCGGTACATAGATGTCCACCCAAAAACCATGGGTTTCTCCCGGAGGAAGATCAAACGGTACCGCCACGAATTTCCCTCCGGTAAGGGGCTGGCGAGTGACGGGATGGTCAAAAGGAATTAAAGGATCGGGATACCACCCCGGCACAAAAGCATCGTTCCGATAGGTGCCTTGGGTCAGCTGGAAATAATGCTGGCGGAAAAGCCGGATGTGCTCTTTTCCGATGCTTGTTCCCCCCGCACCCTCAAGTGGGGAAACGCTCACCGAAACACCCGGCACTCCGCGTTCCGAGCGGAGGAGGATTTGAAAGCTCTCCCATTCCCGCCGGGCGGCGGAAAGCCGCGGGGGATGAAATTCTTCCGGAAGATGCTCGCGGAGGATCCGTCGGGTCTCGACCGTTGTCCAAATCCGCACCCCGTCTGGAGGTTGCCCCCAGGCATTGCCGGTACCTATCTCGGCGGGTCCAACGCAATATAAGCCCCAGGCAAGCCCCGTCAACAAGGCAGGCACAAATTTTTCCCACAGTGACGAACTTCGGGTTCGCAAGGGCCACATGGTGAGTTTCCTCCTCCGAAAGCATGGCGGCGAAAGTTGGGTGTTCGGGGCTTCCGTGAAACTAATCCGGGCCTTAAGCTTTGAACAAAAGTCTAGCGGCAGCTCGATAGCCAGGGCGGATTTGCACTCCCACTGCTTATGGAACGATTCACCTGAGGTACCCGAAATCATTTCGCAACAAGGATAGCTATGCAAGTTCGGGCAAGTTTAAGGTTTGAAACCTTAACGGGCCTCTCGGCGGCAGGCGGTAATTCCCAGCCCGGTTATGGAACGAGTCGCCAACCTTCAGAGGTGACTTCAATCCCCGTGAAACCGCGGTAGCGGTCGGCAACCTCGTGCATTTCCTCAACCGAATCAAAATACCCGATAATAAACGCCGCCTGGAACGATTCGCCCGGCTTGATGGGCCTACCACCGAATTCGAGAATCATGCACACATATCCACGTTGGTGACACCAGGCCTCGCACACGACCGACGGATCCAGCACAATTCCTGCCAGCCAGGGTCCTAAGGCTCCAGTCTCGGGGTTGCGGAGCCTGCATGCCCGAATGAACCGCTCCGGTGTCGGATCTCGACCGCGAAGGTAATCGAATTTCTCATCCGGAGGAAAATCCTTCACAAACTCGCTTGCTGGGATGAATCCCCGATAACTGAGATAGATCTCCGAGAAGGTATCTCCGTTCTTGTGGCGAATATGGCCGGGCATGTCAATTCGGAGAAACATGGCCTCACTTTCATTGATCGAGTCGATCCGATCCATGGAGAAAAAGTAGCGAGTGTTGCAGGGAAAAACGAGGATTTGGGTCCACGTGGAGCCTGGTTTCCGGCCAGGTGCTGCAATTTGATAGACGAATTGCTGTTTCACCGCCACAAAGTCCGGACCCCGGATAACTTCAGGCCGGAGTTCGCGAGCACGGGTGCAAATTTGGGGACCCTCGATTGACCGCTTGGGACGTCGCCCATGTACCAGATTGTTGAATTCATAAACGAGGTCTGTGTGTGCGATTTGCTCCCGGTAGGCCTCGTCACTGCCCGGTTCCATAATCCAGTCGACAATGTCCAGGCCAAATCCCGGATCCCGGAATCCCGTCTTTTTGTCGACAAACGATTGAGCGGCTACTCCACTTACATATCCCTTTTTGCGGACCGCAGCCTGTAGCAGGGGGGTCTCGATGTGAATGGCCTCATCGTCTTCCCGAACGTTATAGGAGACCTGGCCAGGCGTTCGAGCGGGGAATTCGCCACCTTGAGTGTTAAGACCCCCTCTGGGGAAGACTACGAACCAAGTTGCCACTAGGACCGTTGGCAGTTTCGCGACAACTTGCATAGCTGTGGCGGTCGCTGGCTTTAGGTCCATGATAGGTCTCCCCTAACTTTTTGATTTTATAGGAACATCCCTCTGTCCAGCTGGAAGGCCTCATGGCATGGCATCTTGGAGGGAAACTCGGGAGATATTGGGGGCCAAGCGGATACCTCTGGATTTGCGGCTAAACGTGCAAATCCGATCATAGACACGGGATCACCACGAAGCAAACATTCCGGTCGATTGAAAAAGGAACTTTCTTGGGGTTGCAATATGCGAAGATAGGCCGGTCAGTGGTGCCTGTTTGAGATCACTAACGATGTTGATCTTGAGATTTCTTTTCTGCTGGTGAGGGCCTGACTGCCACGGGGTTACCTTGAAAGTGGAAAAGGGGAAATTCCTGGCCGAGAGTTCGGAGGCAGTGGCAGGGAAAAATGGAGCATTTGAGGCTTCTTTACCGGTTGCCAACCCAGTAGACACTATGCACGCTTAGGCCCAATCAACCAGGTTTTGGCTTTCTAGCAGAAAGAAGCTGACATGGCCCGTTGGATCTTCTCCCTGAAAGAGCATGTAGTAGAAACCAGGCCCAGAAATATTTTCTAACACCACCGGGGCTCCAAACCGGCGGCTAGACTCGGGAAATACCTTCACATTGCACAGTCCTTTTTTCTCCCAGTGGATAAGATCCTCGCTTATCGCGTAAGCGATTTTCTGATATCGGAGACTGGCGGAATATAGCATGAACCAGCGGTGTTGATACCGCATCACCCAATTGTTTTCATTGCCATCCGGTTGTTCATAAGGTTGATCTGCCGGGATGATGGGTTTGTCCGGGGAAAGATCCGTCCAGTGCTTGAGATCATCGCTCACTGCCAAACCGATGAGATTGTGTCCCCTTTTCCGTCCCCACCGCGTGGACCCGGTATAGAAAAGGTAAAACTTGCCCTGCCATGGGATGAGAAGCGGATCGATCGTCCGCCCGTCGATATTCCAGCGGTTCTCCGGCCCGGTATTGAAAATCTTCTCGGGCTCCGACCAGTCAACGAGATCCCGAGATCGCGAAATGCACAGATAATGAGGGAACTTTACATACTGTTGATAACACAAGATCCATTCCTCGCCCAGCCGAATGACATTTCCGGGCGAAGCATAGCCGCTCGGCGAGACCAACCGGATCGGGTCAAATTCTAAAAAGTCTTCGGTTGCCGACTGGCCAATGTGCCAGCTCGCCTTTTTGGGATCATAATAGGTGAACCAAATATGTACTTTCCCCTGTACGACAAGGGCCGCAGGATCTCGCAAGTGGATATCTGGAAGACGCCACACCGGGTTTTTGATCTTGCTATAGTCGAACTTGGGTAAGGCTGGGATGTTGGTGGGAGAAGTCATTCCGGGACTGCTCGTCCAGCAAAGGCCACCCGGAAACCCCGCCATGGCCCCGAGATATTGGAGCACGCGTCTTCGAGAAAATCTGGAAGTCATTTCTTTCACCCCGCACGGCGGAGCAAGCACTCAAAAGCTTATTCTTTTCAGCTTGGTCTGATTTTATCCGGCTCAACCGGCAAATTTATTGGTAGAAAATATGACTCCGGTAAGTACGAGGCATAGGAGGAAAGTCCCTAAAAAAGAATTTATTGCATGAGACATTGCAAAACTATACCCCTCGGCTCGAGTGGATCCTTCTTGGCCCGGTGGAGACCCTGCGAAGCCTCCCGGGATTGCCCGGCACCAGCCCCTTAAGTAGGGTCACCAACGCCGGGGATCGGTCGGAGAAAATTTTTCCTAACAAAACAACGATGACTCCATTCGCTTCCCCTCGAAGTAAGGAATTTGCCCGGATTCATTCGATGCCTTGTTGCCTTGAAGGCTGTTATCTCCTTGCGGATGGACCCGGGCGTTCACCTACGAAGGTCTTGGAAACTCATTTACCGGGGGAGTGCCCGAGGGACTCGAGCATCCCGGTTAGTCTGTATGTTTTCTCCCCCAAAGCCGGGGGTCTGACAACTCCGGTTCATGAGATGTTCTGCGAGAATTCCGTCTATTGGTCCCTCCCGAAAGGAGAGGAGGACCCCACCCTCCAAAAACCTATGAGCCGGGATTTCGATAAGAACACCCCGATTGGGTAAGGGATTGAGCTCACCGGATTGCTAGTTTCCGGGTAGCTCTGAAGATCAAGTTGATTTGTCGCTGGAGATCGGAATTGCTCCTCGGTTCTTGTCCCCTGATGGGAAGTCTAGCAATTTCCTTTGCCGCACCAATTTTTTGTACACACACACCCCCACGAGATCCGCTAGCCCACAGCCGCTGAGGGTCAGTTTCTGTGTTTGGGGGGCCAAATTCCGAGGATTTGGGATTTGCGGCACTTGCCCCCGGCCCGGAGGTAGGAAAAGTTCGCCTTCCCTGGAAATCGTGAGCTAGGATTGGTTGACAGATCGGAGAAAAGGGGGCGAAACCATGCCCGGGGCTTTTGTTCGGCAGGCCCTGGACGGTGAGGGGTGTTACACCGAAACCGAGGCAGGCAATCCCCGGAACGGGGCTGGCCGGGGAAACGCTTTTTTGGCGGTTGTCCCGGTTTGTAGATCGGTCTGGATGTGGTCTTCGGCCTCCCCTCCTATTGGCCCATAACAGTAAGCGACTCTGGTTTTGCAAGCAGAGAGCTACCCCCGGGAAGAACACCGGCCTTGGGGGGCCGATCCGAAAAAGCGGGTTTTTATGGGAAATCAAGCCCCTCACGCTAGGGCTGCTTATCCACCAGAAGCCAAAACGCGAGGGAAATAGGGAAACTGATGCGGGATTCCAAAAGATGTAGCCAAATGATCGAAAGTAACTGCGGTTTGTCGGTAGCCGAAAATTTTTCGCTCTCTGAAGCGGCACTAGTGATAGCCAACCGGGTAGCCGAGATCACCACCCTTCCGCAGGTGGCCAGGCGGATCATGGAAATTACTTCCGATCCGGAGGCTAGCTCGAGCGAGTTGAAGGAGGCACTCGAGGGTGATCCTGCCTTAAGTGCTCGGGTGTTGCGGCTGGTGAATTCCTCGGCGGTCGGCTTGGCCCATCGCATTGCTAACTTGCAGCGAGCGGTAGCCCACTTGGGATTTCGGCAAATTCGCAATCTGGCGTGGACCGCCTTTGTGGCCGATTTGTTCCGCAATCAAGAAGCGATTGGACGATACCGTCGGAGTGAGCTTTGGAATCACTCCATCGCTGTGGCCATCTTGGCCAAGATGATAGCGATGCGGCACGGGAGAACCGACTTCGAGGATGTCTTCTTAGGGGGGCTCCTCCACGACTTCGGAATCATTTTGATGGATCAATACGACCACAAGCGTTTTCGAGAGTTGGTCTCTCATCTGAGGGCGGGAAGTACGTTGGAGACTTTCGAAAGAGCCTATTTGGGATATACCCACTGCGAATTAGGGACGGCGGTGGGAGAGCGGTGGCTTTTGCCGGTCAATTGTCTTGAAGCCATCCGGTGGCATCATCATTCCGATCCACCGGTTGCCGACAAGGGATTGGTCTTCTGTGTTGCCTTGGCCAACTTCCTGGTGACCCAAAAAGGAATGCCTTCGGTGGGCTGGCAGCTTGTCCAGCCACCGGTGGAAGCGGTCAAGTTTTTCGGTCTAACTCGTACGGACGTGGAGGCCCTGCTTGCCGATTTTAGCGAAGAATTGGTCCAACAAGCGGGGCTTTTCGTTTTAGAGTCTTGAGCGGCGGCCCGTCCCCGACAGGGATGGTGGTGAGGATAAAACACGTTGGGGCAGGCACCACAGGGTGTCATATTTGGGCGTTTTGCTAGGATTACAAGCCTAACTGTAGCAGAGGTCCACCTTGCATGGTTTGGGTTCGGAATCCGGATTGCAACGTTGTCGATATTTCTGCGTTTTCTGCTTGCTGGCAGACCACGCAACTTTCTTGTGAACCCCTTGTTTTGATTGGAGAATTGCTAGAGTCCCTTTCTCCCCGACTTCTTTTTATAGCCGATGGCCTCGGAGATGTGTTGGGTGCTGAGGTATTTTGCGGGGATTTCGACCGGGAAGAAGCCAGGCGAATGGTTGCTGACCTTTTGCCCCGGCTCCGAGTGGACAGATTTGTAATGATTCCGTACAGAGGTCCGATTGAGGGAGTTGTGGCCTTTGGCGTGCGACTTTCATGCGAGACTTTCAGGGCTTTATTTGGGGGGTTGTGTGGCCCGGGCCGCGGTTTGGAGCGGAAGTTGGAGGAGATGGAGCCGGTGCTGCGGGTTTGTGGGCAGCTGGTGTGGATGGCTTTGTCCAAGGAGACCGAAGCCCGGCGGGCCTTAGCTCGTAAAGAGCAATTGCATCGGGAACTGGTCTCCCTCCAAAAGGCGTATGGCAAGCTTTTCGAAGAGATTGCCGCGGAGCAAGAGAGGCGGTTAGCTCAAGCTGAGGAATATTCTCGGCGTTTGGAGCGGGAAGTGGAAATGCGTTCCATGGCATTGCAGGAGGCTGCGGAAGAGGCTAAGCGGCAAGCAGAGCAACTTCGCATGTACTCTGCGGCTTTGGAGCAGGCTCTTCTTGCTCACGAGGAGCTCACGCGGGCGGCCGAGGCGGCCAATCGAGCCAAAAGCGAATTCCTTGCTAACATCAGCCACGAAGTTCGCACACCCCTGAGCGCAATTTTGGGGCACGCAGATCTCTTGGCAGATCAAGTTCCGCCGGATAGTCCTGGGGCACGCTCGGTGGAGGTAATTCGCCGCAATGGCCGGCACCTTTTGGCCATTCTCAATGATCTTTTGGATTTGGCCAAGGCGGAGGCAGGAAAACTAGAAGTGAACCTGGTTCCGTGTTCCCCTGCAGAAATTCTAGAGCAAGTGCGGCAGTTGATGGAGGCACGAGCCGTCGACAAATCCCTCCGCCTGGTGCTGGAAATGGGGCCTCTGCCCCCCGGGGTCATTACTGATCCTACAAGGGTCAAACAAATTCTTCTTAACTTTGTGGGCAATGCCATCAAGTTTACCCAAAGGGGAAGTGTGACTATCCGCACACGATTCCTGCCGGAGGGGGAAAATCGTGGGCAATGGGTAATCGAAGTAAGTGACACCGGAATTGGCATTGCCCCCGATGTGCTCCAGCGGCTATTTCAGCCCTTCGAACAAGGCCATTCCTCAATTGCCCGGCGTTTTGGGGGGACTGGGCTAGGTCTTGCCATATGCAAACGGCTGACGGGGTTGCTCGGGGGCAAAATCGAGGCAGAAAGCACTCTGGGGGTGGGAAGTACTTTCCGCGTTCTCCTTCCGGTGCAAAAAGTCGACTGCATGCCGGAGGAAGAGCAGCCTGCCGATTTGGCGCCTGCCAGGTGGCCTCGACTTCAGGGGAGGGTCCTGCTTGTGGATGACTCCCCGGACAACCGGCTGTTGCTGCAGCGAATCTTGGAACTTGCGGGGGCAGAAGTGGTCCTTGCGACCAACGGGCGGGAGGCGGTCGAAATCGTTCTCGCTCCGGTCAAGGTGCTTCGGCCCGAGGTAGTTGCTTGCCAAGCATCACAGGAAGCTGGTGAGGCTGCCGATAGGTGCGACTGCCAGGTGCGTGGGGCCGCGGTGACTGCCTTTGCCCTCCCTCTGGAATATTCCGCATCCCTGCCGCAACCCCACTTCGATTTGATTCTTATGGATATCCAAATGCCGGAGATGGACGGAGTTGTGGCAATGCAACTTCTTCGGAGCCGCGGTTGTACGATCCCGATCGTTGCCCTGACGGCCAACGCCTCCAGCGAGGATCGCGAAGAGTGTCTGCGATTAGGGTTCGACGGCTTTATTGCTAAGCCGATCGACCGTGCCCAGTTCTTGCAGGAGGTGGCCCGGTTTATCGGGCGACCGGAGTGCTGAAAGTTCGCTAACCGCAGAAGTGGCAGCTTCGGGATGGTGAGGCCGGGATGGCTCTACCCTGTCCTTGTTTCCTTCTCGGTTGCTTCGGGGGGCATTCCTCTGGCTCGTTAGGCGGATGGTTCGGCCTGAATAGTCTAGGGGTATTAGCCTTGCCGGGAAGGGGTGTCTTCGTCCTCTTAGGCCCAGAGGTCGGTTCCGTGGGACCTGCTCGGGCAATACTCTCTAAGCTTGCCCGCCTTGCTTCTAATCCCTTCCGTATGACTTAAAAAGGTCCTTGGCAAATTGGCAGGCAGCAGCAATCGATCGCAATCGGTGGAAGGCTTCCTCCTCGCTATCGTATAGTTTTCGCAGGTACGAGTTGGGTTGGCTACCGTTTTGGACGAAGGCAAGGTCCGTGGGAGTTCCCAAGCCCGTTTTCGTTGCGATCGTAATCTCTTGGGGGGATGATTATAATGGTGGCATGAGGGATCGCTCCCCTTTTAACCCAAACGGGCACTTTCAGGGGACGAGTAAGTTGGTGGAAGTACCAAAGGTAGTCTATTGGCTTGGGCTCCGAGCAAATGCTCTGAGTCTTTTTTGGTGAATGGGAGACGTGCAAATGGTTAGCGGCAGGGTCAAACGGCGGGAGCTGCTCCAAGCGGCGGTTATCGGAATGCCGTTTTTCGTGCGTCCTTCAGCCCTAGGGCTTGCAGGGTTGGCACCTCCCAGCGAGCGGATTACGTTGGGACTTATCGGTTGCGGCGGGCACGGTCGGGGATGGAATCTTGATCAAGTTTTCCGGCATCCCGATGCTCAGGTAATTGCCGTTTGCGATGTCGACGCCAACCACCTGGCCGAAGCCAAACGCAAGGTCGATGCCTTTTACCAAAGCAAGCTGGGCTCCGATTACGGCGAGTGTGCTGCTTATAAAGACTTTCGTCGACTCATCAACCGGAAAGACATTATAGCTGTTATGAACTGTACGCCGGATCATTGGCATGTTATTCCGGCGATCATGGCGGCCAAAGCCGGTAAAGATGTCCTCTGCGAAAAACCCCTGACCTTATTTGTGGAGGAGGGTCAGGTCCTCTGTCAGACCGTGGAAAAGCATCGAACAATCTTCCAAGTGGCATCGGAAAATCGGTCGATCGATGCCTACATCCGCCTGGTGAGTCTTGTTCGCAGGGGGGTGCTCGGCCAGCTGAAGCATATCGAGGTCCGGTTGCCCATGGGCAATACCGCTGCCCGATTGGCAGCAGACGCAGCCAAGCTCTTCGGGCTGATGCAGCCGACAGATCCCCCACCCCATTTGGACTATGAAATGTGGCTCGGTCAGGCACCGTGGATGCCTTACGTGGCTGCCCGAGTTCATGGGAATTTCCGCTGGCATCTGGCCTTTTCCGGCGGGGTACTCACCGATTGGGGGGCTCACATGATTGACCTGGCCCAATGGGGGCATAATTCCGAACTTAGTGGCCCAGTGGAAGTGGAAGGGCAAGGGGACTTTCCGCCCCGGGATGCCCTTTACAATACAGCACCGACATTTGATATTCGCTATCGTTATGCCGATGGAGTAACCATGCGGGTCTCCGCCGGACCTGGGGATTTGCCTCCTGATGGGCAGTACGATTTCCCTGTGGTAGGACGGACTTCTCAGCCGGGGATCCGCTTTGAAGGCACCGAAGGGTGGATCGAGTCTCACCGCTGGCGGGGAGGACTCCGGGCTTCCCGCCGCGAGTTGCTGGAAGTTTCGGTGGATCCTCAGGAAGTCGGCATCTATGTGCCAAGCGAGGTAGTGCCGCGGGAGGCAGGCCACCTAGGCGGAGAACATCGGAATTTCCTCGATTGCATTAAGTCTCGTAAACCTTGCTATGCCCCCGCAATCATCGGGCATAAAACCATTAACATTGCCCACATCGGTAACATCGCCATGATGTTGGGCCGAAAATTGCGATGGGATCCCGAGGCCGAGCGGTTCCCCGACGATGAGGAAGCTAATCGCATGTTAACTCGCGAGCAACGGGAACCCTGGACAATGAAAAATATCGATAACTGGCTGGAATAGTGACTAAGCGGTCCGAAAAGGGGTAGGTCGGCAAGTTCCAGGGGGTTCCTACAATTCCGGCTGCTAAACCTTCTAATGGCCGGAGGCGGTCAAGAAGGGCGAGAACTTTCCCAAGCCGAAGGAGCCAACCCTCAATGAAAATCGGTTTGGTGGGCTATCAAGGTTCGGGAAAAAGCACTGTGTTTCATTGGCTGACGGGCTGTCCTCCGGACCCAGGGGCGGCTCGGTCCGGTCAGGCGGCCAGTGTGCCCATTCCAGAACCGAGACTGGAACAACTCCGGAAGCTTTATCAGCCCAAGAAGGTAACCCCCGCCACCCTGGAGTTGGTGGACACCCCCGGGCTTTCTCGTACCCACGAAGGAAATGCAGCGAAGTTGGCCATCATTCGCGAAGCGGACTGCTTGGTGCTTGTGATTGCGGCATTCGATGGTTGCGATCCTGCCGCCGACTGGAGATCGTTCGAAGAAGATCTTTTACTTGCGGACATGGAAGTGGTTGCGGGCCGGATTTCCCGAGTGGAGGCCGGTCTGAAAAAGCCCCTTCCCCGAACCGAGCACGAACAATTGGAGCGGGAGTTACATGCCCTTCGGGATGTCCTTGGGGCCATGGAGCGGGGGAAACCCCTGCGACAGAGCGAGATGTCGGAGGAGCAGCTTCGGGCTACCCGGGCATTCCGGCTTCTGACGGAAAAGCCTCGCATGATCTTCTTTAACACCAAGGATTCCACTACCGTGGCTCCGGAATGGACGGCCGGCCTACCCCCGGAGGTGCCCGTCGTGGCCGCCCCGGCTGCTTTGGAACTGGAACTGGCCCAGCTTTCTCCCGAAGAAAGGGAAGAATTTGCCTCCGCTTATGCCTTGGATGTCGATCTTCGCGAGGGAATCCTCCGGAAAATGATGGATGCTGCAGGTTGGCTTACTTTTTTCACCGTCAGTCCCAAAGAAGTTAAAGCCTGGCTTTTGCGAAAGGGTGGCACGGCGTTGGAAGCGGCCGACACAATTCACAGCGACATGGCCCGCGGATTCATCCGGGCGGAAGTGATGAAAGTAAGCGACTTGGTCCGCCTGGGGGGTGAAAAAGAAGTCCGGGCTCAACACCTGGTTCGGCATGAACCAAAGGATTATGTGGTTCAGGATGATGATGTCATCTATATCCGCTTTTCCGCCTGAGGGACGATCACAATTGGGGAAAGCTTTTTTCTTTCTAGGGAGATAGCCCCGCTGCAGGGTTTTTTGCGATGCCCGTGTGCGGTCTGCGAAAGGGCTATTTCTTCCGGGTAGCAGTGGACCGGCAAGAAACTTCCGGGGCTTTCCTCCTTTGCCCAGCGAACCCGAGTTTCCCTAAGGCAGGGGACCGGGGAAATCCTGGTTCCCGCCGAATCATTAGGCTTTTCGCGGAGGGAAGAGCCGAAATATTTTCGTCCACGCACCATCGCTTGCCGGGTGTGCAGGGGTACCCGCTTAACGGAAATCGGGCCTTTCAAATGGCTCTTTTTACCATCACGGACACGTTTTCCCTTCCTTTCTTTTTGAGAAGAATTTTGCCTTACCTTTAAAAACCAGCTGCTCCAAAAGGTGTAGCGGCAGCCCGGTTCTTTCCGTGGTTGCTTTTCCCTGCCGACGTGACCGGAAAGCCCGTTTTTCCCTATTTCCAACTGCTTTACCCGCCTGATCGGCACTTGAAAAGTTTGTCCATTTTGAAGGGTTACATGGACCAAAATCCGCTACTTTTCGGCCGGTTCAGTGCTCAATTGGCGGCCGGAAGACGGATCCCACGCGGGACCGGCGGGTACTTTCCGAACTTTTTCGCGGCTTATAGAATATTATCAATGAGGCGGTTTTCTTTTTGCCTCTGATTTTAAAAAAACCTGGTTCCCAGGTTCGTTTGGGAGGGCTCCGGACGCACGAACGCGTGTGGTGTGGAACCATGCCCAAACGGCCGTCAGGCCGGCTTAGCCTTCGACCGGCTACCGTCCACGCCACAAATCTTCAGTCGTCCGGGGCGGGAAGCTGGTGCATCGAGTCCGAAGAGGACTCGGTGTGAGGTAGTGGAAAAGTCCCGTTTCGGGTGAATGGAACAGCCTGAAATAGGGAGGCCGGCTATGGCAGTGGGAACCCACGTCTTGGGCGAACTTTATGGTTGCCCACCCGAGCTTCTCCGTCGTGTTGAATCTCTCCGCCCCTTAATGCATTCCATCGCTGAGCAAGCCCAGTTTAATGTCGTGGGCGAAAAGTTCCACCAGTTTGAGCCTCAGGGTGTCACTGGTGTAATTGTCTTGGGGGAATCCCACTTTAGCATTCACACGTGGCCGGAGAAGGGGCTAGTGGCAGCCGATGTCTTCA
>Ga0308410_1000483_pt1 | contig 21510 bp, 15 predicted proteins | sample HotsprOSTMatCore_FD_203467 | JGI IMG/M metagenome (GOLD analysis project Ga0308410, IMG submission 203467) | Hot spring phototrophic mat microbial communities from Octopus Spring, Yellowstone National Park, Wyoming, United States -... | ecosystem: Environmental > Aquatic > Thermal springs > Hot...
GTTGTTCGATAATCTCCGCGTGGAATATCACACCGGAGAAGTTACATGGTTTGCTCCCCTGAATTGGCGAGAGGGAGTAGCTTTACAGGGAGCAACAATTGCCGGCACCGTTCAAGTTCAGGTCTGCGATGAAACCACCTGTTACCCTCCCCAAGAATATCCTTTTGAAGCTCGTTTGGCACAGGGGGTTTCCTTACCCGAAATCCCGCTCCACACTCCCCCCTCCCAGGCCGAACCCGCTCCGATGCCGGCAGTCTCTTCACAAGTTTCTTTGGGAATGTGGGTGGGAATTCTTGCAGCTGCCCTGGCTGGTGGCCTAATTCTCAACTTGATGCCATGTGTTCTTCCGGTGATTAGTTTGAAACTCTTCGCCCTGATCGAACAAGCTGGCCAAGACCGTCGCAAGGTTCTGGCCCTAAACCTTTGGTACGTCCTCGGACTAATGAGTGTGTTCCTTGTCCTAGCCACCTTTGCGGCATTATTCAATTTGGCATGGGGACAACAGTTCACTTTTACCTGGTTTAAGGTAGCTCTGCTCGGATTCGTGTTCGCTTTAGCACTAAGTTTTTTAGGAGTTTGGGAACTTCCCATTCCGGGGTTTGCGGCAAGCAGTTTTGCCGGACAACTTCAAATGCGGGAAGGAGCTACGGGAGCCTTTTTCAAAGGCGTGCTCACGACCATTTTGGCAACCCCTTGCACAGGCCCGTTCCTCGGGGCGGTATTCGGATTCACGCTGGATAAGCCTCCCTATGTGGCCTATCTCATTTTTGGCACGGTAGGAATAGGCATGGCCCTTCCCTATATCATCATCGGTTTGTTCCCGGACCTTATCCGGGTCCTGCCTAAGCCGGGGCCGTGGATGCAAACCTTAAAAGAACTCATGGGGTTTTTCCTCTTGGGGACCGTGGTTTACCTTTTTAGCACAATTCAGTCGCGATTTTTTGTGCCCACCTTGGCTTTTGTGGTGGGATTGTGGTTCGCCTGTTGGCTAGTGGGAAAAGTTCCGCTAACGGGGACCAAATTGCAACGTCTCCTAGCCTGGAGCGGTGCAGGGGGATTCACTGCTTTGGCTGCGATATTTTCCTTCGTGTTTCTAATGCCGAACCCCAAAATTCCTTGGGTACCATTTTCACCGGAACGACTCGAGCTTGCCCGTCAAGAGGGACAAACTGTGATGGTCGATTTTACGGCCGATTGGTGTCCCAACTGCAAATGGAATTTGGCCTTCGCGATCGAAACCAAGCGGGTCGCCGAATTGGTCGCCGAATACAATATCCTTCCCTTGCTTGCCGACTGGACAGATGAATCTCCGATTATCAAAGATTTCTTGGAGCAGCGATTACGCCGGAGATCGATCCCAGTTTTTGCAATCTGGCCGGCGGGAGCACCAGACGAGCAGGTCATCATTCTTGACGGAATCTTGACAGAGAACCAGGTGGTAGAAGCCCTTCGTCGGGCTGGCCCTTCCCAAATCTCACCGGCTTCCGGACAAATAGCAAGCTCCGCCCAATAGGCGTTCGCAGCCGAAAAGAAGGGTTAAACTCGCAAAGTTAAAGTTCCCCCTCCTGGTAGGTTCCCAAACATCCACGGAAGGAAGAGTATTCGAACAGCCGAATAGTCAGGTTTGGAATCCCTCGAAAATTCCAGTTCCAAAAGGCTAAGGCCTAAGGTGCCGGTGATTTTGCAGTTTGTGGGCTTGAATATTAAAGTCCTGATGAATTTTCCGAATTTTCGAAGAGCTGCTCAGAAGTTCCGTCCCAAACTGTGTTTGAAAGGTGGCCTTTGCTCACCGGAAAACCTAGCCCTTAGCCACCAGAGGGTACACAATTCGGCACCACAACCGGCGAACACCACCGTTTCAAAAGCAGCTTAGGAACCTCCTGCTTCGTCGCGATGGAAAATTTGGATCGCCCACTAAGCAATTGTGTTTAACCGGGTGGAGGGGATATGCACACGAAGTGACCTCCACCTTTGTCTAACCCTAGGTTGTTATGGCGACAGCGGATCCCCCTCAAACCCGGTGTTTGCTCTCGCGAGGTGTTGGCACTGAAGCCGGACCGATGCTGGTAAAAATGACGGCGACAGTGAATTCGCTAGTGCACTTGTAGTGTTAGCTAGGGCGTTTAGACTGAGTTAGCTGACTGAAGCTTCTTTCGGCAAGGCAAATTTTGGGACGAAAACCCGGAACTCCTTGACACCCATCAGCATTGCGTCTGTTGGTTTTGGCGGGACGGAGTAGCAAACAGAGACACCGGAGCTATTCTTGCTCGGTACTCCCAGCACGGTTTAGGCACACCACGGACGATTTCGCTTTTCCAGCCGCCGCAAAGCATCCAGGGCAATCTGCACGTCCTCAGCAATCTGAAAATCGAACATTCCAGCACAGATAAAGTCGGCTCCATTGCGGAAGGCAAAGGGGAAGGCCATCCGAGGATGGATCGCCCCAGCCGCCATCACCTTAAAGGCCACCCACGGTTTAGCTACATTCTGGAAGAAGGCAGCTGTCTCCTCCCAATTCAGGCACCACATATTGTCGTGGTACTGGCCGGGCTCGCTGCGATGGCCCTTGTACCAACACCACTCCTCGCGAAATTCAGGCGGTGAGGCTGACCAATAGCGGTCGGAGTGGAAAGTCTTCACATAATAGTCGGGGTTGACACCATGCTGCTCGCAGGCCTTCGGGGTTTCCAGCGAATGCGAACCCACCCCGGCAGGAACTCCCGCTTCTTTGATGAGCTCGATGGTGCGTTTGACCACATCGATTTTTCCGTCCATAACCTGCCGGTCGGTTGCCTCACCGTGGGTGTAGATGAGGGTAGCTCCTTTCGCCAGTACGGTGCGGATCTGCCCGCGAACGTCCTCTACATCGCCACTGGGCCGGATACACACCATCGACTGAAGATTACTCCCCGTCCGTTCACGATATTTGACGTACACATCTTGGACCGCAGGGTCCAGTAAAACGGTGTTAATCCCGAAAGACTCGGCAATGGAGAAGGTTTCGAAAACCTTTTCTTCGGTGTTATAAGCCTTGAAAAGCCGGGACACGTAAATCAAATCCCGGGCGTGGGCCCAACCCCCAATAAGATTTCCCCCGAGGAAAAGCCGGCTTACTTCCACATTCCCAATCCTCCCCCAGGGCATTTTCTCCGCAGCTCCCGGATCCGCAGGCTGGGCTGATGCCCCTTGGTGCAACGCGGCAAGCAGAATTTTTTCCTCCATGCTGCAAATGGCCCCCGTGCCTGCTGCACCCAACAGTCCCTTCACCAAGAAGCTTCGCCGGTCATCTCGCTGCGACATGGGGAAACCTCCTCCCTTCAAGGCCCGTACGAGTCCAACCCTTTGGTACTAATCTCTTCCGAGTTGTCCAAAGATACACAATATTCCACCTTATGTTCCGTCAGATTTTAACCCCGTAATGGGATTTTATGCCACAGAAAATTCACAAAAATTCTTAACCGGATTGCAATTCCGTAAGTTGACTACTAAGGTGCACAATCCAAGCTGTGACTCCTTCTTAAGGTATAACAAGAAGCAGGGTAGGACCCAGGGGGCGTGAGGCACAGAACTCCTTTCCCATTCAGGGTTCTGGGGCAAACCTCTCACAAACCGATCCCTGCAAGATGCTCACCTATCTCCCGACAAAAACGGCTCTTGGTCGAGCGGTGAGCCCCCGGTGGGATTCCTTGTTGAGACGGCGAGTCTTCATTCGGCCCTTGGACGTCCGTAACACTGCAGGACTAATCGCTCTCCGAAAACTAGAATTCGTCCCTCCTAGCTAGATCACAAGCATTTGAAATCCAAAGCACTGGGCAGCAGCTCACTTCTTCCGTGTTCCTGCCCAACTCAATGCAGCAGCTGAACTCTGGTGTCAGGGCTGGATTCAACGGTTTTCACAAAGATTCCAATTGTGCGGGTGGTTTCGGCTGGTGGTTTTATGCTAACGACGACAAGCGGGACAAGCCACAAAATCTGCCAGTGTCCTTCTGGTAGCAGCAAAGCTTTGTGAGCAATTGGCTAAGGTTGGCAATCTAATATCAAATCGCTCTCCTCTGGCAATACTCGTAGAAAAAAGATGTCATTTACCTTGCAACATCAAGTTCGACATGGGGAAAACCAGGTTTTGTCCTGAAATTGCCGGAGGGTGCCACCAAGTCGAAGCTTACCTCGGGGCGATCACACGGGACTTCTGACGGGCTGATCCCCCTGCCCCTGTGGGTAAAAAAGGGATTCCCGGCCTTTTTCCCATTGGTTCTGTTTTTATCCCGACGGCCACTAACTTTTATGGCGTAAATTAGAGTTTTAATAGCAAAGGCGTTTCGGCTGGAAGTGAACTCCAGGGCAAGATACTAAGTGCACTCGGCTCAATACCGGCCATTCCCCCGCGAACCGGTGCTCCTGGGCCGATGCTCTGCCATCTGGACTGCAGCGTTACTAATCGGTATAGAGGGGCGAAGGGAACCCGCGGATCCGCCAGGGCGGGAGTTGGCAGTTATTGCTCAAAATGTTCCATCTCGACGAGTTTTCCCCTAAAGACCCTTTGGAAAGTCTCAAAGGAAGAACCCCACCCCAGGCTGTTGATAGATAGGCAATAAGAATAGGATGATGTTTTATTTCGATGGATAGTCCACTTCCCCGTAAGACGGGCAACAAAGCACCCTGGCTAGAGATCGTCGACCGATTGGCGGCGGACCGGCAACGGCTTGTGCAGTTTTTGATCCAGCGACGGGACGAAATCCAGGAAAGTTTAACCCGGCTGGAGACGTGGGCGGCGAATCTCTCCCGGAATTTCCAGGCAGCTAGGTTGGAAATCCGCCGCCGCGAGTATGAAATCAGCACCCGGGCGGATGAGCTGGCTCGCCGGGAGAACTTGATTCGGGCACTCGAGGAGAAGCTAAGCGAGCGACTGTATCAGTGGCAGCTGCTGGAAGATCAGCTCCGTATTCAAGAACAAAGTTTGTCAGATCGGCTGGCCCGACTGGAGGGCTCTATCGGTTTGGGGGTAAAACAACTCACCGACCAGTTGCGGGATTGGAATCGCCTCAAAGCCGATGTAACTACTCGGTTGGAACAAACCTGCAAAATCGCGCAAGAGTTGGGCGAAGAGGAAGGCCGAGTAGCAGCCCTGCGAGAAGAATTGGAATACCGCGAGAAGATTCTGGGAGAAAAGCTGCAGGAAATTGCGCGCCGGGAGGCACGAACTCATGTGCAGCGGCGACTTCTGGCTCGCCGGTTCCGTGAGGAGCACAAAAGACTTCAGCAGGAACTCCAGGCCTCCACTACAGCGAGTAAGGAACCGGCTAACCTAAATTTAATCATGGACCAGCTCGAGCTGTTTCACAGGAAGTACGAAAACCTCCAACAGTTGCTGGAAAACTTGACGACGGTGCTCGATCGTCTTAATGCCGGGGCATCTTCTCACCAAGCAACACGAACTCACGACGGCTCACGACTTGCAGAAGAAAGAGCAAGTTCCGAACTGCAAGGGGGAATAAAAAGCAGGTCAGAATCGCCAGGGAATTCCTGGCAGGAGTTGGCCGAGGATCTTTCCCACCGATACGAACTGGCCTGCGAGGAAATCCGTGCTCTCCGGGAAGAAAAAGAACAAATCGCGGAAAAATATCGAGAAGTGGCCGCCAGGCTCGAACATTGGATGCAAAAGTCCAAGCAGGGGGGCGAAGCGAATCCGGATTCACCGTGGGATTGGCAAATCGAAAAACAGCGGCTTCTGTCTGCCCTAGAAGCCGAAGAGTCTTTAGGGTCGGAGGAGCAACGCTCGGACGCAGAGCTCGAAATTAGCAGGCTGCGTCGTGCCCTGGCGGAGGCAGAAAATTTACTTTCTCAAAAGGATCAGGAAATCTGCACTTTACAGCAACTGTTAGAGGAGCAATCGCGCCGGGTGGGCAGTCTTGCCGTAGGAGCAGCAGCACTTGAGGAATTAGTTGCCCAGGATGCCATCATCCAGGAAGAACGGGAAAATGCTCGTCGGCTGCGAGAAGAATGGGAACAAAAATTACGGCAGGCCGAGGTAGAACTCTCCCTCGAGCGCGCAAAACTTGCTCGGGAACGTGCGGAATTAGAAGAGCGCGCCCGCCAGCTCGAAGAATGGGCACGGAAGCTTCAGCAAGCCGAAGTTTCCTCTTCGGCTCAATCCTCGGGCACCGCTTCCCCTGCCGCGAAATCGCTCCGACGGAAATGGTTCGGGCAGTAGGATAGCTCGCTGTAAAATCCCAGCTTCAGGTTATCCGTTATACTCCCAGGCCAGAGAATCCAGCTCCCAAGGGCCTTTACGTCATATCATCGATAAATACCTGTCACATCGCCGCCTGCATTTTTGCCGAAATCAAATCCCGATCCGTTTGAAGATTTAAGCAGTGTTTTAACCCTCGGCAGAATGACCTAGAGTTTCACCATCCCCCAAAGTGATTCTTTCGCAAGCTCCGATCTCAATACGGCAGGATTCACCTCCGCCAATCCCGGCGACCACCCGGCCGAGAGATTCCGCCTCCGAAAGCTCACCCTGAATGACGAGGCAGCTTGGGATGTGAACGAAGGGTTCTTCGGCGGCTATGGTATTGTGGGGAAGTTCCAGGACAGCCTTTCCTCCCTGAACCTCCCAGCACAATCCCACATCCTTCCAAACCAAGCGAACTTCCTTGCACGGAAGTCCTGCCATCACCAAATGGGCCGGCTGCTGGGGCCGAATCACTAGCTCGTCTGCCAAAAGGATTACGTTACGAAGGCCCGGGCCTGTTCCGACCCAAATTGTCCCCGAAGTGGGACCGTTCGCGGCTAGCACAGCCGTGAGCGATCCCTGGCAAGGCAACAAAAAACTCCACCCAAAATTCTCGGCGCCTAGGCCGATTTCGTCGCCAGAGACAAGCCGGTAAGGAGTGGATATACGTCTACCGTTGATCCATACCAAACAGGGATCCCCGTTCTTGTCGGTGCATGGCGTGATCTGCCACCCCGCCCGATCCCGAAAGAGTATGGCGTGTCGGCTATGGATCCGGCCCAGCAGGGGCAACTTTACTTCGGGCATTCGAGGAGTGCCGATCGCAATTTCGCTATCGAGAAGTACTAGAGCCTTTCGTGCAAGGATAAACCGGCCTGAACGCTGCGTTACTGGAAGTGAACTTCCTTTAACTCCCAAAGCCCCCCCCGAACGGCTCAACCGAGCGATTTCACGGGCCAAGGCGGAGATCTGAGGGTGATCCCGCATAATCTCTCGAGCTTTCTCCCACTGGCGTCGCGCGCCGTAAGGATCCCCTAGCCGAATACACTCCCAACAGGCTTCCACAGCTCGCTGGAATACCTCACGTCGCAAAGTAAGCTCCGTGCGGAGGTACTCCGCCTCAGGAATCTCCGCAAGGCCCTCAAGGAGCTGGATCGCGGTGTCCAATTGTCCGGCGTCGGCGAGCTTCTTGGCTTCTGAGAGTTGAGCTTGCTGCCACTTCTGCCGCTTTTCCTGCAGCTCTACAGCTCGACTGAGCTCCTCTACAAATGCGAAAAATGCTGCCGGCAACTCGCCGCACCGCTTCGCTACTTCAACCAACTTACAGCTGGTCTCCAGAGCACCGGCCTGATATTGAGATTGGGCTTCTTCGAGAAGTTTCCTTTGAATCTCCACCAACAATTGGCGAACTGCTTTGTGGTCCGGAGTCTTGCAGGAAAGAAGGGTATTAGCAGCCTCAATCACGTTCCCCTGGGCTAAATGGACGCGGGCCTTCTGACATTCGATAGGATCAAGCCATCCCATGAATACATCCTGCCGATCTAATTTTGAGATCGTAAAGCTGCGAGCGACTTGATCATCGGCGAACCACCGCCTCTCATGGCACAATTCCATCCTTCAAACGAGCGATCTTTTTCTGCCAACAGAGAAGAGACCGACTCACCTCGAAAAATTCCACCACACCACGGTCACTGCACTAATGATCACTATGCCAATCAAATAAACCGAAACGATGAACCCGCGGTAATATCCACCCGATAGTCGATCTAGCCTCACCATCAAACCAAGCCCCAAAATCCAGCCAACTCCGATAGCCCCAACCAAAGAAAGCAAATTCAACAAGTTTCGCCACGGTTCCCGGATAAGTTTCCTCGCCCACCGGGCGATAGTCTCCTCGGGAATTTCCAAAGTAATTGTATGCGTAGATTTGTAATAAAGGGACCGCTCGACCTGCTTCCAATTATATTCCTCTTTGGGCGGTGTCCTCGTGTAGATCTCCTTAACACCAGGTTGTCTAAGGAGCCAAACTTTTTCCTGCAACAATTCGTACGGCGTAAGCTCTCGGCCAGAAAGCTCCTTAGCAAGCTCTTGAAGTTTAAATTGGAGCTTTTCGACCGCATCCCTCTCGGTCGCTTGTTCTGCCTGGAAACTGTTCACACCTACTTCCGTTACCTCTACCGCGATCCGGCGTGCTCCGGAAGATGCCTGGATGACGCTCGCGGGAGGAGGACCCTCAACTAACGCAGCCCACAACGCGGATATTCCCATGAGCCCCAACTTGCACAACCCCAGTTGGGATACAAGAGTGACCAACAAGTCAAAGATAATCCGAAACGACACTTTCCGAACGGTATGTTGAGAATCCTCCCCGGGCATGGTGGTAGCTCCCTAATAAAAATGGCGGGGTTACCCCACCTCCCCCGCCCAACCGGCCCAAATACCCAAGTTCGCGATCCCAAACCTCCAGGTTGACCCAGCAGGACTCACGTTTCAGGGCCCGTTTGTCCCGTGTTTTGAGATCGGAACAATTGGTCGAATCGTTCCGCCGCCGACTTGGGACTAACTTCCTCCAGAGGAATCTCGCCTTCTGGTACTCGATCGGCGTCAAGCACTCGTTGGGTCACCCGCAGCCGCTGCTCGATTTCCTTAGCCAGTCGTTGAGCCTCGGCCAATTTGGTGGAATCAATCTCCACCTTCCCGACTGCAGCCGCTGACTCCAACATGGCAAGCTGCGCTTTCAGTGACTGCTGTTTGGCAACCAATTGATCGTAGGCACGCCGATACTCCATGACCTTTGATCGGGCCGCCTCCAACGTTCGCCGCTTCTGTTCCAGAAGTTCTTCCTTAGCAGCAAGAACTACTTGCCGTTCCTCGTAGACGTCCAGTCGCCGGCTCAGATCACGCTCTACTTCCGCCCGGCTAAACCGCTGGCCGGCAAATTCAAACTCCGACTTATTACTGCCGAGCTCTTCCCGTAACTTTCTCATTTGAGCAAAAAGCTGCTCCTGCTCGCTCCTCAGTATGCCAATCTCCTTTTCCAGATCCTCCACCTCCACCTCTAGCTGGGCAACTACCCGAGCACTTTGTCGGATCTCCGGTTGCAGCTCGCGAACCATGGTATCCAGCCGCTGGAGCTCAAAGGTCACAGGAGTAGCCCCCCGGATCGTATCCCCCACGGACCGCCACGCGGTCTTTAAATAGCTCCAAGTCGTGCCAATCCCCAAGCTGGTCACAACTACTGCCAGTGCACCACCGGCAGCCCACCAGTACGCAGGTCTTGCAAACATGGACGTGCCCTCCTCTCTGTCGTATCTCTCGTAAAAGCCAGAACACTTTTTGCGATGGGCCGTGCAGCCCATCTAACCTACTTAACCAGGCTCCGCCTGCCCTCAGAGATTCTTCAGAGCCCCCAAATTCTCCGGCAATCCAATCCTCAGCGCGCCCCAATCTAACCTTATCACCGATTCAGTCCCGAGCTCGGTGGCCTTCTAATAGTTAATGCGAATCAACAGGGCCATTCTTAACGCTCTCTGCAAAAAATTTTTCCTGCCGGGACTTCCGTGGTTTTAAATAGATCCCCACTAAGGTGGGGGAAAATTTATTTTTTAAAAAATTTGCAGGCTCCATTCGATGGCATTGGCTGGCCTCTGATCCCTCTTTTCAAGCGAGGCCAAGACCTTCCCCGCCCGAAGGGGAGTGTGACCAAATGCCCAAAGCTCACGAAGATTATCACAATTAAATTAGCCTTACCCCTCCAATTTGGCTCCGCCCACCCCTTGGCCCAGCACCGAGGGTTATGCATTCGACCCTTTTATGCAACAAATTGGCCCTAGATCGGAACATATGTAATTAGATTAATGAAATAATCATCGTAAAGGCCCTAGTCTCAGCTGTTTGCAAACACCCTCGAGGGGGAAAGTTTCAGCCACAATGTGTTCGGCAATTTTCAGGAACTGGTTCTTCTCGCCTCCTCGCGGCAGTGGGACCTGGCCGAAAATTCGGGATTCAAACCTTTGTTTTTTTCCCCTCAAAAAGACCTAGATCCTGTGGTCCCAAACCCACTCCACAATTTGGAGCTCCTCTTGCAGTTTTAACGAAGGCAACTGGGCTGATTCCGCTGAATCAATAAAGCGTCCGCAAAAAGCTCATCGATGGTTAATCCGGCCCTAAAGTCCTCGGTGACGCTCGCCCATTTTTGGATTGCGGAGTGGGCCACCGCCCGGCAGATTTGCCTGGCATCATCGATCGCCACGATTCATCAAGACCGAAATGCGCGACGAGGGACACCTTTCGAACGGGCGCTAAACATTTTACCTTTATCCCCGTAACCAATCGCTGATTGCCCCCGGTAACCAAACGTTGATTGCCCCGATAAGTCGGGGCTCCTTTTCGCAGGGGCCCGCTTTGCATTTACCGATTGAACATTCTTCACACATTCACCTCACGCAGTCCGGGCCCAGGTTGCAGTCCCGGTTTTGCCTGCCAAATGTACAGCCAAAAAGCGACCGTTAACATAAAAATCGCCACACAAAATACCTGGGCAATCGTCAACCCAAAACCTCTGCCGGCAAAGATCCACGGCTCGTCATCTCGCAATATTTCCAGCAAAAACCGCGTGACCGAGTAAAGGGTGAACATCATCGCCACTACCTGCCCATCGTGGCGTTTGATCCGCTCAAAGGCGAGGAGAAACAAGCAAATTAAAAAGGCATTGATAGAGCTGTAAATTTGCGTGGGATGAACTGGGAGACTTCCCACGCGTTGTACCTCGAGGCACACAGAGTCGGCCCGACCTTCGATGGTTAAACATACTCGGGAAGATCTAGCAGCCGTTTCGATTAATGCCGCTTGTGCTTGAGCCACCGTAGGTGTGGCAATATCACCCACAGCGAGGAGTCTATCACCCGATTTGATCCCATGAGACTCCGGTTGCGAACCTTTTTCCACATCAGTTATTCGAGGTGGGTCTTGGCGATCGAACTTCAACCCCAACAGAAAGGCCTGCCCTTTCTCCAGCTGATGGATATGAGCTAAACTTCCGGGCGGAAATCGTACGGCCCAAGGAAGCTCGCAAACGGCACCAAAGCAACAGCCGTTCAAAAAACAGCCAATTCGGCCAAGGGCCAACCCGAGCATAAAACTAGGTGCCACAAGATCGAGTGTGGCAAGAACTGGTGCCCTTCTCCTCAAGGTGTATATGAGAATCGCAAGTATCCCCCCAAATACCGACCCGTAGACCACCAGTCCGCCTTGGGCCAGGTTGATAATGCTGATAAGGGTTGGCCCCCAAAGCAGACGATTAACTCCATCTACCACGCGGACCCGCTGCCAATATTCCACCACATAAAACAAGCGGGCTCCTGCGATCCCCGCCACAAAAACCCATAAGGCTAGGGATATAACAAAGTCTTCGTCAAATCCCCGAGGTTTGCCCCGCCACAGGGCCAACCCGATGGCGGAAATCATCGCGACAAGCAGCATGGTCCCATAGCCGCGAATCGGTAGTCCTTTTTCCTCAGCCAAACTCGGGAGCACAAAGACAATGAAGAGACCCACAAATATCGCTAATGCCAGCTGGCCGAGCAGATCGCGGGTCCAGCCTTCCCGCCGAACGCTTTGCACCAGCAAAATGCCTGCCCCTATCACCCAAATCCCTAGGAGCCACCCGAATCCGAATACAGGAAGACCAAGGAATTCTCTCGGGATGTAAAACAATGTTGATCGCATAGGTATGATCTCCCCGAGCCATCGAGGTTCTCCCCGTTGACATCTCGTCAACGGGTAGATTGGATGATTTGCAAGAGCAATAGGAAATTCCGGGGGGTTCGGCAGTGTCGGGTAGGATTCCAAAAGGGTATCGGGCTCTTACGTGTTGGTACGAGTCTTAGGTCCGACCGGCGATTGTCCGCAGTATCCCCCCAAATTCCCCCTCTACCTGGCAAGATCCTATCCCTTGCTTCCCCCATCCTTGAGCTTGTCGCTTGTGAGCAGTCCGTAAACTGAATGAGTTTTCAGAAGTCAGCTTTGGCCCAGTTCCGCTTGGCACAGCTTGCACTGGGCAACGGTGACATGGTATCGGACATCGCGAAGTTCGGGAGCGTTAGGTTGGCTTTCGAAAGCCCGCAACCGGTCCGGAGTCGGGCACATAGCTCCCAGCTCATCGATCACCCATTGTACCACATCGGCCAAGGTAGCAAAAGATGGGAGGGGAAGATCGGCCCTTTCATTTGCCGCGTCACGTGCTTCCGAGGGTGTTTTTGCACCAAGCTTAGGAGTCTTTTCCCCAACTCCCGGCAAAGGACGCCCTTTCACAGGGACCGGACGACTTTCCGCGACCCGAGGCTCGCTCTTCCGCCGGTGGAGGGTCAAGAAGACCGACCGGTTTACGTCGTGCTTTTTGACGCGGTCGTAGACCCACTCTCGGGCCCGGTGCAGCAAGGAGTGCACCTGGGCAGTCGATAACGTCATTTCCTGGGCTATTTCGGCAGGCTTCTGGCCTCGAAGGCTACGTTCGTAGGCTTCTCGAATCGCCGATCTGGCCGGTTCGGACTCACACCAGCGACAGAATTCTTCAAGCACGTCACTCAGGAGTGATCCCTGCCGGGCGCGCCGCTCCGCTGCTGTCAAATCGGCAACGGGCGGTGGCATTTTCCCCGGCATATCTTCAGCTTGCAGCGGCAGGTCTTCCCCACTCGCTCCTTCTTCACTAACACCTCCTGTAAACTGCCGGAAAATTCGGTATTCCAGCGAACGCAGACGGTCGATCGCACGACGCCGGGCTAGTCGCCTTAGAGCATTCTCCCAACCTGTCGCAGGCAAGGCTTTCTGAGTGCGAACTCGTGCCATCAACTCCAGATAGGCGGATTGCAAGATATCCTCCGCCTCGCTTCGTAGTCGCGGAAAAGTGCGAACTAGCCATCCTTCCAAGGCCCGATGCGACGACCGGTAAACCTCCGCTAGTTCCCTTTGCCAACGATCTAGGTCTTGCTCCATGAAAACTTTCCCTTCGGCATGCCTAATAGTTTACCGGAGATCGCTCGATAAGCTTTCGAAAGCCTTGGGTTGATAAAAGCCCTATCTCTACGCAATCTCCTCTTTTGTCAACCCTCTGATGCCAGGAAACCCAAGCCGCCAGCAAAAGATCACCAGTAGTATTCTATCTGAGCAGAGCTCCCGCTTGTTCCTGCTTCCAGTCCCTCCGCTTCTGGGAAGCCCGGCAACAGCCGTTCGCGGTCAAGAATTTTTCAAAAATACGCCCTAGGAAGCAGCAGGAGCCACAGAACCGGCCCCCTGCTTTCCTTCAGCTACGTCGCAAAGACAATTGAGTGAATCGCTCGGTTTGCTCGCGGATAGCCCTTTCCGTAGGCAATCGCTCCATCGAGCTTGCCCCATAGAATCCGTCCACTTCCGGACATCGCTCGAAAACGTAAGCAACATCCTCGGGCTCGGCAATCGGTCCTCCGTGGCAGAGCACAAGTACGTCTGGCCGAACCTCGCGGGCTGCCCGAGCAATCCGCCTAATCAGATCGACGCAGTCATCCAGCGTTTTTGCAGTCTTCGCCCCAATGGAACCTTTGGTGGTTAGACCCATGTGAGCCACCAAAATGTCGGCCCCCGCCTCTGTCATCCAGCGGGCCTGCTCTTCGTCGAAAACGTAGGGGGTAGTGAGCAAATCCAACTGCCGAGCAAGGCGAATTAGCTCCACTTCGCGCCCGTACCCGAAGCCGGTCTCCTCCAAATTGACTCGGAATACTCCATCGATCAAGCCTACAGTTGGGAAATTTTGTACACCTGCAAATCCTAGCTCCTTTAGATCTTGCAGGAAGGGTCGCATCAAACGCATCGGATCCGTCCCGCAAACCCCCGCCAAAACGGGCGTGTGCCGCACTACAGGCAAGACCTCCCGCGCCATCTCCAGTACGATGGCATTAGCATCACCGAACGGGAGAAGCCCTGCCAAGGATCCGTGACCGGCCATTCGAAAACGCCCGGAGTTATAAATGACGATAAGATCGATCCCTCCGGCCTCTTCAAATTTGGCACTGATACCCGTACCAGCACCCCCACCAATAATAGGCTTTCCTTGGGCCACCTTCTCCCGCAATCGGGTCAAGATTGACTCGCGCGTAAACTCCATGGATATTACCTCCGCGGTTTCCGATTTGCTCCACTTCGAATTTCACCGGCGTGCCGGGGTCGCTTCGCTCCTTCGTTGACCTTGGCTTGGACCTCCAAATCCAATTGGGAGAACTGACCCCTATTGTGCTTCTCGAACCGGGAAAACTCCTTCCCAAATCCTTCAGATCTTTCTTTCATCTTTCTATGGACAAAATTATCTTGTGCACCCTCAAGAGCCACAGCACAGGTTCAAAGTGTGTGGGCATTTCGAAGAGCACTTCTTGGCCTCTCCCAAACATGCACCAGCCACCACCTGGAATCTCCAAAACCGGCCGTTTACCGGGCAAGCACTCAGTCTTTTTAGCCGCAATGACCGATACCAATCTTGAGTTTTGGCACGGATGGGGATCACCTCGAATAAAACTATATCTCGGTCAACATAGTCGCCCTGGGGCCTCCGCCCAATTCTCCCTAAAAGGCCAAATAGCGGGATCCCCGATTCCCAAATATTGTGCCGTGCTCCAACAATTCTCGAAACCACGACGATTTATGAGCATCACCTTCGGATCCGGTTTTGGCTCGGCTTGCGAGTTCTTGATGATCGCGAGCTCGGAACAACGAAGCGGAGACTAATGCCAAGCTGCAGCGAAAGCCCGGCAAAGCAAAACATGATGGCGAAGTGGGCCCTAGCCGCTTCCCGACCCGGCTCGAGTCGCCTCCTTCATAAGCCGTAGGAGCTCCCGAGCACAAGCTTCTGCAAACACCGGATCATTAATATTGGCATCCATTTCCACCACCGGAATATCAGGGCGGAGAACTCGCCTCAGACTCCTACAGAAGGCCTCGTCGGCTTCCGGCCACCAAAATGGCCCCCCAGGGGCATCGATCATGCTCCACCCTTTCCGAGGAATAAGGACGGTCACCGGACCACGACTCCGGTTCAACTTTTCCCCAATGATCTCTCCCAACCGGGCACACTCCTCCGGAGTGGTACGCATCAAAGTGATATTGGGATTATGTTGATAAAATTTCCGTCCCCGGAACTGCGGAGGGATCGTTTCCGGTGCCCAAAAATTCACCATGTCTAAACAACCGGGGGCGATGACTGCAGGAACAGCACAATCGGCAGCAGCCTCCAACCGATGGGGTCCTGCTGTGAGCACGCCACCGACGAGTTCGTCAGCCCACTCGGTGGTAGTTACATCGAGAACTCCGGCAATCAAACCCTCGCGAATAAGATTCTCCATGGTCCTGCCGCCTGTGCCGGTGGCATGGAAGACCAAAACCTCATAGCCCGCTGACTCCAAAATTGCTCGAGCCCTCTCCACACACGGCGTGGTGTTGCCGAACATGGTGGCCACCACTAAAGGCTTCTCCTCTCCCGAAGGAAGCTCGGCGTTTACCATGCCGCAAATGGCACCGGCGGCTTGAGCCAACACGCGGCGGCTAATTCGATTCAGACCCGCAATGTCCACTACACTGGGAATCATCACAATATCTTTGACATCGACGTACCCAGATACATCTCCCCCGGCCACGGTGGAAACGATGACTTTGGGCAAGCCGTAAGGTAAAGATCGCATCGCAGCCGAGGCCACCGAAGTTCCTCCACCTCCACCAAGAGCGATGATCCCGTGAAACTTCCCCTCCGCGTAAAGTTGACGGATTAAGATCGCGGCCCCCCGGGCCATAGCCGCCATCGCACTGCCCCGGTCCCGAGCTGCCGCCAGAGCTCGCACGTCACTACCACCTGCGGCGGCCACCTGCTCCCGAGTAATATCCGGCCAAATGGTTGGTGGATCCAAAACTCCAAAGTCAATTAGTAAGGTCCGAAATCCGTTTGCCTCGATACATTGTCGCAAAAATGCATATTCTTGCCCCTTGGTATCCAACGCCCCAAGCAAAGCGATCGTCTTCGGCTCCAGTTCTGTTTTCACGGATCACCTCCTTACCTGCAGGTTGCCATGACCGCCGCAGCAATCGATTGTCCTACTCGGACACGCTGCGAGATGCCAAAAAGGATTTTTACGACTTTTTTAGGGCTTGTCACCCTAGACTAATTTGCACTCCCCTGGCCCGAAATCGGGAGAATCATGCTCCTCCCTCAGAGGCAAGGCCCCACCGTGTCCGGAGCCGTTAAGCAGCCTCGAACAATCCCCCCGCTCCAAGACCATGTTTTGCCTAAGCTGACCCAACAATGCTCCTGAATGACGAGAAGAACGGAAAACCAAACAAGCCCCACGACGCCTGAAATTGGAAGAAGTTGAGGAGATGAATTGTCTCTCCCTTAAGCAGCAACCGCCTCCTCCCCCTTATGCCCCGGCCTTTGACACCGATGGAATACCTCTGAAACAATGGGATCCCATTGGATCAGATCAGACGATGGGCTCGCTTTGGATCCGAAATCATCGCTAAGACGCTACTTCCCGGTGCCCTACGGCGATCTAACCAGGCTTGGCTCAGCAGTCGCCTTCTCCCGTTGGAGGAGCCATCCGCAGCGGTTTCCAGGCCGGCCTTGTCGTAAGCATCTGTCCGACCGCCGCTTTTTTTGTTGGACCGTGCCACCGGGCCGGGTTAAACCTTCGGCGGAAGCAGTCCGGTCCGACACGTGGGGGCAGTAGTCCTGCCGGCAGAATATTCGGGGGCAAAAAGTAGACCGGGGAAAGTATGTCGAACCGGGGAGAGTTTGCCGGAGGGGCAGCCTTGCTCCTAAGCATATTTCATCGCACAGAAATGAAGATTAGGCAAAACGCTCCACGGCTGCACCAATAGAGTAACGTTGTGGAAGATTCGTAATTAAATTGATAGCTCCACTTATTGCTAGGACATCGTTAAAAGCTATCAATGCGAGGGGCAAACTCACATCGCTGAGGATGTGGAGTTGGCTTTTTCAATTATTAGCAACATCTGCAACAATATCATCATTGCATGTTCCCAGATTTTTTAGACCCCGCAAAATTGGGTAGCCCCCTTTTTGGGCCTCTTCAGTTGCTCGCAAACTGCCAGAGTTTATCCCCCTGGATGGGAGTGGTCGGCACCCTTGCAAGCAGGTATGGGCGGCACGCTTACACCTAAATTAGTTAGGAAACAAGTAGTAGAAACTGCCTTTCTGCTGTTGCGAAATTACCTGGGCCTTTGCAGCAGGCTTGCTGAGGAAACGCACCGCCTTCCGCCACCTTGCCGGCTCCGTAGGTGACGAGACTAGCACAACGGAAGGGGAAAATCTGTCGAAAAAAACCTGTTTCCTGCAGGTTCCACGGGCCATCCCAGGCAAGCCCGCGTGGCATTTTGGTAGTTCCCATCTCTCCCCTTACCGCCGACATTGGATAGGCCATAAAAGTCAGCAACTTAATGGCGGTATCAACCTGTTTTGTTTCCGTCTTGTCGAAAAGTTCGCCCTCACCCCGCGGACCCACCAGGTGGGTTTCCTAGGGACTCAACCGCGGGGTCCCTACCAGGAGTGGTATGGCCGCACGGAATTTGTCGCCATAGAAACTATGAACCCGGGAAAGATAGGAAATCCGGAATATGTCGGTAAGGCACTTGCCTCGCTGAGGGACAAAGGGCCGAAAACAGCTCTCAGTTGGGCCGCTACCGGCCCCATAAACTGCTAACACTCGGCGGGAGGTCGAAAATTTATCAGGCTCCTGGGTCGACTTCGGCTATCGGACCAAAGTAGAATCCCATCAATTAATTAAGGATTTCGCTTAATTAATGATTTCGCTCACGCGGTATAACCAATGGCTTAACTCGGCCGGCAATGCCGGCAGAGCACGGGCAGGAGCTTGCTGCCGAATAGTTTCTGGGCCGTCAGAGGGTCGAATAGATTTTGGACCTACTGCATCCAGGCGAGAAATCCCATGGCTGTTTCCCGGACCGAAAAGAGGATACTCAATGTGTATGCCCTTCCGGTCGTGGTAGATCCGGCGGAACTTTCGGGGGGAACCGCGGTGGTTATCGATGTGTTACGCGCCTGTACCACGATCGTGTATGCTTTGGCTGCGGGGGCCAAAGAAATCATCCCATGCCTGGAAGTGTCTGAGGCCTTAGAACTTGCCGGGCGGTATCCGCTCTCCGAGGTTCTCCTCGGCGGTGAGCGCCAGGGTCTGATGATTGAAGGGTTTGATCTGGGAAACTCACCCCGGGAATATCGTCCGGAGGTGGTTTCCGGAAAGACCATCATCTTTACCACGACCAATGGAACGCGGGCTCTGGACCGGTGCCGGCAAGCCCAGCGGGTCTATCTGGCAGGATTTGTAAACGTCTCCGCGGTTTGTCAGAAACTTACAGGCTGTGACCGGATCCACATCATCTGCGCGGGAACCCGGGGCGAATTTAGTCGCGACGATGTTCTCCTTGCCGGGCTGATAGTGGAAAAACTTGCCTCAAGAAGCGGCGAATCCTACATCTTGAACGCTCAAGCGATCACCGCCCGTGAGAACTGGCGACAAGCCATGCCTCTCCCTCGGGTCTTGGAGGCTGAACCCATTCCGCCCGAGATGTTAACAAAGTGCCTGCGGGATACCCCGGGGGGTAGACACGTGATCGCAGTCGGCTGTGAAGAAGATCTTTGGGACGCTGCCCAAATTGATCGCTTCGATGTGGTCCCTGAACTTGACCCCGGAAGATTTGTCATTCGGTTAGCTTCCTAGAAAGATAACCAAGCCGGTTTGGGTAGAATACTGGAGCAAAAAGCGGAAACTCCTTTCGCTCCGGCAAGGCAGCACCGCCTGAATGAGGTTCATATTCGTCCCGGATCGGGGCAATGGGATCAGTTCCCAAGCGGTGTGAAGGAGCGCCTGAGTGATCTCAGCCGACGACATCCCCGGATCTTCCCATGGTAAAAACCGGGATTTTGGTAACTAACAGCTTTAGGAATGCCCAATTATCGCTAGAATTCGGAGCTTTGAACCGGGGAACTTTAGCGTGGCCGGATGGCAATCAACTTCCTATTGGGCCCGAACTATCGAGTGCAGTTAGGAGGCGGTGTTCTAGGCCGGCGTGATCGGTCAGGCTTGAGGGTAATTCCAACGTCTGAAAGCAAGTTTAAGAGTGTAAGTAAGGTCAGGTTACTCATATGAGCGAGGCAAAAGCGCGCAGCGTGATGGACCAACTGGTGGCCCTCTGCAAACGGCGTGGTTTTCTTTTTCAGTCCAGCGAGATTTATGGGGGGATAAACGGCTTTTGGGATTACGGACCGCTCGGAGTGGAATTAAAGCGGAATATCCGGGAGGCTTGGTGGTATGACATGGTGACTTCGCATAACGACTTGGTTTGCCCCCCCGGGGCTCCATCCCCTTACGAGATGGTGGGTATTGATGCCACGATCATCATGCATCCCCAGGTATGGAAGTGCTCGGGGCACTACGATCAGTTCCACGACATCATGCAATCGTGCCGCGAATGCAAAAGATTATTCCGAGCCGACCAAGTTGGGGATCTTCTCCGGGAATCCCCCTGGGTGGAGTCGCTGATGGGCGCGCTGGGCTGTTCGCTGAATGATACACAAGTTCCAGTGAGGGAAGAAGCATTAGTGCGGTGGGCACAAGGAAAGGGTAGGAAGCTTGCTCCCGGCCTGGCGTTGCTCCGTTCCTGTGAAGGTAATCTTGCCTCCCAACAGGTGAGGGCAATCGCAGGCCGGTCCTGGAATCTGTGGGAACTGCTGGCGAAACTCGGTTCCAGTTGCGAGGAGGGGAACACGACCAGCTTGCCATGCCCTGAGTGCGGTGGGGAGCTTACCGAACCCCGCGAGTTTAATCTTATGTTCGAAACTTACGTAGGGGCGGTCCGAGACGAACAAAGCAAAACTTTCCTGCGACCGGAAACTGCACAGGGAATATTCGTAAATTTCAAAAATGTTCTCGATAGCACGCGAGTACGAATCCCGTTTGGAATCGCCCAAATTGGCAAGAGCTTCCGTAACGAGATCACTCCGCGCTATTTCACGTTTCGGTCTCGTGAATTCGAGCAGATGGAGATTGAATTCTTTTGCCATCCGCGCACATCTTTCGAGTGGTATCGGTACTGGAGAGATCGTCGCTTTCGTTGGTACGTAGAGCTGGGGCTTTCCAGCGAGCGGTTGCGGCTGCGGGATCACTCTCCCGAGGAACTCAGCCATTATTCCTGCGGGACGGCGGACATTGAATATGCATTTCCGTTTCTTCCGCCGGGTCAGTTTGGGGAATTAGAGGGGGTCGCGCATCGCGGAGACTTTGATCTCCGGAGTCACATGGAAGGAAAACTCATCCGGCAAAATGGATGCTTTGTCCTCGAGTTGAATGAGAAGGGTGAGCCCAAATATCGCGGAAGTGGTAAAGATTTGATGTATTACGACGAGGTTACCCAGGAACGTTATATTCCGCATGTAATTGAGCCTGGCATTCCTCTGCGAAGCCTTCACTGAAGACGAAGTGCCTGATGAGAAAGGGCAACCTACGAAAAGAACGGTTTTACGATTACACCCTCGGCTGGCCCCCATCAAAGCCGCGGTTTTCCCCCTCGTGAAGAAAGATCTTATGCCGGAGATAGCCCGGGAAATCTACGGAGAATTGAAGCGGCACTTTAACGTGTTTTATGACGAGAAAGGAGCGATTGGCCGACGCTATCGCCGCCAAGATGAGGTGGGGACCCCCTTCTGCATTACCGTGGACGGGCAAACCCTACAGGACGGAACCGTGACCATCCGAGACCGCGATACATTAAAACAGTGGCGAGTGAAGAAGGAAGATTGTGTCCCGGAACTTCGCCGACTTTTGGGCCTCCCTTAAAGGATTCACTTTCCAGGAAGCGGAATGGACTATCCCAGGTGAACTAGACCACACCAAACGGGGTAACTGTCTCAAACGGCGTAATAAAGCTTCCTGCTAAAACAAAGTGTCAAGGGATGGCCTGGGCTCCAAAGGCAGAAGCAAAATATTCTGAAACGATACGAACTTGTCGGGCAAGGGAGGCCAGAAAAACAAGCGGGGTAGAGTCGCAACTTTGCGTGATGTGACTCCAAAAGGCCCCACCCACGCCTGCTTCTGTCTTCCTCGGTGAATTCTCCCTGCGGGAGGAAAGTATCCGATCCCAAAGCCTAGAGGAACCAAACTGTCGTAAATGCTTTTCTTGAATTCGGAGATTTTGTCTCTGAGTTCCCCGTAGGTCTCAAGAGTATG
>Ga0308410_1000484_pt1 | contig 21506 bp, 14 predicted proteins | sample HotsprOSTMatCore_FD_203467 | JGI IMG/M metagenome (GOLD analysis project Ga0308410, IMG submission 203467) | Hot spring phototrophic mat microbial communities from Octopus Spring, Yellowstone National Park, Wyoming, United States -... | ecosystem: Environmental > Aquatic > Thermal springs > Hot...
TGGCAGAGCATGCCCGTGGCCTATTGGCGGAGCAGGGGTGATTGGGGATTCTTGCAGTGGGAATCTGTAGTAAACGGTAGTGTGCGGACTCATCCACAACGCTACTCGTCGAGTTTTGGCGGGGCGCCCAAGTCGCTCGCCGACCGCGGGCCCGGCATGTTGGGACGAACCTACGCCACCCGCAGAGGTGATGGGTTTGTTGTCCTCAGGCGTTGCGCGCGATCGGACGAGTGGACATCTTTTAAAGACCGCTTCCGCCTCATCGAGAGTTCCGCCCAGCCAACGGTCCGCACACAGGGGGATTGGGGGATTTTCGAACTCGATTACGGCATCGGTGACAATCTGGTCATTCAATTCCTCCCTGTCATCGGCCACGGTACGCAAGTTTTCGCGAAGAATCCCTACAACGGGTACGACTGGGAATACAATTTTGATCTTGTCGGTAACGAATTCGCCGCCCTTTGGATCATCTTGCCGTGCACCGAGGATCCCATCCTGCCGGCGGTCGAAAGAAACGGCTCCATCTTGACGCTCAAGTGGCCGAAGGGAGACCTTCGTTATCTGCAAATCGACCTCACCTCCGCAGATCCGACACAGGTGCTGAAATGGAAAAGTCCTCAACCGCATGACAACTAAGCAAGCGCGTACTGAAGCCGGCTAGCACTTTCGACTGGCGGCAACACTTAACTGCTGGGGTACTCCATACATCGAGCCGATGCCACGAAGCTCCTTTGCAAACGGGCATGGCACGACGTTTATCTATACCTAAAACGGGATTGCACGACATTTGGCTACGGAGACCTTTCATGGGAAACCCAACTTCGGATCGCCGGCATAAGTACGGAGTGCTGCTGGTTTCCGCCTTTCTTTCCGGGCTTCTAGCGGGTTTGGTACCTGCGTAGCAGGCCCAAACTGCATAGGTCCCATCGCTGTCGGGCGATACGACGATGCCTCCACGCAATCCCACCTCCGAGGTTTAGCCATGTGGCACAACCCCCAAGACACCACCCTCGCTAATCAAAGTGGACAACAAGGGTGAAAGCCATACCATAAGTGCGGCACCCCGCTCGAGTTTTTCCAAGCTTGCCCTCAAATCGAAATCTGCAAAGGCAGCCGGTTATGAACTACTTGGTTCGGCTCGAACATTCAGACAAACCGCGCGGCATTCGGCAAAGATCCATTTTCCCCAATCGGTATCTCCCGCAATGACGCTAGCACGTGAGAAAGTGTACACATCTTCGACCCAATCACCTCGTGGGTGCCACAACTTTCGATCCTTCCCGCTGCAAACGCGCGCAAGGCAGGACCCGCTTTGTTGTACATCCCAAACTTGAGCTCAAAGGCACGGATGACTTCGAATCATCTTCGTAGGAATTTATCATGTTGGATCCGGAAAAGGAATACCCCGACTGAAGCCCGCCGCGTCTACTCGGAAATGAAAAACATGTCGGCGATGACTCCACTTGTTTTTCCTGAGGGCACCATTGTCCTTCCTAACGAGCACTACCGATCGGTTGCCAGTCGGGACAAACCACGCTTACGCTTCCTTAAGCAGGACGTCGACGCGAAGTTGATCTTCGTCTTGGAGCTACCCCGAACCCCGACGCCTCCTTTGCCCAGCAAAAACCCACTATCAGGAAAGACTAGGGGCTGTTTACGTTTTATCGTGCGAAAGGCGGCCAAAAATTCGCCGAATCGTGTGATGAGGACAGAACGCGGAAAATCGGGGAGAACAATCCCATGCTGTTGTCGATCGACACTAACTGCGTTCTTTAGACGGTCCATTCAGGAAGGGTTCCGCCCGTCGCGAATTATATCAAGCCGCCAGAGGATAATGGGAACCGGAGATCCTACTTCATCGACGAAAATGGAAGAGAACACAAGGTGGATCACACTCGCGTGCACATAACGGCCTACCTCAGCACGGGTGATGTGATAAGCCTCCCCTCCAAGTCGGTCCTCCGCGAGGACGGCATCCTTAGTTATCCCACGGTTGACCTAAGGAAAAGCGGTTTCATATATGTTGGTTATGATCAGGGGCGTCCCAACGTGGGTCAGCAAACCATCTTCCTATCCAAGATAACGGAAGCCGATATCCTTGAGGGCAGACTGGTTAGCCAAAGCAGCTCTTTGAACGAGGTTGTATCTTGGCCGGGTTACCACGGCGACGGCCGGCGCGCAAGCGGCCCGATATAACTTTCCCCTAGCGGAGGAGCGAACAACTTCGTTAGACAAGGAGAAAAACTATGCAACGTCGATATCCGTGGGCTTACTTAGTACTACCTGTTTTCCTGGCCTTTACTTCCTTCACCGCCCTTTACGCGACGCTGAAGGCCGCGGATTTTATCGAGCTTTATGTATCACCCACCGGGGATGACCGAGCCGAGGGAAGTCGCGAAAGGCCGGTTGCGAGTCTCATTGGTGCGCGCGATGCAGTGCGGCGTCTGCGGGCAACCGGCAAGACGGGGCCTGTGCGCGTGCTAGTGGCAGAAGGCACTTACTCCATGACCGAACCTCTGGTGCTTTTGCCCGAGGATGGTGGGACGGTCGAAGCCCCTGTCCGTTACGAGGCCGCAGCCGGCACAAGGCCGGTCTTCACCGGAGGCCGGCAAATAACCGGCTTCCGCCCCGCAAAAGACGGCCTCTGGGTGGCCGACGTCCCGGAAGTCGCCGCCGGACGTTGGTACTTCGAGCAGCTTTGGGTAAACGGCCGACGGGCTGTCCGTGCGCGCACGCCGAACCGCTTCTGGTTTTATGTTCTCGACGTGGTCGAGGAGCCCACACCGCCCGGCTCCGCAAAGGCGGCGGTGCAAACGATTTACCTCTTTCCCGAGGATTTCGCCCCACTGGCGAGGCTTTCCCCTGAGGAGATCAAGGATCTAAACATCGTCGTTCACCATAACTGGGATATCACCCGCCGCTTTGTTGACCGCATTGATCCGGAGAGATGCACGATTATCACAAGTGGGAGAAAAATGAAGCACTGGAACCCCATGCGTCGCTATTCGACACTCATAGTTGAGAACTTCCTCAGCGCGCTCGACGAGCCTGGAGAATGGCTCCTTACCCGAGATGGCAAGCTCTATTACAAGCCGCGTCCCGGTGAAGATATGACAAAAGCACAAGTCGTCGCGCCTGTCGCCGAGAAGTTTCTTGTGATTCAGGGGGATCCTGGAGCGGGAAAGTTCGTCGAGCATGTCACCCTCAAAGGGCTAACGTTCCATCATGGGCAGTGGCTGACACCGCCTGAAGGTTTCGAGCCACACCAGGCTGCGGCCACGATTGATGCCGTTGTCCAAATCGACGGCGCGCGGCATATAACGCTCGAGGACTGCGAGATCGGGCACGTCGGAATTTACGTCCTCTGGCTCAGGAAGGGGTGCACGGACTGCATCATCCGCCGTTGCCACTTTTTCGACTTCGGTGCCGGCGGTGTGCGGATCGGCGAAACGACTTTTCCACGCAGCCCAGAGGAAGCAACACTGCGAAATATCGTCGACAATTGCATTATCCGCCACGGAGGCCGCATCTTCCCCTGCGCCGTCGGCGTGTGGGTGGGGCAAAGTGGAGATAACCAGATCACCCATAACGAGATTGCGGACCTATTCTATAGCGGCATTTCCGCCGGTTGGCGGTGGGGCTACGGCCAGAGCGCAAGCAAGCGTAACCTCTTTGCCCACAACCATGTCCACCACCTCGGCTGGGGTCTGCTCAGCGACATGGGTGGTATCTATACGCTTGGACCTTCTGAGGGAACAGTAGTCTCGGGAAATGTTTTCCACGACATTTACTCGTATTCTTACGGCGGCTGGGGGATGTACACCGACGAAGGAAGTACCGGCATCCTCTTCGAGAACAACCTCGTTTACAACACCAAAACGGGTAGTTACCACCAGCATTACGGCAAGGAGAACGTCGTTCGCAACAATATCCTCGCGAATAGTCAGGAACATCAGATCCAAGTCACGCGCGTCGAAGACCATCTTTCCTTCGTTTTCGAGAACAACATCATTTATTGGACTACCGGACCGGCACTTACCGGGCCTTGGGAGCGGATCAAAGTCATCGCGCGGAACAACTGCTGGTGGAACGCTGCCGGCCAGCCTGTAACATTCCTCGGCAAGTCATTGGCTGAATGGCAAGAGCTCGGCCGAGAGGAAGGATCGATTATTGCCGATCCGCTTTTCGTAGATGTGACCCGAGGCGACTTCCGCCTGCGGCCTGAGTCTCCCGCCTTGAAAATCGGCTTCGAGCCCTTCGACTGGACGAAAGCCGGTGTCTACGGAGACCCCGCTTGGGTCGCAAAGGCCAACGAGGTCCACTACCCGCCGCTCGAACTTCCACCGCCAAAGCCGCCAGTAATTTCCCACCTGACGTTCGAGCATGACACAGCCGGTCGGTCCCCACGCGGCTTCGATATCAGCGCCGGCGGAAAACCCGCCCTGGTAGTCGTTACGGAAGAGACAGCCGCCAGCGGCAAACGCTCTCTCAAAGTAACCGACGCCCCGGATCTCCGTGAAAATTGGTTGCCGCTTGTTGTCTTCCCAACATACCTCAACCAAGGAGTGATCCGTAATACATTCGACCTTCGGGTGGAAAAGGCCTCAATTGTCATGTACGAGTGGAGAGATAACCCAGGGGGAGGCACTGGTCCCCGTTTGAGGATCGAGGGAGGAAAGCTTCGCTTGCCGACCGGCGCGACGCTGGAGCTTCCTGAGCACCAATGGATCCGCTTTGAAATCACCTGCGCGCTCGGCCCGGAGGCTACAGGAACATGGTCGCTCGTGGTGAAAATTGCTGATCAACCACCTCGGACATTCAACGACCTTCCCTTCAGAAGCTCGGCGTTTGCGGCGCTCACATGGGCGGGGTTTATAAGTGACGCGCGGAGCACCACCTCCTACTACCTCGATAACTTCGCGCTCAGCGTCCATCCGGCAGGTCCCACCGTGATCATCGGTGAAAAGCCATGATGTCCGTTGAATTGCCAATCGCTCAATATGCCTTCCTCTTCCCTCGGGTGGCAATCCCGAAGAGCGATCAAAGCACCGGGTCGAGGCCATCTCGAAGCTGTCCTGACTTATCTAAATGCCATTTTTAAAGGGCGTTCGCTATCGCAGTGCGGCCGAATGGATATAAATCCGGGAGAGAAGCAATGTTGCGACCCCCGCCAGGCCTTCAGGAATCGGTGCCTTAACTCGCCGGCATGTATTGCTGTTTTTTCGTGGGAGATTAGTAAGCACGATAATTCTCCGAACGACGTCGTAGCCCGCACGGACAAACCCGGCAGGCGGTAGCGATTGTTTCGCTTGACCAACCCCTGATGGTGAGAAAACCTGTCACTTTCCGAGTCTTCGGTTATAGCGGAAATTATGCGGTAATCGCCGGAATTATCACCAGGATTTTCGCAACGAGTCGATAACCAGCACCACATGGCTTTACCCACAGGTGCCCAAAGCCTGGGATCTACCGCATGATGATGGGAACTGGGGGATGGAAATATACTCAGCGAGCTGTTTTCCGCCATCGTGCGCGCACACTCCGGAAACCGTGCACCTGCCGCAGATCATTTCCGATGCTAATGCTGCTGGCGAGATGGATAAATCCGCACGCTATCGCCCGCGTGGTATTTCGTGAGTTAGGTGTATTCTGCCTAGGACCGCCATTACTCGGCTCAGGCGGTAGAACCAGACGAAACCAACACAGGTGGGATTCACTCGGATGGCGAAGAGGTAAGTCACCACAAGCTTATAAAGATTTGGCATGGGGCGAAACAAAGAAGTCTGCCGGTGTGATGGCTGCCAGGGGTTCTTTGCGGAGCCAAACAACAAGCGATGTATTGAGGGCTTACAAGCGACACACTGCTTAACGCCCAACCAATTATGACGAATGCCAGCAAAGCCATCGTCACAGCTTCCGAGGGTGCATCTGCGGATACTACAGTCTGGGTAGTGGAACTTGGATCTATCTGAAAACTTGTCTCTGCAATTCTCCAGGCCCGGGGGAAGGATCGCGATCGAAATTGCTCAGGCGGATCCGGGTTTGCTGGCTGCGGGCCCGTGCCCCTTGGCTGCAGATTGGGTCCCAGAACCGTAGAAGAGAATTCGGCTGGCGTTAGCGGAGCTCGGGGTGCCGCTGAATTCGCGATCTTACCCGAACCCTGGGGTATTTAGCTCACTTGGGAGCGGTGGAATATTACCAATCGTTATCCTAGGAAATCTTTGGGTGCCAAGTTTCGAATTCCTGACCAATGTCCCTGCTCTCGGGGAAACTCAAAGTGGGCGACCTAACGTGAAGAGGGGTGGCCGCCGCGATATGGAGGCATTCTCCTGCAGGAAATCGGTAAACCTCGGGCTGCCCTCCCCCCGGCAGGAGGGTATTCATCTGAGAAAACTTGGAAGAAGCTCTCGCTACACCTCTGCCCGGTGTGCGGCGATCCCCCTGGCAGACTCATCCTGCGAGCGGCTTCTAATGCCCTAGCCTTTGATTAGAAATTGAGAAAGATTATGATGAAAGATAGAGATTGCAACCGCACAGAGCCTCCTTGGGCAATTGCCCTTAGAATTGGGGCTTAGGTATTGGGCAAAGAGGGAGTAGGAAATCCAGTCTTTTCGGTCGGCTCAGCAGGGGGTTCCCCGAAGAATTAAAAAAGGCGTTCTCATTTCCAAGGCCACCATTGGGTGGGTTGGTGCAAGTCCTTTCCGGCCAAGAGGTGCCCAGGCTGTCTTAGAACAAACCGGCGCGAGAAATTTCGTCCCAAGGGTCGGGATTCGACTTCTTTGAGTGCAATCCTGTAGGCCCGGGATCTGAACCCCCTGGAAATGGTAGCAATCCGTGATTCCTTTTAAAGAGGTGGATCTAAATGAGTTCGGGTGGGAGTAGTCTTTCGAGAGCTCGTCTTTTGGGCCGGGAAGAAAAACCCCAGGAATTGCCTGGTTCTTCGCCGGGTGGGGTGCTCGGGGCATTGCCCGGAGATCATCCTACGGTGATCACGCGGCGGGATCCTGTCCCGCCTCTAGAAACCACCCCGCCATTTGTTCCCCGGCTTCCCATCCCAGGAGAGATGTTGGGGCACTTTCGCGTAGATGAGTTTATCGGCGGAGGCGGAATGGGGCGCGTGTTCCGAGCCTGGGACGCCCGTCTGGAACGACCGGTGGCTCTGAAGATTCTTCCTCCGGAGCAGGCGAGCGAGCCGGAAATCCGAGCTCGCTTTCTCAACGAAGCTCGCTCAGCGGCCAAGCTCGTCCATCCGGGCTTTGCCCTGGTCTACGAAGCCGGTGAGGAAAACGGTCTCTTTTACATTGCCTTCGAGTTCATCGAGGGCAATAATCTTCGCTCCCTGGTGGAACGGGAAGGTCCGTTGCCGGTGGAGGAAGCCTTGCGAATTGTGCTCCAGGTTGCTCAGGCACTGGCCCATGCTGCTCGCAAGGGGGTGGTGCACCGGGATATCAAGCCCTCCAACATCCTTTTAACCCCGGACGGCCAAGCAAAACTGATCGATCTTGGATTGGCTCGAATTCAAATCCCGACGGATGGAGCAGCCGATCTGACGGCAAGCGGTGTCACCCTGGGAACATTCGATTACATTTCCCCGGAACAAGCCCGTAATCCCCGGGCGGCAGATCAACGAAGCGATATTTATTCCCTTGGCTGTACACTTTTCTACCTGCTTACAGGGCAACCTCCTTATCCTGGGGGAAACGTCCTTCAGAAACTACTCCAGCACCAGGGGGAGCCACCGCCAGACATACGGAAAATTTGTAAAGACGTTCCTCTGGAGGTAGCCCGTCTTCTTTCCCGCATGATGGCCAAAAGGCCAGAGGATCGGTTTCAAACCGCAGAGGATCTAGCTGCAGAAGTTCGCTGGCTTTTAGACCGGCTCGACACGCTCTCACAACAGTCCTCGCGACCCCACCGACAAACGCGGATGTCCATTCCCCCCGCCCTGAGGATCCATTTGCCCTGGCTGGTACCTGTCGGAGTTCTCGTGATAATCGGATGGCTACTTTTCCTGTGGTGGGGAAGTCCGCCGCCTGAAAGTCCGGAGCCTGAATTTCCTCCACCTAAGCTCGTGGCCCCATCCCAATAAAAAGCCACGGGGATCTTGCGGCTTTTCTGTAAAGATTATCACACTCCTGGTCTAGACAAATTCGTTTTTAAGGCTTTCACAAGATGGGGAACCTGGAGACGGTTCGGCTCCAATATCTGTCCCTCTCTCCATCCCGTTTTATTCGCCCCTGGGAGCATAAAAACCTGCGAGTCGTTGCTCTTTCCCGTTGCTACTTGAGTTTCCGGAGACTCACTCAGAGCTTAGGGCAACGGTGGGAGGCCTTGGAGCCGAATGGTGAGTGAGCCTACATCCCTCCCTCCGTGGGCATGCGGGGGCCACCACTGCAGCAAAACCCAAGGGCAAGACCCCGGTTTTTCCTCGGAAAAATTTTAGTCAATGGTGGATACAGGTACACTACCCCAGAAATCAACAGTGCGTGGGAGTGTTCTCAGCAACTGCCCCGGGGAAACGGTCTTTAGGAGGAATTGCGGTCTAATAACCGAGCACGTGGAAAATCCTAAGACTGTTAGTGGCGAGCCGCTCGAAGCTCCAAAATCCCTGTGAAATGGGAGGGTTAAGCGTGAACTATACGAATAGCCACAGGAATGTCTCCGATGTGCTGAGACCGAACCTGTCGGCCCACTGGGCGGGCAGCCACTCCCCATACCCGGCAAAAGTGAGGAAAAGACACGATCCTCCGCAATCTCATGCGAGGGCCGGAACCTCCAGCGGTCCCATGGCCGCCTTTCGTTATTGTGCCGTCAAACCTGAGAGTGATCCGGAAGGGTGGCCTCAACTCGGCAGAGATATCGCACGAAAATCAGCGAAGGGCCTCGCGAGAGTTCGGGTTTCAGTTATCCAGGGGGTCCACGCCAGGTTGGAAGAGATCTGACACTTCCGCCTTCGGCCCGCCGATTGGCAGGAGGCCCGGATGCCTAAACCCATGCAAACCTGGCCACAAGATCCCGGGTTTTCCCGGGTCCCCTGCCTGCCGCCTACCTCCCCGGAACAAGGAATTTTGTGGGGATCTCTCGGAGATCGGAGTTCGAAGCGGAGGAACCAATTATCTTCGCAAAGGCACGAGGCAAAATACTTCTCGTGCCGGGGATTTTACTTCCCCCCCGGTTTGCTAGTATTGAGCAATTTGCGGAGAATTCCCCCCTGGAAAGGCTAAACGGTGGGCAATTGCCAGGGATCGCGGCGTGGTTCACGGCGAATGCCGTCCAACCATTCATTCGCTTCCGCGGGTTCGATAAACCGCCAATTCTTTGGATCCCATTTCAGCCGCCGACCGGTCCAGTAAGCCAGGTTCCCCAGGTGACAAACCGTCACCGAGCGGGCCCCCACTTCCACCGGGCAAACCGGTTGCCGGCCTTCCCGGATACCGTCCAGCCAGTCGCGGAGGTGTCCCGGAGAACGGTACAAACGAATCCGTTCATTATCGCCGAGGGGTTCCTTAACGATTTCCTCGGGCCAGCTCTGAAGCCTTCCCCGGTCCACGTAAACTACTCCGTCTGTTCCGACGAAGTTTACCCCTCCCCGACCCTCATATCCACCGTGAATGAGTTCTACTCCATTCTCATAAATCCATCGGACACCAATTCCGCTCGCGGGATTTTCCGGGGGAATAACTTCCACTGGTCCCGAGTCGTCCATTCCCAGTCCCCATTGAGCGATGTCGAAGTGGTGGGCCCCCCAGTCGGTCATCCCGCCTCCGGAGTACTCTCGATAAGCCCGCCAGGCAGGGAAGTGATCGTGCACCCCCCGGGGACTGAGAACGGAATTGTATGGCCGCCAGGGGGCTTGACCTAGCCACATGTTCCAATCCAAACCGGGTTCCATTGGTTCCTCCCCTAAGTCGCACCATCGGCTGGGCCCCCCCACAGAAGCATAGACCCGCAGGACCTTGCCGATCCGGCCGTTTCGCACGGCCTCGCAAGCTGTCCGGAACTCTTGGCCAGACCGCTGCTGGCTACCGGTTTGGAAGATTACCCCATACTTGTTCACTGCATCGATGCACACCTTGGCCTCGGCGATGGTCAAAGTAAGCGGCTTTTCACAGTAAATGTGCTTCCGGGTCTTGGCAGCATCGACGATAGGATGCGTGTGCCAATGATCCGGAGTGGCGATGACTACCCCATCGATGTCATCCCGGGCCACAAGATCACGGTAGTCGTTGTAAGCAGAACAGTCCTCGTTACCGTAAAATTTGTTCACATGGTCACGAGCATGATTTCGCCGGGTGCTATCGACATCGCAAACCGCCAAAACTTGAGTGTCCTTCTGACGGATGAAACCGTTGAGTAATCCCCGATTCTGTGTTCCCATTCCGATGAACCCCAGCCGGATCCGTTCGCTGGGTGCCAGCCGACCGCCAAGTCCCAGGGCAGTTCGCGGGATAATCACGGGAAGGGAGAAGGCCGCTCCCATCCCTTGCAACAGATGCCGGCGAGATAGCCTGGTTGCCTGCTTCATCACAGACCTCCTTTCCTCTTCTTGGAACTATTCCAACCTCGAAATCCTGTTGACAGGCCTAAACCGATGTTTTACCGCGGTAAACACTTCCTCCCAAAAATGGCACAGCGACCGGCTCTGGGGCATCCCTGCCTGCCCACAACCGAACGCGTGTGTGTTGGGTTCCCAAAACCTGAAGGCCTCTGGAGGCTTAACCGGGCTTTGGGCCGAAAACCCTCGCAATTTGGAAGCCGGCGGTCCGGAGCCTTTTCGGCAAATAGTCTCGGATCGTCACTTCGCGGGAGACGGCATCGGCTTTGTTATAAGCCGGGAATGGAGCCGACACAACCGCCTTATGGTCCCCCCGTGTGTTGATTCCCCGGAGATAAAAATCTGGTGCCCAAGACTTTAGTGTTAGGTCTTGTTGTTCCGGATTCCGAGTTCGGTTATGACGGAAGGAAAGACTCCGCAGAATCCGACCGTGCGGGGGAGTAGCTGGCTCCGGCTTAAGTAGGCAGTCGCTGGAAAGAGGCCAGCTCAGCTCCGGGCACCACTATCGGAGCCCCGTCGGGTACAGGTTGCCGCTCGGTATTTCCCGCTTTTCCTGCTTCTTTGCACCCACCCTCCTTTTTCTTTGCACCAATCGTCCTTGTCGCTCCCAGCCCAGTTTTGCCCGTCGCTGAAAAGCCGCAACCACCCATAATGTTCGGATTAAACACCCCAACAGGAGTACTCCCCGCTTTTTCGTGCCATCTTTTTGGCTGGCAGGCGGAGCGTGATTACAATCGGCGTTAGGGGGCTCGTTTTTTTGCGTGGGGAACACCGCAGGGGGAGTTTTTTAGTGGAGCGTAATCCCGGGGTTGGAGTTGGTTTCGGCCTCCCTCCGGGTTTTACGCGGCGACCCATGGAAGGGCAACTTCCAATCATCAGCATGATCCTCGGGCGGAGCACCTGCCGTGTCACGAAACCAGCGAATGCTTCCTAAGTTAATCACCTTATATGATGATTACCTCGAAGATGGCGATGTAGAGCGATTCGTTCACCGGACGGCGGAGCTTTATATGCAGGGAACCTTGTGCCGCCTCCTCAAGCACGGGGAGGCCCGGGTCCGCCGGGCTGCCGCCTTAAGCCTCGGATTTCTCGGAGATTACCGTGCTAATGCGGCGTTGGGCGAGGCGTTAAAGGACCCCGATCGGCCGGTCCGGTTATTGGCCGAGGAAGCTATCCGAAATGTGTGGCTTCGCCCGGGTGTCCCGGGTTTGGAACGGGAACTGCGGTTTTTGACTCGGCTGGCATCTGCCCGGTTGTTTTCCAAGGTCGTGGAAAAAGCTACGGAACTTCTGGGCGATGTTTCCAACGTTCCCGAGGTCTACTATCTTCGGGGCAGTGCACTCTTTGCTCAAGAAAAGTACGAGGAAGCGGTTCGCGATCACCATATGGCATTGGAGCTCAATCCCTATCACTTCCTGGCCGCCACGAGGATGGGGTATGCCCTGGTGAAGCTCCGGAACCTTCGAGGGGCATTAGATGCTTTCCGGCGGGCTCTGAAGATCAACCCCAATCTTGAGGGGGTCCGCTTGGAAATACATCGAATCCGCCGACTGTTGGGGGAAGTTTTTTAGCTCGCGGGGGATCCCGCCTTTCCAGCTGGCCGGGAAAAAGGTTTCCGGGGGGCGGCTTGCTTCTAGCAAATGCATCACAATCTGGCTGCACAATTCGCCTGCCATTTCTCGGATTTACTCCTCCGAAGGCACCGATCTGGGAGAAATTTATCCGGGCGATGGACCCTGCCGATGGGGAACCCGCGTCGAAAATGTAAATGGGAAAACGTCCTGGGGCTAAGTGGTTTCTTCCGGCAGGAATTGCCAGGAGGCCCACACTAGCCGAGCCAGCTCCCCCCTGATTACGATTGGAGCAAAGGGAGGTTTGGCCGAGGGAAGAGCATTCGGGTGGGCGAAAGTATTTCTCGGGTCCCCGCGAGAAAACCGCTTTCCTGGTAGGCCTCCGGAGGAAGTTGAAAATGGGGGATCCGCCGCCCTCTTTGGCTGTTGCCAAATGCAACCCGGAGGTTATTGTCCGTGGGGAGCGGAGCTTTTTGGGTGTGGGCCAAAGTGCTAGCGGCCGCGAGTTCGGCCTTCTCGGCTTCTCCACGACCTTCAGTTAGGGTTGTCGGACAGCGGTTTTGGCTCTTTTACTATGGTTTTCCTCGTAAACGCTGGGGCGGAGTTTGCGGGCAACTCCCGGACAACGATCGAAAGTTGGAGCGGAATTGGAAATTTGGAAAAATCGCAATTTCAGCCGCAATTCCCGAAATATCGGCACGATGATCCTCAGAGAACCCCTGGCCCACCATTCTTCAGGACCCGCGGGAGCTAGTGAGGGTTCCTTAAACCGGGGGAAAGTGTATTTTTCGGGAGGGAGCTAGAAGGTCTGCCCTCAGGCAACTCGATGGAAGGAGCACCGGGCGGCATCCGTGCCAAGAAGGCTTTCGCTTTATGGCCGAGCTCATTGCCCAGGGTGAAAGACCGGAGCACCGGTGGCGGCGGGGTTTACCGTCGGAGCAGCCGGTAATCCTCGGCCGGGGGATAGGGGTCTGGGATGTTCCCTGGGATCAACGGATCTCCCGGCGACATGCTCGGCTAACGCTCCGTGGCGGTCAGCTTCAGGTGGAACTGCTGCCGGAAGCCCGAAACCCAATTTATTACCGGGGACAGGAGGTCCGCGAAGCAGTACTTCGGCCTCGAGAATGCTTCGTCATCGGCCTTACCACCTTTACCTTCCTCGGGGATACTCCCATTCCCACTGTGCCCCCAGGGGAGGCCGTCTATCGGGAAGCCTTTGGGCCGGAAACCCTCGGGGCTACCTGCTTTTCGAACCCCGATCGTCGGCTCGAAGTCCTGAGTCGGCTCCCCGAGGTAATTTCTCAGGCAACCGACCACCTCCAGCTTTGCAGTGGCTTGGTGAGTATGCTTCTGGCGGGGATTTCCTGCGCGGAGCTGGTAGCGATTGTCCGGGTGGCGGGCCGACAGGGACCACGGTCCCAAACAGACAATCCTTCAGAGTTGCCCTCTGTGGAAACACTGTATTGGGATGAAAGGCGGACTAGGTTTTCCCGCTTTCAGCTTAGCCGGCGTCTTGTCCGCGAGGCCTTCCTTAAGAAGCAGTCGGTCCTCCATATTTGGCGACGTCCTCCGACAGACGACCTCATCCCGCCAGCCGCCGGGGTATCGGAAACTCTAGAGTGGCCAGATGACCATAAGGGAGGTCCTTCGGAATCTATCCAGGAGGAGCTCAACCGGGAGGGGGGACCCGAGTTCACCGCGGTGGAAGGGCTGGACTGGGCGTTTTGTACGCCAATCCGAGGGCGGGTGTCGGCCGGCTGGGCTTTATATGTTGCCGGCAGTTGGCCTTCGTGGTCGCCGCAAGGCGACTTGGGACGGTTGGTGCAGGCCCTACGAGCAGAGGTGAAATTTGCGGAAATCGTAGCCGCCAGCGTGGCCGCTCTCCGCGATCTCCGGGAGTTGGAGCGGCGGCAAAGCCTTTTGGGGCAATTCTTCCCTCAGCGGGTGCTGGAAGCAGTAGCCGTCGAAGATCCCGACGTAGTCCTGGCCCCCCGAGAGACCAAGGTCACGGCTCTTTTCTGCGATTTGCGCGGATTTTCTCGGGAGGCGGAACGTCACGCCGGGAATTTGATGGTGCTTTTAAATCGAGTGGGAAAAGCCTTGGGGGTAATGACCCGGAGCATCCTCCAGGAAGGTGGGGTGATTGGGGATTTTCAAGGCGACTCGGCGATGGGATTTTGGGGCTGGCCGCTTGTGGAAGGACCGTGGATGGCGTCCGTGTGTCGGGCAGCCCTCAGGATTTGGGGGGAATTTGCCACTCTTGGGGCTCAGGCCGGTGGCCCCCTGGCCGGCTTTCGGGTAGGAATCGGTATTGCCACCGGCCAAGCTGTGGCCGGCAAGATCGGCACCGAGGATCATGTGAAGGCGACGGTTTTCGGCCCCGTGGTGAACTTGGCAAGCCGACTGGAAGGACTCACCAAACTCTTCCATGTGCCCATCCTAGTGGACGAAGTTACCGCCCGGGCAATCCGCGAGGAAGTTCCCCCATCGGTGGCCCGAGTCCGCCGCCTTGCTCGAGTTCGCCCTTATGGCTTTGAGCAAGCCGTGGAAATTGCCGAACTTCGCCCCCCCGCCCAAAACGATCCCCTTTTGACGGATGACGATATCCGCCTGTACGAAGAAGGGCTCGATGCCTTCCTGGAAGGCGAGTGGCAGAGAGCATACCGGCTTCTCCGCCAGCTCCCTTCGGAGGATACCGGGGCCGACTTGTTGATCGCTCACATCGTCCAACATGGCCGAATTCCACCCCCAAATTGGGATGGGATTATTCCTTGTCTATCCAAATAGGTTTTCACAAATTATCCCGGCCGGCAGGGGATCGCCCTTTATGGCGATCGGGCATTTTTTCCGGTACCGGGGAAAGGCTCACCATAATGGGCGGGGAGTTAATTCTGGCCCGAGAGGGCGGCAGGGCAATCAGCTCTTCCTCCCGAGCGAGAAAGCTCCCTGCCTGGCGGAATTTGGCGGTAAAATGGCCGACGAGGACGCAAAAGCTCCCGGCCCCGGCGCGCAGTCTTGTTCCCAATCGGTCGACACGCGGTCTGGAGAGCACAGCCGGCAGCTCGGCTTAAGCTGCGGTTCGACGGGAGGGAGTCCTCCGGACAAACCCGGGGGGAACTCCGGGTAAATCTCGGGAGTAGCTCCTGCCCCGTAGCATGATTTTACCCAAGTATTTGGGGAGTATTCTTCCTGTCGCGAAGGTGCGATTGAGCAATGACCCAAGTCTGGACTTATATTGAAAAGCAGTTCGGTGGCCCTGCGCGATTACTGGATCGCGAGGAATACATCGAACAAGCATACTTCTTTCGTATTCTTCGCGAACGGTTAGAGGAGAATCTCTCCACCCAGGAGCTAATCAAGGCGATCAAGCAGGAAATCCTGTCGACCACCCGGCTGCCATTGGCCCTTGACTTCCTGGCAGCGGAACTTCGGCTAACCGGTGGATTTGCAACCGCGATGGCCCGCTTGAGTCACTACTTTACACCATTCCAAACTTTTGTGATCCACGAGGCCGAAAAAGATGACGGCCGATTCGACTTCCGCATCGCTTTAGAGATCCTGCAACGCGAGGCCGAGTACCGCGTCCAAGGTGCCACACCCCAGGGAATTTTCCTCTACCAATTTGAAACCCTTTGTCGGAATCGCCTGGGATACGACCGAGGCCTGACGGCCATGGCGGGCGATCCCATCTTCGATGACAAGTGGCGGGACTGGATCCTCACCGTCCGGCGGCAAGTAGGGTTGATCGATATCGCCGACCTCATCTTTTTGCGAAGCGAATACTATCGCCAACTCTTCGGCGATCCCGGTAAACCGATCCTTTTCGGAGAAAAAGAAGGAAAGATCGCCGCTGCTAATCGGAAGAAAGATCCTTTGTATCTCTTTGCAGCCCTCTCCCGGCACCTGGGTTACCCGTCGGTACCACGACCGCGAAGGGAAGAATCGCCCCAAAAGACGCTCATGCTTTTAAGTCGGAAGCTCCAGCGGCTGGAGGTCCGCATCAAATTGCTGGAGGAAGAGCTACGGGGGGGAATAAACCTCGAACGCTTCTACAAACGCCCGGAGTCTCAAAGCTCCCGCACCCCCGATACCTCCGAAGAAGGAGCTTGACCTGAAAAACAACTTTTGGATGCAGGTCGGAGTGCTCCAGGGCATGGCGAAGCGTTGGGCCGTGGGAGGGAACGGCATATCACCGCAGTTAGGATTACCCTTAAGGGTTGTACTGCCGAATAATTCCGTGCGCGCTTGCCTGGACACCAGGGATACACTCGGACTGTATTTAGAGGCCGCCCAGTTACGGCAATCCGATTCCCCTGTTAACCCACAAACTCCATACTGGATAGGCATCCATACGGACGACGGCTACCACCCCGCATTCCCGCGGGCAACAAACCGAACTCTTCGACCGACCTGTGGTGATCCCACGCCAGCAGCAGATCCCTGCAGCCTGGGAACCCTCCCAAGGTTCGCCGATCGTGGAGTAAGACTCGGCAAATAGCTACCGGTTCGAGCAGCGTAACAATTCCGCGAACGAATGCCGGTAGCTTAGGTAGAGGGTAATGCCAACTCTACTTCAAATCTTTCGTCCGCTACTTCTAATACTAGGTAATTGCGATCGCGATGCCAGCTAATCTCAATATCATGTCCTCCCGGGGTCACCCCGCTCCATTTAAATACGTTCCCGCCTTTGGTACCCGACTCATACCGTAAGTGTAGCGAGGCCGGTAACGAAAGCGAGACTATCTTGTGGGGTAACTCAATGCTCAGACGAATCTGTTCGTATCGTGGCGGACCTTGTATAACCACCTCCGGTGCCCTGTCGAGGCTGCGTACCTCCAAGTATTTTCCCACCCTGAATTCACCAACCGCAACCCGGATTCGTTTTCGGGATTCTCGATACTCCTGTTGATCCTCTTCCGCCTTCCTCCTTCCGTCCTCTATGAGTTTCTTTTCGTAGGCCGGCCAGTTCCATAATTCCGCTACGCGTTTCATTTCGTCGAAAAATTCCGAGGCCAATCTGCGGAATGGAGTTCGCAAAACAAAACCACCCATGACTTCAAGCCAATCCCGCGTTTCTTTGCTCGGCGTTTCTTGAAGTCCCGTGTGGAGGTACTGGGCTTCCCTCACAAATAAGCGACCTATCCCATCAACTAAATCCCGAAATTCCCTCCACCGCTGGCCTTCTAACCTCCGCACCATGTCCCGCGGAAAGTCACCCCATCCCACAGCCTGCAAGGATTTTCGCACACAAACGCGGAAATCTGGAGCCACACTTGAGAGGAAGGGTAATTGTGCCCGCGTTTGCTCGGAGACACACAAATAGTCCCTAACCTGGACAGGGCAAAATTTCGCCCCCAACGATTCGTCCTCTTCTGGTTTTCCAGCACTCCAAACGAGGGCAACCAAAAGGTGGCTGAGAGGTGCTGCATCTTCATACGTTTTCGCATGCCAGCGTTCTTCGAGATACTTTAGACCCTGATCCAAAAGCTCCTCGAGTAATTTCTTGTGAAGCTCCCAAGCATTACTCTCGCCTTCCTCCACTCTCTTTCTGGCCCCTTCCAACCTTCGCACAAACACCGGCGGAGCATTGTCCCAACTTAAACCTGCAACTATAGGATGCCATATGCGCGCAGGTTTGGACTTGGTCGAATCAGGCGGGCGTTCCAGTAGATCCAATGCCACATCCAGCAGCAGCTCTGACCAACGTCGCGAAATTTCCTCACCGATGGTTTGTTCTTTCTCGGTTTGTTTTTCCTCAGCCGAGATCTTTGGTTGTTCATACTCGACCGCTTCTTTCAGGACTTTGTACGCTTGCTCAATCAAGGAATCTAGCTTTCTCTCATCCAGAGAAGAATCTCCAACAAGCCTCCTCCAGAGGTTCCGGAACTCGTCAGAGTCGGTACTCGCTGCTAAGGTCACAGCTTGCCCGAAGCGATTTTGGCGGATCAATCCTCGCAACACCCTTCGCCGATCTTGCAACGAAAGACGGATATCGCGGTTTATCTCATATAGCCGCACAATCTTGTCCCAATCGCCCGCACTTTCTAACCATTTGAGACTTTCCGGATATTTAACTGTCTGCGCCTTGGCCAGGTAGTAATCTTGATGGTTTGTATCGCCCACTCTCTCCCAATGCCTCACGGCCGAATCGTTATCGCCTAGGTGATACGATAGTTTCGCAAACGCCCGATGGAACCGCGATCCGTCTTTATAAGGAGCATCTTTATAGGGTTCAGCCACCTCCTTGGCAGCCCGCCGGACCGAGTCTTCGCTCAAAGGCAAGTCGCATGCCGCCTCGAGGAGCTCGGTGAGTACGTGCCCCCAAGTGTACCAAGACCGTCGCTTGTTCGACAAGCTTTCATCAAGCTGGTCTCTGCTCTCTCTAACAATCCCAGCCAACTCTACAACCCAGCGTGCTCGGCGATCTGAGGCCGGCTTGGCCATTTGTTCCGCAATGCGTCGTCGCTTGTCTGATTTATCACCTAGCTCCAGAATTTCAGACCAAGCCCGCGCTTCCCATAGCCAATCGGCAGCCTGGTGCGGATCGACCTTTTCAATTTCCTTGGCGGCCTCTTTTACTTTACCGTTCAAATATTGATGCCACGCCCTGGCCTCGCTCTCTTTCATCAACTTACCAGCCTGCCCGTAGTAGTAGGCGGCATCCTCCGCATCCTCGGGATTACCCGTCTCTTTTGCTTGCTGCAGAAGGCCATCAGCAAGAACTTCAAAATTACCCGCAAATGCCTCCGATATTTCTTTAGCTCCTCCTTCGGTCCACCACGTCTCCGAAATCAATTCGGCCTTTTGGTGGCTGGGAATACTCCCGCTCTGCTCCTCCACCCAACGAGAAAGAGCATTCCAAAATGCGTCCCAACCCTCCTCCGTCTCGATAATCCAAAGCTGTTCTCGCGGGCGACTGATTGCCACGTATAGTCGGTTGAGAAAGTATTCGGCTGCAAAACGATCCCCTTCTGGAACTTCCGATATATCGCGTAATCTATCCCACATCCAAAAATCTTTCAGCTCCAGAAGCTGGAAAGCCGTACCGAACCCCAACACGGCAAGACGCTTGTGCTCCAACCCCTTGAAGTCAGCGGGAGTGTAATACGAGGAATGCTTCGGAGGACCTTCGGGCAATCCTATACTCTCCCAAAACCGGCCTGCTTTCGGATCGGAAATATCTTTGGGTTCTGGACCTATGCACAGCACCTCTTCTTTCAAGAGATCCTCGAGCACCTTGCCCGACCGATCAATGATCAAACGCCGCACCGCTTGGTTAGGCCGTTCTTCCTCAGGTTTCCAAATCCTTTGCAACTCGCCAGGCACGTCAAACGTCCTCTGGCGGAGGAATTGAAGCGTGTTGCAAAGGCGGCCAATGCCAGGACGACTGCGATAGTTGTAGGTAAGTTGGAAGGGCTCGATCTTTAGCTCTGTTGCCTGGGGAATCCGGCGTTTTACCACCTCGCTACAGTCTCTCTTCAAGCGGGCCCAGCGAAAGCAAGCAGGGTTAACAGTCTGATAAGAATCGCCCGCCAGAACAATCGGTAACTTCCCCGCGACTTGAGGATCCGGTTGGTACCGCAGGAACTCCACAGCCTGAAGAATAGCAGCAAACTCCACTCGCGAGAAGTCTTGAACCTCGTCGCATACGACCATGGCATAAAAGGGGGCACTAGAAGATCGGTTTAATAGCACTTCCCATGCCAAATCCAGATCGTCCCAAAACTCGGGCGAATTATCGTTTTCCTCGCACGGCACCGTCAAGCGTTTATACCACGGCCAAACGTTTTCCCAGATCTCCCGGAACACGTCAGGAGAAACCTGCCGATCCTTTTTGCCTAGATCCTCCTCGGCTTCATATTGCTCTGGGGTCATCCACCGGTCATCGCCGGTCTCATAAAAATAAAATCCCTTGATGTAACTTCGCAACACGAACCAAATAATTTCCGGACTGCTAATGAGGCGTGAAAGCCTCTCGCGGATCCCGAGCTTTGAATCGGTTAGAACTCTCCGGAACCCGTGAAAATCGAGCCAACCTTTGCTAGAATACCGGTCGAAGAAACGGACTTGTCGTTCGGGGGAGAGCTGACTGAGAGCAAAATCATGAAAAGTTTGAAATTTAACGGTCATAAACTCGCTTCCGCCAAGCTCGTCTCGGAGGCGTTGCTTTAGGTGCTTAATCTGCTCCTCGGCGTTCCCTAGCAACTTTTTACTTTGGGTAAGGTAAAGCAATTGATGCTGGTATGATTCAACACTCGTTAAAGAAGAGGGCCGGCGGATCACACGCTCGGGGACGAAGAAATTAAGTAAGGTGGTTTTTCCGCTCCCTGCCCGGCCTTCGATTATGGCCGGAAAACGCTCGCCGGCAAGCAGGCTCGTTAAGGTAAAAGCTTCTTCACCGGAGAGAGCGATGGAAATATCCGGAGAGGCTACCACTCTTACCCACAATTCTTGGTCCGCTAACACGTACACCGGATAGGCGATCCGCGATAGCGCGCTAATCCTGTCCCAAAATTCCCGGGAAGGCGGCCGGCGCTCTTTGGTTGCGGGGGTTGTTTGAGCCGCCAACCCCGCAAGGGAACCCTCGACTTCCATCGCGAGGCGAAAAATTTTGTCTTCCTCAACGCTCTTCCGTCTTTCTTCCCAGCTGTTGAAGGTAAACCCAAGGGCAAAAATATGACGAACATTCAAGTCCGGATCATAGATCGGTATAAAGTAGAGCGTCAGATCTTTATCTTCTTTCTCAGCCAACCGTCCGTCGGAATAGCCACCCTGTTCTAGCTCGGTGCAGATGGCCCCCATGGCCTCCAAGACCCTATTTTCGCCACTTGGCGTCCCCAAGCTGCGGTATTGCTCCAGCCAAAACTCCGAATGAAAGATCATTGCGTCCTTTTTATCTGGCACTACGGGTTCAAGAAGAGCGCGCAATGATTCCGGCAGGGGAGGTAAGGGCTCGAAAGTTGAAACCTGTCTTCGTGCGACCTCTTTTTCCGCGAACTGCCGGATGGCTGCCTCGTAAGCCCGTATGTAATCTCCGTACAGTCTCTCAAGATGTTCTGCATCTCCTGAGCCATAGCTGCGATCTCCCCGGTGGAGGAGTTCCAAAAAGACAACCACGGGCACCAAGCCACCTGATACTTCTACATCCATTCGATAAGCGATAAGTCGTTGCTTGTCGAACCGCTTCTTGAAGAAATGGTGCCCAAGGGGTTCAAAATGAGGAATATAGGGGCTTCCTGGGATCACCTCGACTCTTTTAAGCTCCTCTGCAATCGCTTTTACCCGTTCGCGGTCCTGACCCCGAAGTTCCTTGACGGCCTCCATTTCGTAGACGAGATACCCCATGGCACTGCCTCCTTCTAGAAGGGAAATGACCGGTC
>Ga0308410_1000491_pt1 | contig 21382 bp, 15 predicted proteins | sample HotsprOSTMatCore_FD_203467 | JGI IMG/M metagenome (GOLD analysis project Ga0308410, IMG submission 203467) | Hot spring phototrophic mat microbial communities from Octopus Spring, Yellowstone National Park, Wyoming, United States -... | ecosystem: Environmental > Aquatic > Thermal springs > Hot...
GCGGTTCAACAACGCCGGCAGCACGCCGCGTTCGCTCATCATCCGCGGCAGGGGCGAATGGGTGATCCGCTTTCAAATGAAGACCGAGAACTTCACGGGCACGTGCGAATTCGGCATACCCAATTCGCTGGCCGGCCCGCGCCTGCTGTGGATGCTGGACGCGCGCAGCAGCGTGGTGCCGCCGCCCTCAGAATCGGGCAAGGGCTTTTTGTGCACCGCGCCGGCGGGCACTTACGGTTGGCGCACCTTCTCCAGCACGCATACCCACGACGGCATCCTTGCGCCACCCAGCGAACGAATCATCCTGAACGACGACGACGTGCACACACTGGCGATCGCCTTCCAGAACGGCTTTGGGACTGGCGGACAGGCGTGGATAGACAATGTGGAGCTGATCGCGCCCGACGGCCGGCGGGCCTACCTGAACGGCGAATTTGATCCCACCTCGCTGATCTCGGACTCGGCGCATCTGGCCTCGGCGTTGAGTCTGCAGATCGGCGGACGCACGCTCACCGGTCCACGCAAGCCGGTCACCCGAGGCGAGGTGGCCATCGGCGATGACATGGACTATCGTGGCGACGGTCAACATGATCAGCGCAACGACACACAAGGCGTCTGGCTGCACAACTTCCTGTGGGCGCAGATCAACCCTGGCGGTCTGTATGAGCTGTATTGGGATCAGAGCAACATCCGCCAGCACAACCTGTATTTCCACTTCAAGGCGTTCCGCGACTTTATGGATGGCATCCCGCTCAACAACGGGCGCTACGAGGACGCACGGGCTGTGGCTTCACATCCTGACCTGATCGTGTTGGGACAGGCCGATCGGTTGGCGGGGCGCGGTCATCTCTGGATTCGCCACCGGCAGTACACCTGGCGCAACGTGCTGGATGGCGTGACGATCACGCCGCGTTCCGGGCAAATCACCCTCCCTGATCTGTCGCCGGGAACTTACCGGATCACCTGGTGGAACACATGGACCGGTGCGCCGACCGGCAGCCAACTGGTCACCACGACGAGCGAGACGCTGGTGATCCCGCTACCTGCTCCGCTGGCCTCAGACGTAGCGCTGAAGTGGGAGCGGTCATCCCCGAATCAGGCGTTTTTACCCATGACGCGCCGCTAGCGGCTGCGCCTTCGGCTTCTTGCCTGGCCAATCGGTACTTTGGCATCGCCCGATCGGCGCAGCTTCGAACCGGCCACCGACGTTCGGCCTCACGGCTGCGGCACCAGCGTGATCTCGAACAACTTTGGCCACAGCTTGCCGGTGACGAACAGCCGTCCACCCTGGGGGTCGTAGGCGATGCCGTTGAGCACATCGGCCGCTGTGCGCTCCTCAGCCGTCAGCAGCCCGCTCAAGTCAACCCAGCCCAACACCCGGCCGGTGTGCGGGTCAATCCGCGCGATCCAGTCCGTCATCCACACGTTGGCGAACACTTCGCCGTTGATGTATTCCAGCTCGTTCAGTCGTGCGACCGGGCGGCCGCCATTGGTCACCGTCACTGCGCGTTGTACTGCAAAGGTATACGGGTCGAGGAAGCGCAGCACTGCGCTGCCATCGCTCATGATCAGATGCGTCCCATCGTGGGTCAATCCCCAGCCTTCGGTGGGATACGCCCAAGTTTGCAGCGGCTCGAACGAATTGGCATCGTATACGAAGCCGATGTTGTTCTGCCAGGTCAACTGGATGAGGCGATCGTTGAACAGCGCCAGCCCCTCGCCGAAGTACTCGGGCGCGAGGTCGCGCCGTTGCAACACCTCGCCCGTCTCGAGCGCCACGCGCCGCAGGCTGGAGCGGCCATTCAGCCCGGTGCTCTCGTATAGCACGCCGTCGGCATAGACCAGGCCCTGGGTGAACGCGCCGGGGTCGTGGGGATAGACGTTGACCACGGCATAGGTGTAAGTGATGGCAGCAGGCGCCGGCTGCAAGGTGGCCGTCGGGGTTGGCAAAATGGCCGGCCGGCCGGTCGGGGCCATGCGGGCGGCCGCTGTAGCTGTATGCAACGAAGCCGGCGTAGCGGCAGGCCATGGAGCGGTAGGTGCTGCACTGCAAGCCGTCAGCACACTGCCGAGCGCTATCCAGCCGGCCACTGAGAGCCAGATCGCAGCGCCGGACACCCGGCCTGCAGTGCGCCGAGGTTCACCGCTGCCCATCGGCCTCCAACGGCACGCGCATCACCCGCAGGCGAGCCAAGCGCAGCGAGGCGAAGCCTGTCGGGTGAATGCGCATGTTGGGCGCATTCATGTTTTACGAGAACCTTGCGCGACTTTCCCGAATGGCCTCAAGAATATCATCTTTCGAAATCGGTAGTTTTACACTTCGCACTTCAAAGGGCGAAGTTTTCGCAAGGCGTTCGGGTCGAATAATAAACACGCGACCATCGCGGCTTCTCAACTTGACTTGCCCCTCAGCTAATGCTCGCTCGAGCAAGACGGCAAGCCGTTCACGCGCTTCCGCATAAGAATAAACCGTCATCGTTTCACCTCGATCACTTGAATGCCCTCTTGACGGGCAACCTCAATCATGTCTTGGTCCAGCGAAATAAGCGGTAGATTGTGTTCGATAGCACACCGAAGAATGTAAGCATCATAGGCGTAAATATTGTGCTTGCCTGCCAGCCGCACGGCTTCTTTCAGATCTATCTCCACAATCTCCAGCGAGATTTCTTGATAGACTTCAATCGCTTCAATGGCTTGTTCAAGCGTGATCCGAGAACGCTTCAACATGGCAGAAAAAGCATTTCCGACTTCCCAGTCCATGGATGGCGGCACAACGATAGTTGCATCCTTCGTCAATTCGATCAAGCGTGCTTTCTCTGCTTCGCCAGCAATCACCGCAATAATAGTTGAAGTGTCAACGACAATTCTCATGGGTTGTAATTCACTGGATCAGCTAAATTTTAAAATACTGACGGAGTCAGCGCCCAACACCTGTTTGAGCTTACGCAAGTCATTCTCGAACGTGGCGGCGAGCACCCGGCGCGCCGTCGGCTCGACGAAGAACAGCAAAGGCGGAATGAGCACCTCGCCGCTCTGGGTCATCCGCGTTCTGTCGGTGCCGGCCGGCCGAAAGCGCAGCGCGCTGCGGAAGGGCACGCCCAGCATCTCGCCTTCGAAGCCGATGTGCCAGGGCGGATCGAAATGCACCATCTCGAACAGCATGTCGAAATTCTGGCCGAGCGCCCGGCGGGTGATGCGCGCCCGAGTGCCCACGCCTACCCGCCGGCCGTTCAGCAATTCTGCTTTCACCACGTCGGTTGACCACAGGGTGAAGTGGTCAAAGTCGGCTACAAACGCGAACACCTCTTCGACCTGCCGCGCGATCGTAATGTCTCGTTCCACCTTCAACATGGGCGAATAATGCCACACCGGCGGCAGAGGGTGCGTTCGCAGCCGGGGCAGTGACAACCTCCCGCAGGTTTTTGCTGGCTGTCACGACTTGGGCGAGCAACCTGCGGGAGGTTTTTGCCCCTATTCGTGAATGCACCCGCGGCAGAGCCGGCTGCGCAGTCGCTCACCCGCCCACCACTTCTCCAAACGTCACCACGCGCTCGCCGGCAGCAGTCATCACCACCAGCGCGCCGTCTTCCTCTATGCGCACTGCCGTGCCCTCGATGATCTCGTCGCCGGCGCGCAGTCGCACGGGCCGGCCCAGCGTCTCCAGGCGACCGACGTAGTCAGCCAACGGCGAAGCCGGCAATCGGCCATAGCGCGCGCCGAACGCCGCCAGCAACCGGTCGAGCACGACATCGCGATCGAATTCCCTGCCGAACGCCTCGCGCAGGCTCGTCGCCCGCCGTCGCACCTCTTCCGGCGCGTCGGCGAAGCGGGTGTTGACGTTCAGCCCGATGCCCAGTATGGCGTAGTCGAGCCGGTCGGCGACGAACGATGCCTCGACCAGCACGCCGGCCAGCTTTCTGCCGTTCAGCAACACGTCGTTGAACCACTTGATAGACAATTGAGAATTGGGAATTGAGAATTGAGAAATGCAATCCAGGATTGTGAGCGCCCCAATCATCGTCAGCCAGCTGATCTGGCGCGGGTGCAGCGCCGGCCGGAGCAGCAGCGAGAGGTAGAGCGATTGCCCTGGCGGCGAATACCAGGCACGCCCTACCCGACCCCGACCGGCCGTCTGCTGGTCGGCGACCACCACAACCCCTTCCAGGGCTCCCTGCTCGGCCAGGTCCCGAGCGACGTCCATGGTGGACGTGACCACTGGAAAGCGCCGCACGTCGAACCGCACAGGTCGAATCCTTCTATCAGGGCCGTTGCGTCAACCGCACGGCCGAGTATTTCGCCAGGCCATCCGGGTCAATCGTGATGCCGAGGCCAGGCGTGGTGGGAATTTCGAGCAGGCCGTCCGAATCGAGCGCGAACGGCGTGGTCACGATCTCCTCGATATAGGGCGAGGGAGTGATGTACTCCACCCAGCGCGCCACAGGTACCGCCGCCGCCAGCGCCAGGTCGGCGGCCAGCCCTACGGCCGTATTCCATCCATGCGGCACCCACAATACGTTGTGGTCGTTGCACAGCCAGGCAATGCGGCGCGCTTCGCTCAACCCGCCGCACTTGGTGCAATCGGGTTGGATGATGTCCACGGCCTGGCGTTCGATCCAGGGCATGAACGACTGCCGACGCGTCAGCACTTCGCCGGTGCTGATCGGCACGGGCGAGTGCTCGCGCAGCCTGGCGAAGCCCTCCAGGTCGTCGGGCGGCAGCGCCTCTTCGAACCACGTCACGTCGTAGTCTTTGAGCATGCGGGCGGTTTCGATGGCCCACTTGTAGTTGTGCGGCCAGAATTGCTCGCTGCCGCCGGCGTCCACCATCAGCTCCACGTCGGGGCCCACCGTCTCGCGCGCCGTCTTGACCAACTGCTCATCCAGTTGCCGGCTGACGCGCCCGAACGGGCGCCATCCCATCTTGATGGCTTTGAATCCGCGCGCGGTGGTCTCCAGTAGCTTTTCGCGCAGGCGAGGCGGGTCGTCGAACAAGATTGAGCCGTACGGTTTGATCTTGTCGCGGTAATAGCCGCCGAGCAGACGCGCGACCGGCTGGCCAGTCACTTTGCCCAAGATGTCCCACAGGGCGATATCTATGCCGCTGATGGTGTGCTCCACACTGCCGCCGCGCCCCTGCCAGAAGGCCATCTGGCGGAGCATCTCGCTCACCCGCTCGGGCTCGATGGCGCTGTGGCCGACGCACCACGGCCGCAGCAGCTTGAGCGCGCCTTCCACCAGTGCACCGCTGGTGTAGACGCTGCCGATGCCGGTGAGGGGCCGGCCGTTAACGGTTTCGTCGGTGACGACCTCGATCAGGGTGTGCAGATTGTTGTCGGGGTTGAAGTCGTGGGTCCAACCGCCATCGGGCGTCTTGCCGGAGAGCGGTATAGCGCGGATGTCGGTGATTTTCATGCCCGATATTGTAGAGATGTAGTCGTTCAGTTGAAAGGCTTGCAAACCAGGGGGAGCGCGGGCAATGCCTGCACTCACGACGGCTTCGCGGAACTGGATTTCCGACCTGGAGTATGTTCTAATCGGTTATTCGATGTACAGCTATAAGCCGGAGAACCCGCTCATCGTGCAGAGCGATCGCTCGGTGCTGCTGGAAGTGGATAACCCGCATTACACCGAGGCGCGCGATGCATTGGCGCGTTTCGCCGAGCTCGAGAAGAGCCCGGAATACGTGCACACCTATCGCATCTCGCCGCTCTCGCTGTGGAACGCCGCAGCAGCCGGGCTGACCGCCGACGCCATCCTGGCCGACCTGGAGCGGTACTCGAAGTATCCGCTGCCCGACAACGTCAAGGTGGACATCCGCGATGCGGTCGGCCGCTACGGGCGCATCAAACTTGTGCTGGTGGACGGTCGTGTGCTGGTGACCACCGACGACGCTGCGTTGAGCGAAGAACTCGCCCGGCATCGGTCGTTCGCGCCATTGGTGAAAGGGCGTCTGAACCAAACCGCCTTCGAGATAGATCCCGCGCAGCGCGGCCACGTCAAGCGCGTGTTGTTGCAAATCGGCTACCCGGCCGAAGACCTGGCCGGGTATGTGGACGGCGCAGCGCTGCGCTTCGACCTGCGACCGATCACGCTCTCCGGCCAACCGTTTGAACTGCGACATTACCAGGCGGACGCCGCCGAGGTGTATTGGGCGCAGGGCAGTGCAGCCGGCGGGAGCGGCGTGGTGGTGCTGCCGTGCGGCGCCGGCAAAACCATCGTCGGCATCGCTGCCATGCACAAGGCGCAATGCGCCACGCTCATCCTCACCCCCAACACCGTCGCCGTGCGACAGTGGATACGCGAGCTACTCGATAAAACCACGCTCACCGAAGACCAGATCGGCGAATACAGCGGCCTGAAGAAAGATGTGCGGCCGGTCACGATATGCACATATCAGGTGTTGACATACCATCCTCGCAAGAAGCAGAGCCTGGGAAGCGAGGGGCCGGAGATCAGTGACGACGGCGGGCCGGCGCCTGTTCCCGACTTTCCGGCAGCGTCCCCCAAAGCATCCAACCGCAAGCTCCCCAAGATCAGCGAATACCCGCACATGGCGTTGTTCAACAGCATGGATTGGGGATTGATCATCTACGACGAGGTGCACTTGCTGCCCGCACCGGTCTTTCGCGTCACGGCCGAGATTCAGGCGCGCCGCCGGCTCGGCCTCACCGCCACGCTGGTGCGCGAGGACGGCCTGGAAGGTGACGTGTTCTCGCTGGTCGGGCCGAAGAAATACGATGTGCCGTGGAAGGACCTGGAGCGCCAGGGGTGGATCGCTACGGCTGAGTGCCATGAAATCCGCGTGTCGCTGGCCGACGAAGATCGCATGGAATATGCCGTCACCGGCCAGGATCAGAAATATCACTTCGCCGCATCCAACCCGCGCAAGCACCAGATCGTTTCGATGCTGGTGACCAAGCACAAGGACGACGATGTGCTGATCATCGGTCAATACATCCCGCAGTTGGAGCAGATCGCCAAGCGCCTCGATGCGCCGCTGATCACCGGCGAGACGCCGGTGCGCCAGCGCGAAAGGCTGTTTCAGCAGTTCCGCGCCGGCGAGATCCATCGGCTGGTGCTGTCGAAGGTGGGCAACTTCTCGATTGACCTGCCGGATGCAAATGTGCTGATCCAGGTGAGCGGCATGTTCGGCAGCCGGCAAGAAGAAGCCCAACGCCTGGGGCGCGTGTTGCGACCGAAGCAAAACGGCCTGCTGGCGCACTTCTACACCATCGTCACGCGCGACACGCTGGATCAGGAGTATGCGGCCAAACGCCAGCTCTTCCTCACCGAACAGGGCTACCACTACGACATCCTGTATGAGGAAGAGGTGCCCGGTTTCACACCAGCGGTGATCGCTGTGGATGCCTCGTCGCCGCGCCGCACGGTCGGCGGCTTGCTCGAATAGCGCTTCGGCGGACGCGCATCGGCTCGGCAATGATGACGAACACGAAATCCAGCAACCCGCCGTCGCCCAGCGCATGGCCCATCGCCACACCATTTCGTGGTGCGTCCATCCCGCTGTCGCCGGTGATCGAAGCCGAGTTCAGCAGCGCACAACTACGCGAGTTGGCCCGCTGGCTGGGTGCAACACCCAAAGGCAACTCGCGCATCGGGTTGGTCGAACAAGTAGTCTCGGCTTTGAACGAGCGGATTGCTCGAACAGTTGCATCGCCCGAAGCTCTGCTCGAAGGGCTGACCGCCGAGCAACAGGACTTCGCCCGCCGGCTGCTCACCGCGCGCGACTACGAATTGCCTTTCGCGCGTAGCATAGCGGCATCCCTGTTGGCGAAGTCATCCGAACGGCCCAACGGATACCAGCTTGACGCCGACCGCCACCTGACCGAACTCATCGAATCACTGCGTCGTCGGGCCCTGCTCTTCCCGACGCGCGCGCTACTGCCCATCGGATCGCGCGACGTGTACTACCAGTGGCTGCCGCTGAATGGCGCGCGCCCGCCGGTCGTGCAGTGGAACGTCGAAGCACCGGACGAACGACGCGCGGCCGACGCGCGCCCCCTGCCCACCGTCAACTTTCTCGAAAGCTTCGAGACGTTTTTGAACGCCATCTTGCGCAACGGCATCACCCTGCGCCCACCGCTGAGGCCACACGCGCAGGCAACGCGCCTGATCTGGCTACGCGACTGGGAACACGATGTCGAGGAAGCAGAACGGGTGTTGCGGTCGCGCCCGAACTGGGCGCCCGATCCGCACACCGGGATCACCGTGCCGATGCTAGGCCCGATCGCGGCGGAATCGCTGGCGACGCTGGAGAACCAAACCGGCCTGAGCGGACCACACATCGAATTTCTGTTTGCCATCGCATGCGCTTTGCAATTGATTGAGTCGCCCGCAAACCAGGAGGAGATGGAGCGCCGGGTGCGCATCCGCAGCAGCGCGCTCGAAGAGTGGCTGGTGCTGAGCGATGGACAGAAGCTCCGGCGCGCCTGGACGGCCTGGAGCGAACAGATCATGGACGGGCTGGAGGTGCGCAGCGCCATGGACGCGCTGAAGCCCGCGCGCACCTTTCGCGTGATGCGCGCGCTCGGCGCGCGCTACCTGACGCCGAACCTGCTGGCTGCCGAGTGGTGCGCGTTGCGGCGCTACGTCCTGCGCATCCTGCGCGGCTTGCCGTCGGAGAGGTGGGTGAGCTGGCGCGATCTGCAGACCAAGCTGTTCGATTTTTACCCCGAATGCGTCTGGGCGTTCGCCTCGAAGATGGAATGGTGGTTCGCCCCCGCCACCCGCGGCGCCCGGTTGAACTTGCTGCGCGTCGAGGAGTGGCGCGCCAGCGTCGGCCTGATCCTCGAACACATCATCCGCGATTCGCTGGCCTGGTTCGGCGCCGTCGAAGTGCGCCTGGCGGAAGATGGTTACCTGGACGCCTTCCGAGTCACGGAGGTGGGCGAATGGCTGATCGAAGCGCGCGAGGGAAAGCTGCCGGCCGTCGCCGCGCCGGCAGCGCGCACCATCGAACCGATCGAATGGCTGGACGAGCACACGCTGAGGGTGCCGCCGGCTCCCGATCGCGCCGCCCTCGTGAGCGTGGTTCGCCGTTCGGCGGAGCGCGGCCCTGCGCCATTCACCTATATCTTCACCGCAGCCAGCATCGAGCGCGCTTTGTCGGAAGGCATGGGCTTCGCCGACCTGGCCGGGCAGTTCGAACACGCCGGGGTATCCCTGACCAGGGCAGTCAGTGACCAGTTCAAGCTGATCGCGCGTCGTCACGGCCGCGTCCGCGTGTATCAGTCACTCACCGTGCTGGAGCTGTCGGACGACTTCGCTGCTCGGGAGCTGGCCGCCAGCACCAGCTTGATGAAATACGTGGTCTACCAATTGTCGCCGCGCACATTCGTTTTGCAAGAAGCCGATCTGGATGTGCTGATCAAAGAACTGCAGAGCAAGGGTTACACGCCGAGGGTGAAATGAAGGATGAAAAGCTGAAGAGGGAGGAAGCGGGAACGGCGTCCTCCGACGCCTCCTTTCCCAACGCCTCTCCTTCTTTCTCCATTCTCCGCACCAGCGCCGCCGATTTTCAGCGCGACCTGGGCCGCTACTGGCGATGCGTGCGCAAACTGAACGGCATCGCGCTGACGCAGCAGGGTTGGATCTACAAGAGCACCTTCAAGTCGTTGATGGCGGCGCTGAACGCAGGGGATACGCCGGTCGACGAGCGCGATAACGGGCGCCTGTGGTTCATGCGCCGGCTGCTACAGGCAATGAACGAATTGCTCAGCACCGACTACGCCCGGCGACTGATCGTCAATCCAAATGGGCGGCTACTCGGCATGCCAATGGACCAACGGGTGAAATGGACGTTCGAGATATGGCGCGACAGCGCGGCGTGGAACGAGTTGTTGCGGTTGCCCTTGCAGGTCTTCGCAGCGAACGAAAGGATTGATTCATTGCCCGCGCCGGGCAAGGCGCGCCTGGCGCTGCTGCGGGCGATCGGCTCTCTGGCCCAAGCCAGCCGGCAAGCCGGTGCGTGGGTGGCCACGGCCGATCTCATTGCACACGTCAAGCGCAACGACTATGCGTTCCTGTTCGAGCGTCGGCAGCGCAGCGGCGGACAAAGCAATTTTTACACCTCACCTTACTACGGGCCGAACAATCCTTACGGGCTCAGCTTCGGGGTTAAAAACGAGGCGGAAGGCTGGGACCTGGTCGAAGGCGGATTCATCGTGAACGTGCTGACCGGTCCACTGTACTGGATGGGCCTGGTCGAACTGGGATATGAACGCGCCAGCGGCGGCGAAAATATCCGCCCCGCGGCGTTTCGCCTCACGCCGGCCGGCGCCTGGTTGATCGGCAACAGTGAACCACCACAATTCGTCGAAAGTGGCGGCAAGGTCATCGTGCAACCGAACTTCACCGTGCTGGCCTTGGAGCCGATCAGCGACGCTGTGCTGAACGACCTCGACCACTTCGCCGAGTCGCAGGGCGGCGAGCGCGTCATGGCCTACCACCTCACGCGCGAATCGCTCTACCGCGCTCAGCAGAGCGGATGGAACGCCGCGCGCGTGATCGCCTTTCTGGAAGCGCATCAGGGAGCGCCGATTGCGGCCAACGTGAGGCGTTCGCTAGAGGAGTGGGAAGCCGCTCACCGGCGCATCACCTTCCACCGCAACGTTTGCGTGGTGCAATTCGCAGACGCCGAGGCCGAACGAGAGCTGACGGATGCGCTTGCGCCGTTCGAGCCACAAGCCATTGGCAAGGGCTTCAAGATGATCGAACGACGCACCGCCGCCGAGGTCGCCCACGCCCTACGCGAAGCAGGATGGATGCCCATGCTGCAACCGGCTGGTGAGCCCGCGACAGAGGGCGTGCTGCGGGCGAACGACGAAGGCGAAGTGACGTTCATCCAAGCCGCGCCGAGCGTCTACGCCCTGGGCAAATTGGCCCAGTTCGCCGATCTCTCCGCCGGCAAATCCGGCGACGACGGACAAAAACGGGGAGCTATCACTGCTGCCAGCGTGCGCGCGGCCATGAGCGCCGGCATGCCGCTCGACCAACTGATGACTACGCTGGCCGAGCTGCACGCCGGCCCCCTCCCAGCCGCGCTCGAGCAGAAAATCCGCGCCTGGGGTAGCTTCTTTGGCAATGCCACGCTACAACAGGTGGCACTGCTCGAACTTTCCAGCTACGAGGTGCTGATCAACCTGCTGAACGACCAGGAAGTTGGCCCATACCTCATGGCCATCGAGGGTAGCTCGCAGCCGCTGGCAATTGTGCAACCCGCGCACGCCGAAACCGTGCGGGCAATGCTGCGCGAACGAGGGATCAACGTCTAACCCAGGCTGGCCATGAGATAGGCGATGAGAAATTCGTCAATGGCGCCGGCCAACACCTTCTTCGGCTGCGTGCTGGTGACGCCGGTGCGGGTGTCTTTCACGCCCGCCTGCTTGAACAGCGTGTAGATGCGCACCTGGTCGGCCATCTTCAGCGGTTCGCCGTCGTCCGCGTGCTCCGCCGCTTGTCCCGCCTGTCGGGCATTCAACCAGCGCGGGACGTAGCGCCGAGCATGTTCCTCGATCTCGTCTGACGATAGGGCATGCCGCCAGACGATGGTGCGCTCGCGGGCCTCGCCGACCTGGCCTAGCACGATGGTCGTTTGTCGCGTCAACCTGGGAGTCAGCGCGCCCGCTTCGCGCAGCGGGCGATGGGTCACCCGCATATCGCGTGATACCTGCTGCGCCGAGGCACCTGGCGGGATGGGAAGCGGCATGTCGGGCAACACCTCTACGCGCGCCCAAATGCTGATGCGCTCGCCGTTGCGCTCGGGCGACTGGCGCACCAGGCGATGGGTGCCGGCTTCTCCCTTGAGCAAGGCATAGGCGCCGAAACCGCCAATGTTGACCGTCGCTTCAAGCACGCCCTCACCGACTGTTACTTCGTTGATCCAAGCAACCGAGAAGCTGCGCGATTGGGCCCACGCGGCATACATCTGGGCGAGGTCGCGCGCCCATTGCGCCGACAGTCCAGGGGCCTCGTTCGCTGCGACGATGGCGCGCACAGTAACGAACGCGCCGGCTTGGTCTTCATCCGTGCGCAGGCATAACATCGTCTCGGCTAGAGGCAACTCGCGCGCCAGCTCGGCATACAGGCGATTGGTTTCTGCCAGCGCACTCGCGCCGGCCTTGCCGCGCGCCGCAGTCGTGCGGTCCAACGCCTCGACACACTGGGTGAATAGGCGGCGCACGTTCTCGGCCTGATCCACGCGCTGCGCAAGCAGGTTCATCGCTTCGATCTGCGCCGTTGCCTCCTGAGGGTGTTGCCAAAAATCGGGCTGGCCGATGCGTTCGATCATGTCCGACACCCGCGCCTTGAGTTCGGCGATGCGGTGCTGCTCGAACATGCGCTCGACGCGCCCGCCAAGCGCATCGAGCTTGGCGCGCAGCTCCTTGGCGGAGAGAGCTTGAGAATGGGGCAGCGGAGGCTGCGAATCAACCGCCGCCGTCGCCTCCTCTCCCCTATCGCCTTCGTTCACCACCCACACGGCAATCTCGCCGTTGCCCTGCCGAGCCGCACCACGCGCGACCAGCCGAATCGTCGCTCCATCGGGCAGGCGCTTGCGAGCGATCTGGCGCGCCAGCGGATAGGTGATGCTGCGTTCGATTTGCCGCTTGAGGTAGCGCGCGCCGAAGCGCAGGTCGTAGCCGCGCTCCGCCAGCAGGTCAATGACCGAATCATCCACGCTAACGCGCAGGCCGCGCCGCACGATGCCTTCGCGCGCGAGCACGTCGGCCACCTCGCGTTGCGCGATCTGGCGGATGACGTTGCGCGACAGGGGTTTGAAGAAGCACACCGCGTCGAGGCGGTTGATGAATTCGGGACGGAAGTAGGCTTCGCTCTCGCGCATCACGGCATGTTCGACCTCTTCGACGGGGTCTTTGACGCGGAAGCCAATGGGGGGATTGAGCAATTGGGCACCCAGGTTCGACGTGAGCACGATCACGGTATTGCGGAGGTTAAGCTCTTCGCCCTGCCCATTGATGAGGATGCCTTCGTCGAACAACTGCAAGAAACGCTGGTACATATCCGGGATGGCCTTTTCGAATTCGTCCAGCAACAACACGGCGAACGTCTGTTGCGCCATGCGCATGGTGAGTGCACCCAGGCGTGCCGGCTCGGTATCGGCATGTGGGTCGCCAAACATGCGATCCACCGAGGTCCATTCGTTGTTGAAGTCGGCCATGTTGAAGCGGACGATGCGTCCAGGATCGCCGAACAGAAAGTGCGCCAGCGCCTTGACCAGCTCGGTCTTGCCCACGCCGGTGGGGCCGAGGAAGAGGAATACGCCCATGGGGCGCTGCGGGTTGTTCAGGCGGGCGCGCACCAGGGCGATCATGCGCAGCACCGCTTCGACGGCTACTTCCTGGCCGAATACGCGTTGAGTGAGGAAGCGGCGGGCAGCTTCTTCGTCGTAGGGAGCGTCGTCGTTGATCAAGAATTCCGGCAGGCCGGTGCTCCGGATGAAGCGGCTGCGCAGGCCGTCGCGGGTGAGCATCTTTGCGCCTCCCTCACCCGCGTCGGTGGTGGTCAAGGCATCTTTCAAAATGTCGAGGGCGGAGCCGGGCAACGACTCGTTGACCAGAAAACGGGTGGCCAGCTCGATCGCTTCTTCGCACGCATCGGTTGTGATGGCGATCTCATGCACGATCTCCAAGTCCTCCGCTGCGCGCCGGATGACGGTCAGGGCCTCCTCGCGCGCCATCGAACCCACCTTGATGGGGGCAAACAGATTGCGCGCCGCGGGCAGGGTGTTAAACATCCTCTCCAGGCCCCGGCTGCGCGCCTCCAGCAGCAAACGCGGGTGAACGCTCTGTAGCAGGTCGCTCAGCATGAACGCCAGGTCGGGGCCGGTTTCCTCGAATCTGGCCGTGCCCAGGCCGAGCGCGGTGTGAAAATCGCGCAGGAAGAGCACCACTTTGGCCTGGGCGAGCGAGGTGAGCAGGCCGCTCAACGCGTGCATCCATCGCCGCATTCCGCCCAGGCCGTTCAACAGACGACCGGGGGTCGTCTCGTATACGCGCATGCCCTTGAGCGACTCAGGGCATTCGTTGTAGGCGATGCAACGGGCGACCTGGTGGGCGATGGTGGTCTTGCCGCCGCGCGGCCCACCCGCCAGCATGGGGAAGAGCGCCCCCGGCGAGGCCAACGCGCGCAGTACCTCACTCACCTCCTTCTCGCGGCCATAAGCTGCGCTGAGCTTGCCGTCCAGGGCAAGCTGGGTGAGATCGGTGCAGAAGGTGCTCAGTCGCGCGGCCAGGTCCTTGTCGGCTGCCAGTTCGTCGTCCGGCTGTTGTTCTTCAGGGGAGGCTCCCTCTTCCGTCGTTGCGGACGAGGCAATGTGTTGGAGGGCGCCCAGGATGATGCGCGCAGCATCGGAGGGCAACGAGAACTCCGCGGAGGATTCCGATTGAGATGCAGACATGCAGGAATTTTAGTGGTAACGATCCACTTGGGTGCGTTCACGAATAGGGGCAAAAACCTCCCGCAGGTTGCTCGCCCAAGTCGTGACAGCCAGCAAAAAACCTGCGGGAGGTTGTCACTGCCCCCGGCTGTGAACGCACCCATCCACTTCGCGCCGAACGGGGACATGGCCGGCCCTTATAATCTCTCTCGATCTGTGAGCGAGTTCATCCGGCCATATCACCTGACAACTTACTGAAGCGCCCCTTCGTGATTGGGCCGGACAAGCCGTCCAGCCGACAGCGAGTGCTCGTATGAGTCTCAACAAGATCAACGATTCGACCCAAAACCCAGGCCGCCGAGCGTTCATCGGCGCCCTGCGCCGGGCGCTGCACCACCTCTACGATGCCATCGAGTTGCGCAGAAGCGCGCTGTTGCCGATGTTTGGGTTGAACGGGCCAGCCGGTGTCTCCACGCTGCGTCGGATGCTTGAGGATGCCATCGAAGCACTCAAACCGGCGCCGGGGTTGTCTCCTCAATCCGACGCCTGGCGCACCTACCGGGTGCTGTACCATCGCTATGTCGAGCAATTCGACCAACAGAGCGTCGCCGTCAACCTGGGTTTGAGCATTCGGCAGTTGCGTCGCCAGGAACAACTGGCGCTCCACACACTGGCCGACTGGCTGATCGAGCAACACGGCCTCGCCTTGGAGGACGACCTGGCGGATGTGGACAGCTCACCCCTCGCACCGCAGGAAGACGCCGACGATGGAGAAGAGGATGGCACAGGTTCAACAGCAGAGAAGCCCACCGGCGTGACCAGCGAATTGAAGTGGGCGGAGCGCTTCTTTCCCAACCAGCAAATCGCCGTGGATGACGTGGTGCGTTCGGCCATCCAAACGATGCAGCCGATGATGGATGCAGCGAGCGTTGTGGTGCACTGCGATATACCCGCCCACATGCCGCGCGCATTGGCTCCGGCCGTATCGGTTCGACAAATCGTGCTGAATCTAATGCTTGCAGCCATACGCTCGAGCAACGAGCGAGAGATGCACATCGCGTGTGGTCACACGGCGTCCCACGTTTGGATCAAGATTCAACCAGTCGCGCTGCCCGCCGGACAAGACGAAGAAGGACTATCCCTGGCAGCACGACTGGCGACGATATCGGGTGGACATTTGGAATACGGGCATTCGAGCGATGCAGCACAGCCGGCGATTCTGGTGCTGCCGGTCGCCGAACAACAGCCGGTACTTGCCATTGACGACAATGCCGATTCGTTGCACCTCCTCGAGCGATACCTATCCGACAGCCGGTATCGCCTGATCGGCACGCGGGACCCCGCACAGGCACTGCCGCTGGCCGAGCGAGTTCGTCCGCATGCCATCATCCTGGATGTGATGCTGCCGGAGATGGATGGCTGGGAGGTGTTAGGGCGGCTGCGCGAGAATCCGGCTACGCGCCATATCCCGGTCATCGTCTGCACGATCCTGCCCCAGGAAGCCTTGGCGCTGACGCTGGGCGCAGCCGGATTCATCCGGAAACCGATTAGCCGCGAGCGTTTGCTGTGGGAACTCGATCGTCAGACACAGGCAGAGGCGACAAAACCCGAGACAGGCTCTGCAAGCACGCCAAAAGCTGGCTCAGAGACAAACCGCCAGGGCGTGTGACGCCGATGCCATTACTGAGGATGACCTGCCCGGCAGGATCGCGCGCAGAGATGATGAGCACCGGAATCGTGCGAAGATCGGGGTCGGCGTTCTTCATCGCCAGGAATTGAAAGCCGTTCATGTTGGGCATCACCAAATCCAACAGGATGACGTCTGGCCGCTGCACGCGCATGATCTCGAGGGCGTGTTGCCCATCGGCAGCGGTCAACACACGATAGCTGTGCGGAGCACTCGATAACATGCGCCAGAACAGCCGTCGGGCATCTGGCTCGTCGTCTACGATCAGGAGAGTAGGCGACGGTCCGGCATGATCGGCGGGGTTGACGGCGGCACGTTGATGCAACACCTGCTCGACGGCGGTCAACAGTTTGCGCTGATCCACGGGCTTAACCAGATATTCGGATACGCCCAGATCATAGGCAGCGTCGGTGTGGTCCGGGATCGAGCAGACAACTACCGGCACGCCGTAGGATAGCCCTGGATCAGCAGACAATCGCAGCAACCACTCATCCATCACCATGCTGTTGATGATCAACATCTGTGAGGGAACACGAGCCAGTTCCTTAATCGCTGCCTGGATATCTTGCACCGCTACCACCTCTACATCGCCGAGATAGCGCTGCAACAAACGCTGCAATGCACCGCTACCAGGATCAACAACCACCCAGCGAGGATTGACGACCGGCAACGGCGCAAGCGATGGATGCGTGCGTTCGAGATTCGGCCAGTCTGGATTCAGCCAGCGCGTCACGCTGTCCTGAGCAGGCGGAGGCAGATCCACCGGCAGGCTGAAGAAAAAAGTCGTTCCGCGACCCGGCTCGCTCTCGAACCACATTCGCCCACCGTGCAACTCGATGAAGCTCTTGCTAATCGTCAAGCCCAGTCCGCTGCCGCCATACCGCCGACGGATCGAGCTATCGAGTTGTTGGAAGGGTTGGAACACTCTGCCTTTGTCCTGGTCAGAGATACCGGGGCCGGTATCCGAAACGCTCACGACGACGTCGCCCGTATCTTCGTCGCGCTTAACGCTGACGACTACGCCACCCCGCTCGGTAAACCGACCCGCGTTGCTCAACAGATTGAGCAACACTTCGCGGATGCGCGTCCGGTCGCAGAACAGGGTCGGCAGGTCATTGGGCATGTGCACGTCCAGCGATAGTCCTTTGGATGCAAACAAGGGTCGGACGGCGACGGTGGCCGATTCCACAATCTCTCTCAAATTTACGCGTTCCTTCACCAGCGCCATCCGCCCGGCTTCGATCTGGCTGAGATCAAGCACGTCGTCAATCAGATCGGACAAGTGTCGGCTGTTGCGCAGAATAACAGACAGATCGGCCAACAAAGCGCTGGGAATTGGGCCGCCATAGACATGGGGCGAACCGAGGATCATCTCGCTGAAGCCGATGATCATGTTGAGCGGCGTGCGCAACTCGTGGCTGACGTTGGCGACAAATTGCTCCTTGGCTCGCAGCGCCTCTTCGGCGGTTCGGCGCAACCCATCGGCGAGCTGATTGAGTCGCGTGAGCTGGATATTAGCGCTTTTGAGATCCTCAAGCGTCTGCGTCAGCCGCAACTGAGCGTCTTGCATTCCCCTGAGCAGGGCATGCTCGCGCGCATAGCCTTCCCAGGCCCAACGCACGGTAGTGAGCAAAGGTTGCAACACCAGCCACACCATGCCGACTGTGCCCCATATGCCGACGACCGACACCACGCGCAGCTCGGTTGTGGCGGGCAGCACCGTCTGGGGCAAAATCGCAATCGCCAGCGAGCAAGCGCCAGCGACGATCCACCCGCTTGCCCCACCCCACATGAGCATAGCAAGGCCGACCGATAAGGGCAACAAGGCCAGCATCAAAACGATTTCGACCCAGACGACGGCGAGCCAATTCACTACCAACGCGCTGGCCACCAGAATGATGATTGCGGCCCGATCATGGCGCCGGCGTAACGCTCCGATGCCGGCGACTAGGCCAAAAGTGGTGAGCGCCAACACCAGCCCACGGTCCATTGTGGGCAGCCGAGTGGACAGGGCCGCGACGCACATGCCGAATGCAAATAGTCCCGGCAACGTCCATAGCAACACCTCCTGCTGCAGTTGAAGCAGGATTTGGCGCAGTTCCGACGACCAGGATGATCGCGCTACATCTGAATGTATCGTATCTGCCATTGAATTATCTTATGTAAGCAAAATCATCAATCGCAGGTGCCCCGGTGGCGCGAGATGTCCTGTTTTTGGCCCAGTTTTGGCTGGTTTGCCATCTAAACGGGACAGAGAGGTGAGTATAAAGTTCATATGATTCGTCTGACGGACGTGCCCAACGCGCATCGGCCAGTGGGTCGCACTGTCCAGGCCGGCAGGTTGCAAAGGCTCGCACAGTCGCTGCGCCACAACATGCCCTTTCTGGTGATGGCATCGCCGGGAGCGTTGCTGTTGTTGGTATTCAGCTACTTGCCGATGGTCGGCATTATTATCGCCTTCAAGGACTTTCGGGCGAGCCTGGGCATCTTTGATAGCCCGTGGGTGGGGTTCAAGAACTTCGAATTCCTCCTGCGATCGCCGGTGCTGGCTCGCATCACGACCAATACGCTGGTGCTGAACGGGTTGTTCATCCTCGCCGGGCTGATCGCATCGGTTGGTCTGGCGTTGTTGCTGAACGAAGTCCGGCTAAAGATCGCCGCGCGTGCGTATCAGACTGTCGTTTTCTTCCCCTACTTCATCTCATGGGTCATCGTCGGCTACTTTTCGTTTGCCTTGTTGAACTCGGACAACGGCCTGGTCAATCGCGCACTGCAATCGGTCGGCTTAGAGCCGGTGGCCTGGTTTAGCTCGCCGCAATATTGGCCGTTGATCTTGACACTGGCCCATATCTGGAAGAGCGTTGGGTACGGAAGCATCATCTATCTGGCCGCCATGTTGGGCATCAACCCAGAATACTACGAGGCGGCCATGCTTGACGGCGCCAATAAGCTACAACAAATCCGCTATATCACGTTACCACACCTGGTGCCGGTGATGATCATCCTGACGTTGCTGGCCATTGGGCGCATCTTCTATGCTGATTTCGGGCTGTTTTACTACGTCACTCGCGACAACAGCCTGTTATATCCCACGACCGACGTCATTGACACCTACGTCTACCGAGCGCTGCGCGTAAACGCCGATATCGGCATGGCCGCGGCAGCCGGGCTGTATCAGTCTGTGGTCGGTTTCGTATTGATTCTGGTATCGAACTGGATGGTGAAACGCATAGATCCGGACCGAGCTTTGTTCTAGACGCGCACGGCACGCGACCGATCAGGCCCATACTCTCGACGTTCCGAATCGCCCAGGAGTGCATCTATGGCAGCCGCATTTCCGACCAGGACACATCGCCCGCTCAGCCAGTTGTCGCGCAACAAAGCGCAGCTCATCCTGCATGCGGTGATGTTGTCCATCACGGTGTTGTTCTTGGTTCCGCTGTTGGTCGTGGTCTCCGCGTCTTTTACCGACGAAATCGCGCTGACCAAGAACGGGTTTGGACTCTGGCCATCGCAGTTCAGCCTGGACGCCTACAACTACGTTCTGCTCGACCCCAGCCAGATTCTACGCGCCTATGGTGTCACGACCATCGTCACCCTTATCGGCACCGTGCTGGGGTTGATCGTCATGTCGTTGTTGGCCTACGTGCTCTTCCGACACGACTTCACCTGGCGGCGGCCGATGGCCTTCTTCGTGTTCTTCACCATGTTGTTCAACGGTGGGCTGGTGCCGACCTACATCCTGATCACGCAGTATCTGAAGCTGCGCAATACCCTGCCGGTGTTGATCCTGCCCTACCTGGTGGTGCCATGGTTCGTATTTCTGCTGCGCACCTACTTTCTGACGTTGCCAAAAGAATTCGTCGAGTCGGCCAAGATAGACGGGGCGAACGAATGGCAGATTTATCGGCACATCATCATGCCGTTGTCGACCCCGGCGTTGGCCACGATTGGCTTGTTTTGTATCTTGATGTTCTGGAACGATTGGTGGCTGGCGCTGCTGTACATAGACGAACCGAAGCTCTACCCATTGCAGTACCTGTTGTTTGCCATCCTGCGCAACGCCGAGTTCCTGAGTTCCAACACAAGCGCCTCGGCCATGCTGGCTTCCACCCAGCCGCCGCTGCAGACGACCCGCATGGCCATGGCCGTCATCGCCATTGGCCCAGTGGCCATCGCCTTTCTTTTGCTGCAACGCTATTTCATACGCGGCATCACCTTAGGAGGCATCAAAGGCGAATGACGTCGCTCCGCTTCGCAAGTGTTGCGCTTCGCAAGTGTTGCGCTTCGCGAGCCCACACGGGACGAAAACGATCAGCGCACGGCTGATGAAATGAGGAGGTGAAGGCGAAGGGACAGAGATAGACGCAGGCTCGATCTGATGGACCCCAAGTTTCTGATCTTTCGTTCGCTTGTTTCAGCACAAATTAAGCGTTCGACACAAATTCGGAGGAGAACATGACCATGTCCAGGACGACCAAACGGATAGCAGCAAGCACAATTATCGGTTTCTTGCTCGTTGCGTGCGCAGCGCCGGCTCAACCATCGGCGCCGCAGGCAACCCAGGCGCCCGCAGCGGCCGTGGAAGCCCAACCCACAGAGCTTCCACCGGTCACCATCACCTACACTTATCCCGGCAACGTGTTCAAGGACGTCGGCTTGGTGGCAGAAGCGCTCAGCGCCATCGCCAAGCAGAAGATAAACGCCACCATCGAGCTCAGGCCCATTGATTGGGGATCGTACGACGAGAAGATGAAGCTGGCCGCCGCTGCCGGCGAGGAGTGCGATATCGTCTTCGTCGCCCCGTGGATCAATAACTTCATCCAGAACGTCGCTAACGGCAACATCATCCCTCTGGATGATCTGCTGCCCAAATATGCCCCCGGGCTGTGGAAGAGCATACCGGAATCCAGTTGGAATGCTGCGCGCGTCGGTGGCAAGATCTATGGTGTGTTGAACCAACAGATCTGGGTCAAGCCGTTCGGCTTCTTCGTGCGAAAGGATCTGGCCGACAAGTATGGGCTGGATGTGAACAGCATCAACAAGTATGAGGACCTGGAGCCGTTCCTCAAGGCGGTGAAGGAAGGCGAGCCGGACGTGACCCCTCTGACCTCGGCATACAACTGGATGTTCGAAACCGCTGGGTTCGATCCTATCGTCAGCCAAGAAACGCCGGTGGCCGTTCGCTACGATGACAAGGAACTGAAAGTCATCAATGCGTTCGCCACGCCGGAATTCAAGGCCTCGGTCGAACTGGCGCGGAAGTGGTACCTGGCCGGCTAC
>Ga0308410_1000494_pt1 | contig 21371 bp, 13 predicted proteins | sample HotsprOSTMatCore_FD_203467 | JGI IMG/M metagenome (GOLD analysis project Ga0308410, IMG submission 203467) | Hot spring phototrophic mat microbial communities from Octopus Spring, Yellowstone National Park, Wyoming, United States -... | ecosystem: Environmental > Aquatic > Thermal springs > Hot...
TCGAGGAGACCGAGTGGTGCGTGCGCGCCCGCCGCGCGGGCTTTCGCATGCTCTTCGCGCCGCGGGCGAAGCTCTGGCACAAGATCCCCCTGAATGCCCGCTTTGATAAGGAGTACCTGGCATACTACATGACGCGCAACCGGCTGCTCTTCCTGCGCGCGACCGGGGCCAGACCAGGGACCTGGTTCAACGCCCTGGTGCTCCAGGATTTGCGCACCTATCTGAGCCTGTGCCTGCGCCCGAAGTGGCGCGCCCGCCGGGGGCGGGTCGGGATGCGCCTGGCATGGCTGGACTTCTGGCGCGGGCGGTTTGGGCGGCTGGAGACACCGATGTAGTGTGGAGGTGTGGAGGTGGTTTCGTCAGAAGTTGATAGCCTGACGACCCTACGCTCTCCACCCCGACCGCCCGGCAGATCTATAGCAATAGAAGGTGCCGATGATGCGCATTGGAATTGACGTTCGCTACCTCTCCCACGGCCTGGTGGGCGGTGTGCATACCTATGTCAGGAATCTGGTGCCGGCCTTGCTTGCGGCAGGTCCAGAACACCAGTTTATCCTGTACGCCGACACGAAGGCGCCCTTTGAACTACGTGACCTGCCGGCCAACACACGGGTGCGCTATCTTCCATATCGCAACGCGCTCTCCAGCGTCGCGAGCGATGTGGTGCGCCTGGGCCGCATGATGAGCGCCGATCGGGTGGAGGTGGCCCACTTTCCGACCAACTACGGCTTTGGACCGCGCGGCGGCGCCACGGTCATAACCCTGCATGACGCAATGACCCTGATGCCATTGAGCCACACGTTGCGGAGCAAAGGCACTCGCTGGAACACCCGCGCGCGGGCTATGACGATCTACCTCTACTGCTGCTCGCACCTGGCCTTGCGGCGCGCCGATCTTGTCCTGACCGTCTCGGACCATGCGCGCCGGGAGATCGCGCGCTACAGCCGCTACGATGCCGGACGGATCGTGCCGATCCATCACGGGATCGATGCGGAGCTGCGCCGGGTGACGGATCCGGTGGTCCTGGCAGAGGTTCGAGCCCGTTATGGGCTTGAGCGCCCCTTCATCCTCGCCGACGGGTTGAAGAATCCGGCGGTGATTGTGCGCGCCTGGCAGCGCCTGCCGCAACACCTGCGCGATAGCCATACCATCGTCTTCTTTGCGCGCCATGAGCCACTGCCGGTGGTGCGCGAGGCCGAGGCTGCCGGCCAGTGCCGCCTGCTGCTGAACATTCCGCGCGCGGATCTGGTGGCGCTCTACAGTATGGCCTGCGCCTTTGTCTTCCCTTCGTGGCTGGAAGGCTTCGGCATCCCGATCTTGGAAGCCATGACCTGCGGCGCGCCGGTGATCTGCGCAGACAACTCAGCGATGCCGGAGGTTGCCGGCGGCGCCGCTCTGCTCTGCAACGCTGAAGATGACCATACCCTGGCAGCGCATCTGGGGCGCGTGCTCGGCGACCCCAACGAAGCCGGGCGTCTGCGCACGCTCGGCTTCGCCCGCGCGCGCCAGTTCTCGTGGCAACGCGCGGCTGAACAGACCCTCGCGGCCTATCACCGCGCGGCCGGGATAGCCGTGACCGGCGCCGACAACCGCCGGTTGCAGGCTCAGCAAGGTTGAACCTATGCGCATCCTCGCCCTCTCAACCTGGTGGCCGGAACCTGCCGATAACGGTTCACGGATGCGGATCATGAACCTGCTCCGTCATCTGGCGGCACGTCATACTGTGGACCTGATCGCCTTTACCCAGGGGCCCGTCGGTGAGGTTCAACGTGACGAACTGCAGCGGATGTGTGCTTCGATCACGGCAATTCAGCGACCGTCCAGACCCATCCGCCACCATCACCGCGTGGCCAGCCTGGTACTGCCAGAACCCGCCTCGGTGCGGGCCACACGGTCTCGTGCGATGGCAGACGCCGTTGTAGCAGCGGCATCCCGGTTGCAGCCCGATGTCGTAATCGCCTTCCAGCCAGATATGGTTCCGTATGTTCTCCCGCTGCGGGGAGTGCCGCTGATCCTGGAGGAGTTAGAACTGGCGTACACCCTCGAACACTACCTCCAGCATTCCAATCCCTTGCTCCGTCTACGCTACTGGCTGACGGCGCTCAAACACCGGCACTATGTCGCGACACTGTTACGTCACTTCATGGCCATCACGGTAGTTTCTGCACGCGAAGCTACACTTGTGCGCGACCTGATGCGGAACTATCCGATTGAGGTTGTTGTCGTGCCTAACGGCGCCGATCTGGAAGGGTGCTTACACTATCGCTACGATCCCGAGCCTGACACGTTGATATATCCTGGCGCGCTGACGTATGCAGCGAATCTCGATGCCATGCGCTACTTTCTGGCAGAGATCTTTCCGCGTATTCAGCAACGACGCCCGCAGGCCACGCTGCGGATTACCGGAAAGCATACCTCTGAGCAGCGGGCAGCGTTACCCCAGGTGTCAGGGGTAGAACTCACAGGTTACGTTACTGATGTGCATGCCCTGATCAGCCGGAGCGCGGTAGAGGTGGTGCCCCTTCGCGAGGGGGGTGGCACACGCTTGAAGATCCTCGAGGCCCTGGCCCTGGGCACACCGGTGATCAGCACCACCAAAGGGGCCGAAGGCCTCGATCTGTCGGCTGGACGGGATCTCCTGATCGCTGATACACCTGCGGCTTTTGCTGAGACCACCGTGCGCCTGCTCACTCACCCTGAGGAACGCGCGCGGTTAAGCGCACACGGCCGTCGGACGGTGGCCGAACGCTACGACTGGCGCACCATCGGGACGCGCTTCGTGGCCCTGGTGGAGATGATTGCAACCCAGAAGAAGTTGACCTATGACACACGCATCCATTCCGCCTGATCTGGCTATCATTATCGTCAACTGGAACACCCGCCAACTCCTGCTTGACTGCCTGGCCGCCCTGCCGGCAGCGACGGCCGGCATCAGCGCCGAGACCTGGGTGGTGGACAACGGCTCCAGCGACGGCAGTGTCGCGGCTGTCCAGACCCATTACCCCGAGGTGCGGATCATCGCCAACCGCGAGAACAAGGGCTTCGCGGCCGCCAACAACCAGGCCATCCGCGCCAGCGACAGCCGCCACGTGCTGCTGCTCAACAGCGACACGCTTCCCGCAGGCGGTTCGCTTAGCGCTCTGGTACATTTCCTCGATCGACATCCCCGCGTCGGGATCGTCGGGCCAGAGCTGCTCAATGGAGACGGAAGCGTGCAACGCTCCTACGCCAGTTTTCCGACCCTCGCTTCGGAGTTGACTGGGCGCAACCTGCGCCGCCGCCAGCGTTTTACCACCAGTGACGGGAGCACGGCCTATCGGGTGGACTGGATCGGCGGGGCCTGTTTTGCGATTAGACGCACAGCCATCGAACAGTTCGGTCTGCTCGACGAGCGCTACTTTATGTACACCGAGGAGGCCGACTGGTGCTTCCGCGCCCGGCGGGCCGGCTGGGAGGTCTGCTACCTGCCAGAGGCCAGAGTGGTACATCTGGGAGGACAGAGTAGCCGCATGGTCAGCACGCGCATGAAGGCCGAACTCTACCGCAGTAAGCTGCGCTTCTTTGGCAAACACTACGGGCCGCTACGCACCTATGTGCTTGGGATGGGCCTCCTGACTATCTTTCTTACCAGAGCAACAGCCGGGGCGCTCGTCGCAACCTTGCCGGGGCGCCAGGGCGCCGGACGGACGATCACGCGCGACAGTGGCCTGATGCTGGCAGCCATTGAGCGCCAGTTGCGCCAACCTGTGGCGCCCGAGGTAGTGCGATGAGAATCGGTATTGATGCGCGGTTCCTGACCCACCCCCAACCCGGTGGGTTCAAAACCTACAGTGAAGAACTGATCGCGGCCCTGGCCGACGTCGATCGCGATAATGAGTATGTCCTGTACCTTGATCGACCACCCGCGCCAGGGGATCGCATCCCCTGGCAGGCAAACGTAAGCGTGCGTGTCATTGACGGTCACCTGCGACTTATCGGCATGCCCTGGCGTGAACAGGTCGGCCTGGGGCTGGCTGCCCTTCGCGATCGGCTCGACCTCCTGCATGCCCCCTGTCTGACAGCGCCATTGCTGGTGACCTGTCCCCTGGTCGTGACCATCCACGACATGATCTGGCGGGGTCGCGGAACAGCGAGCGCTGGCCGTGCAATGCTCAACCGCCGCTCACTGATGGATCACTACTACCGGATCGTGCCGGCCATGGCAGTGCGGCGCGCGGCAACGGTGATTACCGTCTCCTATGCGGCCAGGGGGGACATCATTGCCGCATTCGGCCTGCCTGCCGAGCGGGTCATCGTCACTCACGAGGCGGCGAAACCGGTCTTTGAACAGCCGCTCGATCCGGTCAGCGCGGCAGCGACCCGCGCGCGTCTCGGCCTTGCCGGCTCCTACGTGCTCGGCATCGGCTCGGCCGATCCGCGCAAAAACCTGGAAACCCTGCTGCGCGCCTACGCCCTGCTCCCTGCGGAACAACGCGCGCACCACCAGCTCGCGATTGTCTGGACCCACCAGCACCTGGCCGGGGCAATCGCCCACCTCGCCCACGAACTGGGCATAGCCGGGCAGACCGTATTCCTCAAGCGTGTCAGTGACGGCGAACTGGCGGCGCTCTATGCCGGGGCCAGCCTGTTTGCCTTCCCCTCACGTCACGAGGGCTTCGGACTGCCCCTGCTCGAGGCGATGGCCTGCCGCGCGCCGGTGGTCGCGGCGAACAACTCTTCTCTTCCCGAGATTGTCGGCGATGCCGGGCTGCTCTGTGACGCTGACGATTATCAAGAACTTGCGGCGATGATGCTGCGGGTCCTCAGCGACAAGCAACTGGCGCAGACGCTACGGGCAGCGGGCCAGCGACGCGCAAGCATGTTCTCCTGGAAACGCTGCGCGCGTGAGACTCTGGCAGCCTACGCGCAGATCAAGCCGCGTGGGGGCGCGATCGTGGAGCGTCCGATCGGGTAAGGCACGTCCGCCTGCTGAGTGGCGGGCAGCGATCTCCGCGCCCCCCGAACAGCCGCGTCGCAACAGCGCAGCTTATACCGAAAAACAGAGCCCACAGGTACGAACATGCTCCGCTGGCTTGACCACCTTGAACATCCCGAAGCGCTACCGGCGCTTCCCCGCCGGTTGCTCGCCATCGCAATGATAGGCGTCGCGCTCGCCTACAGCGTTCTGATCGGGATGATCCTGGCACGCGGGAACGCGCGTCTGGGGTTCATGCTCCTGTTGCTCCCGCTGCTGCCGATCGCCATCAGCTTCGCCTCGCGCTACTTCGCGACCCTTGTCCTGATCCTGCCCCTGACGGCGCTCGTGCTGCGCATGGCCAACATACCGGTGGGCAATGCCAGCGAAATGCCGATCAGCATGGTCATCACGCTCGGGCTTGGCGGCATGTGGCTGGTCAGCATGCTGATCCGGCGCAGATGGGAGGTAATACCCACACCGTTCAACCGGATATTGCTGGCGTTCATGGCGGTCTGCATCTTTTCTATGCCCTGGGGCATACTATGGGCCGACCCGATCTTGAACTGGCGAGTCATGGGCAACTTCCGCATAACTCAGACCGCCTCATTACTATCGCTACTGGCCCTGATGTGGACGCCGTTCATAGTGGGGCGATTCATCGACCGCCACTGGAAGATCTGGTTTTACCTGTGGTCCTTCATCGTCGCCGGCACTTTGATGACCATTAGCCAGGTCTTCGCGATTAAACAGGCGTTCCTGAGCGATCAGGGTCTCTGGGGCTTGTGGTTTGTTATGCCCCTGGCCGGGCTGGTGATTGTCTATCCTCATACACCATGGCACGGAAGACTTCTAGGCGCTGCGCTCCTGGGCTGGCACCTGCATCTAGTTGTGATCAAAAACTCGCTCTGGGTCTCCGGCTGGCTCCCAACCCTGGCAGGGTTGTTCGCGCTGATCTTCCTGCACTCACGCAAGCTCTTCGTAATTCTCTTGATCATCGTCATCCCCTACGCCGTCATCGGTCCAGGCCGGGACTATCTGGAGAAAGTAACCGCAGATAACATTGAAGAAGGCAGCAGCGGACGATTAGAGATCTGGGAGCGGAACCTGGGAATTGTGCGCGAGCACTGGCTCTTCGGCACCGGACCGGCGGGCTACGCACCCTACAATATGACCTACTTCCCCTGGGATGCGCGCTCGACCCATAATAACTACTTTGACATTCTGGCCCAATTCGGAGTGGTTGGCTTCGGCCTGTGGCTCTGGTTCATGGGCGCCAGCCTCTGGTATGGCTGGCGCACGGTGCAGATTGCGCCGCCCGGCTTGTTGCGCACCGTCGCCATTGTCGCCACCGCCGGCTGGGCCGCTGCCCTGCTCTCGATGGTGTTTGGCGACTGGATCTTGCCCTTTGTCTACAATCAGGGGATCGTCGGTTTCCGCTATGCAGTGTATAGCTGGATCTTTCTCGGATTGCTGGTTGTGGTCAGGCAAATGGCCGATCAGCAAAGCGTCTCCACCTCAGAAGCGCCCGCGCGGGAGGTCTGAAGTATGTCGGTTCATCCATCTGTGCCAGACCGGACGACGGTCGTAGAGCAAGCCCAGGCCGTAACAAGACTTGGGGCAGGTTCTGGCTGGCGCTTCTGGGCGGTGGTTATGACGGTCGTCTTGATGCTGACCAGCCTGCCCTTCATCTTTGCCTACACCACAACGCCGCCAGAGCGTTATTTTACCGGCGTGATGGTGAACATCCCCGATCATAACCAGTACTTCGCCTGGATGCGCGATCTCAGCCACCAGCACCTGGCGGCCAACCGGCTTACGCCCGAACCGAACGAGCCGGCACTCTTCCACTTGCTCTGGTGGAGCGCCGGTCGCGCGGGCGCGCTGCTGGGCCTGGAGTTCGGTGCGGTGTTTGGCATACTGCGCATCTTCGCCACCATCCTGTTTCTGGCGAGCGCCTATGCGTTTTTCCGCATCGCTGTGGCAGACCAGGTTCAGCAACGTCTGGCGTTCGTCTTGTTCGCCTTTGGCGGAGGACTTGGCCTTATCTGGATTATCGTCAAGTATGCGCAGGGCCTGCCCGAGGCCCCCTTCCCCTTCGACATCTACACCGCTGAGCCGAATAGCTTCTTCATCGCCCTGGCCTTTCCCCACTTCGGCGTGGCCCTGGGGCTGATTATTGCCCTGATTGGTCTTACGCTCTACGCCCAGCAGCGCCGGCAACTGCGCTACGCCGCGCTGGCCGGGATAGTAGGGGCGCTAATCGGTCTGCAGCATGCCTACGACCTGCTGACCGTCGGGGTCGTGCTTGGCCTGTGGTGGCTCTTGATCTGGTGGCGTGATCGCCGTTTTCCGGCTTTCCTGTTCAAGGCCGGCCTGATCATCTCGGCCTGCGCCCTCCCGCCCGCCGCCTATCTTTCGTACCTGGTGCTGACGGACGCCACCTGGGGCGGCAAGCTTGCCCAGTTCGACAATGCTGGAGCGTGGACACCCGGCCCGCTGCATCTGCCGATCCTGATGGGTCTGCCGCTGCTGCTGGCTTTGCTCGCCTTCCGTCCACGCATGCTGCGCAGCCGCAACGATGCCGAGCTGCTGGTGGCGGTCTGGTTCCTCGCCCACTTCGTGCTGGCCTATCTGCCGCTCAGCTTCCAGATCCACCTGCTCCTGGGCTGGCAGGTGCCGATCGCCGCGCTCGCCGCGCGGGCCATCCAGCAGGTCGTCTGGCCGTGGCTGCGGACCCGCGGGCCGGGCCAGGCCCGGCCCGCTCTGGCGGCCATCCTGGGGCTGTGTGTGGTGACCAATATCTATATCTTTTGCTGGCGCTTCTATGACCTCGCGCGCTACAGCCAGCCCTACTTCCTGAGCCAGGACGAGGTAGCCGCGCTGCGCTGGCTGGGGACTCACACGACCAACCAGGACGTGGTGCTGGGCGTGCTGGAGATCAACCAGCACGTCCCGGTCTGGTCCGACGCGCGGGCCTACGTGGCTCACTGGGCCGGCAGCCTGGACTTTTTCACCAAGCGCGACAACGCCGGGCGGGTGGTCAACCCGGCAACCCCCCGAGATGAGCGCCGCGCGCTGCTCGATGAATTTGGCGTGAGCTATGTGATCGTGCGCGAGCAGGACAGCTCACGGGCGGCGTTTGCTGCCAGCGCCGGGCCAGATCTGGCGCCGATCTACGAGAATTCAACGGTATCAATTTACCGGGTGGAGCGAGCTACATCTACGCCCAGTCCATGATCCGCAAGTAATGAAACGCACCGTCTCAAAGCCAATATCAAAAAGGAGCACAACGATGAAAGAACACATCATTCAACTCGCAAAACCGATCATTTCACGTTCTCCTCGATTGGCGATGACATACAGATATGCGCGCGACACCTGGAACCTGTACAAAGAACCCCAAAAAACCCCGACAGGATTCAAACTGGTTGGCAATCCATTAATGCAACGCGCAGAGTACGAACCCGATGAAACCAGAATAGTACAGAATATCCTTCAACACACCGATGTTTTTATAAATATCGGTGCGAATATCGGGTATTACTGTTGTGTCGCTCTGCATTTCGGGAAAGAAACCCTCCAGGTCATTGCATTTGAACCCAACTACCACAATCTATTATACCTTCTGCAGAACATCAAAGCAAACGACTGGGAATCTCACGTTGAAGTATTCCCCATTGCCGTAAGTAATACTGTCGGTGTGATCGAGATCTACGGTGGTGGACCACAAGCATCCCTGGTAAAAGGCTGGGGTAGAAGACCAGGTCAATACGTAACTCTGGCTCCGTGCTCCACACTAGATAACATTCTGGGTTCAAGGTTTTTGGGTCAGCAATGCTTTTGTCTTGTGGATATCGAGGGCGCTGAACGCATGATGCTGGAAGGGGCGTCGTCCTTTTTGGATCGCGATCCCAAGCCCATATGGATGATCGAGATCACCGTTTCGGAAAACCAACCCGAAGGTGTGAGTCTCAATCCACATCTCCGATCCACGTTCCAGTTCTTCTGGGACAGAGGTTATGAGTCCTGGACGGCTGATGCTCGATGCCGCCCTGTTTACCCTGATGAAGTGGAACTCGTTGCCAGTGGAGGTCTGGACACTTTTTCCACACACAATTTTCTTTTCATTGAGAAAGGCAAGAAAAGCCAGTTTATTGGTTGATCCACAGATCGACTTAGATATACAGAGACCAGGGTGAATGATAAAACATGCGCTGTAAGCAATGGTTTAGATTGCCTGAAGGAGATGCTGCCGAGCGTGATCGTGGCCGCACTCGTCCTGTTGCTTGGCGCAGGCGCGTGGGGCGTGGTCGTCCCTGATCCCGCAAGAAAGACCCCCACGCCAGTTCCAACCGACGCCCTCCCCACCCCCCAACTGGAGGGCATTGCCCGCGAGCGGCGCGAGGTGCGCTTCCAGAGCGGCGATGCGACACTCGCCGGCGAACTCGATCTGCCCACGGGTGACGGGCCTGCGCCGCTGGTGTTCATTATTCACCACTCGGGGCCGGTGACCCGCGACGCCTACGGCTACCTGGCCGAGATCCTTTTGCCCGAAGGCTTCGCGGTGTTCCGCTTCGACAAGCGCGGCACTGGCCACAGTACGGGCGAGTACGGCTGCTGCGAGGCCGACGACGCCCTGGCCGCCTACCGCGCCGCCGTGGGCCAGCCGGGGATCGACCGTCAACGGGTGTTCATTGTGGCGCAGAGCGTTGGCACGCAACACCTGGCCGGCCAGTTCGCCGCGTTCCAGGCGATCCAGCCGCCACGGGGGGTTGCGCTGCTCTCCAATCTGCTTGGCCCCGAGACGATTACGGCTGTCGCCGCGCCGATCCTGGTCATTGTCGCCGAGAGCGAGCCGGAACTGGCCCGCATCGGCCCGGACGCAGTGACCGCCCATCAGGCGGCGCTGCCCTACGGCGCCGAACTGTACATTGCCGCAGGCGCGGAGCATACCCTCTTCGACATTACCGATGGCCCAATCGATTGGACCGACCCTGCCTGGGTCACGCGCTATCATCGCGGAGCGATGGCGTATCTGGTGGGCTGGTTACGCGATGACTACACGCTCACCAGGGGCAAAAGCTAGTTCAGGCAGCGTTCAAGATGAAAAGATACGATGTCGGAAGGAATGTGGGGAGGCTGCGCCTCCCCGCATCCCGCCAACGGCAACGTAGGTATGAACCATGCCTTAGGCCCTATGCGGCTCGGCCGCATACCAACAGGATGAAAAAGGTTGTTCCTGGCCTTAGGCCCCATGCGGCTCCGCCGCAGACCAACAGGATGAAAAAGGTTGTTCCTGGGAGGGTTGCGGCCTCCCAAACCCTCCCACCGGGTGAGCGGATGGGGAAACCCGGTTTCCCCATCCCCCTGCTCGAGGGCTGCGCCCTCCCGAACCCTCCCGCGGGCCGGGGCCTGGGTGCGCGGGCCTCCGGCCCGCATCCGCAATGGGATAAAAGGGTTCTCCTGGGAGGGCAAAGCCCTCCCAAACCCTCCCGCGGGCGGGGATGTGGGGAAACCCGGTTTCCCCACACCCCTGCTCCAGCAGCCTATTTTCACGTTAGAACCTCATGCGGCTGCGCCGCACACTGACGTGATGAAAAAAGTTGTTCTTGGGAGGGCTTCGCCCTCCCAAACCCTCTCGTGAACGGCCTAGGAGACATCGCATCGTGGCACTACGTCTTCGCAAGTTTCTGCTCGTGATCGGTGGTCTTGCATGCACGTTCGTCGTCCTCTTCACGCTATTCATCCCGGCGCGGGCTGCGGCCACTCTACCGGACCATTACCGCCCCGACGAAGCGCCTGCTTCCGTTAGCAACCTGATCCTTGCCTCATCGTCCGAGGCAAATAACCAGCCCTGGCAGCAGGTGGCCGGCCCCTGCCCGTCCCTCGGCGGCGCGGTGTTCAGCCGCGTGGGCGAGGCCTGCGGCGGCACCGGCACCTCCTTCGACGTCACCGAGATCTTTCCCCCCCAGGTCCTGCGCGATAGCGCCTCCCCCGCCGCCCCCTGCGAGAACGGGCGCACCAGCGGCCTCTGCTATCGCATGTGGTATGTTGGCACTGGTGAAGCACCGTTCTATGAGCGGCGCATCGGCTATGCCCTCTCCCCCGATGGCATCGCCTGGACCCGCGTCCCCGGCAACGCCAGCGGCGGCGCCGTCTTCGAAGGCTCTGGCGTCCCCGGCGCCTTCGACCGGTCCGGTGTCTCCACCATGAGCATTATCCGCGTTGGCGCGATATACCGGATGTGGTACACCGGCTTTAGCGACCCCTACACCATCGCCGGCATCGGTCTGGCCGAGTCGGCCGATGGCATCACCTGGACGCGGGTGCCCGGCTCTGCGGGCGGTGGCGCCGTCCTGCGCCACTCTGGCGACCCCGCGCAGTTCGACACCTCCTACATCGTCGCCCCCAGCGTCCTCCTCGACCGGGCCTCGCCGGCCGCGCCCTGCGAAGGCAATCGCACCAGCGGTCTCTGCTACCGGATGTGGTACGAGGGTGTGAGCACCAGCCCGTCCTATCGATTTAGTATCGGCTACGCCCTCTCGCCCGACGGGGTGAACTGGACCCGGGTGAGCACCTACGGCGATGGCTCGATCTTCGGCCCTGGAACGTTCGGCACGTTTGACGACAATAACGTCGGTGTCCCGTTCGTGATGAAAGACGGCGCCATCTACCGCATGTGGTACGAGGCCAGCGGCTACACCACTGGCTACACCACCGGCTACGTCGTCTCCACCAATGGGCGCGACTGGGTGCGACCGACCCCGAACCAGCCGGTCTATACCGGCGCCAGCGACACGATCGTGGCCGGCGCGCCGGACGAGGTCTGGGCGGTGCGGGGGCTGAAGGAGGGGCCGCGCTACCGCCTCTACTACACCACCAGCACGCGCCCGAACTCGTTCCGCTTCGGGTTGGCCGAGATGACCCCGGGGACCCCGCTCACGGGCGTCAGCGCCGAGCGCGCCGGAACGCTCTATACCCTGCACTTTGACACACCGACCATCCCGGCAGGGGGAAGTGTACTGGTCACCTTGCCCGCAGAGCTCGACGTTGCGACGGTCAATCCACAGACCCTCGACGGCTTCGGCGCCGGGGCGACACTGGCCGTAGACCCGGCGGCAGTGACCGATGCCTGGTCGGGCGGGACGGCTCGGGGGGCGTTGCTGGCGCGGTTGCCAGCAGGCGCGCCAGCGGGTCCGAAGACGATCCGGTTCACACTTACCACCACGTTGCCGGACGATGCACAGGCGCTGATCCAGGTCTTTAACAACCGGGAAGTGATCGGGTACGCTGAGACGCCGTTCAGCGCGGTGCCTCCCACCCCTACCGCCACGGCCACCCCGACGAGCACACCCACCTTCACAACCACGCCGACGGTCACCCCCACGCCGACAGATACCCCCGTGCCCACCAGCACCCCGATGCCGGCGGATACGCCCACACCGACCGGCACCCCCACGCCGAGAGATACTTCGGCGCCGTTCAATACGCCCACCAGCACCACCGCCCCAATTGATCCACCGGGTTCCGCTGGCACACCCGCTGGCACTCCGACAGCTACCGCAACACCGGCTAACCCGGTGACCAGCGATCGGTTTCGGGTGTATGTGCCTCTTCTGCGCCGCTGAGACCAGGTGCATTGCCGGTACCGGAAGGCCCGGTTCAGGTGACAAGATGGTCAGGTTCGCTTTGCCCACGACGTGCGAAGGATGCGTGCCCGCCCATACTGAGTGGAACGGGGGATGCGGGGAGGCTGCGCCTCCCCGCGCCCCGCCAACGGGAACGTAGAGGTGAACCATGACTATGGCTTAGGCATGGTCCAGAAGCGACCATGCCAGTCTGACCGTTGCTCCACCACCTCCACAGAACCGGTCCGTAGAACTGGAGAGCTGTGGAACTGAAGGCTGGATTGTCACGTGAGTTTGAACCGTGCCTTACGTGTTAAACACCTGTCACATGCCGCCGGGTGTGATTTAGGGAACATTTAGGCCGAAACGTTACTCTCTTCACAGCGGTATTGCAACACGGCGATTCACGAATCATATTCGATACCAGTGGTCCACCACACTGATGCTGGCGGGTGGTTTCATTTCGAGAGGGCCTGGCCCTCTCGCCGACGCTCAGCAAAACCACCGTGGTAAGCCGCCGGGGACGCTGCCAAAGGTTGTTCTTGGGAGGGCTACGCCCTCCCAAACCCTCCCGCGGGCCAGGGTATAGGGAAATGGTTTCCCCATACCCCTTCTCCAACAGCCTATGTTCACGTCAGATACCAGAGGGAGAGGGGCATGGCAAAACACTACTCATTTCGGGCCTCTTTGACCATCGTAATTAGCCTGGTTATTCTGATCGGCACGGCGTGGGTTGTGTTCAATGCAACACCGGCCTCGGCCACCATTCCCAATCGCCAGTCCTGGAGCCACGTGGCGGGCACGTGTCCCCCGACCGTTCAGGGCGCCGTCTTCGCCCGCGCCGGCGACAACTGCGGCGGCAGCGGCACTACGTTTGACACGGCCCAGATCTATGGTCACGCCCTCATCCGCGACGAGGCCAGCCCCACTGCTCCCTGCGAAGGTGGACGCACCAGCGGCGTTTGCTACCGCAAGTGGTACACCGGCTTTGACAATAGTGGCGGAAGGCGGATCGGCCTGGCCCTCTCGCCTGATGGGATCACCTGGACGCGCGTTGTCGGCGCTGGCGGCCTGGGCAGTGTGCTCGGCTTTGGCCCTGCCGGGCGCTTTGACAGCGCCAACACCTCCTTTCCCACCGTCATCCGCACCGGCGCCGGTTACCAGATGTGGTACGTCGGCGGCAACGGCAGCATCTTCAGCATCGGTACCGCCACTTCGACCGATGGCATTACCTGGACCCGGGTGAACGGCCCGCTGGCCGAGGGGGCCGTGTTGCGCCCGTCTGGCGTTGCCGGCACGTTCGATCAGAGCATCGTCGCCTCGCCAAGGGTCATGCTCGATCAAGCCAGCGCGGCGGCACCCTGCGAAGCCGGGCGCACCAGCGGCGTCTGTTATCGCATGTGGTACCAGGGCGTCGCCGGATCGCCGTTCAACATCGGCTACGCCGTTTCACCCGATGGCCTGAACTGGACGCGCATCCCCGGATCGGGAAGCGGCGGATCGGTGATTGGCCAGGGGCCGGCAGGAACGTTCGACGCGCAGAATGCGGCGGTCGCCTCGGTGGTGAAGGACGGGCCGCTGTTCCGCATGTGGTACCAGGCCCAGGACAACACCGGCGCGCATCGCATTGGCCACGTGGTTTCGACCAATGGCGTCACCTGGGTGCGCCCCGTTCCCAATACTGCCGTATGGACGGGAGCGGACGACCCGGGCACCCTCTCGCCTGACTACGTCTGGGCGCCCTTTGTGCTGAAGGAGGGTCTGAGCTACCGGATGTGGTACAACCACACCACTCGCGAGAACTCGCAACGAGTCGGCCTGGCTACCATGACCCCTGGCACGGCGCTGACCAGTCTCACCCTCAGCCAGACGGATAACACCTACACCGTGAGCTTCACCACCAGCACGAGCATCCCCGCGGGGGGCTATGTGCTGATTACCCTGCCGGCCAGCATCCCCTTCGGCGACGTAACGCCCGGGACGCTGACCGGCTTCTCGGCGGGAGCCACCCTGGAAGCCAATCCGGCGACGCTGACCGACGCCGAGGCTGGCGGGGTCAGCCGCGGTGCGCTGGTCGTGCGCCTGCCGAACAGTGACGCCCCCGGTCCTAAGACGGTGAGCTTCACCCTGGCGACGCAGCCCGCCAACGATGCAACGGTGCTGGTGCAGAGCTTCGATTCGCGGGAGGTGCTGGAGCGTGGCAGCGCGACCATTGCCGGAAGCGGGCTCGTCCCTACCCCAACACCCTCGCCCACGCCAACTGCGTCCGCCACACCAACCAACACCCCTACGGCAACCAGCACGCCACTGCCAACCGCGACGGGCACCGCAGGGCCTACGGCGACGCCCACCAGTACGGCGACGCCTACGAGCACCGCGACACCCACCAGCACGCCCACCAGCACGCCAACCCCAACCCCGGCGCCCGGCGCGAATAACCAGCCCTGGCAGCAGGTGGCCGGCCCCTGCCCGTCCCTTGGCGGCGCGGTGTTCAGCCGCGTGGGCGAGGCCTGCGGCGGCACCGGCACCTCCTTCGACGTCACCGAGATCTTTCCCCCCCAGGTCCTGCGCGATAGCGCCTCCCCCGCCGCCCCCTGCGAGAACGGGCGCACCAGCGGCCTCTGCTATCGCATGTGGTATGTTGGCACTGGTGAAGCACCGTTCTATGAGCGGCGCATCGGCTATGCCCTCTCCCCCGATGGCATCGCCTGGACCCGCGTCCCCGGCAACGCCAGCGGCGGCGCCGTCTTCGCAGGCTCCGGCGTCCCCGGCGCCTTCGACCGGTCCGGTGTCTCCACCATGAGCATTATCCGCGTTGGCACGATATACCGGATGTACTACACCGGCTTTAGCGACCCCTCCACCATCGCCGGCATCGGCCTGGCCGAGTCTGCCGATGGCAGCACCTGGACGCGGGTGCCCGGCCCTGCGGGCGGCGGCGCCGTCCTGCGCCACTCTGGCGACCCCGCGCAGTTCGACACCACCTACATCGTCGCCCCCAGCGTCCTCCTCGACCAGGCCTCGCCCGCCGCGCCCTGCGAGGGCAACCGCACCAGCGGCCCCTGCTACCGTATGTGGTACGAGGGCGTGCGCACCAGCCCTGCCTATCGCTTCGCCATCGGCTACGCGCTCTCGCCCGACGGGGTGACCTGGACGCGGGTGAGCACCTATGGCGATGGCTCGATCTTCCGCGCCGGTCCCTTTGGCACGTTTGATGACAACAATGTCGGGGTGCCCACGGTCATCAAAGACGGCGCCATCTACCGCATGTGGTACGAGGCCAACGGCTACACCGCCGGCTACACCACCGGCTACGTGGTCTCCACCGACGGGCGCACCTGGGTGCGGCCCACCCCGAACCAGCCGGTCTATACCGGCGCCAGCGACACGATCGTGGCCGGCGCGCCGGACGAGGTCTGGGCGGTGCGGGGGCTGAAGGAGGGGCCGCGCTACCGCCTCTACTACACCACCAGCACGCGCCCGAACTCGTTCCGCTTCGGGTTGGCCGAGATGACCCCGGGGACCCCGCTCACGGGCGTCAGCGCCGAGCGCGCCGGAACACTCTACACCCTGCGCTTCACCAGCGGCGCCGTTCCTGAAGGGGGCAGTGTGCTGATTACCCTCCCGCCAGAGATTGATTTCAGCGGGGTCAGTGCCGGCACGATCAGCGGCTTCGGTCCAGGCGCGATGTTCAGCGCGGACCCGGCGGCGGTCACCGATGCCGTTGCCCAGGGTACGGCACGCGGCGCGCTGGTGGTGCGGCTGCCCGGCGGTGCAGGCGCCGGGGAAAAGAGTGTCAGTTTCACCGTGACCTCGGCAGTGCCCGACGGAAGCGCGGCCCTGATCCAGGTATTCAACAGCCGCGAGGTCATCGCCTACGCCGAGATGGCCCTCGCGGGCAATGGTCTCGCACCGACCGCGACAGCCACGGCCACGGTCGAACCATCACCCACAGCAACCAGCACGCTCCCGCCAACGGCCACCGGCACGCCCGGACCGTCACCAGGCCCAACCAGCACCGTTGCTCCGACCAGCACGGCCACCCCAACCGTCACCCCGGCAGCGGGCAGCAACTTCGCCCTGGCCTTCGCCGGGGATAACGACCAGGCCCAGAGTGGGCCGATCCCCGGCCTGGGCGGCACGCAGACCGCCGAGCTCTGGGTGCGCCCCGCCACCGCCAACCAGACCAGTATCATTGCCGGCACCAGCGATGGCGACAATGGCTGGTCCATCGAACTGGAGAACGGCCGTGTGGTCTGGTGGCTCTTCGCCGGCGGCCAGTGGCGCGTGGTCACCCACCCCACCGTGCTCGCGGCCAACACCTGGTATCACGTCACGGTGACCTACGACGCGGCCACCGGCGCGGCCCGGGTCTTCGTCAATGGCGTGGCAGGCACAGCCGGCACAGTGGGCGCCCTGACCACCGGCACCACCTTCAGCCTGGGCGGCCTGAGCGGCTACCCCTTCTTCAACGGCCAGCTCGACGAGGTACGGCTCTCCAACAACGTGCGCTACACGGCGAGCTTCGCCCCGCCCACGGCGGCCTTCGCCCCTGACGCGAATACCATCGCCATCTTCAGCCTGGACGAAGGCAGCGGCCAGACCACCGCCGACCGCTCCGGCAACGGCTACAGCCTGACCCTCGGCCTCACCCCCGGCGCCGACAGCGCCGACCCCGCCTGGGTCGCCTCGACCGCGCCAACTGGCGGGGGCGGGGCGCCCGTTCCCACCAATACACCAACGCCGACCAGCACGCCCCCGCCAGCGCCAAGCGCCACCGCCACCCCAACCAGCACCGCGTTACCCCCCAGCACGCCAACGCCCAATGGCACGGCGACCGGCACCCCCGTGAGCACCAGCACAACCGTGCCCACCGGCACGCCGACCAGCACCCCAACCGCCACCCCGGCAGCGGGCAGCAACTTCGCCCTGGCCTTCGCCGGGGATAACGACCAGGCCCAGAGTGGGCCGATCCCCGGCCTGGGCGGCACGCAGACCGCCGAGCTCTGGGTGCGCCCCGCCACCGCCAACCAGACCAGTATCATTGCCGGCACCAGCGATGGCGACAATGGCTGGTCCATCGAACTGGAGAACGGCCGTGTGGTCTGGTGGCTCTTCGCCGGCGGCCAGTGGCGCGTGGTCACCCACCCCACCGTGCTCGCGGCCAACACCTGGTATCACGTCACGGTGACCTACGACGCGGCCACCGGCGCGGCCCGGGTCTTCGTCAATGGCGTGGCAGGCACAGCCGGCACAGTGGGCGCCCTGACCACCGGCACCACCTTCAGCCTGGGCGGCCTGAGCGGCTACCCCTTCTTCAACGGCCAGCTCGACGAGGTACGGCTCTCCAACAACGTGCGCTACACGGCGAGCTTCGCCCCGCCCACGACGGCCTTTGCCCCTGACGCGAATACCATCGCCATCTTCAGCCTGGACGAGGGGGCCGGTCAGACCACCGCCGACCGCTCCGGCAACGGCTACGTGCTCACCCTCGGTACCAGCGCCGCGGTCGACGCCGCCGACCCGGCCTGGGTCGCCTCGACCGCGCCGATAAACTAGGGTGAACCGAGCCGGTCGGAGGGAGGTGGGGAAACCTGGTTCCCCCACTCCCCCGCCCGCGGGAGAGTTTGGGCGGGCGCAGCCCTCGAGCAGGGGTCTGGGGAAACCTGGTTTCCCCAGACCCTCCTCCAGTGGCAGGATATGGGAAGGCGGTGCTCGCTGAAGCGCCCAGGTTGTATCGTTGTCTGACACCGCCGCATCGGTAGCTGACAGTAAACACCGCAGGAGACGCACGTGCAACCCGAACTCCCCTGGCTCCATCGAGGCAGACAGCACCTCTGGCTGCTTCCACTAACGGTAGTCTTCCTCTGGCTGACTGCAAGCGCACCCGCCAGTTCCACCGCTCAGACCACCGGGCAAAGTTCGCTGCGCTTCTTCGGCGCGGGCGCTGCGGAACCTGGCCGGGTGCGCATTCCCCTGGGGCCGATCAACGCCGGACGCATCACTGCCTCGGCGCCGGTAAACGTGTCCGGCGACTTTACCATCGAGTTCTGGATGAAAGCCAGCGCTGCCGACAATCCGGCGCCGGCCTGTCCGAATGGCTGGTACTACGGCCACATCATCATCGACCGTGACGTAGACGGCGCGGGTGACTACGGCGACTACGGCATTGCCCTCTGCGACGGGCGGCTCGCCGCTGGCGTGAGCGTGGGTGAGGATGACCGGCAACTGGTCAGCAGTGTTGTGGTCACCGATGGTCAATGGCGCCATATTGCCCTGACCCGCAGCGATGGCGGACGAATCGCGCTGTTCGTGGACGGTGTGCCCGCAGGCAGCACCGAGGGACCGGGCGGTCGGATTGATTATCGCGTCGACCGCGCAACCGGGCAACCCGACAGCGATCCCTATCTGGTGCTGGGGGCCGAGAAACACGGCTACCCCGGCTCGTACCACTACAGCGGTTTGCTCGACGACCTGCGCATCTCGAACGTGGCCCGCTACAGCGGCCCCTTCAGTCCCCCTGCGGGACCGCATCCCCTGGATGCGCAGACGGTTGCGCTCTATCGCTTCGATGAAGGTTCGGGCATGTTTATCGGTGACAATTCGGATGCCACAGGCGGACCCTCCCACGGCACGCTTATGGTGAGCGGCAACCCGGCTGGACCGGTATGGTCTAACGATACACCGTTCACCTCCGCTGCAACGGCGCCGCCTGCTACCGCTGGAGTTGAGACAGCGCCTTCGGAGAACAGCGGGCCGCTGGAGGCCGCCACAACCATCGCGGCAACGCCTGTGTCACCGATCATCACGGTAGTGCCGATTCAATCTGCGCCACTGGTTCCCACGGAGAGCGCAAGCCCCACAGCATCAGCCCAACCGACGGAACAACCAGCGCCGGTGGTAACCACTGCGGCACACGCTTCGACAGTGGCCGATGAGCGCAGCAGTGCGATAACCGAGGCGCCACCGCCGGCCAGCGACATATTTATCCTGGTGCTCGCATGGATCGTCGTAGCCATTATGATGGGCATCGCTATCATCGCGCGACTGCGCCGGCATATGCGGCGCCTGTAGGTGGCATTATCTGACAACTGCGCCGTCACGCAATCTATACGCTATCGAGAAAGCCTATGCATAAACTTCGTTTCGTTCACAGTGCGACGCTGACCGTTCTCACGCTCCTGGTTCTGCTTGTCTGGCAGGGAGCGCGGCCCGGGCCGGCGCCGGCCTCCCAGGGCAACTCCTTGCGCTTCTTCGGCACCGGTTCGAGCGACCTGGACCGGGTCAAGATCCCCCTGGGGCCGATCAGCAATGGGCAGATTACCGCCTCGCGCCCGGTAAACGTCGGTGGTGATTTCACCATCGAGTTCTGGATGCGAGCGGCCGCTGCCGACAACTCGGCCCCGGCCTGTCCCGGCGGCTGGTACGTCGGCAATATCGTGATTGATCGGGATGTGTTTGAAGCGGGCGACTACGGCGACTACGGGATCGCTATCTGCGACGGGCGGATCGTCTTTGGCGTTGCCCGGGGCAGCGATGACCGCCTCCTGGTCGGCAATACGGTTGTCACGACGAACACCTGGCGCCATATCGCCGTCACGCGCTCGAATAACGGCCCGATGCGCATCTTCGTTGATGGCGCGCTCGACGCCAGCAGGAACGACGGCCCGGTAGGACAAATCGACTACCGGCTCAACCGCGGCACAAGCTGGCCGAACAGCGACCCGTACCTAGTCCTGGCCGCCGAGAAGCACGACTACCCGGGCAGCCGCTACTACGCCGGGTTGCTCGACGACCTGCGTATCTCGAACAGCGTGCGCTACAGCGGCCCGTTTACGCGCCCGAACGCCCCGCATCCTGCCGACGCTAACACCGTGGCGCTCTACCGCTTCGATGAGGGCGCCGGGACGAGCATCGGCGATAGCTCGGGCGCGGCGGGCGGCCCCAGCAACGGCGCACTGAACCCGCGCGCTGGCGGCCCTGCCCAGCACTGGTCCAGCGATACACCCTTCAGCGGTTCACTGCCGCCGACATCCAGCCCGAGCCCCGCGCCCAGCCCGAGCCCCGCGCCCAGCCCGAGCCCCGCGCCCAGCCCGAGCCCCGCGCCCAGCCCGAGCCCCGCGCCCAGCCCGAGCCCCGCGCCCAGCCCTACACCGTCACCCGCGCCGCCGACCGGTTGCATGACTGGCCGAACCAATGCGGCGTCAGCAGGCGCGCCCCAGGTCACCCCGATACCACAAGGCTTCGACAACCAGGCGGAGGCAAGCAACGACCGGTTCAGGATCTATCTGCCACTCGTGACGTGCCGGGCAGGCTGAAGAAAGGGGAACCCCGCTTTTCTCACGCCCCTTCCCGACGGGGGAAAAACAGGAAAAATTATGGCGCCCAGACTCGTGATTACGCTCGACCCGATCCTTGAGCCGTTCCGACCAGAAATAACCTACACCTGGCGGAGCCTGCTTAGCGGAATGGGGTACGCCTGGATCGAAGAGTGCTGGAACGACGTTCCGGTTGACATTGCATATACCACCGATCCGGCGCTGGCCCCGCCGGCCCGGCTGCTCATACGGGCAGAGCCCGGACGCTGGGGACGCCCCGCGCAGCAGGTGCTCCAGGGCATAGAAGCCAGCTCGGGATGGACCCGGCCACGCTTTGGCGGCCTGAGCGAACAAGGCCCGATGGTCACGCTGCAAGAGGGTCGGGTGATCATCGAGCGCGACGTGATCTTCGACGTCTTCTGGCTCCTCAGCGGGCAGGAGGAACACCAGCGCCCGCATGGCAGGCAC
>Ga0308410_1000498_pt1 | contig 21263 bp, 17 predicted proteins | sample HotsprOSTMatCore_FD_203467 | JGI IMG/M metagenome (GOLD analysis project Ga0308410, IMG submission 203467) | Hot spring phototrophic mat microbial communities from Octopus Spring, Yellowstone National Park, Wyoming, United States -... | ecosystem: Environmental > Aquatic > Thermal springs > Hot...
GCCCCCCGGAGCCGCCCCCCGGAGCCGCCCCCCGGAGCCGCCCCCCGGGTGCAGGGGCGCCGCCGCCACCACCTAGGGTGACGGGCCGTGCGGTGCCTGGTGACCGGTGGAGCGGGGTTCATCGGCTCGCACCTCGTGGACGCGCTCGTCGCCGAGGGCCACGAGGTGCGGGTCCTCGACGACCTGTTCACCGGACGGCGCGAACACGTGCACCCGGCGGCCGAGCTGCGCATCGGGTCGGTGACCGACCCCGACGCGCTGGCGGCGGCGACGGACGGGGTCGAGGTGGTGTTCCACCAGGCCGCGCACGGCGCGGTGGGCCGGTCGCTGGCGAACCCGGCCGCCACCGACGAGGTGAACGTGCACGGCACCGTGTGCGTGCTCACCGCCGCCCGCGACGCCGGCGTGCGCCGGGTGGTGTTCGCCTCCTCGAGCAGCGTGTACGGGGGCGCCACCGACCCCCCGACCGCCGAGACCGCCCCCACCCGGCCCCGCAGCCCGTACGCGGTGAGCAAGCTCGCCGCCGAGTGGTACTGCCGGGTGTTCGCCGAGGTGTTCCCGCTCGAGACGGTGGCGCTGCGCTACTTCAACGTGTTCGGGCCCCGGCAGCGACCGGACTCCACCTACGCCGCGGTGATCCCGCTCTTCGCCCGGGCGATGCTCACCGGCGAACCGCCGACGGTCTTCGGCGACGGCCACCAGTCCCGCGACTTCACCTACGTGACCGACGTGGTGCGCGCCAACCTCGCCGCAGCCGTCGCCCCGGCCGAGCGGTGCAGCGCCGGGGTGTACAACGTGGCGCCGGGCCGTTCCCACACGCTGCTCGACCTCGTCGGCATCCTCGCCCGGCTCACCGGGTACACGGGCGAGCCGACGTTCGGTCCGCCACGACCGGGCGACGTGCGGTTCAGCCAGGCCGATCCGCGCGCCGCGGCCGCCGACCTGGGCTGGGCGGCGGAGGTGGGGTTCGAGGACGGGCTGGCCCGCTACCTGGACTGGCTGCGAACCGAGGGCGGGTGAGGCACGATCTTCACCATCCACGCTCCGGGCGGCACGGCGCAGTGCGCACCCGGGCGACGGAGCCGGAGATGGGACTCGAACCCATGGCCTGCTCATTACGAGTGAGCTGCTCTGCCGTCTGAGCTACTCCGGCCGGCCGGGCCCAGCGTCCCGGACGGAGCGGTGATCGTAGCGGTCCCCGCCCCGGGTGAAGCCCGGCCCTCGGGGCGGGCGACACCGTGTCGCCCCGTTGGCACCCGGCGGCGCCGGGCGGGGCGCTCAGGCGGCGCGGGCCGTGGGCGGCAGGTTGAGCATGAGCCACTCGCACAACAGGTCGAGGTTCGGGTTGTGCTCCATCGCCCGGCGCGCCGCACGGCAGGCGTCCAGCGCCCGCGCCGCGGCCGGGGCGGACACCTCGGGGCGCCGGGCGCCGGTGAGCGGGGCGGCGCCGGGTCCGGCGAGCACGTCACGGTACGCGGCTTCGAGCGCGGCGACGCCCTCCAGGAACGCGTCGTGGCGCACCCGGCGCTGCTCCTGTTCGTGGCGCTCGGTGAGGCGACGTTGGGTGGCCGCGGCGGCGCGGGGGCCGAGCGCCTCCACCTCGGCAGCCACCGTGGCCACCTCGGCCTGCTGGCGGGCCTCGAGCGCGTGCAGCTCGGCGGTGATCGCGGCGGTGAGCCGCTCGGCCGCGGCCAGGGCCCGGGCCGCGGTACCGTCGAGGTCGGCGGCGGCGGCGAGGAACGCCTGGGGGACCGCCCCGTCGAGCCAGCCGCGGTCGACCTCCACACCGAGCTCCACCCGCCGGCAGCGGGAACGGACGGTGGGCAGGAGCTCGTCGGGGTGGGCGGTCACGAGCACGATCACCGAGCGGGGCGGCGGCTCCTCGATGCTGCGCAGCAGCGCATTGGCCACCTCCTCGGTCATGCGGTCGGCGTCGTGGAGCACCACCACCTTCCGTTGCCCCTCCACCGGGCTGCGGTGCAGTTCGGGGAGGATGCGGGGCAGGCCCCGGTCACGCCGGTACGTCTCGGAGCCGCGCGGCTCGCGCACCTCGTTGGGCAACGTGTAGGTGCGGGTGGTCGGTTCGAACTCCACCACGTCGGGATGCACGCCCCGGGCGACGAGGTCCCGACCCCGGGCGTCGTCGGCCACCCCGACCAGCTCGGCGGCGAAGGCGCGGACCCAGGCGACGGTGCGCTCGCCGCGACCCCCCACGACGAGGTAGGCGTGGACCGGTCGCGCCGCGACCACCGCCGGGTCTTCCCGCACATCGGGATGGTACGCGGGGTGCCGGCCGGTGGAGACGTGCGATGGCGTCAGGCGGTGAAGACGGGCGGGTCGCCCGGCGGTCGGGTTGCCCGGCGGTCGGGTTGGGGGTGGCGCGCTGATCTGGGTGACCGTGTGTGTCACACCCTCGAGTAGGGTCGTACGCATGTTCGCATGGATGCGGGAGGAGTTGGACCGGGCCGGTGAGACCCTGTCCCGGGTGATCGGGGCGCTGGGTGAGGCCGGGGCTGACGGGGACGGGTTGAGCGGGGCGCAGGCCCGGCAGGTGTTGGAGCGGGCCGGGCGGGTGCGGCGGCTGGCCGATGCGCTGGTCGTGGAGGTCACCGCCCGCCTCGCCGAGACGGCCGGGACCCGGGAGGTCACCGGGATGGTCGCTTCGGTGACGGGGACTTCGGCGGGGGAGGCGGAGCGGCTGGTGAGCTTGGCGGGGGGTCTGGCGCGGCTGGGTCCGGCCCGGGATGCGCTGGCCGAGGGGCGGGTGTCGGTCGCGCAGGCGGCGGTGATCGCCGAGACCACCGCTGCGGTCGACGACGCCGGTGGCGGTGCCGGCACGGCCGTGGTGGTGGAGACCCGCCTCGTCCGCACGGCCGAGACCCAGGGGCTGGGGGTGCTGCGCCGGGAGGCGACCGAGGCCCGGGCGGTGGTCGAGGACCCCGCCGCCCGGGCCCGCCGGCAGCGGACCGCCCGCTCCCTGCGGTGCTGGACCGACGTCGACGGCATGGTGGCGGGCTGGTTTCGGCTCCCGCCCGAGGGCGGCGCCGAGATACGGGCCATCCTCGAGGACCGCACCCGTCGGATCTACCGGGCCGCGCCCGCCGGGGCACGCGAACCGATCGAACGCTACGCTGCGGATGCCCTCGTGGACCTGGTCCGGGCCGGCACCGACGCCGAACGAGAGGCGGGCGTCCGCCGGGACGGGCCGAGCCGCAGCAGCGACGCATCGACCGCGACCCGTGCCACCCGGGCCGGGAAGGTCGCGCCGGGGATCCGGCCGGTCGTGCACATCGTCGTCGACCACGCCGCCCTCGTCCGCGGGGCCACCAGCGACGGGGAACGCTGCGAGATCCCCGGCGTCGGACCCGTCGACCCCACCTGGGTCCGCCAGCTGCTGGGCGACGCGTTCCTCACCCTCATGATCCGCAAAGGACGCGACATCCGCACCGTCGCCCACGTGGGGCGGCGTGTCCCCGCCGAACTGCACAGCGCCCTGGTCGCCTCCGGTCGGGAATGCGACGTGGCGGGTTGTGCCCGAGCCTCCTACCTGGAGCTCGACCACTGCGAGATCGACCACGCCCGCGGCGGGCCCACCAGCTACCAGAACCTCACCTGGCTCTGCTGGGAACACCACCAACGCAAAACCCGAGGCCAAGCCCGGCTCGGACCCCCCGACCCCCAGACCGGGAAACGACCGCTCCTGCCCCGCGGCGCGGTGGGGCGTGCACCACCGGGCTGACCGTCAACCCCGCCCGGGCGCAGGGGGGAGCCGGTCGGCGAGCTTGGTTCGCACGGCGTCCCAGACGCGGGCGGCGACGTCGTCGGGGTTGCCGGCCGCGTCCACGAGGAGCCAGCCGCGATCCCCGGCCAAGTGCCGGTAGGCGTCACGGACCCGGCGGTGGAACCCGTCGGGCTCCCGCTCCATCCGGTCGGTGCCGTCCCGGCGGGCGGGGAGGCGGGCGAGGAGGTCGTCGTCGGGATCGAGCACCACCACGCAGTCGGGGATGAGCCCGCCGGTGGCCCAGGCGTTGAGCCGGTCGATCTCGTCCACCCCGAGAGCGCGGCAGACACCCTGGTAGACGAGCGACGAGGGGACGTAGCGGTCGCAGACCACCCAGCGCCCGGCGGTGAGGTGGGGGCGCAGCACCGCGTGCACGTGCGCGGCCCGGTCGGCGGCGAGGAGCAGCGCCTCGGTGCGGGGGTCCAGCGGACCGTTCCCGGCGAGGAGCAGGTCGCGAAGGCGCTCGCCGATCGGGGTGCCCCCGGGCTCGCGGGTCGTCACGGCTTCCAGCCCCGACGCCGCGAGCCGCTCGGCGAGGCGACGCACCTGGGTGGTCTTGCCGATGCCGTCGGCCCCCTCCAGCACGCAGAAGGCGCCGGTCACCCGATCACCCCGGCCTCTCCCGGTGCCCGTCCCGTTCCGGCGGCACCGGTACCCCCTCACCGGCGCGGGCCCCGGGTCGGGCCCCCGGGTCGGCAGTCGGTGCGCTGGCGCGCAGGGCGCCGAGCTCGTGGTGCGCGTACAGCCCGGCGAGCAACGTGACCACGCCGCCGCCCCACAGCGCGAACCGCACCCCGGGGAACGAGTAGCGGAACCCGCCGAAGGTGACCGTCCGGGTCTGGCTCACCAGCCCGCTCAGCCACTGGAACAGGTCGGCGAACAGCGGGGAGACGGTGAGCGAGAACAGCAGGCAGAGCCGGATCACCGTGTAGAGGGTGGCGAAGGTGCGGCCACGCAGCTCGTCGCTCGTCGCTTCCTGCAGCACGGTGAACCCCGACACGTACGCCGCACCGGCGCACGCACCGACCCCCACCACCATGAGCGCCACCAGCCCACCCACGTTGAAGGTGACCCCGGCGAGCAGGAACGCCCCCACCCCGATCGTCGCCAGCGGGAAGACCCGCTCCCGGGGCAGGCGCGCCTGGACGGCGAACAGCCCGATCACCCCGATCGCGGCGCCGGTCCCCAACGCGGTCATGAGCACCCCGAACTGCGCGGAGCCCGAGAGCACCTCGTTGGCGAACACCGGGCCGAGCGGCACCATCGCCCCGGCACCGATGAGCCCGCCACCCATCCCGACGATCACCGCCCGGGCGAGCCGCTCGTGCCGGATGAACGCCAGGCCCTCCCGCACCTCGTGAACGGTGGCCATGAGGTCGATGCGCTCCCCGCCGTCGCGGGCGCGTCCGGGGATCGGCAGGCGCAGCACCAGCAGCGCAGAGGCCAGGTACGTCGCGGCGTCCACCCAGAGGGCGAGGACCTCCTGGTCGACCTGCAACGACTGCAGGGCCTCGAACCCGCCGAGCCAGGTGGCCACCACGGCGAGGGCCGAGAAGATCAGCCCGCCGAACGGGAAGGTGCCGTACGAGGCGACCAGCGACAGCGAGTTCGCCGACGCGAGCTGGCGCTGGGGCACGAAGTTCGGCACCGAGGCGTCCTTGGCCGGCCCCCACAGCAGGGTGAGGATCTCGAGGACGAACGAGGCCGCCACCAGCGTGGGCAGGTTGTTCGCGAACGGGAGCACCGCGATGACGCCGGCGCGTCCCAGGTCGGAGGCCACCATGATCTTGCGCCGGTCGAACCGGTCGACGAGCACCCCACCGATCGTGGCGAGGAAGAAGCCGGGCACCACGCGGGCGACCATGACGAGGCTCACCGCCGCCGCCGAGTTGCCCGACACCCGCGCCGCGATGGCCAGGATCGCGAAGAGCCCCACCCAGTCCCCGAGGCTGGAGCAGACCTGCGCAGCCCACAGCCGCCGGAACGGGCGGTTGGTGAGGATCTCCCACGGTTGCGGCGGGAGCGGCGGCTCGTCCGACGAGGGCGGGATGAACGGCGCCGGCTCCGAGCTCACGCGACCCGCAGCCTAGGAGTCGGGACGCGATCCTCCCGGCCCGCCGGCGGTCCCGCCGGTGTCGTCCCCGGAGGGCGCCGTGGCCTTCTTGGCGCGGCTCGTCGCCTTGGCGCGGCTCGTCGCCGTCTTGCCGCTCTTCGCGCCGGTGCGCTTGGCGGGACGGGTGGACGCCCGCGCCGCGCGTTCCCGGAGCAGTTCCACGGCCCCGGACAGGTCGAGGCTCGCCGGGTCGGTGCCGCGGGGCAGCGACGCGTTCGTGGTCCCGTCGGTGACGTAGGGACCGTAGCGGCCCTCGAGCAACCGCACCGGCGCACCCGTTTCGGGGTGCGGGCCGAGCTCGGCCAGGGGCGGCTTGGCGGCGCGGCCCCGCCGCTTCGGTTCGGCGAAACGGGCCTCGGCCTCGGCGAGGGTGACGGTGAAGATCTGCTCGTCGCTGTCCAGGCTGCGGGTCTCGCTGCCCCGCTTCAGGTAGGGCCCGAACCGCCCGGTCTGGGCGGTGATCGGCTCTCCGGTGGCGCCGACCCCCACCACCCGGGGCAACGAGAGCAGGGCGAGGGCCTCCTCCAGGGTGACGGTGGCGGGATCCATCGACCGCAGCAGCGACGCCCGCTTCGGCTTCGTCGCGCCCCGACCTCCGTCGGGCGGCGTCTCACCGAGTTGCACGAACGGGCCGTAGCGGCCGGTGAGCACGAGCACCGGCAGGCCGGAGTCGGGGTCGGTGCCCAGCACCCGGGGACCGGCGACCCCGCGATCGAGCAGCTCGACGGCCCGCTCGGGGGTGAGCTCGTCGGGCGGCAGGTCCGGCGGCAGCGGCACCTTCTCGTCGCCCCGGTGCAGCGTCTCGCCGTTGCGCCACACCCGCACCACCAGGTCCCGGCCGGCGTCGTCGGTGCCGATGCGAATCGCGTTCACCTCGCTCATGTCGATCCGGGCGAGGTGCTCCTCCGACACCAGCTGGGCGAGGCCGACGTCGCCGTTACCGAAGTAGAAGGCGTGCAGCCACTTCTCGGCCTCCGCCCGGCCGTTGGCGACCTCGTCGAGGGCCTCTTCCATGGTGGCGGTGAAGTCGTAGTCGACGAGCCGGGGGAAGTAGCGCTCGAGCAGCTGGGTCTTGGCGAACGCCGTCCAGGTGGGGACGAGCGCGTTGCCCTTCTTCCACACGTAGCCACGCTCGTTGGTGATCGTCTCGATGATCGTGGCGTACGTGGACGGCCGACCGATGCCGAGCTCCTCGAGCCGTCGCACCAGGGTCGCTTCCGTGTAGCGGGCCGGGGGCTGGGTGGTGTGCCCGACCGGGGAGATCGACCGTGCGTCGACCGCGTCGCCCACCTGCAGGGGGGGCAGCGTCGCCTCGGATCCCTCCTCGCCGGTCTCGGCGGTGTCGGCGGTGTCGGTATCCGCGTCGGCACCTGACCCGTCACCGGCCGCCGTCCCAGCCCTCGGCGCCGGCTGCCCGGTGCGCACGTCCTCCCACACCCGCCGGTAGCCGGGGAACTCGTAGGTGCGCCCGGTCGCCCGGAAGGTGGCCTCCTCACCGGCCGAGGAGGTGCCGGTCACCCGCAGGGTCACCGTCTCGCCCCGGGCGTCGGGCATCTGGGAGGCCAGCGTGCGCCGCCAGATGAGTTCGTAGAGCGCCCGCTCGTCGCCGTCGAGCTCCCCGGCCACCGTCTCCGGGGCCCGGAACCGGGCCCCGGCGGGTCGGATCGCCTCGTGCGCCTCCTGGGCGTTCTTGACCTTCCCCGCATACGTCCGGGGTCGCTCCGGCACGTAGGCGGGCCCGTATCGCTGCGCGATCTCGGTCCGTGCCGCCTCCAGCGCCTGTGCCGACAACTTCACGCTGTCGGTGCGCATGTAGGTGATGTAGCCCCGCTCGTAGAGGCGCTGCGCGACGCCCATCGTGCGCGCCGCGCTGAACCGCAGGCGGTTCGCGGCCTCCTGCTGCAAGGTGGTCGTCTTGAACGGCGGGCGGGGCCGTTCGCTGAACGGCTTCGCCTCGCGCCCGCGCACCGTGAACGACGCGGCCCGCAGCCGTTCCGCGAGCCCGGTCGCGTCGGCCTCGCCGAGGTGGAGCACGTCGAGGCCCTCGCGGAGCCGGCCGGTGGTCGGGTCGAAGTCGCGACCGGTCGCCACCCTCCGGCCGGTCACCGCCTCGAGGCGGGCGCCGAAGTGAGCGTCGCGCGCCTCGAAGATCGCCTCGAGGTCCCAGTAGGACGCGGGCCGATGGGCCATGCGCTCCCGTTCCCGTTCCACCACGAGCCGGGTGGCGACGCTCTGCACCCGGCCGGCGGAACGGGCGCCGCCCACCCGGCGCCACAGCACCGGCGACACCTCCCAGCCGACGAGCCGGTCGAGCGCCCGGCGGCCCTCCTGGGCCTCCACGAGTTTCAGGTCAAGACCACGGGGACGGGCCAGCGCCTCGGCGATCGCCTCCCGAGTGATCTCGTGGAACACCATCCGTTTCACGGGAACGTCCGGGCGGAGCAGCTCCACGAGGTGCCAGGCGATCGCCTCTCCCTCCCGGTCCTCGTCGGTGGCCAGGTACACCTCACTGGCGTCCCGCAAGGCCTTGCGGAGATCGCTCACCACTTGGCGGGCCCGGCCCTCCGGGGGCGCGTACTGCAACGTGAAGTGGTGCTCCACGTCGACGCCCAGGGCCTTGCGCGGCAGGTCCCGGACGTGACCGTAGGAGGCCTTCACGACGTAGTCCCGGCCGAGGAACCGGCTGATGGTGTCGGCCTTCGTCTTCGATTCGACGATGACGAGCGGTTTGGTCACGGTCGGGTCATAGTTGGGTCACGGTTTGGTCACAGTTGGGTCAGGATGCCTGTCCTCGTTCCCCGGCGATCCTCCCTCCGGGGTACCCGGGGCACGGTAGCCGGGCGGTAGCGTCGGCACACCAGCCGGACCTCAGCCCGATCACACCCGCCCGATCACACCCGTCCGATCACACGCGGAGGTGACCGACCCCGTGCCCGGTGGCGACGACCGCGCCCACGACCTCGCCCACGACCTCGCCCACGACCTCGCCGCGGAACTCCTCGAAGCCCAGCGCCGAGCGGCGCTCCTGCAGCCGTTCACCGACCGCATCGAGGGCTTCGACCTTCACGAAGCGTATGCCGTCGGCGCCGTGATCGAGCGGCGGCGGCGGGCACAGGGCTGGCAGCCGGTCGGGCGCAAGATCGGGTTCACGAACCGGTCGCTCTGGGAACGCTACGGAGTGGACGCCCCGTTCTGGGCCCGGATGTGGGACCGCACCGTGCAGCGCGCCCCGGACGGGCAGGCCACGATCCCGGCCGCCGGCCTCGTCCAGCCCCGCATCGAGACCGAGGTCGCGTTCGGCCTGGCGGGCCCGCTCCCGGCGACCGACGACGCCCGGGAGGCGCTGGAGGCCGTGGCCTGGATGGCCCCGGCGTTCGAGATCGTGGCCTGCCCGTTCCCGGGCTGGCGGTTCCGGCTCGCGGACTGCGTCGCCGCGTTCGGCCTGCACGCCCGCTGCGTGGTGGGCCCGGCCGTGCCCGTGCCCGCCGACCGCGACGGGTTCGTCGCCCGGCTCGGCTCGTTCCGGGCCCGGCTCACCCACGACGGGGTGGTCCGGGGCGAAGGGGCGGGGTCCGCGGTCCTCGGCAGCCCCGCCCACGCGCTCGCCTTCCTGAGCCGGGTGCTGGCCGACCAGCCCGACACCGACCCGCTCGGCGAGGGTGAGATCATCACGACCGGGACGATCATCGATGCCCAGCCGCTCCAGCCGGGCCGCTGGCACGCCGACTACGGCGACCTGGGGCTCCCCACCCTCACCGTGACGGTGACGCCCGGCCCGCTCAGGTGACCGGCCCGCTCAGTAGGCCGGACCGGACGCGCCGGTCTCGGCCTCGGCGGCCACGAACACCTCGGTCTCCTCGGTGAAGGAGCCGCCCTTGCGCTTCGAGAACGCGATCGCGCCGAGCAGCACCACCAGCGCCACCGCGGCGATCGCGTACCGGGCCGGGTCGTTGTCCTCCAGGCGGATGATCGCGGGCAGGATGAGCAGGGAGACGAGGTTCATCACCTTGATGAGCGGGTTGAGGGCCGGACCCGCGGTGTCCTTGAACGGGTCGCCGACGGTGTCGCCGATCACCGCGGCTTTGTGGGCCTCCGAGCCCTTGCCGCCCTCGGCTCCGTCTTCGATGTACTTCTTCGCGTTGTCCCAGGCGCCGCCGGCGTTGTTGAGGTAGTTCGCCATGAGCTGGCCGGTGAGGATCACCGCGGCGAGGAACGCCCCCAGGGCGAAGTAGTTGACCCCGAACCCGATGATCACCGGGGTGAGCACCGCCAGCAACGCCGGTGTCGCGAGCTCCCGCAGCGACGCCGCGGTGCAGATGTCGATGACCGGGCCGTAGTCGGGGCGGCGCTCACCGGCCATGATCTTGCCGTCGCGGAACTGCTTGCGGACCTCCTGCACGACCGTCCCGGCGGTGCGGCCCACCGCCCGGATCGCCAGGGCCGAGAACATGAACGCGATCGACCCGCCGATGAGCAGGCCGATGAAGGTTTTCGGGTCGGCGACGTTGATCTGGATGTCGCTGAAGATCCGGCCGCTGCGCCGCAGCTCCTCGAAGCGCTCGAAGGGGAGCGTCTCCGCCCCGATCGTCTCGATGTAGGAGGCGAAGATCGCGACTGCGGCGATCACCGCCGAGCCGATCGCGAAGCCCTTCGTGACCGCCTTGGTGGTGTTGCCCACCGCGTCGAGGCTGACCATGATCCGTTGCGGTTCGCCGGAGAACTCGCCCGACATCTCGGCGATGCCGGCCGCGTTGTCGGCGACGGGACCGAAGGAGTCCTCGGACACCACGACCCCGGTGGTGGCCAGCATCCCCATGCCGGCGAGCGCCACGAGGTAGAGCCCGAACTGCGTGTTGCCCCCCGAGAGCCCCACCGCGGTGCCGATCGCCACCGCGATCGCCACGATCGCCCACACCGCCGACTCCAGGCCGGTGGAGGTCCCCGAGAGCACCACCGTGGCGGGCCCGGTGCGGGCCGACTCGGCGATCTCCCGGACCGGGTTCCGTTCCGTGGAGGTGAAGTACTCGGTGAGGTGGCTCACCACCTGGGCGAGCACGAGCCCCACGAGCACCGCACCGAACATCCGCAGGCCCGGGTTGGACACGGTGGCGCCGTCGTTGCCGACGTAGCCGAGCGCCACGGCCAGGGTTCCGGCCACCGCGAGCAGCCCGGCGGTGACGAACCCCCGGTTGATCGACGACATCGCGGTGCGGTCCGATTCCCGGGCCCGCACCGCCATCACCCCCAGGATGCTGGCGATCACGCCGACGGCGCGCGCCACGAGCGGGAAGATGAGCCCGATCGCCCAGCGCTCCGGATCGTCGGGATACAGCGACTGGAACGCCGAGACCCCGAGGATGATCGCGGCGACGAGTGTCACCTCGTAGCTCTCGAAGAGGTCGGCGGCCATCCCGGCGCAGTCGCCCACGTTGTCGCCCACGTTGTCGGCGATCGTCGCCGGGTTGCGGGGATCGTCCTCGGGGATCCCCTGCTCGACCTTCCCCACCAGGTCGGCACCGACGTCGGCGGCTTTCGTGAAGATGCCGCCCCCCACCCGCATGAACAGCGCGATGAGCGACCCACCGAACCCGAACCCGACGAGGATGATCGACGACGTGTTCTGGAACAGCATGATGATGACGGTGGCGCCGAGCAGGCCGAGCCCCACGGTGAACATGCCGGCCACCCCGCCGGTCCGGAACGCGACGCGCAACGCGGCCGCCAGGGAACCGGTCCTGGCGGCCGCGGCGGTGCGGACGTTGCCCCGTACCGCGAGGCTCATCCCGATGAACCCGGTCAGCCCCGACATGAGGCAGCCGGCGAGGAACCCGAGCGTGCGGTACAGGCCCGACTCGCCGAAGGACAGGGCAACCTGGTTGCTCTCGGGGTTCACGATCTTCGTCGAGGTGACGAACACGATGATCCCCACCGGCACGAGGATGAGGGCGATCGAGCGGAACTGGCGGCGCAGGTAGGCCATCGCGCCTTCCTGGATGGCCCCGGCGATCTCCACCATCTTCGGGGTGCCCTGATCGGCGGCGACAACCCCCCGCGCCAGGGCCAGGCCCACACCGATGGCCAACAGCGCCGTACCGGCCGAGAAGAGCAGCCAGAACCATTCGATCCCGCGCAGGTCGAACTGCTGGAAGCCTCCTTCGGCTGCGAACACGAGGTTCATCGAGCGTCGTTCTCCTTGGCGCACGGTGCCGGGCGCGTCGGGGCGGGCCCGGTGGAGGGTCGGATCCGTGACGGCCGCGTCACGGAGGGGTCATCACGAAGGCGTCAATGTAGCCGCGGCCCGCCCCCGGGCCCGGGGTCGAACCCCGGCTGCCGTCTGACTCACGTGTCGAGGTGGTACGGCACCGAGGTGACCACGGTCCCCTTGCGGAAGAGCAGCCGCCCCTTGAGGAACAGGGCGCTCTGGTTGTGGAGGAGCTGCTCCCACCACTTGCGCACCACGAACTCGGGGATGACGACGGTGACGATGTCGTTCTCCCGTTTCGCGTCGAGCTCGTCGATGTATTGGAGGATCGGCCGGCTCAGTTCCCGGTAGGGCGAGTACACGATGTCGAGTGGCACCTCGATCCCGAGCGCCCGCCACTTCTCGAGCATCCGCTCCTGCTCCTCGGGGTCGGAGACCACGGTGACCGCCAGCAGCCGGTTCGGGCGCAGCGACGACGCGTACGCGAGGGCCTCCAGCACCCCCCGGTGCACCGAACCCACCAGCACCACCACGGTGTGGTTCATCCGCCGGGCCCGGTAGCCCGGTGTCAGGGCCAGGGCCGCTTGCACCGAGGCGTAGTGACGGTGGATGGTTCGGAACACCAGGAGGATCGCGGGGATCACGACGATCGGCAGCCAAGCCCCGCTCGTGAACTTCGTGACCGCCACCACCGCGAGCACCACGAGCGTCGCCGTCGCACCGACACCGTTGATGACCAGGTTGCGACGCCACCCGCGCTCCTTCACCCTCAGGTGGTACCGGACCATCCCGCTCTGGGACAGCGTGAACGACGTGAACACCCCGACGGCGTACAGCGGGATGAGGGCGTTCGTGATCCCGCCGAAAGCGATGATCAGGCCGCCGGCGGCGATCGACAGGACGACGATGCCGTTCGAGAACACGAGCCGGTCACCCCGGTTCGTGAGCTGCCGGGGCAGGTACCCGTCGGCCGCGATGATGGATGCCAGGCGGGGAAACCCCGCATACGCGGTGTTCGCGGCCAGCACGAGGATCCCGGCGGTGGCGATCTGCAACGCGACGTAGAGGGGACCCGACCCGAACACCGCGATGCCCATCTGGGAGATGACCGTCTCCTCCTCGGTCGGGTAGGGGCCGAGCCGGTGGGCGAGCACCGACAGCCCGAAGAACAGGCTCCCCAGGATGACGCCCATCCACACCAGCGTGGTGGCCGCGTTGCGCGCCTCCGGCCGGCGGAACGCGGGCACGCCGTTGGAGAGCGCCTCGACCCCGGTCAGGGCCACCGCACCCGAACTGAAGCCCTTCAGCAGGATGAACAGGCTGAGCGACCCGCCGGTGAGCGCCCCCTTGAACGCCTCAGGGTCCACCTCGATGGGGTCGATCGTGCCGCGGAAGCTCCGGCTGAGCCCGTAGACGATGAGCGAGCCGATGAGCAGGATGTACAGGTAGGTCGGCACCGCGAACAGCCGCCCCGACTCCTTCACGCCGCGTAGGTTGGCGAGGCTCACCAGCGCGATGAGTGCCAGTGCGAGTTCGACCCGGTGGCTCTGGAGGTCACGGAACGCCGGCATCGACACGATCGCGGCGACGCCGGCCGAGATCGACACCGCCACGGTGAGGATGTAGTCGACCAGCAGCGACGCTCCCGCGACGAGCGAGGGGGTCTCGCCGAGGTTCTCCCTGCTCACGACGTATGCACCGCCGCCACCGGGGTACGCGAAGATCACCTGCCGGTAGGAGGTGATGACGATCACCAGCAGGATCGCGACGGCGATCGCGATCGGCACCAAGCGGCTGAGCCCCAAGGCGAGGCTCGAGGCGCCGACGGCGACGACGAACAGGATCTCCTCGGTGGCATAGGCGCTCGAGGAGATCGCGTCGGAGGAGAAGGTGGCCAGGGCCACCTTCTTGGAGACCCGCTGGTGCTCCTCCTCCACCGTCGCCAGGGGTCGGCCGACCAGGATCCGTTTCAGCACCGACACCGCGCACCCACCTCGTCACGCCCACCTCGTCGTTGCCGTCCGGCGGGCAGTCTCGCACGCGTGCCCGCTAGGTTGCCTGCTGTGCGGGTGGCGATCGCCGGGGCCGGCAACGTAGGGCTGCACGTGGCCAACGCGCTGCGCCGCTCGGGTCACGAGGTCCTCCTCATCGAGCAGACCGAGGCGGTGCGGGAACGGGCGGTCACCGAGCCGGGCATCGAGTGGCACCTCGGGGACGCCTGTGAGGTGTCGTCGCTGCGGGAGGCGCACCTGGAGACCTGCGACGTCCTCGTGGCCGCGACCGGCGACGACGAGGACAACCTCGTCGTGTCGTTGCTGGCCAAGCAGGAGTTCGGGGTGCCCCGGGTGATCGCCCGGGTCAACCACCCCAAGAACCAGTGGATGTTCAACGAGAACTGGGGCGTCGACCTCTACGTGTCGACGCCCCACCTCATCACCGCGATGGTGGAGGAGGCGGTCACCGTCGGCAAGCTGGTGGAGATCCTGCGCTTCGAACGGGGCCTGGCCCGGCTCGTGGAGGTGACCCTGCCCCCGGACGCGCCGGTGGTGGACCGCGCCATCCACGAGCTCGACATCCCCCGCGACGCCACCTTCGTCGCGGTCCTGCGGGAGGAGCACCTCATCGTGCCCCGGGGTGACACCATCTTCGAGGCGGGCGACGAGGTCCTGGCTCTCGTGACCCCGGACTCGGAGGACGAGATGCGCCGGATCCTCACCGGGGAGGCGGCATCCGGCCCCGAGGTGCCCAGGTCCTGATCCCTGGGGCTGCGCAGCCGCCGGCCGCCCCGACCTCAACGGGTCTCAGCGGGGCAGGAGCCGGTACCAGGGGTTGTACACGAGCCGGTCGGGACCGTGCAGGGTGACCACGCCTTCGGCGAGCAGCCGGCGCCCGGTCACCAGCCCCCCGATCCGTTCCCGCCCGAGGAACACCACGGTGACGGTGCCGTGCCCGTCCCGAAGCGTCACCTCCAGAGCCGGTGCGCCGGCCCGGGGCACGACCCGCACCGCGCTCACCTCGCCGGCGAACCGGACCGGCGTGCGCAGCGGCAACCGGTCGAGTGGCGTGACACGGAGCCCGTCGCAGAACTCGGCCAGCCGTTCCCGGTCGAGTTCCTCCACCGGCTTCGTGACCCGTTCGACCAGCTTGCGCAGCCCCATCCGGTCCTCCCGCCGTCGATCGGTCACGCGACGCCGGATGAGGCTACCGGCCGGGCAGCCCCGTCCCGTTAGCATGCCGCGCCGTGCACGTCGTGGTGGTCGGGTGCGGCCGGGTGGGCAGTGAGCTGGCCGGGGCCCTCGAGGAGCAACAGCACACCGTCGCGGTCATCGACAAGCGCAAGGACGCCTTCCGCCGGCTGCCGACCGGCTTCGGCGGCTACCGGATCGTCGGGTTCGGCTTCGACCGGGACACCCTTCGGGAGGCCCGCATCGAGGAGGCCGGCGCGCTCGCCGCGGTGACCAGCGGCGACAACTCCAACATCATGGCCGCCCGCGTCGCGCGTGAGACCTTCCGGGTGCCGCGTGTGGTGGCCCGCATCTACGACCCGCGCCGGGCGGTGATCTACCAGCGGCTCGGGATCCCCACCGTGGCGACCGTCTCGTGGACCACCGATCAGGTGTTGCGCCGGCTGCTGCCGGGCGCACCGGCCACCGAGTGGACCGACGCGTCGGGTCGGGTCTGCCTCGTGGAGCGGGATCTGCCACCCGTGTGGTCGGGCCGCCGCCTGGGGACCCTGAACCGTCCGGGACGCATCGTGCTCGGCAGCGTCACCCGGCTCGGCACCGCCAAGGTGGCCGACGACGACCTCGTCGGTCAGGACGGCGACGTCCTGCACCTCATGGTGGCCACCGACGCGCTCGCCGAGCTCGAGGCCCTGCTCGCGGAGCCGGAGACCCCACCGACCTGAGCGCCGCGATCCCCGCCCCGTCGGGATCCCCGTGCCATCCTGGGCCGGTCGTGAGGTCGCCAACCCCGGGCACGGTCCTGCTCATCACCCTCGCCGTGCTGTCCGGCTGCGGGGGTGACCGGTCATCGCGCCCGGTCGCCGATCGCCCCGCCGGCGTGGCGGCGGTGCGGCTCGTCCCCGGTCCGGTCCGGGTGGAGCCGACCGGCACGCCCGGCGAGCTCTCCGGCCCCGACCGCGAGGCCGTGCTCGCCGCCCTGGCCACCTACGTGCAGGACGCGACGCTGCGGCCCCTCGCCGGCCGGGCACCCACCCTCGGCACCCTGAGCCCCGATCTCGCCGGAGTCCTCGACGAGCACCAACGCGACGCGCTCCTCGACGAGGGGCTCCCCCGCACACCGGGCCGGCCTCGGGTGCAGGCCACGCCGGTGCCGCTCACCGCGCTGCTCGACGGTGACGGCCGGCCCGCGCTCGTGGGCGCCGCGCTCGATGTGACCGTCCGCGCCCCTCTCGCGGGGCGGGGCTCGATCGAGGTGCACCGAAGGGGCGAGCTCGTGCTCCGGCCGGTCGGGGGACAATGGCGCATCGCCAGCTTCCGCCTCGAGGTGTCCCGCACTCCCGCCGGCACCCCGGAGGCCGGAGGAGCCCGGTGAGCGCGGCGGTCCCGGCCCGGCTGCGCACCGTGACCGCGAACGTGGTCGCCCTCGCGCTCGGCGCCTGCCTGCTGGCCGGAGCCGCCTGGCAGCACGGGCTCCTCGCTCCCGCCGGAGCCGCCCGCTGGTTCACGCTCACCCCCACCGCGACCGCCGAGGGCACGGCCCGTCCCCCGGCACCCGTGTTCCTGCTCGTGATCGGCTCCGACGAGCGGGCCGGGGTCGGCGGGGCCCGAGGCGACGCGCTGCATCTCATCGGCGTGAACCCCGGTGCCGGGCAGGCCACGATCCTCAACATCCCCCGCGACACCGCAGCCGCGATCCCCGGGTACCGCACCGACCGGATCAACGCCGCGAACGCGCTCGGTGGTCCCCGCCTGTCGGCCCGGACCGTCGGCGCCCTGGTCGGCGTCGACGTCGCCTATGCGATCGAGACGAACTTCGACGGGTTCATCGGCATGGTCGACGAGCTCGGTGGGCTCGTGGTCGACGTCCCCGAGCGGATGTACGACCGGTACTCGGGGGCGCACTTCGACCCCGGTCCGCAACGGCTCGACGGGCACGGCGCCTTGGCCTACGCCCGCAACCGGCACCAGTTCCCGACCGGCGACCTGCGCCGCACCGAGAACCAGGGGTACCTCATCCTCTCCGCCCTCGCCCAACTGCGCGCCGAGCACAGCGGCCCGTTGCGCACCCTGGCGCTGCTGGGAACCCTCGCCCGCCACACGCGCCTCGAGGGGGTCGGCGTCGGGGACCTCTACACCCTCGCCCGGCTCGGCCTGTCGATCGACCCGGCGCAGGTCCGCAACGTCGTCGTCCCGGTCGCCTCCGCCGGCGGTGGTCGCCTCGCGCCCACCGCGGCGGCACGGTCCCTGTTCGCCGACTTCGCCGACGACGCGGTGCTGCAGACGCATTGACACCCACCACCGAAGGAGGGGAGCGAGGAGGGAAGGAAGGACGGGAGGCGGACGCCTGCGCCACCCTGTCGGCGTGGCGGAAAGACCCCGCGCTCGCCGAGCGCATGGTGTTCGTGGCCGACCTGCCCGCCCGGCCCGCCCGGTACGGCAGCCTCACCCGGCCCCTGCACCCCGACCTCGAGCACCGACTCGCGTCCCGGGGCATCACCCGGCTCTGGTCGCATCAGGCCGACGCGATCGACCGGCTGCGGTCCGGGGAGCACCTCGTGCTCGCCACCCCCACCGCGTCGGGCAAGTCGCTGTGCTACCAGCTCCCGATCCTGGACGCCATCCTGTCGGGCGAGCCGCGCACCGCGCTTCTCGTGTTCCCCACCAAGGCCCTCGCCCAGGACCAGCTGCGCGCCCTGCGGTCGTGGCTGGTGCCCGGGTGCCGGGCGGTCACCTACGACGGCGACACCCCGGCCGAGGACCGGGCCTGGGCAAGACGGCACGCGAACGTCGTGCTCACGAACCCCGAGATGCTCCACCAGGGCATCCTCCCGAACCACCGGGCCTGGTCCACGTTCCTGCTCCGCCTCGGGCTCGTGGTGGTCGACGAGCTCCACACGCTGCGCGGCGTGTTCGGCAGCCACGTCGCGCTCGTGCTGCGCCGCCTGCGGCGCGTGTGCGCCGGGTACGGGTCGGCACCGGTGTTCTGCTTCGCCAGCGCCACGATCGGGAACCCGGCCGAGCTCGCCGGCCGGATCCTGGGGGCACCGGTGCACGCGATCACCGACGACGGCTCCCCCCATGCCGGCCGCTGCCTGGCCGTGTGGCAACGGCCGCTGGTCGACGAGGCCGGCGGTGGGCGGGCGCCGTTGGGAGCGGAGACCGCGACGCTGCTCAGCCGGTTCGTCCGGGCCGGTCACGCCACCCTGGCGTTCTGCCGCAGCCGGCGGGCCGCCGAGGTGGTGGCGCTCACCGCGCGGCGCCGGCTCGAGGACCGCCCCGATCTGGCCGGCGCGGTCGCCGCCTACCGGGCCGGGCTCCTGCCCGAGGAGCGGCGCTCCCTGGAACGGGCGCTGACCGACGGGACCCTGCGCGGGGTGGCCGCCACCACCGCGCTCGAACTGGGCATCGACGTGGGCGGCCTCGACGCAGTGGTGCTGAGCGGGTTCCCCGGCACCCTGGCTTCCTTGCGCCAGCAGATGGGCCGGGCGGGACGCGCCGGGCGGCGGGCCGCGGCGGTCCTCGTCGCCGGCGACGACCAACTCGACCAGTGGTACGCGACCCATCCCGACCAGCTGCTGCACCGGCCGTCGGAACCGGCGGTGGTGAACCCCGACAACCCGTTCGTCCTCGACGCGCACGTGCGTTGCGCGGCGTTCGAGCGGCCGCTCACCCCCGGCGACGACGTCTGGTTCGGCGACCCGCTCGAGGAGGCGGTGCGGCGCGGGGTCCAGCGCGACGACCTGGTGGTGCGCGGCCGCCGGGTGCACCTGCGGGAGGCCCGCTCGCCCGCACCGGCCATCGGGTTGCGCAGCGGTGGGGCGGGCGGTGAGGTGGAGCTCGTCACCCGGGAACACGGCCGCTGGCGGACGGTGGGAACCGTGGACGCCGCCCGCGCCCCGGAGGTGGTGCACCCGGGCGCGCTGTACCTGCACCAAGGCCGGCAGTGGCAGGTGACCGGGCTCGACCTCACGGGGCGACGGGCCGAGTTGGTCGGTGCCGACGATCTCGACGAGTTCACCCGGGTGCGCGCCGAGACCGACATCACCATCGTCGAGGCGGATCGCGAGCGCCACTGTGGACCGGTGCGGGTCACCCTGGGGACGGTCGACGTGACCCGGCACGTCGTCGCGTACCAGCGCATCGAACTCTCGACCGGTCGCCCCCTGGGTTCCGAGCCGCTCGACCTGCCGCCCCGGCGGCTCGTCACCCGGGCGACGTGGTACCGGTTCCCGCCCCGCGCGCTCGCTGCGACCGGCCTGGACCCCGACACCGTGCTCGACGCCGCCCACGCCGCCGAACATGCGCTCATCGGGCTGCTGCCGCTCTTCGCGATCTGCGACCGTTGGGACGTGGGCGGGGTGTCGACGTCCTGGCACCCCCAGACCGGCGAGGCGACGGTCTTCATCTACGACGGTTACCCGGGTGGGGCGGGGATCGCCGAGCTCGCGTTCGCCGCCGCAGGGCACCACGGCCCCGCGGCCGCGGAGCTCGTGCGGTGCTGCCCGTGCGCCACCGGCTGCCCGAGCTGTGTGCAGTCACCGAAGTGCGGGAACTGGAACGAGCACCTCGACAAGTCGGGCGCGGTGTGCCTCCTCGAGCTCTTCGGCCCCGGCGCGCAGCCTCAGCCGGGCGGCACCGGTGGCAGCCCGGGACGGCGGGCCACCACCACACGCCGTTCCGCCGGTGGCGGCACCGCCCCGTAGGCCTCGATGGCCAGGGTCCGGGGCGTCCCGTCGCACAGGAACGGCACCCGCACCAGATCATGGGTCCGGCGGAGGGTCAGGGCCTGCACGCCGTCGACACGGAACACGACCACCCGGGTGCGGCGGACCCGGTACCGCACCTCCACCGCGGTGCCGGCCGCGTCGTTGAGGCACCGCCGGGAGCGCAGCTCGAAGGTCACGATCTCGGGCGGACCCGTGGCCCGGGGTGCCCTGGTCGTGGGGATCGGGACGGCATCGGGACCGCACCCCTTGCTGTCGAGCCCCCAGTCGGGCCGCAGTTGCAGGCAGGTGGCGACGTCGGTGAGGTCGGCACCGCGCAGGTCGGCGCCCACCAGGGTCGCGAACGACAGGTCCGCGCCCGCGAGGTTCGCGCCGCGCAGGTCCGCGTCCCCCAGGTCCGCCCCCCGGAAGTCGGTGCCTCGCAGGTCGGCGCGACGCAGGTCGGCGCCGCGCAGGTCGCTGGCGGCGAAGCTCGAGCGGCGCAGGTCGGCGCCGCGCAGGTCGACGTTGGTGAGGACGAGACCGTCGAAGCGACGGTCTCGGCAGGTCACCTCGGGTCCGAGCCGGCAGCCGTCGTAGATGTCGTCGGCCTCGGAGGCGGACTCCGCCGGGCGGCACGCCGCACCGAGCGCGCCGGCCACGGCGACGAGCGCACAGGCCATCGCCAGCGAGCGCACCACGGACCGACGGTACCAACTGCCGGGCCGGTCGCCGACCGGCCGCGCGGTCAGCGGCCGGCGAGCTCGGCCTCGGCGACGACCTCGGCGGCACCCCGGCGCCGCGCCGCGCCGAGGCGCACCTCCACCCGGACACCGTCACCGACCACCCGGCAGGCCACCAGACGCGCCCGGTTCGCCTGCGCCAGGTCCCGGGCCTCGGCGCATGCCGCGGCGGGCTCCCCACCACGGCCCAGCACGACGGCGGCTGCGTGCGCCGACGCGTCGGCGGCGGCGTCCGCCCGGGCCGCGGTGACGGCGGCGGCGCCGGTGCGGCCCAGCGCGGCGAGACCGGCGGCGGCCACCGCCAGCACCACCACCACGAGCAGCAGCGCGGAGCCACGCTCGATCCGAGCCGCGCGCGGCCCCACCCCCACCCGTCCGGTGCCCCCCGGACCTGTGGTCATCGCTCCACCGCCATCACCTGCCGGGCCGACAACGTCACCGCCGGCAGCAGCCCCGCCAGGAGCGGGATCCGCACCGGGCGGCGGTGCCGGACGACGACCGCCACGGTGGCCCGACCGGACCCCGGCCCGCCCGGG
>Ga0308410_1000501_pt1 | contig 21247 bp, 21 predicted proteins | sample HotsprOSTMatCore_FD_203467 | JGI IMG/M metagenome (GOLD analysis project Ga0308410, IMG submission 203467) | Hot spring phototrophic mat microbial communities from Octopus Spring, Yellowstone National Park, Wyoming, United States -... | ecosystem: Environmental > Aquatic > Thermal springs > Hot...
GGGGGGGGGGTGGGGGGGGGGGGGGGGGGGGGGGGGGGGGCGCCCCCCCCCCCCCCGCCACCAACATGTTCTTTTACTCCCCCTCCCCGTTGGGGCGAAAGATTTTTCGCCCCCCAACGCGGAGGGGGCAAGGGGGTGGGGCACCACCTCCTCAAGAGGCTGCATCTGGCTGTTGCAGCATAGCCCGATGAGTCCGAATTATGTGAAAGAGGATTATGTTGTACTGCCTGATGATTGACCACGCTTTGCTCTGGCTTTGGTCACTGGATCGTAAATGATGAAAAAGATCATCCCCGCCAGAGCAATCCATCCCATCCAATCGCCCCACTGAACGGCGAGTGCATCGCCACGGCCCAGCGGCACATCGGCGATGACCGCCTGCCCGGTCTTGTCGCCGCCGGGAGTTATTGCCGAGGCGATAACCTGACCATACGGATCAATGATGACCGAATCGTTGCCGCTGTTATCGGCTTTGACCATACTGACGCGGTTCTCGATGGCACGAAACACGAGGTGGGTATAGTGCGTTTTGGCGATGGCGGGCCAGTCGTGCGAGGGAACAAGAATCAATTGCGCACCGTTGCGGGTGATCTTGCGGGCGGTGTCCGTAAAGTCGAGGTCGTAGCAGATGATGGTGCCGATTTTGCCGAACGGCGTATCGTACACCGGATAAGTGCCGCGCGTCGGGCTGGTCTCTCCAGCAAAGACGACCGGATGGTCTTTGCCATAGACGCCCAGGAATTGACCTTGTGGGGATAGCACGGTGGTTTCGTTACGCCAGACCTGTTCGGTTACCTTAGCAAAGTAGCCCAGCACCAGATACGCGTTGGTCTCGGCAGCCAGTTGGCGAAATTCGGCGGTACGCGTTACTTGCGGATCGCCCTCGATGGCAATTTCGGGCCAGACGATAATCCGAGCACCGTTCTGAGCTGCCTGACGAGTGAGTTCGCTGAATTTATCCACTCCGCTCCACGGTACGCCTGCGTCGTAGTGCAGCGCAGCGGCGCGAACCGGAGTGGTGGGGGTGCGGAAGAGAGCCATACTGAGTGCTGACCACGCCACGAGCGCGACCAGCACACACAGGATCCAGGCGCGAACTGTGCGCGCTGGCAGAGAGGGGATGTTGGCATCCAGTTTCCAGCGTCGGTCGAAGAGATACAACGCGCCCAATCCCAACCCGTAGTTGAAGAACATAATGAGCAGACCAAGACCGAAAATGCTGAAAATGCTTATCGGCTGAATCAACCAGGGTTGGCTGTACAGCGTGTTGGCGACAAAGCCCCAGGTGCCCATAATCGGAATGAAACTGCGAATCATCTCAAAGCCGACCCAGTTCACCGCGCCATACGTAGCAAACCAACGATAGGCAGTGCGTTCATGGAAGGCGCGCACGCCGCTATCTGCCAGATAACTGATGCCGGCAATGAGCAGCGGCAGCCAGGTCATATAGAGTCCGCTGCCAGCAAAGATGGGAGTCAGATAGCTGCCCAGCCAGCCACCGATGGTGATCGCCGAGGCGAGACTGGAGAATTTGCTGGGTAGGACGCGGAATTGGGCGACCAGCATCGGTACAAAGCCGATCCAGATGAATAGCCAGAGATCGTAGGGCGGGAAAGATAGAGTTAGCAGGATGGCGCTGACAACTGATAGGAGGATGCCGCTACCCATGCGGATCCAGAAAATTTTGTGAGATGGGGACATTTTTTCTCCTTGAGGCGGACTCGCGGCACGCGTGGAGCCGCACGCGTAGCGAGCAGAGGGTTGTCCAGTGCTTGCATCTATTTTCGGCGCGATTCTATCTTACCTAAAGACTCTTGTCAAGACCTATGGCGAAACGACCAGGGCTTGTGCAAAGTCAGCCCCCCTGTCATTGCGAGCCGCGCAGCGGCGAAGCAATCTCCACACCGCAATAGGGGATTGCTTCGTCGCAAAGACCGCTCCTCGCAATGACAAGCGGAGGCGCGGCTTTGTCAAGCGACTTTGCACACACCCTGCGAAACGACAGACAATTCAAGCCCTGTAGCCGATTCTGAAACCCGTGCTAGCCATCGCCAAGTTGCCCCACTCCCCGCCTTCCATCTCCCCCTGCTCTCCCCGCTTTGCGGGGAGAGCAGGGGGCAGGGGGATGAGAGGGATTGTCCCCAAGTAGAGGCAAGGCATTACCAATTTATTTCCTTAAAATCCATAATTTGCCACAACGCAGAGTGATGTCCGCCTGCGCGGACAACATTTGCCGACGCAGGTCGGCATGGCTGTGTGCTGCGACTTGCAGTCGCGCCTCGCGCGATTTTAATCCATCGCGCGCGCCAGGCGTACCAAGCCCAGCACGATGACCACGCCCATCGCAACAAGCGCGAACGCGACCGCCGCGTCGAGAACATTCGTGCCGAACCACAGATACGTGAACAGCGCGGGATACACCCCCAGGTACGACTTGATAGCGAACGGCAATGGCACGCGATAATGATTACACAAGTAGAGCGTCAAATTGAAAGCAGGATACACGATACCGTAGAGTCCTGCCAGCAACGGATTCAGCGCGCCCCACAAGGCTAGCCCCGCGATGACCAGCACTTCGCGAAAATGATCGCAGTATTGATCGAACAGCGCGCCAAAGTTCGTGGCACGATGGGTCGCGCGCGCGAGCGCGCCATCTATGCCGTCCAGCGCGAGCGCAAGGACAAACAAGACGAACGCGCCGCGCGGCTGAATCGGCATCAGCGCGACAACCAGCGCGCCGAGTGGCACTTGCGCAAACGAGACCGCGTTTGGCGAGACGCGCAGCGCGACGAGCACGCGCACAATCGGCGTGAACAGCGCGCGCAACACGCGTCGTGCTGGCGCGAGAAAGCGTCGTTCGAGTGAGGAATAGGAATCATTCATCGGTGGTTCATTTTTCTTGTTGTAACTACTGAGTAATTACAAATACCTTTGCATTCTACATACATCATTCCAACCTTGCAACTGCAACCGAACACCCCCCCCAGGGTGTGTGCAAAGCCGCTTGACAAAGCCGCGCCTCCGCTTGTCATTGCGAGGAGCGGTCTTTGCGACGAAGCAATCCCCTATTGCGGTGTGGAGATTGCTTCGCCGCTGCGCGGCTCGCAATGACAGGGGGCTGACTTTGCACAAGCCCTGGCCCCCCTCCCCGCCCGCTTGCGCTTTTTCGCGGTGTTGTGTAGAATGGCGCGGCGATGACGGATATTTTTTACGATCTGGAGACCAAAGAACTACTCGACCCGAATGCTCCCGATCAAGAGATAGCCATCCGCGCGCTCACAATGTCGGTGGGAGTGACGTGGTGCGAATGTCACAACGCGCAAACATTTCGCACTACGGCACCGCTTATCAAACATCTGCTCGCGCACGATCGCATCATCGGCTTTAACATTGTGCATTTCGATAACGCGGTGCTGGCATGGTCGCCCGAGCGTCCCGTGCGCGACCCGCTCGATCCTGATTCATTGCGCGTGCCTGATTCGCCGACGGAACTCAAAAAACTCCTCGATCAAAAAAGTTTCGATTTGCTCGCGGATTTAGAGGCGCGGCTGGGACATCGCGTTGGACTTGCCGCGCTGGCGGAAGGTTCGCTGGGCAGGCAAAAGTTGGCGACGGGTCCACAAGCCGTTGTGTGGAATCGGCTGGCGGTGACGCTGCGCGAACGGTGGCCCCTCGCGCTGACGAACGTCGGCGATACCGAAGGCGCCGAGCGGGTGAACGAACTGGGCGCGTGGTTTCAGGAACGACTTGAAAAATATTGCTTGCAGGATGTACTACTCGTCAAAAAAATCTTCGAGTATGGTGTTGTGAACAAGCGCGTCGCCTACATTGATTTTGAGGGCGAGCGGCGCGTCGTCCGAGTGCAGTGGCGGTAGTGGGAGTGGGTGATTAGGTGATTCCTCTTTCGTCATTCGTCATTCGTCGTTCGTCTTTGGCTCATTGGCACATTGGCTCATTGGTTCATTTGTCATCACAGGGGCATCTATGTCTTTCTCCAACCAATCGGTGCAAACTTTTCTCGACGAACTCGCGTCGGCGGAACCGGTGCCGGGCGGTGGAACGGTTGCCGCGTTGAGTGGCGCGCTCGGTGCGTCGCTGGTGGCGATGGTGTGTCGCTTGACCATCGGCAAAAAGAATTACGAGTCAGTCAGCGCGGAAATGCAAACGATTCTGCCGCGCGCAGAAGCATTGCAACGCGAGTTGACCGACTTGATGCAAGCCGATACGGACGCGTACGCGCGCGTGCTGGACGCCTACAGGTTACCCAAGACGACAGAGGAGGAAAAAGCGGCGCGCACACAGGCGATTCAAGCCGCGCTTCAGCATGCTGCCGATGTGCCGCTACGCGTCGCCGAGTGTTGCGCGGAGGTGCTCTCACTGGCGCGCATCGTTGTGGACCAAGGCAACCAGAACGCGCGCAGCGATGGCGCGGTCGGCGCGCTGATGGCGCACGCGGGCGTGCGCGGCGCGGCGTACAACGTGCTCATCAATCTGCAGAGTATCCGCGATGACGCGTTTGTGCAGGAACGCCGCGCGCGCGTGACGATTCTGCGAAGCGAAGCAGAGCGTGGGCTGCACAAGGTTGTGGAGATGATGGACACGTAGGGAACTAGCAGTGCGGTATGCACAAGGCGTTGCCAGAGTAAAATGGTGGGGTGACTGCTTAAAGCAATCACCCCACCATTTTTTGGAGATGGTAAAATGCGTCTGGCGTCACGTACGGATATGTCCGTCGTGATGATCGCTAATCGAGCGCGACAAAGATTTCCCCGTTCTCTATCTGGATGGGATAGGTTTTGATGGGGAACATTGCTGGCATTTGAGTCGCGGCACCAGTCGCAGGATTAAAGCGTCCCCCGTGTCGCGGGCATTCGATCTCTCCATCAACCAACCTACCATCGCCAAGGGGACCGTTATCGTGCGTGCAGAGATCCTGTGTGGCAAACAAGGTGCCTTGCCAGTTCGCAATCAAAATAGATTCGCCGTTGACCTCAAACGCGCGGAGAGAACCAACGGGAACGTCTGCCAGTTGAGCCACTCGAACCAGGCGTGCCATTCTAGTCTTCCTCTTCTTCATCGGGCCAGGTGTGGATGCCATACACACCGGCTTTGATCACTTTGAGCGGCAAGAGCGCGCATTTGATTCGCGTGGGTCCCAGAGGAATCCCCAGCAAATCGAGCACAAATTGCTTGTCCATTTTTTTAATTTCATCGAGCGATTTACCGATGAGTTCATCCGTCAGCATCGAAGCGGCGGCTTGACTGATGGCGCATCCCTTGCCATTGAATTTCACATCTGTCACGATGTTGCCTTGCAATTTAATGTCAATCCGAATCCGATCACCACACAGGGGATTGGAATCTTCGTACGAAACATCCGCATCCGGAATTTCACCATGATTGTGAGGATGTTGATAGTGATCGAGAATGAGTTCGCGATAGAGATCGTCCATAGTCAATGAGCCAGTGTGTCAATGTGCCATAAACCAATCCCATTCGTCATGGGTCGTTCGTCCTTCGTCCTTCGTCCATCTCATACGGACTTGAAGACACGCTGTACTTTTTTGATCGTTTCTACCAGTTTGTCCACTTCGTCTGGTGTGTTGTAGATGTAGAACGAGGCGCGCGTCGTGGCGGCGAGACCATAGTGCTCGTGCAGCGGCATAGCACAGTGATGACCGGCGCGCACGCACAAACCTTCGCGATCGAAAATTTGCGCCACATCGTGCGGATGGACGCCAGAAATGTCAAACGCGATGACCCCACCGCGTTCCGCTGCGCTGGAGGGACCCAGTACGCGCACACCAGCGAGCGTGCGAAACTGCTCCAGCGCGTACGCAGTCAACTCTTGCTCATGTGCGCGCACATTGTCCATTCCCAGCGCGGTCAAATAGTCCACCGCCGCACCCAGGCCGATCGCTTCGGCAATCGCCGGCGTGCCGGCTTCGAATTTCCAGGGGAGTTCGTTCCAGGTGGCGTGGTCTAGATATACCTGACGAATCATATCGCCACCGGCTAAAAAAGGCTCCATCGTTTCCAGCAGCGCGCGCTTGCCGTACAGGATGCCCACGAAGGGACCCAACATCTTGTGGCCACTGAAAGCAAGAAAATCACAATCGAGGGCTTGAACATCCACCGCAAAGTGTGGAACGGCTTGTGCGCCATCTACGACGACATAGGCGCCAACGCGATGGGCGCGCGCGATGATTTCACGAATCGGCGTGAGTGTGCCGGTGACATTCGACGCCATTGTGACTGCCACCAGGCGCGTTCTTTCGGTGATGTGGGTCTCGATGTCTTCTGCGAGTAGTCGCCCCTCGTTGTCCACGCGAATAAATTTCAAGCGCGCATCTTTTTCCTTTGCCAGACGTTGCCACGGCACCAGGTTCGCGTGGTGCTCCAGTAGCGTCAAAACAATGTCATCGCCGGCGCGAATGTTGGTGCGTCCCCACGAATATGCCACCAGGTTGATCGCTTCGGTGGCATTGCGGGTGTAGATGATTTCGCGATAAGATTTGGCATTGATGAATTTCTGAACCTTGCGCCGCGCGGCTTCGTACTGCGCGGTGGCTTGCTCGGCAAGCGTGTACACGCCCCGATGAATGTTCGCATTCGTCTGGCGATAGTACGTGTCCATGGCGCGCAAGACGACCTCGGGTTTTTGGGTGGTGGCGGCACTGTCGAGGTAGGTGACGGGCTTGCCGTTGACTTTTTGTTGCAGAATCGGGAAATCTTCCCGAATCGCTGACACATTCAAACCGGCGGTGGGCATAGCGCATTCCTCTACGTGATGATGGTTACCAGCCTAACAGTAACGCGGGATCTTCCATATAGTTCGGGTCCCATAAATCGGGCAGAACCGTAATCTTGATGTCGCGCCCCGCCGTATCTCTGGCAAGGTCTTTGACCTGTTGAATCAGCCACCCGGCGTAGGGACAAAAGGGGGTCGTCAGCATCATTTTGATTTCGGGTTCATCTTGATTCAAATTGATTTCGCGAATCAAGCCGAGTTGTACCACATCCAAGCCCAGTTCAGGATCTTTGACCTGACGCAAGGCTTGTTTGATTTTTCCTTCGATGCTCTCAGGTGGATAGTCGGGAGCAGGTTTGTGGTCAGTGATTGTGAACTCGTTCATTGGAAACCTGTAAAGGCAAAACCCCGTCGTCGTGGCAAAAGACGGCGGGGCATTTGCCGACGCAAAGAAATTTTACCATAGGCGGTGATTTTAGGCAATTTGGAGGGGTTACACCCATCCGGTATGCGCCAGCACGATAGGTTGAATCAGTTTTTGACCCAGGGACTGACGTGTGGGGTACTCGCGTGCTGCTCCTTTTAACGTGTCTATCCCCAACGTCGCACAACGCAGACGCGATTTGAACACGCCTTCGCCCATCTGGTCAATCAGCACCTGATACGGCAGGGCTTCGATCTCCGCGAGGGTCATCCCTTTGACCAACTCTGTGATTATCGAAGCCCCAGCCATACTCACTGTACATCCGTGTCCTTCAAAGCGAATATCTACAACGCGCTGCTCTGCATCCAGACGCAGGTACATCGTGACGACGTCACCACAGCCGGGATTGCCTCCGTTGACCAGAATATCAGGGTCGGTCAGTGTACCATAGTTGCGAGGATGTTGATAGTGGTCCAGTATCAGGGCGATGTGCTCTTGTTGATCCATCGGTCCTATTTCTCGATAGGCACGCCCACGAGATTACCCCACTCGGTCCATGAACCGTCGTAGTTGCGGACGCGCGGATACCCCAGGAGATAGGTGAGGACGAACCAGGTATGACTGGAGCGTTCACCGATGCGGCAATAGGCGATGATGTCTTTATCGGGAGTGATGCCTTGTTCTGTGTACAGCGCGCGCAACTCTTCCGCCGATTTGAAGGTGCCATCCTCGCGGACCGCCTTTGCCCAGGGGATATTTTTAGCCCCCGGGATATGCCCTCCGCGTAGAGCACCTTCTTGGGGATAGCCGGGCATATGCAGTAACTCACCGCTATACTCTTGTGGCGAGCGCACATCCACGAGCGGTTGACCGCTGGCAATGTGTTGCATCACTTGTTCGCGAAAGGCACGAATCGTCTTGTCATCGCGCTCTTTGGCTACATAGTGGGTGCGTGGATAGGTGGGGATTTCTTTGGTTAGCGGACGATTCTCCGCAATCCACTTTTGACGTCCCCCGTTCATAACGACACAGCGCTCGTGACCAAAGAGTTTAAAGACCCAAAAGGCGTAACAGGCCCACCAGTTGTTCTCATCGCCGTAAAAGACCACGGTTGTATCATTCGCAATGCCGCGACTGGACATCAACTCTTCAAACCGCGGGCGACTGACATAGTCGCGCATCAGCGCGTCTTGCAAATCGGTATGCCAGTCAATTTTGACGGCGCCGGGTATGTGTCCCACATCGTAGAGCAGCACATCTTCATCCGATTCAACGAGGCGCACCATCGGATCGTTCAGATGTTGCGCGACCCATTCGGTTTCGACGAGGACTTCGGGATGGGCATAATCACTCATACGCGACCTCCTTACGAAAATCCGTTTGTCCACGAAGGGCACGAAGGAACACGAAGAAAAAATCTTCGTGACCCTTCGTGTTCTTGGTGGATATGTTCATCCGTTGTGGCGGACGCGTGCGTTTATGAACAACTCCGAAAATGTGGGGCAAATTTGAAAAATTTGCCCTACGTCCTCTATTTTCATCCGTCGTGGCGGACGCGTGCGTCTATGAACAACTCCTGTTAATCTTTGAGTTGGGACGCACGTGCGGCGTACCTACGCCGTACCAATCTTGTTCTGGATGACATGTTCTAACGCTTCTCGTACCGCTGTCAGTGGAATCTTTTGCAACAAGGGCTCAAAGAACCCTTCGACGATCAGACGTTCGGCTTCGATTTTGGAAACACCGCGCGTCATCAGGTAAAAGACCTGTTCGGGATCAATCGGTCCCACCGTTGCACCGTGCGTGCAACGCACATCGTTCGCTTCGATCTCCAGTTCGGGAATCGAATCCGCATGCGCGTGTTGGCTCAGGAGCAGATTGCGATTGGCTTGATACGCATCGCTGCGCTGTGCGTTCGGATTGACGCGAATCAAACCGCGAAAGACCGCGTAGGCACGATCTTTCAGCGCACCTTTGTACAACAAATCGCTGGCGGTTTGTCCAACGAGATGATTCTGGAAGGTGTGTTGATCAAAGTGCTGTTTGTCATCACCAAAGAAAAAGCCGAGCAAGTTGGCTTGTGCCCCCGCACCCACAAATTTGCAATCGAGAAACGCTTTGGTGGTCTGGCTTCCCAGCGTGCCGTTGAGCCACGTCAGTTGCGCGTCGCGCTCCAGCAGCGCGGTTTGCGAAGTAAAGTGCCACACGTTGCGCGCCAAGTCTTGCAGATGAAAATACTGCAAACTGGCGCCCGGTTTCAGAATCAATTCGACGGCGGTGTTGGAAAAGCGCTGGGCTTCGGTCGCCTCGGAGGTGAATCGTTCAATCAACGTCACCGACGCACCCTCCTCGACGATGACGAGCGTGTGGGCAAGGAACGCCACGTTTGGCGCGTCAAAGTGGATGAGCGACTGGAGCGGCAGTTCCACCACGACACCGCGCGGCACATACAGAAAAGTACCCGCGTTGAAAAATGCGCCGTGCAGTGCAACGAACTTTAAATCGCCAATCGTATCACCGTACGCCGCGCCTTCGCCTTTGGTTGTCTTGGCACCGGCATAGCGATTTTCGGTGTACGTGACCGCGCGCGTCATCAGGTATTCGCGGACGAGTTCGGGATGTGTTTGGATCGCGGTGTGGAGATCGGTAAAGATGACCCCGCGTTTTTTCACTTCTTCCGTCAGCCATATATCCGCGTGCGTCGTGTTGTATTGTGTCACCACGCCGCCACCGCGCGCGTCCTCTGCGATGCGCAGCGATGCGGGCAGCGCGGTGCTCAGAGCGGGAGCAAACGGGATCGCGGCATCGAGTTTCAAATTCTTGAGCGAGGTGCGCCGCCACAATTCATCATTGGGCGCGGGCGCCGGCGTTTCTTGGTACAGGTGCCATGCCTCGCGCCGGCGCGCGCGCAGCCAGTCGGGTTCGTTCTTCGATGCCAGCAGGTATTCGAGCGCGGCGGGTGAGAATCCGGTTGCGAGTTCGAGTGTTGCGACTGTGTTGGTCATCTAGCCCACCGATCCTTCCATTTGCAGTTGAATCAAGCGATTCATTTCGACGGCGAATTCCATCGGCAACTCTTTCACAATCGGTTCGATGAAACCGCTGACGATCATCGTCGCGGCTTCGGCTTCGCTCAAGCCGCGCGACATTAGATAAAAGAGTTGCTCTTCGCCGATTTTCGACACGCTTGCCTCGTGACCGATTTGCACATTGTCCTCGTCCACTTCGATGTACGGGTACGTGTCCGAGCGCGAGGTTTCGTCGAGCAGGAGCGCATCGCAACGCACATTCGATTTGACCCCTTCGCAACCGGGATACACTTTGAGTAAACCGCGATACGAAGTCCGTCCGCCGTCTTTGCTGATGGACTTGGAGGTGACGAGCGATGAGGTGTACGGCGCGCCGTGCACCACTTTGCCGCCAGCGTCCTGATGTTGTCCCCGCCCGGCAAACGCTACCGAGAGAATTTCGCCGCGCGCGCCTTTGCCCATCATATACACCGAGGGATATTTCATCGTCACTTTGGAGCCCAGATTACAGTCCACCCACTCCATCGTTGCATCTTCGTACGCCACCGCGCGCTTGGTCACCAGATTGTACACATTCATTGACCAGTTTTGAATCGTGGTGTAGCGCACGCGCGCGCCTTTGTGTACGATGATCTCAACGACCGCGCTGTGAAGTGAATCGCTGGAGTAGATAGGTGCGGTGCACCCCTCGACATAGTGCACGTACGAACCTTCGTCCGCGATAATCAGCGTGCGTTCGAACTGACCCATATTTTGCGCGTTGATGCGAAAGTACGCCTGGAGCGGCATTTCGACGCGCACGCCTTTGGGGACGTAGATAAACGACCCGCCCGACCACACCGCGCTGTTCAGCGCGGCAAATTTGTTATCGGAAGGCGGAATCACGGTGCCAAAATACTTTTTCACCAGGTCAGGATATTCTGCCAGTCCCTGATCCATCCCCAAGAAGATTACGCCTTGCTTTTTTAGATTTTCCTGGATGTTGTGATAGACCACTTCCGAGTTGTGCACAATGAGGCCTTCAGCGACAAAGTTGTGTGGACCATCCACCTCGATATCGTACACGGGTTCCATACCCGCTGGTGTGATCGAGTCAATTCTGGCAAAACCGATGTATTCGTTGGTGTGCGTGCGGAAAGTAGTTCCTTTGGCACTCGAAAAGTTGTGGTGGTACTTGCGTTTACCAAAGCGGGCTGTCCGTTGCGGAGAACGTGAACGGATTTGTTCAAAATCACCGCTAATTTGCATACGGTAGCCAACCGTTATGCGATTTTCGTCGAACGGATGCTTGGATTCAAAGCGGTGAATCGAAGAGGTGGTCAAGCCGCATTGAGCGCACAGGTTCCGGATATCCTGCAATAGGGCTTGGTTGGCGCTGGTCAGCACGAGATCATGATTCTTGGGATGATGGCGTACGTAACCATCGGCATCCAGATAACCACCCAAAAAGTCAAGTTTCTGCTCTTGGGGTAGTGAAAAGACCCACGCGGGGATTCGTTTGGTGAGCGCGTCGCCGGCAAATCTATTCTCTTCCAGATAACGTGCCAGGATAGTGGAGTTGATGGTCATACGCGACGGATCACCATTGGTGGGTGACAGAGCGAAGAGATGCTCCGTCACGCGCGTGAATTCTTGTCGCAGCGGTTGATCTGTTTCGGGAATGGCAAAACTGACCCGTGCCTTGTCGGCACCGTTCTGATGATGAATGTAACCATCTCCCAGGTACAGTCCGAGCCACCACATCAAATCGGGTGAAGTATGCTCTGGCAGGTTGATGGGATTGTAGCGGTTTGAAATATCGAGGGCGTACTCGACGGACTGATTACGTCCAACGACGGTTGTTTTGATTTTGGGATGACGCAACGTCGCCGTTGTCCCTACATCAGGAATTTGCTTGGCGACAGCGACGAGGTCACCCGGTTTGAGTTCATACAGATATTTCCAAACCCGACGATAGCGACCGCGTAATCTGTCTATACCCTTCCGATATTCAAGTGTCAAAAAGGGATGATTCGCTGTGGCTTTGATCGTTCGCGTGCCCACGCGCACTTGAAAGACCTCACGTGTCCCTTTAGCGGCTGTGGCTTTGACCGATGCGGGGACAAGGCGGTTGCTTGCTTCATCGAAAGAGAACACAATGTCCCCTCCCAGAACATCCTTGATAGGCACCAGCCCGCGCGCGGTATAGACCTGCGTGTCTCCACTCAGACACTCGTACTGCGCGCCTACGCCGGCGAGAAAACGGCGTTCGGCTTCGGGAATGCCCAGGCGTTCAAAGGTGCGTTTGATTTGTTCGGGGACATCGTCCCACGAGCGTTCCGTGCGGTCAGTCGCGCGCACAAAGTAGTAAATGTCATCAAAGTTGATGTCACTCAGGTCGGCGCCCCATTTGGGCATTGGACGTTGCTGGAACAGTTCCAGCGCGCGCAAACGAAACTGGCGCATCCATTCGGGTTCATTTTTCATCCACGAAATTTCTTCGACAATATCCCGATCGAGCCCTTTGCGCGCTTTGAAGACATATTTCTCCGGATCGTAAAAGCCGTATTTTTCTCGATAAACGGAACTCGATGCGCCAATATCAAATGTAGATTTATCAAATTGTGTCATCGTGCCTCCTATCAGGTTACAGGTATGCCAACGCAACTTGCCTGTCTACCCGGTTACCTGTCTACCTACTTGTTACTCTCCACAATCCAATCGTACCCTTTTTCTTCCAACTGCAAGGCAAGTTCTGGACCACCCGAGATAGCCATTTGACCATTCATCAGAACGTGAATAAAGTGGGGTTTGATATAGTTCAAGATACGTTGATAGTGTGTGATGAGCAGAATACCCAGATTCGGATTCATCAGGGTATTGACTCCTTCGGCGACGACGCGCAAGGCGTCAATGTCCAGACCCGAATCGGTTTCATCGAGGATGGCTAATTCGGGATTCAGGACTGCCATCTGCAAAATCTCGACGCGTTTCTTCTCGCCACCACTAAAGCCATCGTTGAGATAGCGAGTTGCAAACGACGCATCGAGTTTCAATAGTTGCATCTGTTTGAGTAATAATTTGCGAAATTCGGGAATGCTGATGGCTTTTGCCTCGCCGTTGGCACTCGTCGCTTTGCGTTTGGCGTTCAGCGCGGTGCGCAAAAAATTCGCGACGGTCACGCCGGGAATCGCCATAGGGTATTGAAACGCCAGAAAGATGCCTTTCTGTGCCCGTTCATCCGGTCCCCATGCGAGGATACTTTCGCCTTTGTACAGAATGTCGCCTTGCGTGACCGTGTACCTGGGATGTCCTGCGAGGGTGTTCGCCAGCGTGGACTTGCCCGAACCGTTGGGACCCATAATCGCGTGAATTTCGCCCGCGTGAATCGTCAGGTTAATTCCTTTGATGATTTCTTTCCCTTCCACTTGAACGTGAAGGTCTTTGATTTCCAATTGGGGTGTCATTAAATCCATCGCTCCTCTCGTTTTTATCATCTTGTCAGCATTCATTCTAGAGTTGAACTATAAAAGGAATGTAAGAAAGTGTAGGTGCTCCTAAAGAAATTGTTAGAATTGACAGACCTTGGCAGGCAGGGTAGAATAGCGCAAAAGGTTTAGGAGCAAAATGGCAACGGTATATCTGGTGGTTGTGCTTACCGCGCGGCATTCCATTTCTGGCGAGATCACCTTGCACGATCAACGCCTGTCCGATTTTTTGAATGATCGTCGCGAGACGATGATGCGGTTGGTGAACACACAGGTTGCGCGTCTTGCCGATCCTGGCAAGGTAATCCAGCGTGGTGCCGAGGCAGTGATTCCCAAGGCGTTGATTAGCGTCGCGTTCGAGCCGCCCCAGAAAGCCATTCCGCCGTCGCGCCGTTTGTTTGGCTATGTGCGCAAACAGCAGTACGAAGTATTTTTACTGTTAGAGGGCCTGGAAATTCACGGCACCCTGCACACGACTGGCGAACTGGACTTGTACCGCTATCTGGCGACCACCACCGATAGTTTTTTGCCGATCACGCGCGCCACGGTGTATCTCGATGTGAGTGAGCGTTATGTGATCGAGCAAGAGGCGATTCTGGTGAACGCGCGCGGGATTCGGTACATTGCACCCAAAGAATCTACGGCGGTTACGTCGCGGGGAGCGGATTGATGTGGCGCGGGCAAAAAGTGCATCGGCAAAGGTCGCGCTGTGGCCGATGTTTTGTTTGGCGCGCCGACTAGCCGCGTCCAAACACGTACAAAATCGTCACGATGCAGAGCCCCCACAAGAACACGGCGCCCAGCAACCACCGGTCGCGCCAGAGCATCTCTTCGGGACTACCTCCTTCACCTTTGATGTGGACCAGATACAGCAAACGAAACACGACAAAAAGTGCAAACGGAATCGTCAACATCATCGCGTTGTTCGGAGGCAAGTTCTTTGCCGAGAAGGTGTACAGCGAATAAGCCATCACGAACGACGCGGTCGTTACCGAAATCATTTGATCCAGCACCTGGGGTGTGTACTCTTTAAGAATAAAGCGGTGATTGGTCGCATTGTTTTCCAGTAGCACCAGTTCGTGGCGACGTTTAGCAAAGCCGATAAAGAGCGCGAGGAGTGCTGTGCAGACATACAGCCAGGGTGACGCGGGCACATGAATCGCGGCGGCTCCACCGAGCGCGCGCAAGACCAATCCAGCGGCAAGAGTAAAAACGTCCAGAATGACAATGTGTTTCAAGACATACGAGTACGCGAGCATCAACACGAAATAAATCAGCGCGATGACACCGAACCACCATTCTAGCGCGAACGAAGCCGGGAGTGCTATCAGCAGCAACACGATGATCGCGACCACCGCCACCGATTTCGATAGCGCGCCTGACGCCAGCGGGCGAAAGCGTTTTTGGGGATGCAAACGATCCTTTTCAATGTCCACCAGATCGTTGATGAGATAGATGACGCCAGAGAGGATGCAGAATAAAATAAAACCCACTGTGGCTTTGCCAAGCAAAGCCCACATTTCGGGTGAGAAGGGACGCCAATATTCCCGCAAAGTAAATGCAAATGGAATGAACACCATTAGATTCTTGGTCCATTGGCGTGGACGCATCGTCTTGAGTAAGTGAATTAACATTCTGCCTCCAATGGCGAATATCATACACAGAATTACGCTAAATGACAAATGGAGGGCGAACGACAGAGGACTAACGACGAATGACGAAGGATGAACGACGAACGACGGAGAACGAACGACGCAGAGACCTTGCCGCCTTTATCATTTGCTCATTCGTCATTCGTCTTTCGTCATTCGTCATTCAACATTCGTTATTCACATTTGACTTTTTCCCACCTTGCCCTTATCCTTGCGCTGTGGCAAAGAAACGCCTTGATGTACTGCTGGTCGAGCGAGAACTTGCAGAGACACGTCAGCGTGCCCAGGCACTGATCCTCGCCGGCGATGTGCGTGTTAATCAGCAAGTGGTGACCAGAGCGGGTGCCCTCGTTGCAGAGGATGCCGAAATCACCGTGAACGCGCCGCTCCCTTACGTCAGTCGCGGTGGCGTGAAACTCGCTGGCGCGCTCGATACGTTTGGCGTGGATCCACGCGACAAGATTTGTGCGGATGTGGGAGCCTCCACCGGCGGGTTCACCGACTGCTTGTTACAGCGCGGCGCGGCACGCGTCTATGCCATTGATGTGGGCTATGGGCAGTTGGCGTGGAAATTGCGCACCGATGCGCGCGTCGTCGTGATGGAGCGCGTCAACGCGCGCTATCTCGATACGTTGCCCGAAGCGGTGGATTTGGTCGTGATTGATGTATCGTTCATCTCGCTGACTCATATTTTGCCTGTGGCGTACAACTGGTTGCATTCGCGCGGTGAATGTATCGCGCTCATCAAGCCGCAGTTCGAAGCCGGACGCGAGCAGGTGGGTAAAGGTGGCGTGGTGCGCGCCGCCGAGGTGCATCGTGCAGTCCTCGAAAAAATCGTGCAGTTTGCAATCAATCATCATTGGGGCGTGCGCGCGCTGTGTCGTTCACCGATTACTGGTGCAGACGGCAACATCGAGTTCTTTATCCATCTTGACAAAACGACCATGCCACCGATTCCTAATCTCCAATCTCTAATCTCCAATCTCTAATCTCAAATCGCCATTCTCTAATCTCTATGCTCACACCTCTCGAATGATGCTGTTATTCAAGACACACGAGTTGCCTGTGGCGACCGAATTTGCATACCTCCCGCGACACATCGGTTTGATGATGGACGGCAATGGCCGCTGGGCACAGCAGCGCGGTTTGACGCGCCTGGAAGGACATCGCTACGGAACGCAAAACGTGCGCCGTGTGCTGGATGCGTGCGCGCGCTACGATATTCGCATTGTGACGTTGTACGTTTTTTCCACGGAGAACTGGGGCAGGCCGCGCGAAGAAGTCGAAGGTTTTTTCAAACTACTCGCCGAGGTGATTGATCGCGAGACCGAAAATTTCCGACGGCAGGGGGTGCGCCTCATTCACAGCGGTTCTCTGGACGGTGTGCCGCCGATACTGGCAGACAAGGTTCGTCGCGCCATAGAAATCACCCGTGAAAATCGCGACTATGTGTTGAACGTCGCGTTCAACTATGGTGGACGGATGGAGATTTTGCGCGCCGTGCAAAAGATTCTAGCCGATGGCATCCCCGCTCACGCGGTCACCGAAGAACTTTTTGAACGTTATCTGTTTACCGCCGGCCTGGGCAATCTGGATCTGGTGATTCGCACCGGCGGTGATCAACGCCTCTCGAACTTTTTTCTGTGGCAAGCCGCGCAGAGTGTCTTTTATTCCACGCCGATCTACTGGCCCGATTTCGATGAACACGCTTTGCGCGAGGCACTGCTCGCCTACAATCGCTTTTGGTTGGACTATGACGCGGCAAAGGTGAAAGAACAATGAAACGTTTGTGGACTCCCTGGCGTAGGGTGTATTTGAAATCATCTGCTAAAGCAAAACAGTCTGGTTGCATCTTTTGTACCAAAATCAAAGCACATCGCCGCAGTGATCGCAAAAATCTGGTGGTGCAGCGCGGTGACCGCGCCTTTGTGATGATGAACCTATATCCATACACCAGCGGCCATCTCATGGTCGCGCCGTACGAGCATACCGGCGCGCTGGAAGATCTCGATGGCAAGACGTTGCAAGAGATGATGGAGTGGGTGGGCACGAGCATTCGCGCACTGCGCGCGACGATGAATCCCCAGGGATTCAACATCGGTATCAATTTAGGACGTGTGGCAGGTGCGGGCGTGGAAGATCACGTGCACATTCACATCGTACCGCGCTGGAATGGTGACACGAATTTTATGCCTGTGCTTGCCGAAGTGCGAATGATTCCTGAACTTTTGCCGCAAACGTACGACAAATTGCGTGAGGCATTTGAATCCCTTACCAGTCCACCCAACCCAATACGCAAGCACAAGTCATAATCACTCTCAATCTCCAATCTCTAATCTCTAACCCCCAGGAGGAGCGATGACAACACAACGACGTGAAGTCTTGATTGTGAGCGGAGCAAGAACTGCGATCGGAAAATTTCAAGGTACACTCGCGCCGATTCCCGCGCCCGAGTTGGGCGCGGTAGCGGTGCGCCACGCTGTGCAACGGGCGAACATTCCACCTGAACGCGTGGAAGAAGTGATTGTAGGCAATGTAGTGGGCGCGGGGCTGGGACAAGCGCCCGCGCGTCAGGTCGCGCTTCAAGCCGGCTTGAAAGACACGATCAACGCGACTCAAATCGGCAAGGTGTGTGGTTCAGGGTTAAAAGCCGCGATGCTGGCGAGCGCGATGATTCGCGCCGGCGACGCCGATGTGCTGGTGGCGGCGGGAATGGAAAATATGAACCGCGCGCCGTACCTGTTATCCAGCGCGCGTTTTGGGTACCGAATGGGTAATGCCGAGATGATTGATGCGGTGATCTTTGATGGTTTGTGGTGTCCCTTCGAAAACTGGCATATGGGGCGCGCCGCAGAGTTTATCGCGCGCGAGTGTGGGATCACGCGCGAAATGCAAGACGAATTCGCACTCAACAGTCATCGCAAAGCCATTGCCGCGATGCAAGCCGGCAAATTCAAAGACGAAATCGTACCTGTCGAGGTTCCTGCAAAAAAAGGCACGCTTTTGTTTGATACCGACGAAACCCCGCGCGCGGATACTTCACTCGAGGCGCTGGCAAAACTCAAACCGGCGTTCGAGGCAAATGGCACAGTTACGGCGGGTAACGCGCCGCCGCTGAGTGATGGCGCAGCGGCAGTCGTCCTGGTGAGCGAGGAGGTGGTGGCGCGCGAAAACCTCAAGCCACTGGCGCGCGTGGTGGCATACGCTCAGGCTGGCGTAGAACCCAGGCGCATCTTCTGGGCGCCGATCTATGCCATCCAGCGCGTGCTCGAAAAATCCGCCTGGACGTTGAACGATGTGGATTTGTTCGAAATCAACGAAGCGTTCTCGGCGCAGGTGCTTGCCGATGGTAGAGAACTGGGCCTTGATTTTACGCGCGTGAACGTCAATGGCGGCGCCGTCGCGCTCGGTCATCCGATTGGCGCGAGTGGCACACGTATTCTGGTGACACTGTTGTACGCTCTCAAAGATCGCGGTCTAAAACGCGGGCTGGCCGCGTTGTGTCTGGGCGGCGGTGAGGCTGTGGCAATGACCGTGGAGATGGTGTGACAGTGACGAAGGACGAAAGACGAAAGACCAAGACCGTTCGTCTCTGGTCATTCGTCATTCGTCGCATTTTCAAGGAGTTGTTCATGGGCACACGTGCCCGCCACGATGGATGAAAATGAGGGACGTAGGGCAAATTTTCAAATTTGCCCCACATTTTCGAAGGAGTTGTTCATGGGCGTAACCGCCCGCCACGACGGATGAAAATAGAGGACGTAGGGCAAATTTTTCAAATTTGCCCCACATTTTCAAGGAGGAAAAATGAATCTTCAACTCACCGAAGAACAGCGCGCCATTCGCGACCTGGCGCGCGAGTTTGCGCAAAAAGAAATTGCACCTATCGCGGCGCAGATTGATGAGACGGGCGAGTTTCCTTACGAGACGGTCAAGAAAATGGGCGAACTCGGTTTAATGGGCATCGAAATTCCCGAAGAGTATGGTGGCGCGGGATTGGACTGTGTGAGTTACGTCCTCGCTGTCGAAGAAATATCCAAAGTGTGCGCCTCGCATGGCGTCATTATGAGTGTGAACAACTCGCTGGTATGTTATGGACTGAACAAATTCGGCACCGAAGAGCAAAAGCAAAAATTTCTCATCCCTCTCGCTTCGGGTAAAAAACTCGGTGCGTTCTCGCTCACCGAGCCGCAATCGGGGAGTGATGCGGGTAATATGAAAGTGCGCGCGGTGCGGGAAGGTGATCACTATGTCATCAATGGACGCAAATCCTGGATCACCAACGGTCCCGCCGCGGATTATATGATTCTCTTTGCGGCAACGCAACCCGAATTGAAACATCGTGGCACAGCGGCATTTATCGTGGACACGAAACTCCCCGGCTTTGAACTGGGCAAAAAAGAACCCAAACTGGGCATTCGCGCCAGTGCAACATGCGAAGCCACGTACGACAACTATCGCCTGCCGGTTTCGCATCGTTTGGGTAACGAGGGCGATGGTTTCAAGATCGCGATGAGCATCCTCGACGCGGGGCGCATCGGTATCGCCGCGCAGGCATTGGGCATTGCCGAAGCCGCCTACGAAGCGAGTGTCGCATACTCGAAAGAGCGTTCCGCCTTTGGGCAAAAGATTTGTGAATTTCAGGCGATTCAATGGATGCTTGCCGATATGGCGACACGGATCGAAGCGTCGCGCCTGTTAATCTACAACGCGGCATTGAAAAAGGATCGCAAGGAACGCTTTACGCGCGAAGCCGCGATGGCAAAACTCTATGCGAGCGAGACGGCAATGTGGGTCACCACCAAAGCCATTCAAATTCACGGTGGCGCGGGCTATAGCAAAGAGTTGCCCCTGGAACGCTATTTTCGTGATGCGAAAATTACGGAAATCTATGAAGGTACCAGTGAGATTCAGCGCATTGTGATCGCGCGCGCCGCGCTGGATGAAAAATGACATTCCCACTCCCCACGCCGCAGAGCGGCGTGAGGAGGGGGAAACGAGAGGAAGGGATGTGTGGACGGCGCAGCCGCTCGCCCACACACCCCCTCCCATCTCCCCCTGCTCTCCCCGCTTTGCGGGGAGAGCAGGGGGCAGGGGGATGAGAGGGGTTATTTCCTGAAAGGTAACCGTTCAGCCCGCTCTGTCATTGCGAGCGATTTCTGCGAAGCAATCCCCAACGTTGCCCACCGTAGATCGTAACGCGGAGATTGCTTCGTCGCAAAAAACGCTCCTCGCCATGACACCTGAACGGTTACGCCCGTACAACGACGGCAAGATAATGAGCGCTGTAACCTTCCAATGGCGGAAAAGACTTGTGCACACCTACTTAAGTAGGGCGTGGTGGCGTGTGGGTAAGCCGCCCGCCATCACGTCCTACTCACCCTCTTTTCTTCCCGCCACGTGGGAGGGAAGGGGGCAGGGTATGAGTAGCAAACCAGAGACCTGAGCACACAGTTCTTGAAAATTTCAAATGCAAGGAGACAAATCTAATGGCAATTGATCCTAAAATTCTCGATCTGCGGCAACGCCGCGAACAAGCCCAGTTGGGGGGTGGTCAAAAACGGATTGACCAGCAACACGCCAAAGGCAAATTGACCGCGCGTGAACGTGTTGCGTTACTTTTGGACGAAGGCTCGTTTCAAGAACTGGGGGTGTTTGTCACCCCGCGCACGCCGGGGATGACCAATCAGCACTCGCTCTATGGCGATGGTGTCGTCACCGGCTATGGCACCATCAACGGGCGTCTGGTCTATGTCTTTTCACAGGACTTTACCGTATTTGGTGGCTCGCTAGGCGAAGCGCACGCGGAGAAAATTTGTCGGCTGATGGATCACGCGCTCAAAAACGGTGCCCCACTCATCGGTCTGAATGATTCGGGCGGCGCGCGCATTCAGGAAGGTGTCGTTTCGCTCGGCGGGTATGCG